>Ga0310124_10000060_pt1 | contig 67711 bp, 54 predicted proteins | sample CB11b_AW_Bot5_MG_FD_203507 | JGI IMG/M metagenome (GOLD analysis project Ga0310124, IMG submission 203507) | Marine microbial communities from Western Arctic Ocean, Canada - CB11b_AW_Bot5 | ecosystem: Environmental > Aquatic > Marine > Oceanic | place: Canada: Western Arctic Ocean | collected... | reverse complement strand
CGTACCCCCCCCCCCCCTGAATACGTGACCGTAATTGTCACCGGCGGTTCTAAGTCGCCGCCGTAAGCATTGACTGACGGAAGCCGGTCAGGCCTGCAAATTGAGCGTTCTTGTCCAGGTCATACTCAATTTTTAGCAACCGATTGAATTTACCGATGCGCTCCCCCCGACATGCGGATCCCGTCTTGATGTGACCGCAGCCCGTAGCGACCGCGAGGTCGGCGATAAACGTGTCCTCGGTATCACCCGACCGATGCGAGACATAGGTTGCGTATCCGACGCTTTGTGCCAATCTCACACACGCCAGCGTTTCTGAGACCGTTCCGATCTGGTTGAGCTTGATCAAGATCGAGTTCCCCACGCCGCGCTCGATCGCGCGCGCGAGTATTTGTGGGTTCGTGCAGAAGATGTCGTCGCCGACAAGTTCGATGCGGTCACCCAGACGCGCCGTCAATCGCTTCCAACCGTCCCAGTCATTTTCGGCCAACGGATCTTCGATCAGGACGATGGGATATTTTTCGACCCATTCCTCCCACAGCTCGATCATCTGGTCGGTAGATTTTCGCCGGCGGTCTGACTTGAAGAAGACGTAGTCGCTTGTTTCCCACAGCTCGCTTGTGGCAGGGTCGAGACAGAGGGCAATGTCTTCGCCGGGACGATACCCGGCTTTCTCGATGGCGCGTAAAATGAATTCGAGGGCGTCTCTGTTCATCCCCAGATCCGGGGCAAAGCCACCCTCGTCGCCGACCCCGGTGGCCTTATGACTGTCTCGCAAGAGTTGTTTGAGCGCGTGAAATGTCTCGACGCCCATTCGGATTGCCTCCGCAAACGAGGGCGCATTGAACGGTGCGATCTGGAACTCTTGAAAGTCCACTGTGTTGTCGGCGTGCCGCCCGCCATTGATGACGTTGAGGCACGGTACCGGCAGAATATTGACGTTCTTTTTTCCGAGATAGCTCCCGAGATACTTATACAGGGGAAGACCGAGCGAGTAGGCGCCCGCTCGCGCCGCAGCCATCGATACGCCGAGGATGGCGTTTGAACCGAGTCTCGCCTTGTTTGGCGTGCCGTCGAGCTCGATAAGACGACGGTCGAGAACTTCTTGGTCGGTGACGTCAAGTCCTCGCAAGGCGTCGTTTATTTCTCCTCTGATGTTCGCGATGGCTCGTGTGACTCCCCGGCCTTCGTATCGGGTCGGGTCTCCGTCTCGCAGTTCCACGGCCTCTCGCTCGCCCTTCGAGGCACCTGACGGGACGAGCGCCGACGCGGTGGTGCCGTCCTCCAAACGCACACGGGCGCCGACGGTGGGATAGCCACGCGAGTCCAGGACCTCGAGAGCCCGAATCTCAGAAATTTTCATCTTTTAGTGGTCTCCAGGATAGGACTATCCGTGGAAAACGCCAGCAGCCCCAACTTTGATTGTCTCTCGCATTGGGGGCCAGCGATCGTCTGGTCTCGGCTTACGTCGTTGTCCGCCGCGAGGACTCCGCTCCAGTCCCGCCGTTTGCAGCCAGGACTGCGCCGAGGGTGAGGACCCCCAGGACGTCAAGAATTGGCAGGTCCAGGCTCCCGACGGCGACCACCGGACCAGGGGCCAAGAGGAGCGCCGCGGCGGTCAAAATAGCGAGGCGCAGACCAAACGATAGCGGGTTTCTCAGCTGACCCGCGATGCCCGCCGCAAAGCATGCGACGCCCAGCGTGGCGATGGCCAAAGCTGACAGGATCCCTAGGAGACCGGCCGGTCCGCCCGACGGCGAAAGCATGAGCAGCTCGGGGCGGTAGATAAACATGAACGGGAGCGTAAATCCCACGAGGGCAAACCGAAAGGCCGCGAGTGCCGTCGGCATGATCGAGGTCCCCGCAATGGACGATGCGGCATAGGCCGCGAGTGCGACGGGTGGTGTCACCATCGACATCATGCCGAAGTAGAAGATGAACAGATGCGCAGCCAGCGGAATGACGCCCAGGTTGCCCAGCACCGGTCCGATCAGCGTGGCCATCAGCAAATAGCACACCGCCGAGGGTAGACCCATTCCCAAAATGATCGACGACACCATGATCAGCACGAGCGCAAGGAACAGGCTCTGCTCCGCCAGCGGGATAATGGTCGCCGGCAGCCGAGTACCGACCCCGGTGAGCGTCACAATACCGATGATGATCCCCACGCACGCCGCTGCCGCAACCAGCGGGACGACATTTCGGGACGCCGCGATGAGTCCTTTGACCGTTTTTCGCACTTCCAGCCGGGTCGAGGGATGGAACGCGCTCGTCACGACGATGGCCAGGAGCGACATCGTGACGGCGCGAAACGCGGTATAGCCCAACATTAAGAAGACGATCAAGCTCCCCAGAGCCGCGCCAAACACCACACCTTCCCATCGGCCGCTGCCGGTGCTCGTCGACGTCGTACCCGCCGTCGGAGCCACCGATGGCGTGGACACTTGGTCGGGCCTGTCAGTCCCACCGGTTGCGATGGACATTCGTCTGGCATGGAGGTGGACGATGAGCAGTAAGGACAGGTAATAGAGAAGCGCGGGAATGAGCGCGGCCCGGACGATCTCGAGATATGTGACCGGCGGGTTGTCGATCATCTCGAGCATCATGTACGCACCGGCTCCCATCACCGGTGGCATGAGTGCGCCACCCGAGCTGGCGGCGGCCTGGATTCCCGCCGCCGTCACTGGCCGAAATCCGGCACTGCGCATCATGGGGATCGTGAACGTGCCCGTGGTCGCGGTGTTGGCGACCGCGCTTCCCGAGAGCGAGCCCATCAACCCGCTACTCAGCACGGCCACCTTTGCTGGTCCCCCCGGGCTTCGGCCAAACGCTCGCTGCGCGAAATCGACGATGAACCGGGTGGCCCCGGTTGCCTCGAGAAACGCGCCAAAAATGACAAACAAGAACACGTAGGTAAACATCACGTTGAGCGCGATCCCGAAAACACCCTGGCTATGCAGGAAGGTCTGTCCCACGATCCGGGAGACAGAGTAGCCACGGTGCGGGAACAGCCACGCCGGAAATGACGCTCCAAACGATCCGTAGAGCAAGAACGCCACCGACAAAAGAGGTAACGCCCATCCGAGCGTGCGGCGCGCAGCTTCGATCACGACCACCAATCCAACGAGCCCGAGGGCGGTCTCGGTGGCGATTTCGAACCCGGCGCGATTGCCAAGGGATTGCCCGTCGATCCACCACCCCTCAAAGAGCGGATCAGTGTGTATCGCGATATAACCGCAACACAGCAAAGCGAGCAGGGTCAGCGTGATGTCAAGCCAGCGCGCGGCCGGGATGCCCGCAAGTTTCGGGTGGGCTGGGACGTTCAAGAAGCAGAGTGTGAGTCCAAAGAGCGCAAAAAGTGCGACCCGACTCTGCGGAGCGAGAAGTGGATAGTTCACCTCGACGAGCGTGAACACACACAGGACGATACTAATGACGTTGGTCGCCTGCTGTCGCCGTGCTGAGACGCCGTGGCCGCCGCGGGCAGGTGTGGCCGCTGCCTCGCTCACTCGGACCAGATCCCGATCTCTTGGAAGAACCGAATGGCACCCGGATGGAACTCGGTGCCGGTATCCCGGACCACGTTGTTCGGGTTGATATACCGGCCGGCGGGGTGCTTCTCGACGACGCTCTCTCGGTTCTCGTACAGCATCTTTGTGACGGCGTAGATGAGATCATCAGGAACGTCAGCCGAGGTGATGAGGTGCATTGACCCCGTATCAAGCCCTTCAAAGGTCTCTGTCTGCGTTCGATACGTATCGGCCGGAATAGTCGCCGGCCGGAAGAAAGGAAACTCCTCCACCAGCTGTTGCTTCTCGGTCTCACCGTAAGGAAGGAAGACGACATCCATTGACGCGGCGGCCTGGGTAATCGAGGCGGTCGGCACAGCGCCACCGAGGAACGCCGCGTCAGAGGCCCCGTCCGCGAGCATATCGACCGCGGCTTGCTGCGTTGCGTTCAGCGGTGTGAAGTCGTCATACGTGACGCCGTGAGCGGCAAGCAGCGGTCCTACAAAGTACTCGAAGCCCGCACCGGCCGGCCCCACGCTGACCCGTTTGTCACGAAGATCGGCGAGTGTCTCGATACCAGAGCCGTTCGCGGTGAGGAAGAGGGCGACGTTTGGCGCCAGTGTCATGATGGACCGGATGGGATAGGCGCGGTCCCAGCCCTCGGTGCCCCGTATCGCAAAGTATGAAATGGCCGCGTTTGACAACGCAAAGTCAATCTCGCCGGAGGCCAGCCGTCTGATGTTCTCCTGGGAACCGCTGGTTGCCTCGGCCGTCACGTTGAAGCGTTGATCGGCGCCGGCTTCATTGAGGACTTCGGTGAGCGCGCTGCCAACGACAAAAAACGCTCCGCCCGGTGGGGCCGTGCCCATACTGAGAAAGCGAGGCGCGACGCTTGCCTCTTCCGCCGCATCGTCCACGCGTCCACTGCCCCCGCAGGCTGCGAATGAACCTATCATCAGAAGTGTGGTTGCGACCCGTAGCGCTCGACTCACAGGACCTCCCCAGGTCGTGGCAGTGTTTTGTCCGCGCGGTCGAAATGACGCGCAAACATCAAGAATACGGAGTGTACTACGGCTCGAAGCTGCTAACCGCGTCCAGGGACAGCCGGCGGCGTGTCGGCCCCGGAGTGATCTCGGTGTTCCAGTCCAAGAATCGAGAGCAGATAGCCATCCGGGTCCCGGAAGTTTGCTGCCCACTGGTCACCGGTCACGTTGCGGGGCTCGTTGAGAAACTCTATGCCTTTGTCTCTTAGCTCTCTGTGGGCTTCCTGCACGCCATCCACGGCGAAGACGATTTCGACGGCATCCGCGACCGGAGCGGTAAGACGCGCGTGAGCGGTGCTCAAGCTCAGCGTCAGCGAGCCGGCCTCGAGAAACGCGAACCCCTCAGTTTGGCCTTGCAGCGGTAGTCCAAGCGTGACGTGATAGAAGGCGACAGAACGCTCGAGGTCGGTCGTGCCAAGCATGATGTTGCCAATCTTTAGGGGGGGCATGTCGGATCCTCCAGACGGAAGCGTTTAGACTTCATTTCAAAACGAGGTAGGGTGCCTGTCGCCACTATGGAGACCGACACTGTCAGGCCCAGCGCGTCGAGGAGTCGGCTGGCCGCTAGCGCGGCGACGCGTTCACCCTCCTGGTCGGTCAGCGCCGGCGACACTTCGACCTCGACCGTCAACGAGCGCAGCGCGTCAGCTGTCCGGACGGTTGCTCGGTATTCGACGACGTCATCGATCGCTCGTATGACCGTCTCGACGGCGGTGGGATAGACATTGACCCCGCGTATCCACACCATGTCGTCGACGCGTGCCAGGACACCTCCGCTCACTCGGGCAAGCGTCCGGCCGCACCGACAGGGTCCAGCTTTGCGGTCTTCGCGGATTACGAGGTCGCCCGTTCGGTAACGGACGACCGGGCTTGCCACCCGCCCGAGCGTCGTGACCACAAGCTCGCCCTGGTCGCCATCCGCGACGGGCTCTGTGCTCGCAGGGTCGACGACCTCGCATACGAACTCCCGCTCGTTGAGGTGCAGACCGCCGGGGTTCTCCCAGCACTCGAAGCTCAGCGGGCCGGTCTCGGTGAGTCCGTGGTGGTCGATGACCCGGGCGCCCCAGCCCTTCTCGATCCGCCGTCGCGTCCCTGGGATACTCCCTCCCGGCTCACCCGCGACGATGAGGACACGGACCGAGCTCCGGGCGAGCAGTCCGTGTTCGGAGTTGCGCGCGTCCCGAGAGACCTCCAGAAGACGCAGAGCATATGTCGGCGTGCAACAGACGACGGTTGGAGAGGTAGCCTCGACCAGCCCGAGTCGGGTCTCGCTGTCCATACCGCCGGCCGGAACACAGTGCGCGCCGATCTGAGTGCCCGCTTCAAACGCGGTCCAGAACCCGAGAAAGGGTCCGAAAGAGAACGGGAAGAGGATGCGGTCGGCCGTTCCTACATGCGCGGCCCGATAGACTGCCTTCCAGCAGTCGAGCGCCCATTGCCAGCTGTCGTTGGTATCGAGCCAGCGTAGTGGACGACCGGTCGTGGAAGACGTTTGGTTGTATCGCGTATATCGCTCCAGCGGTTCTGTGCGTGCGGTGCCCCACGGTGGGTGAGTCGCCTGATCGGCGACCAGCTCGCCTTTGGTCGTGAACGGCAGGGTCCCGAGCAACGTTGGGAGGTCTGGCTCATCGCCGATATCGGCCGCTCGAAACCCGGCGGTCGCGAGTTTCTTGGTGTAGAAGCCATTGGGGCCGTCGATGGTCCGTAACAGCGTATGCAGCCGAGTGGCTTGGTGCCCGGCCAGTACCTCTCGCGCGACACACTCTTCTGCCGGTGGGTGGCTGGTCGGCTGCGAAACTGTCATGGGACCGACGCCGCGTGGGGGCAGACCTCAAAGCGGTCGGTGATCTCTGTTGGAATCGTGACGGCCCGTAGTCGCCCGCCCTCCGCTCTTCGTACGCACGCGACCGTCAGGCTCCCTCGGGCCACGAGGGTGTCGTCTCGCGTGACATCCGCCCGGTAGCGAATGGTCTTGTCCGCAATATCGACGATAGCCAGCCACACCTCGAACTCGTCCTCGAAGAAGAGCGGTCGCTTGAAATCAAACGATGCCGAGACTCGGGGAAACCCAATGACCGCGTCGCGGGGGGCGATGCTCATGCCCGACTCGCGCCAGAGCGCATGCTCCGCCTCTTCCATATACCGATTGAACCAGCTGAAATGCACCATTCCAGCCGCGTCGGTCTCGTAGAACTGGACCCGTCGCTTCAGTCGATACTCACTGACCCTGACCACTAGTGCTTATTGTTTCACGGTCCGCGAGAGCGGAGTCCCGACGATCGGGTCGGCGGTACGGGTCGAGAACTCTTGAAGCGCCGTGAAGAGGGGACCCAAATCGGCGAAGACATTGCCCACCAGCGCATCGACGAGACGTGGGTGGAGGTCCGGATAGTCGCGTATGAACGCGCCAAAATTGAACGTCTCGCTGTAGAAGGACATGACCAGTTGACGGAATTGACTGAGGGCCCACTCCAGGTCTTTGGTGTATTGCTTGAAGGTGGACGCGGTGACGGCGCCGCCCCGCGTGAGCTCGTCGTGGATGGCGTCGGCCGCCATTTCGCCCCCCTTCAGCGCGAGGAAGACTCCGGTGGAGAACACGGGGTCCAAGAACGAATACGCATCGCCTACCAAACAGAATCCGTCTCCTGCGGTGTGCTCGGCACGATAGCTAAACTCCCCGGTCACTCGGGTAGGACCCAGATACGTGCCCGATTCGATGTGGTCTTTTATCCAGATACAGCCGGCGGCCTCGCGCGCAAAAATCGCTTCCGGGTCGCGAGTATCGCGGTAGAGATAGCTCGGGTCGGCAACCACCCCGACACTGACAATGTCGTCCGGGAGCGGGATATACCAGAACCAGCCCTTTTCCGGGATATAGGCGACGGTTGTCGCGCCCTCATCGAGTCCGGGGTCGCGTTTGGCACCCTTAAAATAGGTAAAGATCGCGACCTTGTTGAGCTCTGGGTCCCGTCGCTTCCAACCGAGTTTTGAACCGAGGAACGTATCGCGGCCAGTGGCGTCGACGACAACTTTTGCTCCCAGCGGCTTCGATCCGTGGCCGTCCGGGGAAGGTATCTCCACGCCGACGATGGCGTTACCGTCGCGGATGACGTCACGGACCGCGACACCCTGGCACACCTCGACGCCGGTGGCGCGGGCGTTGTCGAGCAACATCCGGTCGAAGTCGCTGCGGACCACTTGCCAGGTCGTCGCGCATTCGTGCTTGATGGTCTGGAAAAAGTAAAACGGCTGCGATACTTTGCCGCTGGTCGAGACGAACTGTACCGAGTGTTTCTTCGGACACCCGGCCCCGTTGAACCAGTCAAGAACGCCCAACCTCTCGAATGTGAACCAGGTGTAGGGCATCAGCGATTCGCCGATGTGATGACGCGGGAACTGTTCGCGTTCGAGGAGTACGACCGAGTGTCCGTGCTGAGCCAGGATGGTCGCGGTGGTCGCACCAGCGGGCCCCCCGCCGATCACCACGGCATCGAAGGTATCTATCTGCGGCATGCTTATCGAAACACCATGGGTAACACCTCGACGATGTCGCCGATTTTTGCGCCGTGCCGCATGACCTCGGTGCGACGCCCATAGAGAACCCGAGCTTCCCGCATCCAAAAGACTCCCATCATCTCTGGATTTGGAGTGATGGCCAAAAACGCGATCGCGTGGCTCTTATAAACAAATTTCGCATCCCGAAGCAGACGCCCCAGCGGGACTTTGTTCCTGAGAATTCGCGACCGGAGACGGACGCCAAAGGCATCGAGCCGTATCCGGATGGCGCCCATCTCGACCGGTCGTCCCGAGTACTCCTGGACGAGGAGGACACGTCGGAAATACGAGTGACCGCTGGTATATGTCGAGAGCGGTCGCAAGGTGAGCCGGCCGCCAAAGTGTTGCTCGAGGGTCAAGGTCATGTCCACGTCATGGACCAGTAGTGACCGGTAGGGCAGCGGGATCTGGTCCGGTTTGACGATCTTGACCTTTGGCATCTCGACCCCGGCCCTCGTGTAGACGTGGTCGAGCGGGTAGAGTACGCCGCGTTGCGTGTCCCGTGTCTGTCGAGCCGACGATCGCCGCGGACCGGTCTCGCCAGGTGTTGTGGTTCTCTGTTGTTCAGTCTTGGCCATTGGCGATGGAGACGGACGCCGATGCTTCGCTACAAGCCACTAGTGCACCGCGGACGCGATGCACTAGGTATAGCGGATGTCGAGGTGTTTATCGAGGAAGAAGCGCGGAAGCAGACTGTCCACGCGCAGGAGCGCGCTACGGGTCAGCGCGATGCGCTCGCTGGTGACGGTGGCAAGCAGGCCGTCCGCCCGGAGCGTTGAGAGTGGCGCTTGGAAGCGCGTGGCGACATCGACGCCATACTTGTTCGAGAAATACGCCGGACGGATGGACCCGAGCTTGAGCTGAAGAACGAACTCACGGATGAGGCGCTCATCGTCCGTGGGACGGTAGGCCCGGTGAAGCGGCACGCGACCCTGCTCGATCGCCGCGGCGTATGGCTCCCATGAATCGATGTTTTGCATGTGGACACCGTTCACGTGTCCAAACGAGGCCACACCCAGACCGACCAGGTCGGCGCCTTGCCACAGACGGTCGCGATAGGCGAATGTCGTGCAGGAAGGATCTTTGACCGCGGTATAGGCGCTACCCACCGTATAGCCAGCGGTTTCCAGCATTTCAAATGCTTCTTCGACCCAGCGTCGTTTTGTCGCCCAAGGCGCGACGGTCTCTCTAAACTGACCGCGCCCTTTGAGTACATCACTGCTTATGGTCGTGTTGTAGGGCAGCTCCATCTGGTAGATGGTGACGCTGTCCGGATCCATTTGAATGGTGCGCTCGACACAGGCGCGCCAGTTGTCATCGGTCTCGCCGAGCATTCCGGCAATGAGGTCGATGTTGATCTGCGGAAAATCAATGGACCGAGCAAAGTCATACGCCCGGTCGATCTCGGGCGAGCGATGGGCTCGACCGTTGACCTCCAAGATCCGATCGTCAAAGTTCTCGACCCCAAGACTCAAGCGCGTCACGCCCATGGCTCGGATGGCGGCGAGCTTTGGCTCGGTCAGGGTCCCGGGCTCGCACTCGAATGTCACCTCCTCGGCGCTCGACCACGGCGTTACCGCCGTAAGGCGGTCGACCAAGCCCTGGAGCTGGCGCACAGAAAGAAATGACGGTGTGCCGCCCCCGAAATACACAAAGTCCAATGGTCGTCCGACGATGGCTGGCTGCTGTGCGTATAACTCCCACTCGCGTCCGAGTACGTCGAGATACGCTTGGACTTCGCTGGCGTTCTTGTCGGTATAGACCCGAAAGTAGCAGAAGTGGCACCGTTTTCGACAAAACGGTATGTGCAGATACAGCCCCAACGGCGTGTCGGCATTGGCCGGCTTCGAGGCGAGCGCCGGGCGGGCGTCCGAATCGAGGTGGTCCGTGGTCCAGACCGAAAAAGGCGGGTAGTTGGCGACGAAGTAGCTACCGACCTCGGTTTCGTCTGGTCGTGTCGCGACGGCCGGTGTGGGCTCGCTCATTTTGTTCACTATAACGGTAAGGAGGCTCCCTCACTAGATCTTGACGACTATGCGACCACGGGCGGTGCCTCCGAGCAGAATCTGAAACGCATCGTCCAAGCCGTCCAGCGTGACTTCGGTGAGGTGCGTATAGAGATGTTGTGGCTTGAGCTCGGTGGCTAGGCGCTGCCATACCGTCCGGCGGGTGTCGATATCGCAGCTGGCGGAGTCGATTCCAAGGAGCTTGACACCACGTAAGATGAACGGCATCACGGTCGTGTTGAGAGCGATACCCGCCGTGAGACCGGAGCTGGCAATGGTGCCCCCGACTTTCATGGTCCGGGTCAGCCAGGCGAGGAGGTCGCCGCCCACTGCATCGACGGCACCCGCCCACAGGGCTTTTTCAAGCGGTCGCGTCCCCATCTCCAGCTCGTGTCTCGACCAGACCTCGCTCGCTCCCAGTTCGCGTAAGAAATCGTGCGCCGTATTCTTACCGGTTAAAGCCGTGACGGTATATCCCAGCCGGGACAGAAGCTCGACGGCGACGCTGCCGACTCCGCCGGTCGCTCCGGTAACAATCACCGGACCTTCTTTGGGGCTCAATCCGTTTTTCTCCATGTCCGCTACGGACAAGGCGGCCGTAAAACCGGCCGTGCCGATGGCCATCGCTTCGCGAAGTGTGAGACCGGACGGCAGGGGCACGATCCAGCCGGCAGGCACGCGCGCGTATTCCGCGTAGCCGCCGTCGTGAGTGACGCTCAGATCGTAGCCGGTGGCAAGGACGTGGTCGCCCTCGTGAAACGCGGTGTCGGTGCTGGACACCACCGTTCCCGCGAGGTCGATACCGCCGATTAGCGGAAATCGTCGAAGGATTTTTCCGGTTCCCGTCCCGGCGAGGGCATCTTTGTAGTTGACGCCGGAGTAGGCGGTCTTGATGACGACCTCGCCGGCGGTCAATTCGTCCAGCGTGGCCCGCACGAGCTGGCCCGAGGCCCGTCCCTCGTTCTCTGAGATTCTGAAGGCCCGGAAGTCGTTCATCGCTCAACCACGCGACGGCGGTGCACTAGTTGCGGCCGATCTCGGTTTTCATGGCCTGCCATGCGTCGCGTGCCTCTTCGACTGATCCCTCGTCCTCGATCGTGGTGATGTCGCCAGGATCGGTGTCGACAGTGACTGCCCGCAATACCCGCCGCATGATTTTTCCGCTCCGGGTCTTTGGCAGCGTCGAGACAAAGTTCAGCTCGCCCACCACAGCCACCGGTCCGAGCTCATGCCGGATGGTGTCAATCACGGCCTGGCGAAGCTCGTCCGAGGGCGCGTAGCCGTTCTTCAGGAGCACGAACGCCGAGATCACCTCGCCCCTTGTCTCGTCCGGACGACCGACCACGCCGCACTCCGCTACGGCGGGGTGCTTTAGGCACGCGCTTTCGACCTCGATGGTTCCAATCCGGTGGGCGGCGATCTTTATGATTTCGTCAGCGCGCCCTCCGAACCAGACGTAGCCGTCCGTATCGACATGCGCAGAGTCACCGCTGTAGTACACACCGGGGATCTTTTGCCAGTAGTCCCGTTCGTATCGCTCCGGCTCGCTCCACAAGGCGGCCGTCAATCCGGGAAACGGCCGCTTGAGCACCATGATCCCTTTTTCGTCCACATCGCAGGGCGTGCCGTCCGACCTGACGACGCTCGCCTGTATCCCTGGCAGGGGAATTGTCGCTGAGCCCGGCTTGATCGGGAGCATCCCTAAACCGTAGGGATTGCCAAAGACCGGTCCACTGGTTTCGGTCTGCCACATGTGGTCGATGACCGGAATACGTCCCTGCAGGATGGTGTTTTGCAGCCAATCCCACGCCGGGGCGTTGAGTACTTCGCCGGCGGAGAACACCCGCTCCACGCGTGAGTGGTCGATCGAGGCCAATGGCGCGTCACCATATTTCATCAACGCCCGGACCGCGGTGGGCGAGGTGAAGATACCCGTGACGCCGAGCTCCTCGACGGCCGCGCGCCAGGTAGTGTCCGGCTCCGGGTAGTCCAACGCGCCTTCGAACACGACGGTTGTCGATCCGATGAGAAGCGGCGCGTAGACAATGTAACTGTGACCCACGATCCAACCGATATCGGAGGTCGCCCACCACACGTCGGTCGGTTTCAAGCCGTAACACCAGCGAGCCATGGTGGCGACGTGGACCTGATAGCCACCATGCGTGTGAATGACCAGTTTGGGCTTGGCGGTGGTGCCGGAGGTGGCCAGAATGAATGCCGGTTCGTTTGCCTCCATCGAGGTCCAGTCGCCAGCGTGAGGGTCGGCTGGGGCGCCGGCGAGGAATGTCTCCCAGCTGATGTCACGCTCTCCGTTGGGGACCGGGGTGGAGTCCGACCGTCGCAAGACAACCACCTTTTCGACGACATGGTGCTCGCCCGCCGCCTGGAGGGCGGCATCAACCAACGGCTTGAGCGGGACATCCTTTCCCTTGCGATAGGTCACGTCCGTAGTGAAAACCGCCTTCGAGCCGCTGGCGGTGATCCGGTCGGCCAATGCCTGCGCGCCAAATCCGGCAAAGACCACAGAGTGGATGGCTCCAATCCGTGCGCACGCAAGCATGAGCACGATCGACTCCGGGCACGTCGGCATCGAGAGCGTGACGCGGTCGCCTTTTCCGACCCCCAGGCCACGCAGCGCCGCCGCCGCCTGCGTCACGTGGTGCAGGAGTTGCGCGTAGGTCAGGACAACTCTGCCCCCGCGTTCGTTGAAATAGACAATGGCCGCGCGTCCACCCTGTCCGGCCGTCACATGTCGATCGACCGCGTTGTAGGCGATGTTGGTTTCGGCCCCGACAAACCAGCGGAATGTTGGCGGGTCTGGCTCGTAGACGCGGTCCCATGTCCGAAACCACGGCAGTTGACGGGCCGCCTGCTCCCAGAACGTGTCCGGGTCGCGGAGACCGTCCTCGACCAGGCGTGCGACGAGCGGTGGCGTAAGCGACATTACGCGACGACTCGGTTTGGTGGTCGAGCCACCGTGATAGAAATCAGGGCAACGATCGCCAGCCCGGCCGCCGTAAAGAAGGCAAACTGGTAGTCGCCGTAGGCATCAAAGACCCGACCAGCGATAAGTGGGCCGACCAGACCAGCCACTCCATACGCCGTAAAGAGGAGCCCGTAATTCCGACCGAGATTCTTTGTCCCAAAGAAGTCGGCCGACGTGGTGGCAAACACCGAGAGCTGCGCTCCAAAACACCAGTAGACCACCGCCACCAGGAGGTAACTCAAGAGGGCCGTCTCGCGCCACGCATACAACGCGGGCATCGCCAGCGCCGACACGAAAATCATGATGCGCAGCGTTGTCAGTCTGCCCACGAGGTCTGACATCCAACCGGAGAGTATGCGCCCCGTGGCGCTCCCGGCGGCACCAAACAAACTTGCCACCGCGGCGGTCACACCGGCGCTCGTCGCAAAGGGGACCAGCTGACTGATGACCATCATCCCGGCGGTCGTTCCCAGACAAAACGCGATCCACAAGAAGTAGAACGCGGGCATGCCCAGCATTTCGTTGGTGGGGACGTCGCGTTCCGATCGCTCTGGCGCCGGGGTGGGCGTCCATCCCTCGGGTTTATAACCGGCAGGCGGGTTCTTCAGGAGCGCGGACCCGAGCAGGGCGAGGAGGAACAACGCCACGCCGAGAATCCGAAAGGTCGAGCGCCACCCCATGCTGGCGATGAGCGCCCCGGCGACGGGAACAACGATGGCCGAGCTTGCGCCGTAACCGGCGATCATCAGACCGACCACCAGTCCGCGCTTGTCCGGAAACCACTTTGACCCGACCGGGATTGGCGCCGCATAGCCAAAGCCATTTCCAAGCCCGACCACAAAGCCGAACGCGATGTAGAGATAGAGCAGCGAGCTTGTAAAGCTGCCGAGGATGAATCCTAGCCCGACCAGGACCGCCCCCGTAAGTGTACAGATCCGCGGACCCCGTACGTCTTGAATCCTACCCGCGACGACAAAAGAGAGAGCAAAGGTCACGATCGCGATCGTAAAGACCCAAGAGGTATCGGTTCGCGTCCACCCGAACTCTGCTTCGAGCGGAGCGACAAAGACGCTCCATGCATACAGCGAGCCCAATGCCAGGTTCATTGACACGCCGCCGACCACAGCCATCCAACGATTCATAAGAATGCCTCGGTGTCACTCGGTAGAGAGAGGTGCAAGGGTATCGGCCGTGGCGCAGGTGGTCAATACGCACGAGAACCGACGACGGCGGGGTCAGGCCACGTCCGGAGAACCACGACGCCCGATCGAACGAAACCAGTGGCCGCCCACGGACCGGCAGGAACCGGAGGCCAGCGAGAACTCCGGGACCGACGGCACTGCACGACAAAAATGGGAAGCCGGCGTTCCCTGAGCGCGGCTTGCGTATACCATTGACAGCGTCGTGCGGCTCGTCTCGGCGATCGCGAGCAGAATATCGACAGGTTTTTCTACTGGAGCGAGGTCGTAAGCACCCGGTCGGGGTGACTCGACCGGCCCCGAGAGTCGCTATCCAAGAGCACGCTCGCGACCGGACCCGGGTCGCCATTGCCATGGAATATCGACAAGGAACCAGCGTGCGCGCTATTGTCTATTGTCCCCTTCTCTTGGCCGTCTGCGGTCTCCTATCGGCCTGCACGTCCGAGTCTATGCCGGGCGAAGAGTCGGCCTCGTCAACTGCCACCGGCGGCGTCCCCGAAACCGAAGACCAGAAGATTCTGAATGCACTCGGTCAGGCGCTCGGCCAAAATATCGGCCCCGCCGGGCTGTCCGGCGACGAGCTCGCATTCGTCCAGCGCGGTCTGAGTGATGTGGTCTTGGGCCGGGATGCATTGGTGGACCTGAACGAGTATGGCCCCCAGATCCAAACCTTTATGCAGGCACGTGCCGCGCGCGGGGCCGAGGGGGAGCTCACGCTGGCCACGGATTTCTTGGACGCTGAAGCCGCGGTCGAGGGGGCGCAGCGCACCGAGTCGGGAATCGTCATTCAGGAAATGACGGCTGGCACCGGTCCCAGCCCGACAGCAGAAGATACGGTGCAAGTCCACTATCACGGGACACTTCGTGACGGAACCGTCTTTGACAGCTCCGTGGACCGGGGTGAACCGGCGACCTTTCCGTTAACCGGGGTCATTCCGTGTTGGACCGAAGCCCTCCAGAGCATAGGCGTCGGCGGCAAGAGCCGGCTCGTCTGTCCGCCGAATCTCGCCTATGGCGCCGAAGGTCGGCCGGGGATCCCGGGCAACGCAGCGCTGGCATTCGAAGTCGAGCTGTTAGACATCGTCCAGGACTAGACCGCCCGTGTAGGCAGTGGCGATTGCGGCGGGGGCCGTGGACGTCTCTCGCCCCCTTCGACGTCTTAGCGCGCGTCGACCAAACTAAAGAAGGTCCGCTCGGAGACCGTCGAGCGCTGAGGCGCGTCCACGCGGAAGTGGGCTCCACGGCTTTCGACTCGACCTAGAGCGCTGGTAGCGATCACGCGTGCCGTCACAACGGCTGTCGACCGCCCGTCGGTCGCTTCCAACTCGTCAATCGTTGCGATGAGCGACTTCAAGTCATCGGAAGTGCGGAGCACGCCGGCATGGCGACCCATGGCGCGGCGAAGCGTCACCAGCCCATCGGACCGGAGCGGGGTCGGGGTGGGTTCAGGCACGGTCGCGATGACGTCCGAGCCCGCTAGCTGGTCGAGCATCTCGGCCGCGCGGGCTGCAAACACAACCGCTTCCAGTAGCGAGTTGGAGGCAAGACGGTTCGCGCCGTGCACACCGGTGGATGCGGCTTCACCAAGCGCCCAGAGACCTGGTAGATTCGTGCGGCCGGTCAAGTCGGTTGCGACCCCGCCCATGTGGTAATGAGCGGCCGGCGCGACCGGGATGGGAGCCGAGCGGGGGTCGAGACCGGCTTGCCGGCAGGCCTCGAACACGGTTGGAAATAGTCGCGGAAACGCTGCTCCCACCGTTCGGGACGCGTCGAGAAACGCGCCTCGTTGCTGTGTGATGGCATTGTGAACAGCTCGGGCGACGATGTCGCGGGCGGCCAGATCTCCGGCGGGGTCGTCGACGAGGGGACGCCCCTGGGTATCAACCAGCCGCGCGCCCTCGCCGCGGAGAGCCTCGGTGGCCAGCGGCGCGGGATCGCGCCCGACATCAATCGCGGTCGGATGGAACTGGACAAATTCTGGGTCGGCGATGGTGGCGCCGGCAACTGCAGCCATCGCCACTCCGTCGCCGAGCGCGGATGGTGGATTTGTTGTCACCGCATAGACCCCCCCCACGCCGCCGGTAGCGAGAATGGTCTCACTGGCGAGAATCTCGACGGCGCGACCATCGCTGTCGAGCGTCCGAACGCCGCCGACCCGGCCATTCTCGCAGCGGACGAGCGCTTGGGCAGTGAGTCCGGTCTTGAGCGTGACTCGGTCTGAGCGAATGGCGGCCCGCCCGACGGCCTTCATGATTTCGCGCCCAGCAAGGTCTCCTCGCACTCTGGCCACCCGAGGTCGGCTGTGCGCCGCTTCCAGACCCAGCTGGAGTATGCCGTTCGCGTCTCGGTCAAAGGGCACTCCGAGCGCGCCGAGAGCCGCGATATGTGATGGTCCCTCTTCGGTCAGCACCCGCACCGCGGCGGGGTCCGACAGTCCAGCCCCGGCCGCAATCGTATCCGCTGCGTGCAGAGACGGTGTGTCATCGGGGGCGAGCGCTGCGGCGATACCGCCCTGCGCGGAAACGCTGGACCCACCGCGACCCGGTGTGTCGGTCGAGATGACGAGACTGGGGCGTCGAAGACGCAACGCGCAGTAGAGCCCGGCGAGTCCGGCCCCGACAATGAGTACGGTGTCGGCCGTCAGCCGATAGGTGTCGTCAGTGGGGGTCACACGACCATCACCGTCGCTGGCTCAGCCTTGGGGTCAAACTGGCCCGGAGACGCGACGGGAGGAAGGTCGAGCATTCGTTGAATCGCCAGACGCGCCCGCCCCGCCACCTGCGGATCGACAGTGACCTCATGGCGGCGCAAGCGCAACGCGTCGTAGATGTTTTCCAGTGTGATCCGCTTCATATGCGGACACAGATTGCACGGACGGACAAAGTCGATGCCCGGGTTCGCCACCGCGACGTTGTCAGACATCGAGCACTCGGTCACCAGCACGACTTGCTTAGGTTGGTGCTCGCGGACCCAGCGGGACATGTCGGACGTCGACCCGGCGTAGTCCGCGACGCGGAGGACGTCGGGTGGGCATTCCGGATGCGCCAGGACGACGATACCGGGATGCGTGTCGCGAAACTGCTCAACGTCATCCGCGCTGAACCGCTCGTGCACTTCACAGCTCCCGTGCCACGTCACCACGTCAATGTCGGTTTGGGCCGCCACGTTTCGAGCGAGGTATTCGTCCGGGAGCATGATGACGCGGCTGACCCCCCACTCCCCGGCCACGGCCTCGACAACCTGTTTCGCGTTTGCAGACGTGCAGGTGATATCGCTCTCGGCCTTTACGTCGGCGGTCGTGTTGACATACGTCACGACCGGCAGGCCAGGATACCGCTCCTTGATAAGACGGACGTCATCACCGGTGATGGATGCAGCAAGCGAACAGCCGGCTTCGAGATCAGGGATGAGTACCATCTTGTCGGGAGAGAGGATTTTTGCCGTCTCGGCCATGAAATGGACACCGGCCTGGACGATAACGGTCGCGCTGGTTCTCGCGGCTTCGCGCGCCAATCCCAAGCTGTCGCCAAGAAAGTCTCCCACGCAATTGAAGATCTCAGGCGTCATGTAGTTGTGCGCCAGAATCACCGCCTGTCTCTCGGCCTTGAGCCGGTTTATAGCGTGGATCAATGGCGCGAAATACGCCCATTCGATCTCCGGGACAACCCCGTGAACCCGCTGGTAGAGGTGCGCGGTTTCGGCCTCGACCTCGGGTGTGAACGCTAGCGCCGGCCGGGGGGAGTCGGCGGCGGGCTCAGACACGCGAAGACCCATCTGTCCGTCTGGTCGAGTAGCCATCTAACCTATTGTTAACACAGGCGTAGTAGCGCGAGTGGAATACCGGAAGACTTTCCCCGGCCTCTTACCCGAAGCAATACAAGACACCATCTTGGGAACCGATGACCACTTTTCCGTCGGCGATCGCTGGTGACGCTGACAACGGGGCCCCGGTATCAAACTCCCAGAGCTTCTCACCCGTGTCGAGGTCCAACACATACAGTCGACCATCCCCAGACCCGATATAGACTTTTCCGCCGGCGGTGGCGGGTGACGAGTCGACACGGGCGCGTGTCATAAACGTCCAGATCTCTTCCCCGGTGGCCTCGTCAATGGCGTGGACCATCCGGTCACGACCCCCGATCACAACTTTCCCGTCGACGTTGAGTGCCGAAGAGTAGAACGGGAAATGGCGCGTGTGGTGCTCGTATCGCCAGAGCACCTCTCGACTCGATAGATCCAGGCCCAGTACCTCGTTGTCGAACGTTCCGAAGTAGGCGCGGCTACCCGTAATGGCGGGAGAGGCTGCGGTATACGCCCCAGCGGACAAGTTGAACACCTCTTCGCCGTCGGTTACCCGGACGCCTCGGAAGACCTCGTCGCAGCCCCCAAAATAGGCCACCCCGTCCACCACCGCGGGGGTGGCGTGGATGTAGTTCAGCGTCTCGTATTTCCAAATCAACTCGCCATCGTCGACCGCGAGACCGTAGAGGAAGCCGTCGTAGGACCCGATGAGCACGGTTTCGTCGATGACGACCGGTGACGATTTGATTTCACCCTGGGTTTCGAAGCGCCACCGTTCCTCGCCGGTGACGGCATCGACCGCATGCATCACTCCGCCAAGGTCACCCACAAAAACCGTTCCGTGCGCCACCGCTGGAGACGACTCTCCGATGCCCATGGTCTCGCTCGCAAGATATCGCCACTTTTCTTCTCCGGTCGTCAGATCCAAGGCGACGAGCTCTCCTAGATAGGTGCCGACGTAGACCGTCCCGTCCACGATCGCCGCCGACGAGTCGACCGACTCGCCGAGGTCAGCTGTCCATAGCAGGTCGAGTGTGTCCGGAATCGGCGAGGCCGAGATACCTGCGAGTTCCGGTGTGCCGTGGAACTGCGACCACGCGTGCGCCGGCGACACCGGCCTTTTCGACGTATCTTGCGCCTGCTCGGTCGCGACCATGACCGCGCTGCTACCACTCACAAAAATCGATAATGACACGACAAGGGTCCCTAATACGCGCACTGATACACCTCCAGAGCTTCCGCTCGTCCAAAGGCTCGCGGATTGAATGTGCCGGTCCATTGTTCCGCTGCGGCTTCGGCGAGGGTCTGTAGATCGCTTTCCTCAACACCTTCGTCTCGGAGCCGGGTGGGAAATCCAGCGACCCGTCCTATTTCGACGAGCCGGGCTGACAGCTGGTCCCCTCCCGCCGCCTCGGCCTCTGGTGCGCCACTCCCTGGATCTGGCGCCAAGTCACGATACAACGCACCAGAGGTCGCGGCATTCCAGCGCACGATGTGGGGGAGCAGAATGGCGAGGGCCACGCCGTGGGTCATCTGACACTGGGCGGTCAGCGGATTCGCGCAGGCATGGGCGGCGCCGAGCATCGACTGTTCGATAGCAACACCCGCGTAAAACGCTCCGAGTTGCATCGCGCTCCGCGCGTCAAGGTCGTCGGGATGATCGAGGACTCTCTCAAAGTGGTGATTCAGGAGTCGAAAGGCCTCGTGCGAAAAGAGCCTCGATACTTCGTTCCGACGGGTGGTGACTGCGGTTTCGACGGCATGAGCGATGGCGTCGAATCCCGCGGCCGCGGCGACAAACGGTGGTTGTGACAGCGTGAGCTCAGGGTCGAGCACCGCGACGCGACACCCGGCGTCTGTCGCGCCGCACGCCATTTTCACATGGGTAGCGGCGTCTGAGATGACGGCATAGCTCTGTGCTTCCGAGCCGGTGCCCGCGGTGGTCGGCACTGCGACCATAGGCAGTAGCGGCATGGTCGTCTTCCCGTATCCCCGATAGTCTGCCATCTCCCCACCGTTTGTGAGCAGAAAGTTGATCCCTTTGGCGCAGTCGAGAGAACTTCCGCCTCCGAGTCCCACGATCGAGTCTATCTCGCCGGACTTCGCATACGCCGCGCCGCTCTTCACCATCTCGGTGTCGGGGTTTACTTCGAAGTCGTGAAAGGGGAGCGCCTCCACGCCCGCGGCAGCGAGCGTTGTGATGGCTCGTTCAACATGACCGGCGTCAAGGAGCCCCCGGTCGGAGACCAGCAGCGTCCGACTGAAATGAAGCCCGTGCGCAACCTCGCCCAACCGGGCCGCGGAGCCCGCGCCAAAGATGAGCCGTGTTTTGAGCTGAAAATCGAATGGTTGCACTGAGAGCACCAGCAGTCTGTCGCGTTCTTCACCTAGGCAGCCCGCGTCCGAGACTGTCGTCAGACCGGTCCGCTGGTCGCAATCGGCCAGGGCCTTGGCCCCTGATCCTATCAGCTCTGGTTGATTGGAGCCGTGGTCTCGCGAACTGGTTTCTAGGACCAGCGGCTCTCAATGCGTCGCGGCCGAGAGCGCGCCCATTCTCGGGTCCGGGCGCATCAGGGCGATGCGGAGAACGATGTTTGTCAGCCTGTGGCTTGTGCTCGTGACGATGGTCGCCGTCCCCCCCCACGGTAGATGCGCCGGCTGGACAAATCCGGGGACTCTACCCGGCATTGCAACGGCCACCCTCGGACCCAGAGATCGTCGAACGGGGTCGGTCGTTGTATGACATCAATTGCCGTGTTTGCCACGGTGCGGATCTCCGGGGCGGTGACCTCAGTCGGCCAAATTTATTACGTTCGCAACTCGTGCTTGGCGACCTTGAGGGCGAGGCGATGTGGTCGGTTATGCGCGACGGCCGGTCGAGTGCTGGCGGCGGCGCCATGCCGCCCCAAGCACTGTCCGAAGAGGACGCTCGCGCGGTTGCAATCTACATACATAGCATCCTCGCCACGGCATCCCGGCAGGGAGGGCCGCCGCCAGGGGAGGAGATAGAGCTGGACATCCTCGTGGGCGATGCCGCGGCCGGTCACCGTAATTGTCGGTGAGCCGTCCAGTGAACGCGTCGAGGGCCTCACCTCGGTAATCGCGGTGCGGGACTCTGGCGGGACTTTTTGTTCTTCGAGACGCCTGACAATTGCCTTGTCTCGCTCGACGCGCGAACCGGCGAAGAGCGATGGCATCTAGAGATCGCAAGTTTTGAAGAGCAGTACTTTTCCACCATGGCTCCCATCGTGGTGGGCGACCACGTCCTCGTCGGAACCGGCAACGACCTTGACGCCCCGGGATTTCTGCAGGCGTTTGATCCGATGACCGGAGCGTTGCAATGGAAGTTCTATACCGTACCGATGAAACCGGGCGACCCGGGGTTCGAGACGTGGCCGAGTCTCGACGCGGCCAGGCATGGCCGGAGGCAGGTGTGGGTGCCGGGCGCATACGACCCTGATACGAACTACTACATTTTTGGGACCGGTAACCCGACTCCTGGCTACACTGGTGTGGCCAGACCCGGAGACAACCTCTTTACTTGCACGCTTATTGCCGTCGATGTCGACACCGGCGAGATGGGCTGGTACTTTCAGACATCGCCCCACGACACCCATGATTGGGATTCGGCTCAAACTCCGGTCTTGATTGACGGCGTCATCGATGGTCAACCGCGCCAGCTGGTGTCGACAGCGGCGCGCAATGGCTACTTCTTTACGGTTGACCGGGTTACGGGCGTCAATGTCACGACCAGCCGGTATGGCGAGTCGGCAAACTGGGCGTCGCACGTTCGCGAGCGCGGTTCCTCCAATCCCGACCCCAGAAAAGAAGCGCTCATCCCCGGGGCGCTCGTATCACCCGTCGAGGGTGGCGTCACAAACTGGCAGCCCCCGGCGTTTAGTTCCGACACCGGACTGTTCTATACCCAGGAAAACAACGGGTTCAACCTGCTGTATCTGACTGACCCTGATCCCCGAGGTTCCATGGGGCTGGGCGGGAAAGACCGCGTCGTCGTCGGTTTTCAGCTGGTAACGCCCTGTCGGCCATCGACTACCGCACTGGAGACACCGTCTGGCGTCATCCCTGGCCCACTGGTGGCGGCGGCGGCGCCACCAGTGCTCGCGACGGCCGGCGGGGTGCTGTTCACTGGCGACGGGAGTGGCAATTTCGTCGCTTTCGACGCGGCCGGTGGCGAGCTGGTGTGGCACAGCGGTATCGGCAACATCTCGAACGCACCTCAAACCTATCAGGTCGCTGGCCGCCAGCACGTGTTGGTCGCGGTCAATGACCGATTGTTTGCGTTTGCGATGTACTGAGTCCACCCCGAACATCTAGATGTCGAGTTCTTCGGCCTGGTCGGCTCGGTCCATGATGAAGCGAAAGCGCGCCGACGGGTCCTTTCCCATCAGCTCTTGAATGACGCGGTCGGTCACGAGCTGGTCGGTGACCTCGACCCTGAGGAGCCGGCGAGTCGCTGGGTTCAAGGTGGTATCCCAGAGTACGCGGGGCATCATTTCGCCAAGCCCCTTGAAGCGCGTGATTTCTGACCGGGACCGAGACCCGCCATCCTCTGCCTGGAGGATCCGGTCGCGGTCGGCGTCGTCAAGCGCCCAAAACGTTTTCTTGGCGATGTCGATTCGATAGAGTGGCGGCTGCGCCAAAAAGACCCGGCCGTTTGCCATGAGCTGTGGCATTTGTCGATACAAGAACGTGAGCAGCAGTGTCGCGATGTGGTTACCGTCAGAGTCCGCGTCCGCGAGGATGATGACTCGATTGTAGCGAAGCTTGGACAGATCAAACGATTTCCCGATGCCACATCCAAGCGCGGTGACGAGGTCTGAGAGCTCCTTGTTCTCCAGGATCTTTGACAGGCTCGCGCTCTCGACGTTGAGGACCTTGCCTCGCAGCGGCAAGACGGCCTGAGTGCGTCGGTCGCGGCCCTGTTTGGCCGAGCCGCCGGCCGAGTCACCTTCGACGACAAAGAGCTCTCGGTCGAGCGAGCCTCCCCGCGCACAATCGGTGAGCTTGCCCGGAAGGTTAAGTCGCGACGCTCCGCCGCTCTTGCGGGTCACCTGTTGATGAGCGGCCCGGCTCGCCTCTCGAGCGCGGGCGGCGAGGATGATACGCGCGACGATGGCCTTGGCGGCATTGATGTTGTGGTTGAGCCAATGCTCCAGTGACGGTCGGACCAACCCATCAAGCGCGGACCCGAGCTCGGGGTTGTTGAGCCGGTCTTTGGTTTGTCCCTGAAACTGGGGGTCACGCACAAATACGCTGAGTACGCCGGTGAGTCCCTCGCGAATGTCCTCCGATGTCACCGTGACCCCTTTGGGGGCCAATCCGTGGGTATCGATAAAATTTCGGACCGCCTTGCCGACGCCACCCCGGAGTCCACTCTCATGGGTGCCTCCCGAGCCCGTCGGAATGCCGTTGACATAGCTGCGGATGTGTTCCTCCGTCGCTTCTGTCCAACGCAGGACGGCCTCCAGTCTCGACCCGGTTTCCCCATGCTCCTTGGAAATCGCGAACACCGCGTCGTGGACTGGGGTTGCTCCCCGCGTGGCGACGAGATGCGTCAGATAGTCGGCTATCCCGTTCGCGTGTTGAAAGACGCGTCGAGTCTTCTCTCGCTCGTCTTCAAAGATGACGCGGACACCCTGGTGGAGATAGCTGGAGATCTCGAGACGCTCGGCGATGAGTGTTCCGTCGAACTCGGTCTTGGGAAAGATTTTTGGATCGGGTCGGAAGAAGACGGTCGTGCCGGTGCCTCTGGTCCGACCGGCCTTCCGGAGGCTTGCCACAGGCTTTCCTTCGGCGAAGCGCTGCTCCCACTCATGGCCGTCGCGTTTGGAGGTGGCCACGAGCTCCTTCGAGAGCGCGTTGACGACGCTCGCGCCAACCCCGTGGAGTCCGCCGGCGGTCCGATATGTACGATGCTCGAACTTCCCTCCCGCGTGAAGGGTGGTAAAGATCACTTCGAGTGCGCTCTTTTTTGATGAGGCGTGTCGGTCGACCGGGATACCGCGGCCGTCGTCGACGACCGTGATCGAGCAACCGTCGGCGTGAAGTGTGACCTTGATGTTGCTGGCGTACCCATTCATCGCCTCGTCGACCGCGTTGTCCACGATCTCCCAGACGAGATGGTGGAGTCCCGCGGCGCTGACGCCGCCGATATACATGCCCGGTCGCTTGCGAACCGGGTCCAATCCTTCTAAGACCGTGATGTCTTTGGCGGTATACGAACGAGTCACGACGAATGGGTTCTCCCTGACGGGTGGCCGCCACGCTTCATTGCTGTGGTTTCCATTTCCCTCATCACGCCTGGCCGGCCCGGCGTCGCGGCCGGAGCATGGTCGACTTCATCTCGACGGCGGTGCACTAGTCGTCTCCTAGAGTGGGTACGACGACGGCGGTCGGAATAGCCCGGACAAACTGCCCGCGTTGCATGAGCGTGCGCCCCTTGCCCCCGCGACCGGTGACCTCATATTTGGCCGTGCTAATGGTCTGGGTCGCGCCGCGGCTAGTCTCGACGGTCAAGAGATCGCGGTCACCCGACGACGCCACAAACCCGATGACCTCGTCCTTGCCTCGTGGCAAGTCATCGTTGGTCGTGAGTTTGACCAAGGTGACGCCTTTGCCGGGACCGGAAAGAAAGTTGATATCGCTCACCGGACACAGGAGCGCCCGGGCCGCACGGGTGGCGGCGATCAAGGTTTCGGAACCGTCGACCAACCTGACCCCCACAATCTCGGCGCCGCGGGTGGGACGAGCGAATCGTCTCCCAGCGCGGGTACTGGCCTCGAGGAACGACTCGACGCTGAACCGCAGACTGAATCCGTCGGTACTGACCGCTACCGCGTGAGTCTTGGGGATGCCGCCGGTCCGCCCTGCGGTGATATCGGCCGTCACACGGTCGTCCAGACTCAGAGCCGCCACGATTCGTTCGCCGTCCTTGAGCTTGAACAGCCGCTGAACAGGTTCGCCGTAGCCCGTGGATGCCGGCACATCGATGAGCCGGGTCGTATACGCCACCCCAAAGTTCGTGAAGAATACTCCAGTCGACCTGGTACTCCCCGCCAGCGCGGCGACAAGTGTATCTCCCTCGCGGAGACGCGTGGTGGAGACGTCGCGCACCTCCTTTTGCCGTTTGACCCAGCCGTCTCGGGATACCAGGACGACACAGTTTTCATCGACGATAAAGTCATCGTCGCTAAAGGCAGGCTCGTCGTCGACACTTTCGATCCGCGTACGGCGGGGGTTGTGTTTGGGGTTTCCGTATGTCTTCCGGATCGAGGTGATCTCGTCACGCACAAGACCCCAGCGGCGTTCGTCGCTTTTGAGGAGCGCGGTAATTTCGGCCGTCCTGTGTCGTTTGTCAGCGAGCTCCTCCCGGATGATCAAGACCTCGAGACGCGCGAGACGATAGATCTTGAGCTCGAGGATCGCGTCGGTTTGCTCAGCATCGAGTGCGAACCGAGCCATGATTTTGATGGCGGCATCCTTTTTCCCGTCGGACGCGCGGATCAGCGCGATGATCTCACCGAGCGCATCGAAGACCTTTTCGAAGCCCTCCAAGATGTGGATGCGTCGAGAAAGCGTCGCCAGTTCGTGCTCAAGACGCCGCGTGACCACTTCGAGTCGGAAATGGAGAAAGTGCCAGAGCATCTGGTGGAGGTCGAGCCGTTCCGGACGTCCGACAGTGTCATGCTCGGTCGGTACCAGACACGTCAGATTGACCGCAAAGTTTGTCTGGAGCGCCGTGTGCTTGAAAAGGTAGGCCATGACCATCTGCGGGTTGGCGTCACCTTTGACTTCGATCGCGATTCGCACGTCGCCCGTCGACTCGTCGATAACGTCGACGAGTGACGGGAGCTTGCGCGTGACCACGATCTCCGCGATACGCTCGATGATCTGGGACTTGTTTGTCGCGTAGGGAACACTGGTGACATACATCGTTCGGGTGGCCCGTTTGACCTCACCCGGTTCCCAGGTTGCACGGAGTCGGAGAGTGCCGGTGCCGGTCGAATAGATCTGTTCGAGTTCCTCCTTGGTATTGAGAAGGTGTCCACCGGTGGGGAAGTCCGGTCCCTTCACATACCGGCAGAGCTGGGCGCTACTCAGCTCAGGGTTGTCGAGGAGCTTGAGCAACGCCGTGCTCACCTCCCCTACGTGATGGGGCGGAATGTTGGTCGCCATACCGACCGCGATCCCGGTAGCGCCATTGATGAGGAGGGTCGGGAGTCGAGCCGGGAGCACCGCTGGCTCGGTCTTTGATCCGTCGTAGGTCGGACGCATGGCCACCGTGTCGTGGTCAAGCTCTGCCAGTAGGTCCGTGCTTGGCGCGGCGAGCCGACATTCGGTGTATCGCATAGCCGCGGCGCTGTCGCCATCGATCGACCCAAAGTTGCCAGAGCCCTCGACGAGCGGGTACCGCAGTGCGAAGGGCTGGGCCATGCGGACCAACGTGTCGTAGATGGCTGAATCGCCGTGGGGGTGATAGCTTCCCATGACGTCGCCGACAACCTTGGCGCATTTCCGCGGTTTCGCGTCCGCGGTCAGACGCTGCTGCCACATCGTATACAGGATGCGGCGTTGCACCGGTTTGAGGCCGTCACGGACGTCCGGAAGTGCGCGCGCGGTGATGACCGAAAGCGCGTAGTTCAGGTATCTCGATTGGGCGGCATCGTGTAGCGAAACCGCCTCAACTCCCGCTTCGCCGGTGCTTGGCGTCGCGGCGGACTCCGTGTCGGCGGTGTCGAGCAGCGGGGTGTTTCTGGGTGTTCGCGTACGTTTGGCCAACGAGCGATTCTACCTCTGCGAGTTTTCCGCCGATCCACGCGGCGGGGACGGCGCGGCGCCCGTCCAGGGGTCCCGCACCGGCGTGCCAATCAAGGCCAGGACTTCGGCCAGAACCATGGCCGTCGCTCCCCATACCCGTTCTCCCGCCACCTCGAAATACGGCACGTCAAAACGTTCGGGGCCGCGCCACCGATAGCCACAGCGTGGTCCCACCGTCCCCAGTGTGTCGAGGCTGGCTTCCAGGATTCGGCTGACTTCGGCAGTGGCGGGACGAAACGGCGGCCGGCTGGACGTCGTCCCAAGTATTGGATGAAGCGCAAAGTCACTGACTGGGATGTAGAGCGTTGAGAGATGGCCAAGCACCCTCACCCCCGCCGGCGCGATGCCGACCTCTTCCGCGGTCTCCCGGAGTGCGGCCTGCGGGAGGGTCTCGTCGGCCTCGACTCTCCCCCCAGGAAACGACACCTGGCCGGCGTGCGAGGAGAGTTCGTGAGACCGCACAGTCAGCAATACATGCACACGATTATCGATTGGGTACAAGAGGACCAGTCCCGCGGCCGCCCGGGCGCCGTCCGGGACGACACCCGGCGCCCATCCATGACGCGGTTTGGGGGCCAGGTGCGTGTGCGCCTCGAGACCGGGCAGCCCCGCGCTCGATAGGAGGGCGGTCCGGGCCGTGGTTTCAATCTGATAGAGTGACAAAGGATTCGTGGTCACGACATGGCCGTCCTAGACCTGCGCCTCCATATTTCGAATTTTGCGCGCCTCCGCTCCTTTCGCCCGCTGTCGTCGTCGCGCCTCGTCGACATATGACCGATATGCCGCCATCGTCGCGCCTCGACAGCGACGACGATGAACTTGAGCCGTGCAACTCGACATCTGGAGACGCTGGTCTAGTGTAGCGGTCTTCTCCGCGACCCCTCCCGCCCATCGCGTATGAGCCGGCCCCAGAAGAAATTCAATCGGAATATTGTCAAGGGCTCGTTGCCACGAGCCGTATGGGCGCTCGCCTGGCCCACCATGCTCCAGAATGTCGTCGGCGGCATACAGGGGATCGTCGACCAGGCGATGGTCGGTCACTACGTCGGTCACATTGGAAATGCAGCCATCGGCGTCAGCATGCAGCTGTTTATCCTGGTGATCGTGTTTGTGGCATCGGTCTTTAGCGGAATGGGAGTATTGGTCGCCAGATTTGCCGGGGCCAATGATTCCGACAATGTCAACCGCACGGTATATCAAGCTTTCTTGACGGCTGTTTTTATGGCCGTGGGTGTGCTTGCCCCGGTGGGGTATGTGTTTGCGCCCTGGCTTCTGACGATGATCAACGCGTCGCCGGAAGTACAGGTCGAGGCTCTGCCGTATATCCGAACGATGTTCGTATTCAGTATCGGGATGCTCATCTTTTTCATGATGAGCGGAGCGTTGAGGGCGGCCGGGGACGCCCGCACGCCGTTGCGTCTCGGGGTGGTGATGACGCTGCTGAATATCGTGTTGAATGTCGTGCTGATCCGTGGACTGGGCCCGATTCCGGCGTTCGGCACGTTTGGCGCGGCGCTGGGGACCGCCATCGCCAGTGGGGTGACCGGCGTTGTCTTCATTGTTCTGCTGTTCTCGGGTCGACTCGTGGTCCGATTCCCCCGGGGCATGTCGTTCGCGCCCAACTGGGCGGTAATCCGGGAGTTGTTCCGCTTTGGCTTGCCGACCGGGTTTCAGGGCATCGTGATGAACCTGGCCGGCGTGTTCATGCTTCGATTTATCGGTGGGCTGCAATATAGCGCCGAGGCTCAGGCGGCGTATACCGTTGGCTACACGGAGCTCTTCGCATTGATTACGTGGACGTCAGTCGGGTTGATGGGCGCGACGGCGGCCGTGGCCGGCCAGAATCTTGGGGCTGGTCACCCGGAGCGAAGTGCGCGCGCGGCGGCCGTGGCGTCGGGGATAGGTCTAATCGTAGCAAGTCTCGTGGGCCTCTCCTTTGTCCTGATACCGAGGTCTCTTTTGGCCGTGTTCGCGCTTGATGACGGCGTATCCTACGAGCTGGCGCGAGAGCTGTTGGGCTATCTTGCGGTCTCGGGTTTCTTTGTTACGGTGGCGCTCACGTATACCGGCGCCTTGCAAGGCACGGGAGACACTCGAAGCCCGCTCTATATCTCGATCGTCTCTCAATTCATTCTGCCCCTTGGTCTGTGTGCGTATCTTTCGGAGACGCGTGGCTTGATGCCAGCCGATATTTGGTTGGCAATCGTACTCGGTCACATGATGCGAGCGGCGCTGAGCGTGCTACGGTTCCGGCAGGGAAAGTGGCGGCAGATCTCCATCAATATCGACTCGGCCAAGGCCTAGGCCATTCCTCCGGGCTGCTAGACTCGCCTGTGTGTCAGGCTTGAGACCTCCGACGTTGGCGGCGCAGGCGCTGGGGTGGACCGACCCTCAGACGCGCGCATTGGTGCTCCCGCTGGTTGCCTCGGTGCCCTACGAGCGGGCCAGCGACGGCTCTTATCCCGGCGGCCACACCTACACGCGCGACCAGAATCCCACCTACGACCAGGCCGAAGCGCTTCTCGCGCAGCTCGAAGGTGGCGCCGACGCGCTCTTGTTTGCTTCGGGCATGGCTGCCGCCACGACGGTGTTTGAGCCTCTTCCGCACGGGGCGCACGTGGTGGCGCCGACCCAGATGTATTGGACAATTCGGGTCTGGCTACAGGAGCTCGCGGCGGCCGGCCGGATTACCGTCGATTTCGCGCCAAACGGAGACCTCGAGGCGTTGCGGTCGATCGTGCGTCAGGGCGAGACCCGCATCGTCTGGGTGGAGACACCGGCCAACCCAATGTGCACGATCACGGATATCGCGCGGACTACTGAGATAGCCCACCGCGCTGGAGCTCGAGTGGTTGTCGATAGTACCGTGGCGACGCCTGTCTTGTGCCAACCGATCAGTCTCGGGGCTGACCTCGTCATGCACTCGGCGACCAAGCAACTGAACGGGCACTCCGATGTCCTCGCGGGGGCATTGGTGACAGCGAAGAGAGATGCAGCGTGGGAGCGGATTGCCCACGACCGCGCCTATCGGGGTGGGGTGCTGGGCCCATTCGAGGCATGGCTCTTGTTGCGCGGGATGCGGACGCTTTTTTTGCGCGTTCCCGCGGCGGCTCAGAACGCCCAAGTTGTGGCCGAGGCCCTGTCGCGCCATCCGGCAGTCGACGAGGTGATGTATCCCGGTCTTGCCGACCACGCCGGCCACCGCGTGGCGAGTCGTCAGATGCGGGACGGTTTTGGCATGATGATATCGTTTCGACCGGCCGGGGGACCGGATGAGGCTCGACGCGTGGTTGCCGCGTTGCATGTCTTCAAGAACGCGACCTCGCTGGGCGGTGTGGAAAGTTTGGTCGAGCATCGGGCCCCGGTCGAAGGGCCGGATACGGACGTCCCGCCCGATCTCATTCGACTGTCTATCGGCATCGAATCCGCGGACGACTTGGTCGCAGATCTTCAACAGGCCCTATCGAGTGCGGGAGACTCATAGCGTCTCCGCCTTGCCTTGAGAGTGTCCGGGCGCGGCATCCCGTCTGGCCGCGTTGTTCCTCGGCCACGCATGCCAAATACGCTCTCTCGTCGCGCCTTGCCAGCCGGGTGTCGCGGTCCGGATCCACTGGCAAGGCAAGACGGAGACACTACACTTGTGGAGTGTCCAGTCCGGTCCGTATTAGTCCCGCCACAGAACACGACGTGGGTATTGTTCTTGCTCTTATCAAGGAGCTGGCGGACTACGAGAAAATGACCGACCAGGTGGTCGCCACCGAAGCCGACGTCCGGCGGTCGTTGTTCGGGGTGCCACCTGAGGCAGAGGCGCTTATCGCTCGCGTCGATGACCACGTCGTAGGCTTTGCGTTGTTTTTTCACAACTACTCGACGTTCTTGGGGCGGCGAGGTCTCTATCTCGAGGATCTCTATGTTCGGCCGGCGGCCCGAGGTCGAGGATACGGCCGCGGATTGCTCGCCGCGTTGGCACGCATCGCCGTCGAACGTGGCTGTGGCCGAATGGAATGGGCGGTGCTCGACTGGAACGAACTCGCGATGAAGTCGTATCAACGGGCGGGTGCCAAACCGCAGGACGGATGGACGGTCTGGCGTCTCACCGGCAAAGCGCTCGAAGACCTCGCGCAACGCGGATAAGCGCGAGTGCACTAGCCGCTTGCTTCGGCCGGTGTACGATCTCCAAGTATTCGTCTGAGCGCGCGCGAGCACCTCGATCGTGACCGGCTTCGAGAGGCTTCCGTCGATTCCTTCTTCGCGGCCCACCTCTTCCCAGTTTGATTCCAGCGGGTAGCCCGACACGACCAGCACCTTGATGCGATTGTCACGCTTGCGTAGCTTGCGGACCAGGTCGAGCCCACCGAGCTTTGGCATGACCAGATCGGTCATCAACACGTCGATGGGCTCGTCGTCGCGGTCATATAGCTCCAGGGCGTGCACACCGTTGTCGGCGACGGTCACCTGGTAACCGAGTGCGGAGAGCATCGTTTTCCACGCGATCGCCACCGAGGGTTCGTCCTCGACGACCCAAACATTTGCACTATCGCCCAGATGAACCTCTCCGTGGTCGGTGGGTTGACGGTTACCCTAGTGTCCAGTGGTGCGGAGGCGTTGAGCGTGGCGGCTCGGCTTATGCCTGACGTTATTCTCCTCGATGTGATGATGCCGGAGATGGATGGGCCAGCTACGCTCCACGCACTCAGACAGGAACCATCATTGACGCGCGTCCCGGTGATCTTTCTTACCGGCGAGGCGCAGAGTGCCGAGCACGCCCGTTTGTTGTCGCTACGTGCTCAGGGCGTGATCCCGAAACCTTTTGACCCGATGACAATTGTCGACCAGATACGGTCGATCGTGGTCGGTGTGGTATCAAGCAACTAGACCAGACGACTCAGGCCCTGAGTGTTCCTTGTCGCGGCTATTGGCGCGAAAGAAGTCTACCTGATCACATTTTCGAACGAATGCCATAGTGCCGATAACGAGCAACTATCGAGAATCCCGCAGGATGCGACCGCCGTTAGCCTCGGGGTCGGCCGACGAACTCTTTTACGACCGCGACAAATGTCGCAACATCTGACGGCTGCGTGTCCCAGGCTGTAACGAGCCGTCCGACATTCGGGTCGGGCGTTGGGCAATGAAACGGACCTCCCGCTTCCTGGATCGATGCTAGAGCATTCGGTGGGAAGCGGGCGTACACCATGTTTGTGCGAATAGTCCGGGCGAGGGTTACGCCTTCTATGGAGTCAAGCTCCGCGCCAAGCAATTCCGCCATCTGATTCGCTTGGCTGGCGAGTGTACGCCACATGTCTCCCGTCAGGAGCGCTTCAAACTGTGCGGCGACAAATCGCATCTTTGATATAAGCTGCGTTCCTTGTTTTTGAAAATAGCCGGCGCGTTGCTTGAGGGCGTCGTTGAAGATGACGACCGCTTCGCCGGCGAGCATTCCCAACTTTGTGCCACCAAGCGTCATGACATCTATCCCGAGCTCGGGGCCGAAAGTGCCCAAAGAGACGTCCAGTGCAACAGCGGCGTTGGCAAGCCGAGCTCCGTCAACGTGGAGCCACATTCCGTGACGGTGAGCGACAGAGGCGAGCGCTCGCAGCTCGTCGGGCTGATAGACGGCGCCCCACTCGGTGGACTGGCTGACGGAGATCGCACCCGGTTGCGCGTGATGAATGTCTTCCTCCGCCGGGAGGTGGGGGCTGACGTCATCGGGTCGGAGCTTTCCGTCGGCGGTAGGGATCGGCACGATTTTGCAACCCAGGAACCGTTCGGGGGCAGCGCACTCGTCCCGCCACAAATGGGATGACTCAGGGCAGAGGACCGACTGATAGGAGTCGACCGTGGTTCGGAGCCCGACGACGTTGGCGCCGGTTCCGCCAAAGACGAACAGCACCTCTGCGTCGGTCTTGAACATCTCCCGAATACGCGCGGTTGCGGCAGCCGTCCATTCGTCATGGCCATACGCGAGGGCGTGACCAGTGTTGGCGCGGTGGATTGCCTCGAGGAGCGTCGGATGAACGCCCGCGGCGTTGTCGCTGGCAAAGAAGCGCCGGTCTCGGCGCTGCGGGGACGTCATTGCTTGCGCCTCGCTTACTGGGGAAGACGGAACGCGATCAGCTCGCCCGCAAAGCCGCCGCTGCTTATGGCGAGCACGATGTATTGCTGACCGTCGTGCAGATACGTCATCGGCGCGCCCGACGCGGGAGCCGGCATATACACGGCGCCCGCGTCGGCGCCGGTGACCTTGTCATAGGCGCGTAGCATTGCCCCGCGCTCTCCTGAGGGGGTGGTGGCCATACCGGCCTCACCCGCAATGACCAAGGCTTTTGTAATGACCGTCCCGACCCGCCCCGCACGACCGGTCCGAGGAATTGTTACGCCCGCGAGCAACGGATGGTTGCGAATGTGGTCGGGGGTGTCGCCATGGGGAACCTGCCAGAGGATCTCGCCTTGGTTCAAGTCGATGGCGGTGATTCGTCCCCACGGCGGCTTGATGATTGGGATGCCGTCGACATTCAATGCGGTCCACGCTGGATTTACGCCCCGGGGTACGCCGCGGATGAAGTCCATATCTGACCGCGCGGGATCGTTGATCAGCCCGAGCGCCGTGACATTTGTAAACGAGTAGAGGTAGGCAATTCCAGTTTCAGGGTCGAGTGACCCGCCCGGCCAGTTTGTTCCGCCGCCAGCCGACGGCAACATCAATGTCCCCAACGTGTCGTCGGCGGTCGAGACAGACACCGGAGTGAAGATAGGGCCGACCCGGTAGTGCGAGACGATTGCTTCGGCGCGCCGTCTGAGCTCCGGCGTGAAATCGACCAGATCGTCCAGGCTCACACCCTGTCGATCGTAGGCCGGGGGTTTTGACGGGAATGGCTGCGTCGTCGACAGGAGCTCCCCCGGTACATCGGACGGCGGGACGGGTTGCTCTTCGATAGGCCATACGGGTTCTCCCGTCACTCGGTCAAAGACATAGAGCCATCCTTGCTTCGTCGGTTGGGCGACGGCTTTGATCTCGCGCCCATCGACAGTGATGTCTACCAGCATCGGCGCACACGGAAGATCCCAGTCCCATATGTCGTGATGGATGAACTGAAAATGCCAGAGTCGCTCACCGGTTTCGATGTCGACTGCGACGAGGCTGTCGGAGAACAAGTTGTCGCCGTGACGGTGACCACCATAGTAGTCATTGGTCGGCATCTCCGTCGGGAGGTAGGCGATGCCGAGCTCTGCGTCCGCGCTGATCTGGCCCCAGACACCGTTGTTACCGGTGTAACGCCAGGAGTCGTTCAGCCAGCTGTCGTTTCCAAACTCATCGGCTCCCGGAATCGTGTGAAAAATCCACGCGCGTTCGCCGGTGTGTGCGTCAAAGCCTCGGACATAGCCTTTGACATTCTCCATCGACGCCGGCGAGCTCCCCGGCAAGTGGGCCGCTCCTACGACGATGGTGTCACCGACGACCGTCGGGGCGGCATGAAGTCCGACTTCGCCAGTGATGGGGTCGAGGTCCTGGTCCATGTTCTGTTTGAGGTCGACGATCCCGTCGGTCCCGAATCCGCTGATCCGCCGCCCGTTGTCGGCGTTAAGCATCACCAGCTGATAGCCCGGAGTGACATATACGATGCGGCCGGCGCCATTGTTGTCCCAATACGCCAAGCCTCGTCCCGACAGCCGCCGGGGTGCCGCCGCCCCGCGCTCGCCTTCGTCCAACCGATGCATCCACAGCAGCTCACCGGTTCCCGCGTCGGCGGCTACCACGGAACGTCGCGAGCCAGCCGTCGTAAACACGACGCCGCCAACCATGAGCGGCGTGGACTCAAAGTTGTATTCGGGACGTGGTCCGAGGTTTTCTGTCTTGAGTCGCCACGCGACTTCTAAGTCCCCGAAGTTCTCGGCCGTGATTTGGTCAAGCGGCGAATATCGCGTTCCGGCGATGTCCCCGGCATACGATCGCCATTCGCCTCCCCTCGTGCCGGCAGGAGAACTCTGGGCCGTGAGACCGCGTGGCATCAAGAGACCCACGGACGCCAGACAGGTAATAGCAAGACCAAAGCGAGCTGACATGGTGCAACCTCCTACTGTCCGGATAATAGCAATTTGTGGGGCAAGGTCCTGGCGTGGCGCCCTGCTGGCCAGGCCTTGTCGCTGGTCTCGGTGCCACGCCCGGAGTTCACCCCGGCTGCGAGAGTCGACAGTGCGTCATTGTCGCACCGATTCTCCAGATTCCCGAGCGATGAACCGACGGGTCTCGTCTCGCAGGCGTACGATCTCTTCCCACGTGGTGCCGGTCGGCCAGATCGGCTCGCCCACCGTTACGGCCAGGCGGCCTCGTTTCAAGGTGCGTCTGTCAGCCGGCAAGATGTGACGTGTGCCTCGGATCGCCACCGGCACGACGGGGCATCCGACATCGACCGCCGCCCGAAACGCTCCCAGTCGAAAAGGGAGAAGTCCCGGTGCGCCGACGAATGTGCCCTCGGGAAAGACAAACAGCGATTCGCCTCGCTGAAGCGGGGTCAGTAGGGCCCCGGCCCCGTCCATCTGTTCGCCGCGGTGTTCTCTCCCGATGAGAATGTGGCCTGCCTTCCTGATGGCGGTGCCGAGAAACGGGTAGCCGGCGAGCTTCGCTTTGACCGCAAACCGGAGACGCGTCGGGACCGAGGCCATGATAAGGACCGGGTCTATGAAGCTCGAATGATTGGCTACGAACACCGCTCGGTCGAGGTCACGAAGGTGTTCCATCCCGGCGATGTCGACTGGACAGCCAGTCATCCAGAAGATGAAGCGGGCCCAGCTGCCGACACATCGATTGACCCAGAGCCCCCGCGGTCCGATCGCCAAGATTCCCCAGACGAACGGCCCGCTGACGAGAAGCACCGCCAGCACCCAGGCCGTGAACGCCAGCGACCCGCTACGCGCAATCAGCCGTCTGGCAAATCCGAGCGCGGCGCGAGCGGTCAGACTGGCCCATTGGACCGCGGCGAAACGTCGAGCCGACAGCCGGTCCTGAACGAATGCCTCGCGGGTCGCACCCCGCCGAATCTTGCCGCTCGAGGTCTTGAGGACAGCTCCGGGCCTGGCCAGGACGACAACATCCGGCGGGACGCCCAACGCCGACGAGACGCTGGTCGTAATCATGGTCTCGAGACGCGCGCGGTCTGCAGGGGCGGTCAGGCGGGTCTCCGCTACAATCACGAACCGTTCGGTCCCCCGGGTCGTATCGGATACTCCAAAGGCGGCGACACATCCTTTCCGTACGCCATCGACGGCGGCCGCGACAACCTCGGCCTCGTGCGGCTGAAGGTTGCGGCCGCCCTTGATAATGAGTTCCTTGGCGCGCCCCGTGAGATAGATCTCACCCTCGACCAGGTAGCCAAGGTCGCCTGTGCGGAGCCAACCGTCTGATCCGATCAGCTCGCGTGTCGCGTCCGGATTGTGGTAGTAGCCAGAGGTCGCCGAGGGGCCGCGAAACTCGACGCGCCCTTGCTGTCGTTCCGGCACAGGACGACCGGATGCGTCGACAACGCGGATTTGGTGACCAGGCAGAGCACGTCCGCACGCAACCACTCTGAACGTCGTCGCGGTGTCGCCCACCGTACTTTGCCGTGCGATGCCGGTTTCCTGGTAGACGCCACGTTCTATGACGTCGATACGCGCGCCGCGGCCCATGGGCGGGGTGGCCACCCCAACCGAGCATTCCGCCAGTCCATACACCGGGGTCAAGGCCTCGCGTTTGAGTCCGTAGGGTGCAAATCGTTCGGCGAATCGATCGAGCGTATCGGGTTGCACCGCTTCCGCGCCGTTGAGCAAGGCGCGGACCGAGCTCAAATCCAGGCCTTCGATTTCATCGTCGGTGACGCGATGTGCGCAGAGGTCGTATGCGAAGTTTGGCGCCGCCGAGATGGTGCCTCGATGAGCGTGGAATGACCAGAGCCACCGTGAGGGTCTCGACAGGAATGCCAGCGGCGACATGAGCGCGAGAGGACGTCCAACATAGAGCAGGCCGAGCCATGTACCGATGAGGCCCATGTCGTGATACAGCGGGAGCCAGCTGACGCCGACGTCGTGGCTATCGATTTCGAGACCGGCCTCGAGCGCCCGGACGTTTGCCAGGAGGTTCGCATGCGACAACTGCACCCCCTTGGGTTGACCGGTGCTGCCGGATGTGTACTGGATGAGGGCGGGGTCGTCGCTGGTCAGTTGCCCGGTGTCACGGGAAGACAGCGACGGGGCCGCCGCGCCATCCGTCACGAGCGTGTCCGGCGTCACCACCGCCGACAGCGAGGGGACCTGGCCGACAAGGAGACTCGCGACCCGTTCGACGTCCGCGAAGGTGACGAGGATTCGAGCTGCGGCGTTTCTTAGGATTGCCACCTGCCGTTCCGCGTACTCCTGGATACGGTCGGCTCGAAACGGGGGATAGATGGGGACCGGGACACATCCGGCGAGCAGCGTTCCAAAAAATGAAAAAAAGAAGGCTCGCTCGGTTCTGAGCATGAGCGCGACGGTGTCATGCCGCCCAAGCCCCCGGGCCGCTAGACCTGCCGCGACGTGGTGCGCGGCTTGCCACAGCTCACCATATGTAAGCGGCGTCTCACGACCGTCATCTTCCCGCAGGTGGATGTGCACGCGGTCTGGCGTGCGCTCTGCGTGCCAGGCAAGGACTTCGACGAGCGTCGCGGCGGCGGTTGGGACACCGGTGGCCGTCCGGTCTCCAACGTCGACCGGCGCCAGTCGCTCGACGAGTCCTGGAGAGGCCGTCTGGAGGGCCGCAGCGAGGTCGGCGGGACTTTCCGCATCGACCATCACCGCATCGGCTAGACGAACCCCACAAGCGCGCTCGAGCCGTACCAGTAACTCGACTCGCTCGAGGCTGCTGATACCGAGGTCTCGCTCGAGCGAGTCGTGTCGTCCCAGCCGCCGATGTGGGTCATGGCCGCGGAGCTCGGAGACGAGCTCTGCCACCACGGCCAGCACCTTCGACTCAAGTTCGTCGGCCGTTAGCCGAGGCGGCCCTGACATGCCGAGTTTTGTTCCGGATCCGATCCGGGAGTTGGACTAGTTCAGCCGGCGAATCGTGTTAATGACAATCGCCTCACGAGGGACATCGGCCAGGTCGCCAACGCGGTGCGTGCGCGCACGTTCGATGTCCTCGACGACATCCATACCCTCGACAACTTCTCCGAAGACCGCGTAGCCAAAGCCTGCCGCCGTGCCGTTCTTGTGGTCGAGCGGTGCGTTGTGCTCGGTGTTGATAAAGAACTGGGCGCGTGCGGAGTTTGGCTCTCCCAGACGGGCCATCGCAACGGTGCCGCGCCGGTTCCGGAGGGTCGCGTCCGCTTCGTTGAGAATGAAACCGCGGAGGCCGTCCGTCTTTGCTTCGAGGTCTTCGGTCAGACCGCCGCCCTGAACCATGAACCCTCGTATGACGCGGTGAAAGATCGTGCCGTCGTAATACCCGTCCTGCACATAGGTAAGAAAGTTGACGACCGAGACCGGACGTTTAGTCCGAAAGAGTTCTATCGTGATGTCACCTTCCGTCGTTTCCACGACGACCCGTGGATTGGGAGGTGGGTCCTGAGCGAGTATGCCCGTCGAGGTCGCGCCCCAGACAAACAAGAAGATCGAGAGCGAGAGTACATCGCGGAGCGCTGTCCGCAGCGTTGTCATCGGCTATTGCACCGTCACTGACTGGATAACCACGGACTCCGTCGGCACGTCGTCGTATGGCCCCTGGCTCTGGGTCTGAACGGCGGCAATCGAATCGACGACATCCATACCCTCGGTCACGCGACCGAACACCGCGTATCCGTACCCGGCCGGGTCCAGTCCTGAATGATCAAGCGACCGCGCGTTGTCAGCGGTATTGATAAAAAACTGCGCGGTGGCGCTGTCGACAATATTGGTTCGCGCCATCGCTACCGTGCCGCGGGCGTTGGTCACGCCATTGCGTGCCTCATTCTGGATGGGAGGTCGGGTCCGCTTTGCTGCCAGGTCGGCTGTCATGCCGCCACCTTGGATCATGAATTGTTGGATGACCCTATGGAAGACGGTATTCTCATAGAATCCGTCGTTGACATAGGCCAGAAAGTTCTCCACGCTCACGGGCGCATCGGTTTGCAGCAGCTCGATCGTGATGCTACCGTGGTTGGTTTGCAGGACGACGACTGGGTTCTCCTGAGCGGTTGCATTTCTTGAAACAATCGTTCCAAAAACCACTACCAGGCAGACTGTGAGGGCAGCCGTCCGGCTGAAGTTGGGCACGCGACGCGGCATGACATGAACTCCTTGCGAATGGTATGACGACACAACGGGTTATTGGAGACCGATTTATCCAAATTAGAGGATCTCTTAATCCAAATTTCAGGATTTAAGATCGACCGCTGACCGCTGACGCAACAACGTAAGCCTAGGGATTAAGCACTTCCACTTCCGCTACCGCAGTCCGAAACGCGGTCCCGAGTATGCATAATCGTTCGCCACCTGTCCAGTGGCCGACGTGTCTATAATCGACGATCAATTCCATGAAACTTCTCGAAAGATTTCGCGCGCAACCTGAGTGGCAGAGCGACGATCCTCTCGTCCGGGCGGCGGCCGTACGAGACCTCCCCGACGAGGAAGAGACTCGCGATGTGCTGTTGGATATTGCCAGTAACGATACCCACCCCGATGTGCGATGCCAGGCGGTGTCTCGGATCAACGATATCGATGCGCTTGTGTCGATCTATCGGTCCGACGACGCCGAGGCCGTGCGACACGAGGCAGCCGCCGGTATTCGCGACTTGGCGATTGACTCTCCCGAGGGAGAGGTCGGCATCCGCGGCGTCGAGGCGCTGTCGGAAGAACGCGATCTCGTGGCGGTTGCGCGAGAGGCGCGGCTTGAGACAGTCGGCCGGATGGCGTTGGCCCGCTTGCAGAGTCCACGAGCGCTGAGCGTGGTCGCCAGGCGGGCTATACGTCCGGAAGTTGCCAAGGAGGCGTTGCAACGTCTCGATGACCCAGAGGAGCTGCAGGCGGTTGCGGTGAAGTCTGAAGACAAGGCGATCGCGCTGGGGGCTTTTGAGCGGCTGGTCGCGACTGGAGTTGCGACAGAGGTCATAGAACAAATTGGACGGCGAGCTCGGCAAAAGGCCGTGCAGCGCCGGGCGAAGACCGCACTCTCGTCGCCCGACGACAAAGAAGAGCAGAAGACGGACGCACCCGCGGCACCTGACCAGACCGCGCATTTGGCATGCTGCGTCGAGGTTGAAAAAGTCCTGCAGACCGAGGAAGGAGACTTGGCGCGAGGACGTGCGGCCTTGGAGACTGTCGTGCGACGCTGGTCGGACCTTGAATCGTCGCCCGATGAGTCGCTGGCCAGTCGTTTTGCGTCTGGGAGGGAAGCGGCATCAGCCCATTTGGCTACGCTGGACTCGGCTCAGACCGCGCGTCGTCGGGCAGAGGAGCAGGTCGCCCACGAGGGTAGACAAGCCGATGGTGACCGCATCGCGGGAGTATTGACCGAACTCGAGCAGCTCGCGGATGAGATGCAGAAGCTTGTTGCCGACGAGGCTGTGTCGGGCAAGCCGTGGTCTGGCGCCGAACAGAGATGGCGGACCCTCAACGAGAAACTCACCGGCGGTCCGGGTGGCAATACGTTGGAGCCCGCTCACCAGTCGGCTCTTGCTCTACTGCACGAGCGTGCGGCCGCGCTCGAAATAAGGCGTCGCGCCCTCCTCGACCGCACGAAGACTGAGCGAGAGCAGTCCGAGCAGGAGAATCTCGGGCGGCTTCAGCAGCGCGTGAAGACTATCACGGGTCTTGTTAGTTCGGAAAAGCTCACCCTCGAAGACGCCGAACGTCAGCTCAGAGTGCTCCGGCGTCTCCATGATTCGCCTGGGCTTCTTCCCCGCCGAGAGCGTGACGCGGTCCTCAAGTCGTTGAAGGACGTTCAGGTCGGTTTGGCCGGCCGTGTGCGCGAGCTACGGGAGTTTGCCGATTGGCAGCGCTGGGCGAATCTTGGAATCCAAGAGCAGCTTTGCGCGCGGATGGAGGCACTCCGGTTGATGCCGGGGTTCCTTGATAGCGCCAGCGCCGAAGATAGCCCCGGAGCCAAGGTAGCTCCTGATGAGAAAGCCGAGAGCGTCGAGCCGAGTCCGGCGGAAGAGCCCGCAGTAGCCGCTGGCGTACCGGGGACCGACTCGGTAGTAGCGGTTGACTCTCCAGCGGCGGACTCGGCGGACTCGGTAGTAGCGGTTGACTCTCCAGCGGCGGACTCGGCAGTAGCGGTAGACCCCGCGAAGGATTCGCCGATTGACTCGTTGACTGACCCAACAGTGGCACCAGATTCTTCTCCCGTTGTCTCAGAGACCGGCCCCGCAGAAGGTCCGCAGCCTGATAGTCAGTTGGACGGAGAGTTCCTGGCGCAGTTCGAAGAAATCATGACCTCGTGGCGACAGGCTGCGGACGTGCCAAAGGACCGTGGCGCCGACCTGTGGGAACGATTCAAGGTCGCAACCGACGCCGTGTATCCACGTTACGAGCGCTGTCAGGTTGCCGTCGCCTCGGCACGGGAAGCGCATCTGGCTCGTCAGAAAGCGATTGTCGAAGAGGTCGAGAAACTCGCATCGTCGTCTGACTGGCTCAAGACCGTCCAACGCATTACCGAGCTCCAGGCTGAATGGAAAACGCTGAGCGGATCGCCGGGCAAAATGCAGCGAGCCCTTTGGCGGCGGTTTCGCTCCGGGTGTAACGAATTTTTTACTCGCCGCAAGGCTGACCTTGCGGCTCGCAAGAAAGAGTGGTCGGCGAACCTTGAGCTCAAGGAAGCGCTGTGTGTTCGCATCGAGGCGCTGGTCGAGTCAGAGGACCTGCCCGCCGCGATCGCTGAGGCAAAGCGGGCACAGGCGGAGTGGAAAACTGTTGGCCCCGTTCGTCGAACCCGGGCCGATGCCATATGGCAGCGGTTTCGTGCGGCCTGCGATGCAATCTTTGACCGCATCCACGCCGGCGAGCGGGCGGCTGCCGCGAAGCGAGCGGCCGTACGGGAAGCGCTCTGCGTTGAGCTCGAAGCGCTCATCGGCCAGGCCGAAGATAGCGCGGAGAGTCCGGCCGCCGGGGATGTCGGTCCTGGCCGTGCGGACACGCCGGACGCCGCCGAGGCTGGCCCCGCCGCGGACATCGCCAGTGTCGCCGACGCCGGTGCAGACAGCGCGAACACGCCAAGTGAAGCCGATGCCGCTTCGGACAGCGTGGATACGGCACTCGCTGACGCTGACGTTCCAGGCGAGCCGGTTCGGGTAGCTGAAATCCGCTCAGACACAAACGACGAGTCTCGGGGCGCGGCGGCTGGAGAAGCGGAATCTGCCAATGCGACGCCCCCGGCGGTTTCTTCCTCTGCAGCCGATGGCGACTCGGTCCTCGCTGACAAAGTGCGGGGCTTGCAGACGCGGTGGCGGGACGCCCCGGATGTTCCACAAACGGTCAGTCGGCAGCTTGCCGCGCGGTTCGGCACGGCTCTGGCGAAGCTGGTTGAGTTGAGGCCGGAGGCCTTCAGCGGGACCGATCTTGACCCGGCTCGCACCCTCAAGCGTCTCCAAAAGCTCTGCGAAAGAATCGAGTCTCTCGAGCCGACGACGGCTCAGGCTGAGACCGCGATCTCCCCGTCCGAAATACTTGCCAGTAAGTGGCGTGACGCGTTGGCCAGTAACCTCATGGGCGCTCGTGCAAATGACGACGCCAAGAAGCGATCGGCCGCCGACGAGGTTCGCCGCGCCAGACAGGACTTTGCTCGGATCGGTCCGGTTAGTGGAGACACCGGTCGGGCGTTGACACGTCGTTTTGATGACGCGTGCGACTTTGTCATGCGGTGGGCTGGCGCGGCCGGCCTGCCGGCGACTCGCGCGGGCCACTCGTCAAAACCGAAATCATCAAGACCGCGGCGTCGGCCCGAACGCCTATCCGGCGATCGGACGCCCCGCCCATCGGGCAAGGACTCCTCACCGGGCAAAGGATAGTCCGGTCCACGGCCTGAGGTGGCGGTGTGCGCATAGCTCTGCCGGTCGCCCCCCCGGGGGGGGGGCTGTCTCCATCGCGGTCCTGTGTCACCTCTAGCCGCACCGAGCTGCCGTTTCGTTCAATCCATTCTTACCTCACCCGGCGGAGAACATTCTCGGTATGTGACCACACCTGACCGCGGCGCCGCCAAGCTAAGAACGCTCTGCATTAGTCGCGATCCCAGGTAAACGCAACTGCGTTGTTCGACGTATTCCTCGGCGAACCGTACGCTGCGAACGATAAGGCAGCGACCGAGCCAATCTGCGTCGGCCGTCGCGTCATGACGCGCTCTCAACCGGAACGACGGCCTTGCGAATCCAGTCAAGCAAGTGGTCAAAGTCCGCCTCTCCTCGCTCGAGGGAGCCCACGAGAAAGGCGTGTGCCTCGTGGGGATCGACCGCGAGCCTCCACCCGTTTAGGCGAAGAAACACGTCCGTAGAGAAAAACGCTACCCGCTTGTTGCCATCGATGAAAGGGTGGTTCATTAACAATGATTCGAACAGCGCCGCCGCCATCGCCGGGAGATCCTCGTAGTAGCCCGTGCGTGGCCGGAAGAGTGCGCTCTCCAGGAGGCCCGCATCGCGCAGACCCGAGGAGCCGCCGAACCGATGGATGAGGAGACCGTGGACCGCGAGCACCTCATCGACTGTGAGAAAGAGCGTGTGGCTACTTGGCAAGCAACCGGCCCAGCTCGTCGTTGTCGGTCATGGATTGCTTGAGGTGGGTGAGCACCACTGGCCTGACGCGCCGCTTCTGCAGGTAGTCGCGAAGCGCCTCGGTGAGCAGTCCAGAGATGTTCTGATGCGACTCGGCCGCGAACTCCCGGAACTCGTTCCAGACGGACTCTTCGACTTTAGAGCTGATCTTTATCATGATATTGACTTATCATGACACGTCATGACGCTGAATGCATCGGGTGCGAAAACCCACCGTTTGGCGCGACGGCAAATGAAAGATGTGTCGGAGCGTCGCGGCGGTCTCAATCGCGAGATCCGAATACGTCCTCGGTCCGGCAAAGGCCGGCCGGACGGCGCGGGCTTCCGCGCGTCCAGCGCGACGGCGGAAAGCCAGATGGTCACGTCACAGCGCCGCACAAGGGCGCGCTCGTACGCAGGAGCGTTCTGTTAGATTGAGCGCCGACCTACTTTGGGCCGATATGTAAACGCGCCTAGTCCGGCCTGTAGACTCCGACAAGTCGACCGGTCAGGCCGCGCGTCTACGGCGACCGTATACCGAAGCCCCGCCCGCTCCAGCTCGTCCTGGAGCGCAAGTCGGACAAACTGCGACTCCGCGTAGCCGAGAAGCGCAGCCCACCGTGCCGCCCGCTCGGGGCTCACCACCTTGCGCCCGTTCTCTACGTGGGAGAGATGCTGCTTCGAAACTCCGAGTTGGTCCGCGAACTCCGACTGCGTCATCTCCTCGCCCTGGCGAATCGACCGCAGGAGTTTCGCCAGCGTGAGCGGACTACCGCTGAGCGTCTCAAGAAAGGCCACGGCGTCCGACCGACGGCGTCGAGTGCGTTCCCTCTTAGTAGACATGGGGTGTCACCTCCTCCACCGACACGAGCGACGCCCCTTCATGTACGTCAATCTCGTAGATCGCTCGTCACTGGCGACTGCGTCGAACCGATCGCCGCCCATGCCGCTTTCCCTTCAAAGGTTCATCGTGGAAACCGGCTACGCGTCGGATGGACTCCAGTCCGTCATGCTCGATCGCCTCGACCCATGCCAAGAGTTTGTTGACCACGTGCCGCGGCGCTCGTCTCAGCTGCCGACGGGCCCGTTCGGTGATGCGAGCCCGCGTGAGCCACGCTCAATGGTAGCCCTTTTAGGGCTACTCATCAATCGCAGGCCTTCTCAGTGACTTGTCCCGCCCTCCGGGTGCCGTGAGTGTCGGCGGCTTACATCAGTTCGCGCACCAGCGCCCGTCTATTTGGCTCCGGAGGCGGTTGGCGCGACCTTCTTCCTTTTTTCCAGGTAATAGTGCCAGAGCATCCGGGCGGCGACTGACCGATACGGGCGCCAGCGCATCGCCACACACGCCAGTTCGTCGTCGGTTGGGGGATGGTCCATACCGCGCAGTTGCCCGAAGGACTTCCGCAGCGCCAGGTCGTAGACTGGCCACACGTCGGGTCGACGTAGCCCCATCAATAAGTAGATGTTTGCCGTCCACCGACCAATACCCGGGACCGTAGTGAGCGCGTCGCGGGCTTCGTCGTCATTCATGCGCGCGACCGCTTTTAGATCCAGACGAGTGTCGAGTATCGCGGACGCCAACTCCACGACATAGCGCGATTTCTGCCGAGTCAACCCAGCCGACCGCAATTGTTGTGACCCCAGTCGAGTTACCGTCTCTGGGTCAACGCTTCCGGCCAGTCGCTCGAGCCGCTGATACGCCGAACGTCCGCTGGCCAAAGACACTTGTTGTTCGAAAATGATCAGGACGAGTGTGGCAAACCCGGCGGGTCGGGCCCAGAGCGGTGGCGGTCCGTAGGCACGGTGAGCCCGCCGCAGATTGGTGTCTTGCGCGGCCAAGCGCACCGCCGCTTCCTGCATCGTCGCACGCGTCAGTCGCGTTGGCATGAGAGGACACTAGAATACGCTCTACACGATGAAGGATTTTCATCCGCTTACGGCCGAGTGATTCGAGACGCGGTTTGGTAAACCGACCGAGCCGCAATGTGGCGCCTGGCCGGCGATTCGGGCTGGGCGCGACGTCTTGATATCGGCACCGACCGGTTCGGGCAAGACATTGGCGGCGTTTCTCATCTGTCTTGACCGTCTGGTGACGGAAGCCACCGCCCACGGCGCGCTGGACGACCAGATCGACGTGTATCTTCCCGGCGACACATCGGCGCTCGGTTCTCCGCTCACTATTCATGGCGGTTCAAATCAGACAACGTATGTCTCATCGCCCGGCGACCACACCGGCTCCGCCGACCTCCCCGTCGACTCGACCGCGACCACCTGGTTTTTCTTGTCCAGGGTCGAGGCCATGGCGCCGGCCGCGGTAGGGGCGGTGGCATTGTTCGGTGACTCGATCACCGATGGCGACGGATCGACCGACGACGCCAACAATCGATGGCCCGACTATCTTGCCCGGCGACTCGCCGACGCGAATATCCCGACGGGTGTGCTGAATCTCGGTATTTCCGAGAATCGCGTGCTCAGTGACGGGCTCGGTGTAAGCGCTTTGGCCCGGTTTGACCGGGATGTTCTGGCGCAGGCCGGGCTAACCCATGTCGTAGTGCTCGAAGGAATCAACGATATCGGTCTTGTGTTGAACCAGCTGGGGTTGCCTCGATCCGCGTCGCTTCCGATGCCGGAAGACATCATTTTTGGTCACGAGCAGCTCATCACACGCGCCCGGTCCCATGGTCTCTCCGTGTATGGTGCGACATTCTTCGCCTTTTGCGGGGACCTCGTTGGCCGTCGCGGACTATTGGAGCCCCGATGGCGACGCGACACGGCAAGCCATCAATGAATGGATTCGGACCGGTGGGGCCTATGACGGCGTGATCGATTTTGAACCAGCTGTCCAGGATCCAGATGCACCGACGATGATTTTGCCACGATACGACTCCGGCGATGGCCTGCACCCGAGCGATGCGGGGTATGAGGCCATGGCCGACGCCATCGATCTCGAGCTACTGCGCTAGTTCACAAGCCACAACCGTCAGACGAGCGCGTATGCGGCCGAGAGTGCTTCTCGCGGATGACCATACGTTTGGTGTTGGAGGGGCTCCGCACGCTTCTCGAGAACGACTGTGAGCTCGTCGGTATGGTCGAGGATGGGCGTGCTTTTGTTGAGGCGGCCGAACGTCTGAGACCCGAGGCCACAGGGCAAAAGAAATCGCCAGCCAGCTAAAGATCTCGAAAAAGACCGTCGACTTTCACAAGGGTCGGATCATGGATCGGCTCGGTATTCGGACCGCGTCCGAGCTTACGAAATATGCCGCCGCCCACGGCGTGACGGAATTGTCCTGAACGTCCATGTGCGCCGCGCGTTGCGTCGGCTCGGACCGTCATGTTTGGAGCATTTCTTGGAGAGTCGACGTCGGTGACCCGGTGTGCCAACGTGCTGTTTCGACGTGCAGCTTCAGGGTGACGCGTGCAGTCGTTACCGGACCTTTTCGATTTACCACTGTGGTGGCTTGGCAGCGGCGCTGGTGAAGTGGTGTCGGAGTACTTCTTCGGCGGGTTTGCCCCGCGGGGTGTAGTCGTCATTCTTTGGGCCGCCGTCGTCGAGCGATGACCGCCACTTCCACCAATAGACACCGAGGAACCACGGCTCGCCCCAGACCGCGTCAAAGAACGCGGTATACGCGTCGGCCTGCAGCTGCAGATTGATTGGAGGCGTATCGTCAAATTTCCACGGATACCGCGCCGCGAAATCGACGCTGCGATAACCCAACTCCGTAAACAGCACGGGTCGCCCATGCCGGGCGGACAGTCGGGTGAGACGCGATGCTATCCGTGCCCACGCGGTGGCCATGTCAGCACGCGACGGCGCTCGCGTGTCCGCGACCGGGAAGTAGGCGCTCACGCCGATCGCGTCGAGCGCATCCCAAAACGGGAGGTCTTCGACCTCGTCTGCGTGAGCGCCGTATGTCAGGAATCCTGAATACACCTCTCGAATTTCGGATATGAGTTGGCGCCACTCGGCTTCTCGATGCGTCGTGCGGCTCAGCTCGTTGCCAATACAGAAGCCGTCGATCCCGACGTCCTGGGCCAGCTGCGCGTAGTGCAAGATAAACGCTCGATACGTATCAAACCATTGCACCCAGCCAGCCTCCGTGCCCGGTTCGACCATGCCTACCCAGGCGGGCGGTCGCAGCCACACGTGGGGCTTGAGCATGACCCGAATGTCGTGTTCGCGGGCCTGTGCCGTGACGAGCCGTAGCCGCGTATCGGTCCGCTCCGTCTGTGCATCCCTCGCGGTCTCGACGGTTGCGCCCCCTCGGCGGCGAGGCCCTCCCCGCCACCGAAACGTTGCAGCTCGGGGGTCACGTTGGAACCCGAAAGGCGTAAGGGTGATCCAGTTGACGCCGAGCTCTGCCAGGTGGGCCAGCGAACGACCCGATGCCTCAGAACCGTAGCCCTCAGCCGCGGCGCGGCGTCCCCACGCATGTTCGTATGCGATACCCCGATGTTTGTCGGAGATTGCCACGCCCGGGCCGATGGTGGTCGTGTCCACCGTGGTCGGTCCGCTGCAGGCTGAGACGGCCCCGCACAGCAAAGATAGGGCCAGCAGCCGAGTCGGGAGAGCGAGGTGCGTCCCCCAGAGCGCAAGACGGATGCGTGGCACGCCGGGATTGTACTCGCCGTTTCCGTGGGAATATCGACAACGTCGCAGTCAACGCGGTCCGGTGTCGCCTTGCAGTGCCGCGTGAAGATCGCCACTGGTGGACTCCGACCTGTCTAGCCGGTGACCGGCGGACCCTTGGGACCCGAGGTGAGCAGCCGTGGGCTCGTGCACTCGAGCCGCACGCGACCCGCTTTCGCCACACGCGGCCCTTCCGATAGAGTGAGCGCTGTTTCGGAATCATTCATGAAAAGAGCAGCCTCTCTACCAGGTGCCTGATACTGTGTGTGCTGGCGTCTGTCTGCGCCGGGGCTGCCCACGGCCATCGTCTGGCCTGTGAGGCAGATACGACAACCTGAGCTCAAAGAAGAAGATGATGATGAACAAAATGACGATACGGACGCTGACCTTCTGGCTCGCTACTCGCCGGGTGATGACGGGGCTTACCGTGGTGCTGGCGTGCGGCGGGGGCGCCAACGTGTATGGGCAGGTGTCGTTTGACACGCGCGATGTCGTCGAGACGCTTGCCTCGGATGAGATGGAAGGGCGTTTGACCGGCACCGACGGCACTCGGCGGGCGGCGGATGAGATTATTCGGCGTCTGACAGCGATCGGTGCGGTTCCTCTTCCCGGAGTGGACGGCTACACCCTGCCGTTCGGGTTTACGGCGGGCGTTACGGATGGAGGCACGAGATTGACTGTGACACCCGGAGACGGTCTCGAGGGCAAGAATTGGGGCACTGACGAGGTTCGTGCGCTTTCCTTTACCGAGGCCGGTTCCGTGTCGGGGCCCCTGGTGTTTGCGGGCTACGGTCTGACGGTCCCCGAGACTGACGGTTTTAGTTACGACAGTTACGCGACGCTCGATGTCCAGGACAAGATCGTTCTCGTGCTGAACTATTTTCCAGAGGACACCGAGGGTGAGCTCCGCGGCACGCTGGCGCGCTACTCTGGTCTTCGATACAAAGCGATGGCGGCCCGCGAACGGGGCGCCGCGGGTGTGCTGGTCGTCACTGGACCACGGTCGCCAAATGCCGGGTCCCTGGTCGCGATGACGTTTGACAACGCGATTTCAGGTTCCGGTATTCATGCCGCGAGCGTGACGGGTGAGGTCGCGGCGGCACTGGTTGCCGCGACGGGACGGTCGATGAGCGACGTGCAGTCCGAGTTTGATACCGGTAACCCTCACGTCATCGGTTTTGATCTTGAAGTCGACGTGACACTCGAGGCCCGGGTCGAGCGTGAGCGCCGGACCGGATACAACGTCGCGGCCATGCTTCCGGCTACGGTCACGTCCGAGGTCGACAAACCGTTTGTGATCCTTGGCGCCCACTACGATCACTTGGGTCGCGGGCGCGGTGGAGGGTCGCTTGCGCGGGGTGATGAGGCCGGCCAGATTCACAACGGTGCCGACGACAACGCGTCGGGAGTGGCGGCGATCTTGTCGGCCGGCACCGCCCTCGCCGAGATATCTCGCACGCGGACGGTTGTCCTGGCGTTTTGGTCAGGGGAAGAGCTGGGACTGCTCGGTTCGGCAGATTTCGTCGAGTCTTCGCCGATACCAATGGATGATGTGGCGGCCTATCTGAATTTCGATATGGTTGGCCGTCTCACAAACAACACGCTCAGCGTCCAGGCGGTCGGCACCAGCCCAGTGTGGACACCGTTGGTTGAGGAGCTCAACCAATCGTTGTCTCTCGGATTCAACCTGCAATTCGTTTCTGACCCGTACTTGCCGACCGATGTCGGGAGCTTCAACACGGTTGATGTGCCCAGTCTGGCGTTTTTTACCGGGAGCCATGACGACTATCACCGGCCTACCGATGACGCGGAGACGCTCGACTACGATGGACTCGACCGCATCGCCGCGCTCGGCCAGGCGGTGGCCGCGCACCTCGTCACCGACGCGGACGCGCCACCGTTCGTAAAGGTCGAGAGGGCCGCGACACAGGGTGTCCAGACGGTCATGCGGATCTTCACAGGCACCATTCCGGACTACACGGAAGGGGCCGACGGGTTGCTCCTCTCAGGCGTGGTGGGCGGAGGACCAGCCGAAGCCGCCGGGCTCCAACGCGGCGATGTGATTGTTGAGTTGGCGGGGCACTCCATCGCCAACATCTACGACTACACCTACGCGCTCGACCTCTTGCGGGTCGACCAGCCGGCGCCGGTGGTATTTATGAGAGGTGACGTTCGGCACGAAACGGAGATCGTTCCGGAAGCACGCCAGTAGTCAAGTTGAGTGAGCGGTGGACTAGTGCCCTGTATCCCTGATACAGGGCACTAGGAATGAGCGCCGTTCCTGGGTCCGACTAGAACGGTTCGCCTTGGGCGCCGACCTGAAACGCCCAGATCCGGTTGCGGGTCAGGACGTACATGACGCCGTCCTTGACAGCGGGGGTGCTGTATACGGCCGCACCGAGGTTTTGCTCGGACAAGAGCTCGAGTTCGCGACCGGCCCGCAGGACCGCGACGTCACCGTCCTCATCGCCGATATACACCTTGCCGTCGGCGGCAAACGGTGAGCCCCATACCGCGGCGAACGTGTCGTAGGTCCAAAACTCGTCGCCGGTCTCTGCGTCAAGCGCGTGGAGAAAGCCAGAAAGGCTCGTGATATACAAGATGCCGTCCTGAATGGCGGCCGTCGACATCGTCCGGTAGAAGTCTTCGCCGCCGCGGTGCCAGACCATATGCGTATCGGTGACATCGCCGGTGCCGGTCGCGTCGATCGCGTAGAAGTGGCCGGGGGCTTCGCCATGCTCGGGGTCTTGACCGACACCGACGTAGACCCGGCTACCGTCGACGACCGGCGTCGACAACACGTTGTTGCGGGTGCCGCGACCACCGAGGATCCACTCGGAATCCTTTGGGTTGAGATCGAATTCCCAGACGAGCTCTCCCGTTTCTGCGTCAAGGCTGTAGAGCACCCCGTTTCCGCCCGCGAAGACGACCTGGGCCCGCCCGTCAAACACGCCGTAAGCCGGGTTGGTCCAGCTGCCATGGAGGATCGTTTCTCCAACGACGACGCTCTCCCAGACAAGCTCACCGGTGTTCTTGTCGATGGCGATGAAGTTTGGCGAAAACGGCGACGGGATGTTCACGTGACCTTCATCGACTCCGTTACTGGTGACGGTGAACAGAAGATCCCCGACAACGAGGGGCGACCCGGTGGCCAAGTTGTGCGGAAAGACGTCCAGCTCGCCGATCATGTCGTAGGTCCAGATGATGTCGCCGTCCATTTCTCCCGTGAGAGCTTCGTCGGTAAACGGTCCGTCGTTCTCCCCGTCTTTGAAGCCCTTAGCGTCGGCGCACACGACTTCCGCGCGGTTGGAGACGTAGTAGATTTTTCCGTCCTCCATGTAGGCCGTCGAGCAGACGCCTTGCAGCGGCCAGTCGTTGACCCGCCCGGTTGTCAGCTTGTCGTGGACCATCTGCCAGAGGAACTCACCAGACGTCGCATCGAAGACCATGACGACACCTTTGTCGCCCTCGATGCTCGGATCTCGCCGGCCCTCGTTGTTGGTCCCCACATAGACCTGGCCCCCAGCGACGACCGCGCCGCCATAGGCCTGCGACCCGACCGGTTGTGACCACAGCACACCCTCGCCGGTCTCGACGTTCCATGATTCGGGGAGACCGGTCTCGTCCGATGCCATGTTTCGAGCCGCCGAATTGCCGAACATGCCGGTGTCGCTGTCCTGTGCGAACGCTGCGCCCCCGGCAGCGATGGCGGCGACGCACACCCCGACGATGGCAGATCTGACCACCGGGATTACTTTCACACTCGCGATCTTCTCGCGTCCAAAGCCCACTCGTGTCATTGGTTACTCGTTCTCCATGACCCTGACGTTGTCAACGTAAATATCGATCGGCGAATAGCCGACAAACCCGGGCGCGCCCATCCGGACGGGATGAGGATCTTCCAGTGTAATGGTCCAGTCGGAGGGCTCCGCCTGATCACGGGGCCAGGATTTTCCTCGGACCAGCGCGCGTTCATCGTCGATGTCGACTCTGAGTTTGAGCGTGTACCACACAGTCGGTTCCCATGCGAAGTCAACTCGTTCGTCCACCCGTAGCTCGGCCGCCCACGACTGCGCCTGGAGTCGTTGCGCGTTACCGCGCAAATCCAAGGTGTACCCGCTGTTAATAATCCCGAGATCCGGTCGTCGCCGCCGCCAGTCGCTAGCCATCACATCGGCCTGTACGGTATAGCCAGACATATCGGCCGGTCCAAAGTAGACGGCGTGCCGATGAAGACCGGTGGGCGACGGGCTCTTTCGTAAGACCTGTTGCCCTCCAATGTCGGCCGCCGCCAGTCGTGGTCCACCGCCGATCCAGAACGGTGGTTTGCCGCTCTCAAAGTTTTCCGACCATGGAAGCGGTGCGAATACCCGAACTTGTGCAGATGCGGTAAGCCCCCCCACGGTTGCGATGACCTTGCCGCCATGGTTGCTGGCCGTTGCGCCAGTGGTCAACGTCCCACTGGACGACACTGACGCGCCGAGCAGCCCGTCTACCGCCCAGCTCGCATCTCGCTCACCCAGGAACTGTCCGTTTGCGTCGAGTGCCCGGACACGGAAGCTCGCCGTCTCACCGGCCGCCAAAAAGGTATCAGCGGGCACGACCTGGAGCCGCGTGGCCTCGCCGGGCGCCAGCTCAGCGCCATGCGAGGTGGTTCCACTCGTTGCCCGGAATGGCTCGTCCGGGTTGCCGATCGCGTAGATACCAGACTCGGCGGTGAGATATACGCGGCCGTAGGCGGGGGCGAATGATCCATAGATCTCCGCATATCGTCCGTCCTCGACCTGCAGCTCATCACTATCGAGGACCGTGACGCCGTCCGCGGATGGGGCCAGGATGTGAACGTTTCCGTTGACTTCGGTGACATACAACTTCCCGTCGGCCCAGACCGGCGACGACTTACCAACGGTCCCGATACTGTGCGTCCACAAGATGCTGCCGTCACCCGTATCAATCGCCACAAGATTCGCGGAGTTGTCGAGGAGATACAGCGTCTCGTCATTGAGCATGGGCGAGCCAAATCCGACGGCGGTCTCGTCGAGCCGCCACTTTTCGTGGGTCGCACTTACGTCACCGGTGCCGGTGGCGTCGATCGCGACCACTCGCCCCATCGTGCCTTGGTCGACGTTTTCTTCGCTGTGCGCGATATACACCGTGTCGTCCTCGACGACGGGCGACACATTTATGCCTCGCTTGCTCAGCTCATACGACCAGACGGTTTCTCCGGTTCGAGCCTGGAGGGCATACACGTGGCCGTCGGCATTGCCGTCGATGAGCAGACGCTGCTGGTTGACGACCGCGATGACCGGCACCGACTGGGTGTTCATGTCATAGACGTTGCCACCTGGCGTCGCAATCCACTGAACCTCACCAGTCCGCTTGTCAAACGAGAAGTATTTGTGGCGCGGAGGTCCGCCGTAGTCGCCCCATGTCGAACCGATGAGCGACAAGATGACGCTGCCTTCGTCGACGATGGGGGTAGACGTTCGCCCGCCGTATCCGGACGCGCGGCCGAGTTCCTCGGACAGTCGCCAGCTCCATACGATCCCACCGTCGCGGTCAAACGCGTGGAAGTGACCGTCCACGTTCATGGCGAAGAGGTATCCGGTCTCCGGGTCGCCCGTGACGCTACCCCACCCCACCCGATTGAACGGGACCGTGGTATTGGTCACGCTAAAGCTGTGTTCCCAGAGCCGCGAGCCATTCTCGGCATCCCAGCACGCAACGACCTCCCGCTCGTCGACGCCGGCGCCCGCGCGGCCATTGGCGCACACCCGGCCATCGAACACCGCGGGTGTCGAGCGACCGACCCAGCTGTCTGACCAAATCAAGTTCTCACCGTCGGGCGACCAACTCGAAGGAAGATTCGCCTCGTCGGAGACACCATTTTGGCTGCGACCTCGCCAGCTCGGCCAGTCGTTGGCGGCGAGGTCAATGACTGGCGTGCCGACAAGTATGGCGAGCGCGACGACGCTGAGCCGTCGCCATAGTCCCCAAGTTTTCATCTGTGTATCCCATTCATGGTGCGCACCGAGCTGTTGGTAAGTTGCCCAGGCGCAAAAAGGTCAGCAACCCCAACCAACCCATAAAAAACGTGATGATATCACGCTGCTTTGCTGGTAAAACAGGGCCGAGGTCGGCTCGTCGGTGGCTCACACGAACAGTCGCTCGATGGTCCACGCGATTCCTACGAGGGAGATGAGCGCGGACGTGGGAGCGACGATGCGTCGGCCGAACCATGGCCGGTCGCGATACCATCCGCAGACCAGCGCCGCCGTCGCGATGACCGCCAGTTGCCCGAGCTCGATGCCGACATTGAACGAGACCAGACCGAGCACGCGCTCTTCGGCCGGTAGACCGAGCTCACGCAGAACTCCGGCGAACCCGAGTCCATGGAGCAGGCCGCACGAGAAAACGACGGCATAGCGCCAGCGGTCGCTGCGGGACACGACAGTCGTATCGCGCGTGCATTGCCGGACGTTCTCTACCCCCACCCACGCAATTGACAGTGCGATGAGCGGCTCGACGACGCTCGGCGCCAGCGTGAACACATCGAAAGTGTTGAGGGCTAAGGTGAGCGCATGGGCGACCGTAAACGCGGTCACCTGTCCTATAAGTCTCCGAAACCGCGGGTTCAGGAGAAAGATGCCGAGCACGAAAAGGATGTGGTCCAGGCCGGCTGGGATGATGTGGATAAAGCCCAGACGAAGATAGCGTCGTGCGGTTGTGACGACCGAGGGGCGTTGGATGGGGCCTGTGAGGTCGACCAGGTCGCTCCGTGCTCCCCGCTCGAGGACCATCCGTACGGTCGTGCCGCGGAGTTCGTCGACGACGGTGAGGTGGACATCGGAGAAGGCTCGGGAGGCAAAGAATTCTAGATTTGTAGCGTCGGGAGGGACGTCACCCGTCAAGCGTGCGGTAAGCCCCAGGATGGTCGGTATCTCTGACTCCGTGGCCCGTGGTGTGTCCTGGTCGGGAAAGCGTACGGTGAACGGGGCGGGCCGGTTGTCAAAGCGTATCCTGACTCGTCGCTGAAAAAGTCTGACCAAGCGATCGATGGTTCCGTCGAACTCCGCCGCTGACAGCGCGGTCAATGCGTCCACGAGCGCGGCGTCGTCGGAGTCCTGGGGCGCCCCAAGAGCCAGGGCGTCGAGGTCGACGATGAGGTCCACTTCGAAGCGGTCGTCGGTCTGGAGGGTCAGCGTGGTTTCCGTAAACGCAAGCTGATGCGTCGCCACACCCGAAAGACACGCAACCCAGAGGAGGGCGGCGACCGTCGCCCGGCCCCGCCCCGTGTCCCACCCGCTCCGGTGCGTCAGGTATTCTCTGAGAGCGAGCCTTATTGTTCGCGACATCATGAATCAGACTATCCGGCGAGTCCAAGACCGTAGAACGCCACGACAAGTCCTGCCAGGGCATACATGAGCGGGCTTACCTCGTGCATTCGTCCCGCAAGCAGTCTGATCCCCACCCACGAGACAATCCCGACGCTGATTCCGTTGGCGATCGAATACGTAAACGGCATCGTCACGACGGTCAGAAACGCCGGAAGCGACTCGTCGGCACGAGACCAATCGATCCGGCGAGCCCCCTGCATCATGAGGGCGCCGACGACCACCAGGGCGGGGGCGCTGGCTACCCGGGGGACGGCCACGATGAGTGGTACAAAGAACAGCGATAGGAGAAACAACCCCGCCACAGTGACCGCGGTCAGTCCGCTCCGTCCGCCTTCTTCGACCCCGGTGGCGGACTCGACAAAGCTGGTCACCGGGCTGGTGCCGAGGACCGCGCCCGCGACCGTCCCGACGGCATCCGCCGTATATGCCTGCGTGGCCCGGTCGAGCTCGCCGTTCGAGTCGACCCGGCGGGTCAACATGCCGAGGCCCATCAACGTCCCCGCCGTATCAAAGAGGTCGACAAACAGGAAGGCCGCGATGACCGAGAGCAGCGGCGCAGACAACAGGTCCGCCAGCCCGAACGCCAGAAAAGTGTCTTTGGGAAAAGCGGGCGCTGCGAGCACCCGCTCCGGGCTCGGGGCCAAGCCCAAACCCCAACTCACCGCGGTAATGGCCAATATGCCTACCAGAATGGCGCCGGGGACGCGGCGCGCAAGAAGCGCGCCGGTGAGCAGCAGCCCCGCCAGTCCTAAGAGCGCCGACACTGCATGTAGATCTCCGAGGGTGACCAGGGTCACCGGATGGGCCACGATGAGCCCGGCTGCCTGGAACCCGATGATCGCCAGCATCAGACCGACCCCGCTCATCGCCGCGGTCTTGATCGATAGCGGAATGGCGCGGGTCAACGCGCCTCGGATCCCAGTGACCGTCAGTAGGAGGAAGAGCAATCCCTCGACAAACACGGCCCCGAGCGCGACTGTCCAGTGGATGTCCAATCCAGTGACGACGCCATACGTAAAGTAGGCGTTCATCCCCATTCCTGGCGCGAGCGCGAACGGGTAGTTGGCGTACAGACCCATCACGAGACAGGCGATTGCGGACGCGACCGCCGTCGCCACCGCGACATCGGTGGCTGGCATCCCGGCCTCTGAGAGGATCTGCGGGTTGACGACGAGGATGTAGGACAGGCTGAGGAAAGTGACCAGACCGGCTCTCAGCTCGGTGGCAACGGTTGTTCCGAGCGCGTCAAGGCGAAAAAACCTCCGCATCGCGTCCATATCGGGTCCGTCGGGCGGAAAGGGGCAAAGGTGACAGATCTAGGCGCGACGCATCCTTACACGAGTCCTTGGGACAGCGGATTGACGCGGCTCTCCACTAGCTGGTCGTCACCACTGGGATACGTCGCTTGCCACGCGCGAGAATCAACCAGTGGGGGCATTTGGCGGTGTCGGCGTAGACCCGTTCACAATCGTCGCAGCGGACGCATTCGCTCTTGATGATCTCCGGACCTCGAATCGCACCCCATTCGCAGGTCTTTTCGCAGATTTTGCAGGTCTGGCATTCGCGCCAGCGTTTGATTTGGAATACCGTCAGCGCTGAAAGTAGACCCAATCCGGCGCCGACCGAACAGAGATAGCGGCAGTAGAAGTTGCGGATAAAGACGGTCGTCAGCAGGAGACAACCCAGCAGTGTCCACATCACCGTATTCCCGCTCAGGGTAAACATCCAGAATGGCTCGATGAAGCGATAGACCAACGTACTGCCTCCGCCGAGCACATAGAGGACGGCGCCGGTTAGGACGACGTACTTTATGTAGATGGCACGCCGGTCGAGCCACGGGGGCAGTTCGACCCGAAAGCGTGACGGTATGACCCGGTCCATGAGCTGAGTGAGGGCCCCAAACGCACAAATGCGACCGCAGTAGAGCCGCCCCCAAAACACCGTCGACACAACGGTGAAGGCGATGAGCGCGTAATACGCGACGGACGTGGCGAAGGTCGGGAGGCTAAGCTGCAGCGCGCCAAAGATGTCGACGATCGACACCAGGCTCGCTTTGTAAAATCCCAGATACGCGACCGATATCACGAGGCTCACGACTTTCAGCTGGTCGCTTTTTCGAAAGAAGCTCACCAGTGCAAACGACAGCACCAGCGTGAGCACACCAACGTCGACCAGGGTGCGTTCGTCGATGGCCGAGGACGCGGTCTCGGCCTCTTCCTCGATCAGCGCGTCGAGGGCTTCCAGCGCGTTTAGTGAATCCAGATCGTCTAGCGAAAGGGGTGGGTCGCCAGCTTGCCCAATGACCGTAGCAGTGGCGGACGCGACGAGCAGACCCGCCACCAGCCACCCGCTGAACCGTCGAAGGCTCATTTGCGGCGTTCCGACAGATACTGACGAAGCAGCTGGCGTGATCCCTGTCGAATGGCCCGGGTGGCGCTTTCGGTGGTAATCGTCGCGCGTGAGACGGCGTCGATGTCGTTTCCGACCTCAAGCGGGTCCATGATGCTTTTTCCCTTGAATTGCTCGACATACTCGGGAGGGTCGACCGAGAAATACCCGAAGGGCTCCGCGTGATAGTCAATCGAGACGCCAGAGATGACTCCGCTGGTCCGCACCCCTACCATCATCCAGAACTGCGTCTTGTACCCGTAGACTTTTGGATCGAGTTCGTTTGTAAAAAACGCGAGACCGGTGAGGGCGCCGCCGGTGTACGCGCGAAAATGAGGCAGCGTTCCGTCGACGAATTCGTATCGGTCGGCATCCGGCAAGACCGATTCAAGATGCCGTTTCTGGGTGTCAACCTGACGGAACTGATCGATCCAAGACTGCGCGCCAATCCCGACCGTGACAGCGAGGAGAAGCATCAGAGGAACGCCGTGCCGCAGTAGCGGCGGACGGGCGGGATCGGTGTGCACCATATTCATTCGCGTCTCAGCTTGACCCGATACGGCCGACCACCCCGCAAGAAGTTGACGACGGTGTCGCTCGTGCTGCCGATAGCATTGAGCCTGTCGATGGCCAACCCCGCGTTCGCGACATCGACCCCCCCCACCCGGTAGATCACATCGCCCGGGTGCAGTCCGGCGCTCGCTGACACTCCGCTCTCGTCAAGTTCGACGATCAAGGCTCCGTCGCGCAACTGTAGGTTGTCGTCCTCAACGCGACTCGTCAGAGCATCTGTTGGTCCGGCATTGCACAAGGTAACGCCAACGCGTTCCGCGGTCGCAGTGTCACCACTGCATGCATACAACGCCGTCTGGGCAAACGCCGAGGCGTCGGCGGTCAGGATGACGACGGCCGCCGCAACGAGCGCACACCATCTTGCCATTGGCAACTAGCCTTCCTTTTCCTCGTATTGCGTCCGCAACTTGGCAACCACCGCAGGGTCGGCCAGCGTCGTCACATCGCCCAAAGCCTTGCGGTCGGCGATGTCGCGGAGCAGTCGGCGCATGATCTTTCCAGACCGGGTCTTCGGGAGGTCCGGGCTCCACAGGATTTCATCGGGTCGGGCCACCACGCCGATCTTTTTTGCGACATGCTGTTTGAGCTCGGCGAGTTTCGCGTCCGTGGCCTCGATACCGTCCTTGAGCGTGACAAACGCGGCGATAGCCTGCCCCTTGATTTCGTGCGCCTTGCCAACGACCGCCGCCTCGGCTACGTCTTGATGGTCGACGAGCGCGCTTTCGACTTCCATGGTGCCGACCCGATGCCCTGACACGTTCAGCACGTCGTCGACCCGACCCAGGAGCCAGAAATCGCCGTCTTCGTCGACCTTGGCGCCGTCACCCGTGACAAAGACGTCTCGTCCCCAGCGGCCCCAGTACGTGCTCAGAAAGCGGTCGTGGTCGCCGTAGATCGTGCGAAGCATCGAAGGCCAGGGTCGGGTCTGCACGAGGTAGCCGCCGCCGACGCTCACTGGGTCGCCGCTTTCGTTGACGATCGCGGGCTTGAGACCCGGAAACGGCCGCGACGCCGAACCTGGCTTGAGACGAGTGATCCCCGGCAGAGGCGTGATGAGGATGCTGCCGGTCTCGGTTTGCCACCACGTGTCGACGACCGGACACCTCTCGCCGCCAACGTGATGGTAGTACCACATCCACGCTTCGGGGTTGATGGGTTCGCCCACCGAGCCAATAAGGCGGAGCGAGCTGAGGTCGTGCTTTTCGAGATGTTGGGGCCCCCACTTCATAAACGCGCGTATAGCCGTTGGCGCGGTGTAAAAGATCGTCACTTTGTACTTCGCGACCATTTCCCAGAGCCGGTCTCGTCCCGGCGAGTCGGGCGCGCCCTCATACATGACGCAGGTCGCGCCGTTCGCCAGTGGTCCATAGACCAGATAGCTGTGACCGGTGACCCAGCCGATGTCGGCCGTGCACCAATACACGTCGTCTTCCTTCAGGTCGAACACCCATTTTGTCGTTGCGTAGGTGCCAACGAGATACCCGCCGGTCGTGTGAGCAATGCCCTTTGGCTTGCCGGTCGTGCCCGACGTGTACAGCGTAAAGAGCAAGTCCTCGGCATCGTTCTCGCGGGCCGGGCAGGTCGGTGACGCCTGGCTCATCAGCTCGTGATACCAGTGGTCACGCCCCTCGCGGACCATGATCGGCGTTTCGAGGCCGGCTCGCTTTATCAGGACCACGCTCTCGATACTGGGCGAACCCTCCAGCGCATCGTCCGAAATCTGCTTGAGCGGCACGACGCCACCCCGCCGGTACCCACCGTCGGCGGTGATAAGCATTTTTGCCGTCATGTCGTTGATTCGGTCGCGCAGCGACTCGGCGCTAAAGCCGCCAAAGACGACGCTGTGAACCGCACCGATCCGCGCACACGCCAGCATCGCGATCGCGAGCTCCGGAATCATCGGCAAGTAGATCGCCACTCGGTCGCCGTATCCGACTCCCAGACCGAGCAGGACGTTGGCAAACTTCTGCACCTCGACATGAAGGTCGCCGTAGGTCAGCGTCTTTGTGTCCCCGGGCTCGCCCTCCCACACGATGGCTGGCTTGTCTCGGCGGCTCCCCAGCGCATGCCGGTCGACACAGTTCACGCTCGCGTTGAGCTTGCCTCCGATAAACCATTTCGCGTCTGGGGGATTCCACTCCAGCACGCGGTCCCAGGGTTTGGACCAGTCCAGCTCCTTTGCGAAGTCAGCCCAGAACCCTTCGGGGTCAGCATCCGCCTTGGCGTAGATGTTTGGGTCGTTGATGTTTGCCTGCCGGGCGAAGGCTTCCGGGGGGTCGAAGACCCGGTCTTCTTTGAGCAGAGAGTCAAGCCCTTGCGCGATCTTGTCGTCAGCCACGTGTTTCGTCCTCGAGGATCTTAGTTGCCACGACGACGGTTCTCGTTTCGCCGTCTGGCGTCATAGCATAGTCCCACAGCACAGCCTCGCGTTGAAAGCCGAGGCGCTTGAATACGGATTGAGCAGCGACCTGGTCGAGAATCATACGCGCCGTCAACATTTGTAGTCCCAAGCCTTTGGCGATGGCCTCGAGCTCGTCTGCGAGCACTCGGCCCAACCCGTCCCGCCGGGCCGCGGGAGCCACCTGAATCCGGATTTCTCCGAGGTGTCGGGTCCAGGTCGTCACGTTGTGTAGCAACGTCCCCTCCCCGACGACCTCGTCACCAATACGGGCGAGCACGGTCATCGCCCGACCCGACTTGATGGTCTCTAGCCAATGTCGAACGACGGCCGGCTCGGTGAAATTGACCGCCAAGTACATGACCTCTTCCGGGGGGAGGGTGCCGGCAAACGCCAGCACGGCGGCGGCGTCGGCTGGGGTCATCAGCCGGAGCTCGGCGGCGCGTCCACCGGAAAGGGTGACATGCCGGGGGTAGCGACTGGCGATGTGAGAGAGGTCTGACATTAGTCAAGCTCGCCGAACTCTGCCTTTGCCTCCTGTCGCCGGGCGTGAAGAATTGGCTCGGTGTAACCGCTGGGTTGTTCGCGACCCTTGAAGACCAAATCGCAGGCCGCCTGAAACGCGATGCTGGTGTCGAAGTTTCCAGCCATTGGCCGATACTTCGCGTCACCCGCGTTCTGTCCGTCGACGACCGCTGCCATTCGTTGCAACGTCTCGCGTACCTGCGGTTCGGTGCAGATGCCGTGATATAGCCAGTTGGCGATGTGTTGACTGGAGATCCGTAGTGTCGCACGGTCCTCCATGAGTCCGACGTTGTCGATGTCGGGCACCTTGGAGCAGCCGACGCCTTGATCGATCCAGCGGACGACGTAGCCCAAAATGCCCTGAGCGTTGTTGTCCAGCTCCTGTTGAATTTCTTCTGGTGACCAGTCCGGTCGTTCGGCGCGCGGAATCGTAAGGATCTTGTCGAGGTCGGCCCGCGGCCGCGCTTGCAGTTCAGCCTGCCGGGCCGAGACGTCCACTTGGTGATAGTGCGTGGCGTGTAACGTCGCGGCGGTCGGCGACGGTACCCAGGCGGTATTCGCGCCAGCCTTGGGGTGCCCGATCTTCGCGTCGAGCATGTCGGCCATCAGGTCTGGCATGGCCCACATGCCCTTTCCGATCTGGGCATGGCCCGGAAGACCGCAGGCGAGACCGATGTCGACGTTCCAGTCTTCGTATGTCACCATCCAGTCGGCGGATTTCATGTCCTTTTTCCGTATCATCGGGCCGGCTTCCATTGCCGTATGCATCTCATCACCGGTGCGGTCCAAGAAGCCGGTGTTGATAAAGAACACGCGGTCTTTCGCCGCCCGGATGCATTCCTTCAGGTTGACGGTGGTCCGTCTTTCCTCGTCCATGATGCCGATCTTGAGGGTGTGTCGTTTGAGCCCGAGCGTATCCTCGACCTGGCTCAGGGTCTGGTCAGTAAACGCCACTTCCTCTGGTCCGTGCATTTTCGGCTTCACAATGTAGACAGAGCCGGCCCGACTGTTCCGACAGCCTTTGAGGTCGTGGATGGCGATCATCGACGAGATCATCGCGTCGATGATGCCCTCCGGTGCCTCATTGCCATCGGAATCGAGTACGGCGGGGTTGGTCATCAGGTGCCCAACATTTCGGATCAGCATCAGGCTGATGCCCGGTAGCGTCAGGTCCGACCCATCGGGCGCCGTATAGGTGCGAGTGGGGTTCAGGGCGCGGTCGACCATCCGACCCGCTTTTTCGAACCGGTCGACGAGGTCGCCCCTATTCAACCCGAGCCAGTTGCGATAGGCGACGACCTTGTCGTCGGCGTCGACCGTCGAGACTGAGTCCTCAAGGTCCATGATGGTAGTGATCGCGGCCTCGACCACGATGTCCTTCACACCCGCGGCGTCCCCCTGTCCCACTGGATGGTTGCGGTCGAGCAAGATATCGACATGAAGCCCATTGTTCCGCAGGAGAACGGACGAGGGCGCGTCGGCGTTTCCCCGATGACCCGCCAGCTGTGATGCGTCGGCGAGTCCGACCACGGTGCCCTCGTTGTCACCAAGCGTGACCGCCAAGGCTCCGTCGACGACCGCATACGCAGCCGCATCCCCGTGACTCCGACCCGCGAGCGGCACGGCGCTGTCGAGAAACTCTCGACCCCGGGCGATCACCCGGGCGCCACGCACTGGGTTGTAGTCACCGGTCCGTTCCGCGCCGCTGTCCTCTGAAATCACGTCGGTTCCATAAAGCGCGTCGTAGAGACTGCCCCAGCGGGCATTCGCGGCGTTCAGCGCGTAGCGGGCGTTTGTGACGGGTACCACGAGCTGCGGTCCCGCAATCGTGGAAATTTCCGGATCGACGTTGGCGGTGCGTACCGTGAAGTCGTCGCCTTCGGGGACCAAGTAGCCGATCTCTCGTAGCACCGCCGTGTATTTCGCCAAGTCGATAGGCTGGTCGTGATTTTCTCGATACCAAGCATCGATGCGACGTTGAAGGTCGTCACGTTTGGCGAGTAGCTCGCGGTTTCGCGGCGCAAGACCGTGGACAAGGTTGGCGAGCCCTGACCAGAACGCTGCGCGGTCTACCCCAGTACCCGGCAGCGCCTCATAGTTGATGAAGTCATACAGTCTCTTGTCGACTTGGAGTCCCGCCGCCTCGATCCGATCCGTCATTCCCTCTCCTACTTTTACGGTGCGTGGTCTTTCGACCGTGTCGCTGTCGGCGCCTTGTCGTCGGCGCGGCCGTTATTCTGTGTGATTCTACCGTGTCGGTCGTTTTGGACTACGTGGGAGAAGCGTCCGCGCTCTCCCTTCGCGTCACGGAGTTTGCGTGTCTCGGATGAATCCGCGATAGACCTCACGAGCCTCCTCGAACTGACCAAAGACATGGGCTTTCTCGCCCGCCGATCGCCAACCCGGCCAGTCATTGGCCATTTCTTCGAGTGTGTCGACCCACTGGATGCCGTAGTCGGCCGCAGCCGCATTGCGGGGAGGTCGGCCACCGGCAGTGACCCAGGTCGGGTTGGTAAATGCCTGCGCGTAGGCAACGTCGAGCGGAAACCGCTCGGAGCGAGCGCCTTCAGCGCGCAAATGACACCACCCGCTCTCGGCGACCGGTAGCGAGTGAGTGAACGCGGCGGCTCGCCGGTCATCGCTCAGCTCCGCTTCAAACACTGTGTCGCCGTTGCATACGACAAAGACCGTTTCCAGCGGCGTGATCGACTGCACCCGCCCACGCAACAGCAGCTCGCCGCCGTCTATCGGCAGTGCCACCGCTTCCCCCGGTTGCTGACCGTTGATGGTCAGTTGGACCAGCGGGCCGGACGAGACAAATGCGCGTCCTTCCCGTAAAGCCGTAAACCACGCCTCCATATCCATCCCGGCGCCACCCGTATGCACATACGTTCGGAACGAGGCGATCAGCTTTGACCGCTGCAGATTGCTGATTGAATCTTCCCCGCCGGTTGCGGTCACTCGCAGGCCGTTGTTCCATACGGCGTAGAGCGGGTAGAACCCCGCCCGCGCCGCGTCGGACCATTCGACGGCATCGGTCGTAGCCAAGGCGGCGTCGACCATAAATCCCTTCCCCCCGCCCAAGGTGCCCTCGAGCGGGTCGCTTTCTCCCGTGAACGCATGGACATAGCCCACTGTCGCGCCTTGGGCTCTGGCCAGTCGAAGCATATCGGTGTTGCTGGGATACAGACTTTCGATGGCTGTCCCTTCGTATCCCATGGTGAAGGGCGAGATGAGGTGAGTCCGCATCCCGAACATGAAGACGTGTCCGTAGAACGGCGGCCGATACTCTTGTCCGACGACCACGAGATGGTCCGGGGTCGACGCTGGATGTTTTCCGCCTCCCGGCACAAAAAACTGATGGTCGAGAATCCGATTGTCCTTGTTGGCCACTTGGTCGAGAACCAGGTCTTGATCTTCCGCCTCCGACATCATAATTAGATTGTCGAGCGTGTTGTGGAGGTTGCCCCCATAGTTCATGTGGACATGGGTCGACCCGCTATACCAGCCCTGGGCGGCCATGTCGGTCATGCGCTCAAGCTCAACCGTTATCTCGGTGACGGCATCCGGGACGACGTCCACCGCAAGCGTTTGCGGCCAATATTCGAATCCTTTGACGATGTCGAGCTCGGCCTGACCGGCCGGCAATTCCACGGTGAATTCACCCGGATGGTGAAAGAGATGGTCCGCCTGCGCCCCAACCCGGGCGTAGGCGTTTGCCGGCGCGTAGGCTTTGCCGTCGGCCGCGAAGAGGTGGACACGAGACCCGGTGAGGGCGTGTGTCGCCCGGTCGCGTGTCCGAACCGTCAAAATGCCAGTCGGCCGTTTCCAGCGTCGGTCACGAATGGTGACCGTCCTGAGCGCGCCGCCGTGCGTTTGGAGCAGCGCCAGTTGTGGGAGTCCATCCCGGTTCGTCACGAACGCGATCTGCTCGTCATCGGGAGACCACCGCGGATGAAACGCGTCGTGGTCAAAGAGCGTGAGTTTGTAGGGTTCACCCCCAACGGTCGGCTGGACGTAGAGATTGTTGAACTGGTCCGCCGCCCCCCGCGTGGAGGAGTAGACGAAGCGTCGACCATCGCTGGCAACGTCCGGCCGGGTGCGATAGAGCGTTTGCTCGGTCAACACCGATCGCGCATCTGCGATCCCCCCGTCGACTGCGGGCACCCGGAGAACATTGCCCGACCCCAGCGGCACGTCACGGTTCGACACAAGCAGCAGCTCGTCTCCACTGGGCAGCCAGGCCGGCGTGATGTGCATGTCCCACCGGCCAAAGTAGAGACGGTTCCGTCCGAAACCATTGTCGCGGCTAACCGCGATTTCCTCACCCGACCATCGACCATCGCGAATCGACCGCACGTAGACGTTGAAGTAGCCGTTTGGTCGCGTCGAGACGTAGGCTACCCGGCTGCCATCCGGAGAGAACGTCGGGTCGCTGTAGATGAACTCGTCGTCGGTCAACCGGCGGCTTTCGCCAGTTTCCACATTGAGAATCTCGAGCTGGACCGTCGTGCCGTCGTTGTCAGCGACATAGATTATCCAGCGGCCGTCGGGCGACCAGTCCGGCAACGCGTGATACGCCGTATCCGCCGTAAGCTCGGTGGCAATCGCCGAGGCCAGGTCCACACGCCAGATCGACCCGCTCATTCCCACTGCCAGCGCATCACCCGACGGTGACCAGGTGGGGCCCCACGGTGTCGAGCTGGGGGCGGGGGGAAAGTAAAAGTTGAACATGTAGTTGCCACCGTGACGGGCGGTGGGATACCGCCCCGCTTGGGCAGCCACCGGTGTTGCCGTGGCGAGCACGACCGCCAAGACCAGTGCCAGCGTGGGGAGAGCTACCGGAGGAGCGGACGACACAAGCCTCCGCAGATGTCTAGCCGCGCGAATATCCATAGGCCGCCACGAATCTTACAGGACCGCACCGGACCGGGAGGCATTACGATCCGCTCACATGACCCGCCCGCGCATCGACTTGAACGGCGACGTCGGCGAATCGTATGGCGTCTACACGCTCGGGCACGATGAGCGAATTATTCCGAGTCTGAGCTCTGTCAACGTGGCCTGCGGGTTTCACGCGGGCGACCCAGCCGTGATGCGCCGTACCGTACGACTCGCCCTCGAGCATGGTGTCGTGGTGGGTGCGCACCCGGGGTTCCCCGACCTCGTCGGATTTGGACGGCGGTCGCTCGGCGCGTCGGCCAGCGAGGTCGAGGACTTGGTGCTGTATCAGGTAGGAGCGCTGGCCGGCATCGTCGCCGCGGAGGGAGGACGCCTCGCGCACGTCAAACCTCACGGCGCGCTGTACAACATGGCGGCGGCCGACCGCGTGCGCGCGGATGCGGTCGCTCGGGCAGTCGCGAGTTTTGACCGCCAGCTCATCCTGTTCGGGCTGGCGGGTTCGCACCTCCTTGACGCCGGTCGTGACGTGGGATTGCGGGTCGCCGCGGAGGTCTTTGCCGACCGTGCTTACGACGCCGAAGGGTGTCTCGTCGAACGCTCTGTGGTCGGAGCCGTGATCGACGACCCCGCGGCCGTCGTCGCGCGGGCGACGGAGATGGTATTGGATGGACGGGTGACGGCGTTGACTGGTGAGACCATCCATCTGACGCCCGACACGCTGTGTGTGCATGGCGACACGTTGGGCGCCGTCAATCTGGCCGCCGGTATTCGGACTCGACTGGAGGCGTCCGGCGTTTCGGTCGAAGCGCTGAGGCTCGCGGCTCCCTAGCAGCCCGTCGTGAAAATCCCGTTAGTGCACCGTATACGGCTCGCTGAGTGTGAACGTCGCGACTTCGACGTTGAACTCGTCCCCGTCAGATGTCACCATTTGATACGTGCCCTCCATCGTGCCGAAGGCGGTGCTTAGAGGGCATCCCGAGGTGTATTCGAACGATTCACCCGGCTGGAGGACTGGCTGTTTACCGACGACACCAAGACCGCGGACGTCCTTGGTATTGCTGTCGCTGTCCTTGATCGTCCAATGGCGGCTCACCAGTTGCACGGTCTCCGCACCCTCGTTGGTGATCTCGATCGTATAAAGGAAGAACCACTCCCCGCGGGCGGGCGCCGATCGCTCCGGTGCGTAACGGGCGGTGACGTTGACCCGCACGCCACGGGTGACGGCTTCGGATGTCTGCGT
>Ga0310124_10000059_pt1 | contig 68128 bp, 72 predicted proteins | sample CB11b_AW_Bot5_MG_FD_203507 | JGI IMG/M metagenome (GOLD analysis project Ga0310124, IMG submission 203507) | Marine microbial communities from Western Arctic Ocean, Canada - CB11b_AW_Bot5 | ecosystem: Environmental > Aquatic > Marine > Oceanic | place: Canada: Western Arctic Ocean | collected... | reverse complement strand
GATGCTTGGTCTTCACGTTCCGCGTCTGTGATCGGGATGTCCCACTCCACGGGCTCGGGTTCGACGCCCAAGTAACGCAGAAATTCGAAGTATTGTTCCTGCACGTGCTGAGGAGAGTGAGGGGGAATGCGCTCGTTCGTGAAGATCCAGTTACCGTCGTGTGCGCGTGCGTGGTCGAAGCCCAGCTTTCTCTTCGCCGGGAGCATGCCGACGATGACCCCCGCCTTGAGATAGACCTGGAGCGCCAGCGCGAGATCGAACCCTTGCCCTCGTACGTGGTGCGCGAGGTCGGCGAAGTTCGTCCAGGATCGTAATCCGCGCCGCCGCCTCTCGTAAACGATGAGCTCATCGACGGAGGGGTGTCCCTCGACGAGTGTCTTGGGAGTGGCCTGAATGATCCACGAAATCCGAACATCCGGCCAAGCGCGCCTCAGCGCGTTCGCCACTGGGAGCACGTGGACGACGTCACCGATGGCGCTCAGCATCACGATGCACACGCTGCGGAGGGGTCCGTTCTCTGGGGGCGTCATGATGCTTTTCCTTCGCCAAGAGATTGGTCTATCTCGTCGTTAGTCAGGTGCCCCTCTCCGTCGTTTTGGAAGTGCGGGCGCGTCCGTTCGAGTTTTCGGATTGAACGGGCCAGCCGCCGTCGAAGCTTTGCGGCATCCACAGGGACGCTCGGCCCCGCCACCCTGCACCCATCCAGGTCGAGGAGGATAGCATGGACGCACTGCGCTTCTCGTGCAATGAGGACGTTCTCGGCATTGAGATCCGGATGATGGACGCCCGCCCTCGCCAAGCGCGTGATCAACTCCGCGACGCAGGCCATTGCCTCCCGGCGTGCGTTCCCGCCCATGCGGCCACCAGAGGGGCCGTTCTCCCCGAACAGTACATCGGCGAGGGTGCGAGCGTGAGGCACCAGCTCAGTGACCAAATCGGCCCGGTAGAGAAGGCCGCCGGGATATACCGCAGCGGCCACGATTCGGGGTGTGGCGAAGCCCAAGTCCGCTACCCGGGCGCTGTTCTCCACTTCGATGAAGCTCCGAGGCGTCCCCGCCCGAAGGAAGCGATCGCCAAAGGGTCTCATGAGCCCGCCTCGGTAGTAACGCCGCACCACCCACGGCGGCCCCGTGCCGTTCGGATTCGTCAGGACCGGAACCGGCCCTCTCCCATGGAGCGCCGTGTCGGCCGAATCCCGCGCGGCTCCGTACAGGGATCCGTACGCCGAGACCGCTTGGCGGCTCCAGGACAGGGCTTCGGTGCGCGCAAGAATCTGGCCCCTCCCTACCGTCATCCATTCGAATCCTCGAGGACAGGATCGCTCCGAGACCGCTTTGGCCTCCCTCATCAGTGGTGCCCAACTCCGTATCGCTCGCCGGCCCGGCGGACGCGCTCCAGGACATCGGTGACCGCAATCCCCGACATTCGTCCGCGACGTGGCCCATAGTGGGCCGGGACACGGGCTTCGCCAGGATCCGTGAATCGATCCACGATCAGGTCTTGATACTTCTCGTAGGGGCCGACCCGCCAGGGATTGGTGTGGCCGAAGAGACCGATCACCGGAATCCCCATCGCATGGGCAATGTGGAGCGCTCCGGTGTCCGGGCTGATGATGAGATCACACCCGCGGATGCTCCAGATCAGTTGCCGCACGGAGTTGGACAGCGCCGACCTCGCGGCCCTCCCGTCATCCAAGATGGCCTGAGCGGTCGCCTGCTCCGCCTTCCCCGGCCCTCCCAGCAGAAGCACGTCGAATCCGAAATCGACCTCCAGCGAGCGCGCAAGCGACACGTATCGGTCGGTCGGCCAATCCTTCGCCGGGTTGGCCGTACCCAACACCAACCCGACGACTGTCGGCGCCGGGGAGGCAGAAAAAAAGGTCGCGGCTGCCGATTCCTCCTCCTCCGTAAGAGTGATGTCCCACACCAGCGGCTCCGGTCTTGCGACGCCCACGACATCCAGGAACTCCAAGAACAGGTCCTGCGTATGCCGCCACGCCCCTCCCGGTGTGTACTGGGTGTTGACGAACCGGACCCCGTCCCGCGTTCTGGAAGGGGCGAGGCCCACTCGTACCGGGGCGCCGGAGAAGTACGTCGGGAAGACGCTCTTGGCGTACCGTTGCATGTTCAATGTCAGTTCGCAGGAGGGTCTGGCGCGAAAGGTTCTCCAGAGATCGTATACGCCACGGGGGCCTCTTTCCGGCCGAAAGACGATGACTTCGTCCACGGCAGGGTGGTGCTGGAGGATCTGCGCGGGCACGGCCTGGGCGACCCAAACGATTTTGCGGGAGGGCCGGTCACGCTTGAGTGCCACCGCGACGGGTAATCCGTGAATGACGTCCCCAATGCCCGAGAGCAGTACGATACATACGCGATCGCCTCCGATGGCCTGGTCCTGGGCGCTCCGAGAGTCTTGGTCTCCGGTCCCTTGGACGTGGATCACGCTGTGGACTTCCCGGATGGCTCTAGTTGCATGAGGAAGAGTGAGGGGCCCTCGTGGTCCCGACCCTGAATCCGAATCCCAAAACGGTATGCACCGGGATCCGGAAAGATGACCTCTCGGAGGGGCATGACGATCCGAGTGCGGGCGGGCGGGCGGTCCGGGTCACGGCGATCGACCTCCGAGTGCCCCTGGATCGTCATGCTTTTTTGACCGGATGGCCCGGTCAAGTTCACCTCGAAGTCGTAATGGCCTATGTCGTCTCGGCTCCACTCCACAGCCATGACCAACACCATGTCGTGCTTGGCCGGGAACCCAGGAGTGGCGAGGTCATTGAAGACCCCGTGGACGTCGAGTTTCCCGTCCGCGGTTTCTTCAGCGTGGTCACAGACAAGAGCCAGTTGCAGTCGCATCAGCCCCATCCTCCCCCGCCGGGCGAGCGAATACTGACGATGTCGCCGGTCTGTGCGAAGAACGTAACTTTGGCCGGAAGCGGTTCTTCACGCCCGTCTCGGATGAGGACGTTTTGGCCGGGGCTCCCGTCGTGCCCGCCCCGTGTGCCTGAGGGCCTTCGTTCACGGCGTTCGGAGAGCAGCGTGACGGTTCCCTCACACAGTAGCTGTAGATCTCTGCGGAGGCCGTCCCCGCCCCGATGAGCCCCGGCACCCCCGCTCCCGGGCCTCAACGAATACTCGGTGATCCGGAAAGGATACGCGTGCTCGAGAGCTTCGATCGGCGTGTTTAGGGAGTTCGACATATGGGTGTGGACACCGGAAAGTCCATGCCCGGTCGGACCGGCGCCCATTCCTCCGCCAACGGTCTCGTAGTAAGCGAAATTGTCTCCGTTCCTGGGATCCACACCCCCGACAGTCGTGTTGTTCATCGTGCCCTGGGAGAGTGCAGGCATGAGGTCCGGAAGAGCGCTGGCGAACGCCCGGAAGAGGACATCGGTAATGCGCTGGCTCGTCTCGACGTTCCCGGCCGCAACGCTCGCGGGAGGACCGGCGTTCACGATGGAGTTTTCCGGAAGAATCAGCTTGACCATCGACATGGAGCCGCCTCCGGCCGGGAGCGATTCACCCAAGAGCGCTTCTACGACGCAGCGCACCGTGTACCTCGTGGCGGAGTCGGTGATGGCGCTCACGGCGTTGACCCCGCCCCTCACTTGAGGGCTGCTCCCCGTGAAGTCGACGTCGAGACCATCATCGCGCCGGGTGAGTTTCACCCGAATCGGGATGTCCACGGTTCCGAAACCGTCGTCCTCCATGAAGTCTTCGGCGCTGTACTCTCCCGGTTCGATGTGGGCGAGGCCGGCCTCCACGAGTCGATCCGCGTACCCGATCAACGCGTCCATGGCCGCTTGCGTCTCCTGTGTGCCTCTGCGTTCGACGACCTCCAACAGCCGGGACGCGCCCGTGTGTAGCGCTGCCAACTGGGCATCGAGGTCACCCCCCCGTTCGATCGGGGTTCGGACGTTCGCCAATATGAGGTTCCAGACCCCTTCTTGGCGTATGCCCTCCCGGTAGAGATGGACGGGCGGAATACGGAGACCCTCCTGATAGATTTCCTGGGCTAACGGCATCGATCCTGGGCTCATTCCTCCGACATCCGAGTGATGCGCCCTCGAGGCCACATAACCAAGCGGTGTGCCCCGGTCCGGGTCGTGGACCGGCGAGATCAGTGTGATGTCGGGAAGATGCGTGCCGCCCCGGAAGGGGTCGTTCAGGCAGACGACGTCACCCGCGTCGAGCGGGCCGAGTTCACTGAGCGCAGACTCCACGCTCATCGGCATCGCCCCCAGGTGGACCGGCATGTGGTCCCCCAACGCGATGGGTGCACCCATCGCCGAAAAGAGGGCGCAAGAGTAATCTCGACGCTCCTTGATGTTGGGTGAAAAGGAGGCTTGCCGGAGCGCGGCCCCCATTTCTTCCGTCAGAGCCGTGAAGAGGTGGCGAAAAACCTCAAGCGCTATGGCATCGGGCTCCTGCCGTTCGGTTGGACGACCATCAAGCATGGGTTACACTTACCGCTAAGTTAGCATCGCATACATTTGAAACCGCATACATTTGAATCGGATATTCTATCCGTTCACAAGGAATTCAGGGAGGTGTGAGTGCCCCAAGAGAAAATTTTCGCGCAGGCTCGTGACGAGTTGTTCAGCCACATTAATCGATGTGGCGTGCTGAGCGCCACGGATGATGACCGGACGGCGTGGATGAACGAGACCATCGACTATATCGGTGAGCGTTATCCGGATCTGGTAGATCCCGACCTCCAGGAGCTCCATGCGGTCGGCATCAGGTTCTGTCAGCCGGCGATCAATAATGTGCCAGCTGTCGCAGTGGCCGAGCCGGTCGCCGAGACTCCGACGGCAGTGTCTGAGCCAGTGGCTGAGACTCCGACGGCCTCCGGGGATACGCAGGAGCAGGACGGGAACGCCAACGCCAACGCCGCCTGACGTCTCCACCCAGAGGACTCTCATCCTCGACCATACGGCAGGAAGCTGAGCTTTCCCGCCGTTTTCCTTTAGATAGAGAAAAAGGGGCGTCTCCGGCACACTGCGCGGGAGTGCTGGCGAACCCTCCGGACGCACAGTATGTTGCCGCCCCAGTTGGCGGAGCAGATCAATAAGTGCCTCTCGGACGGGTGATGCGGACGCCTTTATGAGGGATCCTCAAGAAACGCAATTGTGGTGCTGAGTGCGTCGCGACGGCTCATGACCGGTTCCCACAATCAGGGAGGTGTGAAGGCGGAGAGTGCCCAAGGCCTCTCCTTGCCGGATGAGGAGGGACTGTTGGGCCCCTATTACGATGGAGGACGTCTTCCCTCTCCGTCCGGCGGATTTCTGATGGTCCTGGGAGTCCTGCCTGAAGATGACGGCTCGGGGCTGGTCCTCTTGGAGTGCACGGCCTCATCGCTTCGGTACCAGATGATTGTGCCCAAGGCCACGCGCACTGAGCGGAAGAAGGTGCGGGACATGATCGCTGAGGGCAGTGATCCGAAATGTCCGCGGCACCACGGGGAACTCTTGACGCGAATACACCACGACCTCACGTGTCCGAGGTGTGGTGTTCGCTATGCGAGGGCCAAGTAGCAGCCGGTGAGAGTCAGGGTGGTGATCCCCATCGGCCTCCAGTACATTGCGGCCTAGAGCCGTGCGCACTCTAGCTTAAGGAGCTTCGTCGCGATGGCAGAGGGATTCCTCAGCTCTGAAGAGTACGACGAACAGGCTCACCAGTTATACAACAGTGGAGATTACGAAGGGGCCCTCGAGATGCTCAAAGAGGGCCTCTCGCTGTATCCCAATGCCGTAGAACTCTGCGTGGGAATGGGCTATGCACGTCTGGCGCGGGAGGAATACGCGTGGGCGCGCAAAGCCTTCGACCGTGCGCTCGTCCTCGATCAGGGGCATGGGGACGCCTTGGTGGGGTTGGGCGAGACTCTCCTCCGTTTCGGGGAGCGCGACGCCGCGCTCGCACTTTTCGAGCGGGTCGCCGCGTTGGGGCTCGAAAACGACGTCGAGCTGATGCTCACGATGGGGCGGGCGCTTTATCGTGAGAGCCTCTATGCCGAAAGTCGTGATGTGTTCGCAAGGGCCTCTGCCGCCCGCCCGGACAGCGCTGAGGTCGCGGCATCGCTCGGCTACGCGCTCCATCGCCTGGGTGATGAGGTGGGTGCCGGGCGTCAGGTCCGAAGGTCCCTCCGTCTCGATCCCGATCTTTATGAGGCCAGAATCTACCTTGGCCATATCCTGTACGATCGGGGAGACTGGGAGGGGGCCCTCCGCGAGTTCGAGCGCGTCCCGCCGCTCAATCATTGGGACGCTTTGGCCGTGTGGCGCCTCATTGAGCTCAAGCGAGCTCTTTGGCAAGTGGAAGACGGGGACGAGCGGGTCGCGCCCTGGCAAAAGCGCTTGGACGAACTTGAGGCGCTTCATGATCCCATCGACCGCCTACTCGCTGAGGTCGAGGCACAGATCAACGGTGACGAGCGCTCACTGATCGATCCGAGTCAGCTCGAGCTCTTCGAGCGGGGTGAGCGAAGGGGTGCAACGGAGTCGCACGAGGTTCGCTTGGGCAATGGACACCTCTTCCGTGGCACTTGGGGCCATATCGTGCGCCAAATGCGAGATCAAGCTGGATTCTCCCACGAAACTCTGTCCCAGTACATGAGACGGCTGGCGGAGCGGTGGCACGAACAGCTCGGCGTGGAGATTCCCTTCGCTGATCCCGAGAGCTTTCTCGAGTCCGCCATCCGCGCCGGCGCCGTGTATCTCGAAGACTGACATCATGTCGCCGCCTGGAGATGTGCTCCAACGGTTCCTCGGGGCACTCATACAACAGATCGCAGCTACCCGACCGGAATATCTGACCGGTCCGTTCACGGTCGCGGAGATCTATCAGGATCTGGTTCCTTATCGATCCCACCGGGACTTGATCGGGGTCGAAATGAACGGGGACTACGAGGACGCACTCGCCCGGCTGCTCTCCGGAGAAGGCGACTATCTGCTGCTCGACTCCGAGGTGGCCCGGCGGGAGCTGCAGGAGGAACTCGCTGGCCCCAATCCCAACACCGCTCTGTTCCGGGAGTTTGCGGCGGTGGATGTCCGTCTACATCCGAGCCAAGTGCCCTTGGGCGCCGGGTCCGAATCCGAAGTGCGAGCTGAGGATTCTAAGGCGGACGCCATCGATGCCGATGGGGATGGAGAGAGCGCCGAAGACTGGTACGGAGAGCTGGAGGCCGAGTTCGGTGCCGAGCTGGAGGGGGAGCTGGAGTTGTCAGACCCAAGAAGGGCAAGCGAGGGTGGCGTGGTGGGCCACATCGAGACGATCACGGCTCCGCCTCTGGTGTCGCTTTCGGAGCAGGCGCCCGACGGAGCCGATTCGACGGCTGCCGACCCCAGTGACGGAGTGACGGTGTGTCACTGGTGCCGCGAGGCCCTTCCGGAGCGCGACTCCATCCATTTCTGTCCATTCTGCGGCAGTGACCTCCGCCCGTCCCCGTGCCGCGAGTGTGGCGAAGCGATGGAGGCCCGTTGGCAGTTCTGTGCTTCCTGTGGGGCCGGCGTGCGTGATTAGACGAATCGGAGCCATCGCCTTCCTGGCGGTCATGGGATGCGGGATCGAGCCGAAGGCGATTCCCGCACCGGTCGAGGAGGCCGATACGGGTCCGTACGCTGAGATCGTCGCTACTGCCCAAGTGGTTCAACTGTCCGGAGGCCGAGACGTGGAGCATATCGTCCCGCCCCACTTGGACATCGCGACAGGGGAATGGGTCCAGTTCGTAACGCTCGACCGCCGAGTACACGTGGTGTCCTTCGTGCCCGACTCGCTTTCTCCGGAGGCCCTTGAGTACTTGGCCGACACCGGGCAGCTCAAGGGCCCACCACTGCTCCAGCAGGGGAGTCGATTCCTGGTCGACTTCCGCGAGGCGCCTGCCGGTCGGTACGTTTTTTCGAGCGTCAGCCATGGAGACCCCGTCTTCGGCAGTGTGCGCGTGCGGGAGCTTCCTGCGGTTCGTTAGATTCATTCACAACGAGGCACACTACGCGGCGCGGCACACCGTACTCCTTCCACAGGCCTCTAGTATGGGAACACAAGGACACGCCAAGGACATCGTCGTTCTCTCGGGAAAGAGGACTCCCTTCGGAACCTTCGGTGGAAGCCTCAAGAGTTTTACCGCAACGGATCTTGCGGTTTTCTCGAGTCTCGCCGCGATCGAGGCCGCCGGCGTGGCGCCGGACCGGATCGATCACACCTTCGTCGGAAACGCCCTCCAAACCTCTTCGGACGCGATCTACCTCGCCCGCCACGTCGCGCTACGATCCGGCGTTCCCCAGGAAAGTCCGGCGCTGACCGTCAACAGGCTGTGTGGCTCGGGATTCGAGGCGATCGTCCAGGGAGCCAAGGAGATCCTTCTTGGTGGGGCTGACGTGACGCTGTGCGGTGGCACGGAGTCGATGAGTCAGGCGCCCCACGTCGTGCGCGGAGCACGTTGGGGACAGCTTCGCCTAGGACCCGCCGCACCCGCCTTCGAGGATATCCTCTGGGAGGCTCTCCGTGACTCCAACTGCGACATGACGATGGCTGAGACGGCGGAAGAGCTGGCAGAGCGTTACCACGTCACCCGTGAGGAGGCCGATGAGGTGGCGGTCCGCAGCCAGCAGCGCGCCAAGGCCGCGTGGGACGGCGGCCACTTTGCGGCCGAGATCGCCCCGGTCATGCTCAAGAGCCGAAAAGGGGAAGAGGAGTTCGCCCACGACGAGCACATGCGGCCCGACACGACCCTCGAAGCGCTGAGTGGGCTTCGCCCTTTCTTCAAAAAGGATGGTCTAGTGACGGCCGGCAACGCCAGCGGGATCGGTGACGGGGCAGCGAGCGCCCTGCTCGCGGGGGCTGATTGGGCCGAACAGCACGGGGTCGAGGCACTCGGCCGCATCGTGTCGTGGGGATTTGCCGGTGTTGAGCCGAGCGTCATGGGCATTGGCCCGGCGCCTGCCTCACGTCTGGCTCTCGAAAAGGCCGGGTTGACCCTGGACGACATGGACCTCGTGGAAGTGAACGAGGCGTTTGCAGGCCAATACATGGCGGTCGAGAAGGAGCTCGGACTCGATCCTGCGATCACCAACGTGAATGGGGGAGCGATCGCGATCACCCATCCACTCGCGGCATCCGGGGCGCGCATCACGATCCACCTTCTGCATGAGCTGCTGCGGCGCGGAGGCAAGTACGGCCTCGGAGCAGCGTGCATCGGTGGGGGGCAGGGGGGTGCGGTGGTCGTGGAGGCCTTTTAAGTGGACATTGAGAGGGTGGGCGTAGTTGGGTGCGGGCTCATGGGCAGCGGGATCGCCGAGGTCGCGGCGAAGGCGAATTTCGATGTCATCGTGCGGGAAATGAGTGAGGATCTGATCGAGGCCGGCCGGGACCGAATCCGAAAATCGCTCGGCCGAGCGGTAGAGAGAGAAAAACTCACGGGGGCCGACCGGGACGCCGCGTGGAGTCGTCTCCGTTTCTCCACTGAGCTCTCTGAGTTGGCGGACCGCGATCTCGTGATCGAGGCGATCGTGGAGGAGATCGGGAACAAGAACGAGCTGTTCTCAGCTCTGGATGATCTCTGTGGGCCTGAGGCCATCTTCGCCTCGAACACCTCATCTCTGACCATCACCGACATGGCGGCAGCCACCAAGAGGCCGGATCGGGTGGTTGGCCTCCACTTCTTCAATCCGGTCCCGGTGATGGAGCTCGTTGAGGTCGTGCGTACCATCGCTACGAGCGACGAAGTGTTCAGCGCAGCGTTTGCGTTCGCGGAGGCCCTGGGCAAGAAGCCGATCACGGCGAAGGACAACTCAGGCTTCGTGGTGAACCTGCTCCTGGTGCCCTATATGCTCGACGCCATCCGGCAACTCGAGCGCGGCGTGGCCTCGATGGAGGACATCGATCAGGCGATGACGCTGGGACTGGGTCATCCCATGGGTCCGTTCACCCTCTGCGACTTCGTCGGGATCGATACGGTCTATCGAATCTCGGAAATCATGTTCGAGGAGTATCGGGAGGCTCGATACGCACCGCCCCCGCTTCTGAAGCGGGTCGTCTCGATGGGGCGGTTCGGCAGAAAGACTGGTAAAGGGTTCTACGACTGGTCGGGGGAGCAGCCGACTCCACTGCCGCTCTGAGGGGGAACCCAGAAGGGTCTCTAGATCTTACCTCGGCGCTGACGGCGGCGTTCTCGCCGAATGGCGGCCTCGCGCTTCCGCTTCCGCTGGGCGCTCGGCTTCTCGTAGAAGCGACGCTTCCTGAGTTCTGAGTAGAGGCCCGAGCGCTGCACCTTCCGCTTGAAGCGGCGGAGCGCCCGTTCGAGGCTCTCGTTGTCTTGAATCGTTACTTCCAAGGAACAACAACTCCCTTCGTGTACGGTCGATTCCAAAAGAAAGAATCGATGATCAAATATCCGACCAAGACCCAAATAGTAGTGGCTATGGCCGCATCAGGGAAGCCTTCGTTCGCGGTGGAGGGTGTGCGTGTAGAGCACGTATTCCTCCCTGTGCGCCAGGAAGTCCTCGACCCAAACTTCGAACGGCGGCATGGGAATACGTGCCTCGATGTACTCGATGACGAGCATGCCCAGTTGTAACCGATCCTTGGCGCCAAAGTCTGCCAGTTGACCCTCGAGAATCGAGTCGACCGCTGCTTCGAAGCACCTGGGGTCCACGAGGGTGATGAAGTGGCACACCTGATCGAGCCGATAGGACTTGTAGAGGGACCGGAGTTCGACCGTGTCCAACCCCTCGGCGTCATCCAGATGTTCACCCAGATGCCCTTCAGCGGATGCGGAGAGTTCCTTCGAACTCTCCAGGAGCAGTTTCTTGAACCACCGACGGGTCCTGGGAGATTCGGGGGCCTCCTCTCCTTGCCGTGCGTGCAGAGCCGAAGAGAGCAACGCCCGGACGAGCGGACGTCCCAGGCCACGGGCCTTATGGTCAAGCTCCTCTTCAGACGCCTCGATGAAAATATCTGCGGTTCGCACCTCGTCTGACTCACCGTCACTATCCTGCGGGCGGAACGCGAGATGACCGTGCCACTGGTTGTCCCTTCCGACGAAGGTCACCAGAAAACACGACCAAGTTTCCTGTTCCCAGTCCAGAAATCCGAGCGATCGCCTGCGGAATCGGTCGATCAGTGCGTGTTCGGTCAAGTCGTCGGTATTCCAGGTCGCCAGGGCATGGGACTAAAATTGCTGTCCCGCCGCGATGCGGGCAAGCAAGACCCCTCCGTGTGGACGGCACTGTCGAGCTTCTTGCCAGGACCGTAAACATATTGTTATCGTGGATCAGCAGGACTAGAAAAAATTAAACATTACCGTATCGCAGAGCCTTTTGCAGACATCTGCGATTCGGGAAAGTCCCGGCAGGAATGCCGGGTTTTTTGCCTCGATACTTTCGGGGTCCGCCGATTGAGAAATCGACCGCCCATTCGGACAGTGAGGAGACATGGAGGGGACGACTTTCTCGCTTCACTCCGCAGCCCGGCCCGAAGCCATGGCCGATGTGCCCGGTGTCTGTGAACTTCCGCTGACCAGGGCCGTGGTCCATTACCGTGATCTTCACGAAGTGGATCCACCGGGGGGGCGTATCCAAGACATTGGACTAGCGCTCGTGCTCGAGGGTCGTTTTGCGTCATCTTCGGAAGTCCTGGATCTGGGAAGCTCCACAGTGAAGATGTTGGACCTGAGTTCTGAGCTCGTGGTTCTCGACTGGGTCTATGAGCCCACCCTGAAGCACGTCAATCGTCTGCTTATGGAAAGGGCTCGCGGAGACGACGAGGTGGACGCCGCTAGACTGCTGGGCGCCTACTCGTTTCAGATGGCCTTGAGTCTACTCGGTCGCCTCGGATACGGGCCACTCACCCGCCCCACGATTCTCAGGATCGGTTTTCGGGACATTTGCCGGGACCTGGATTTTCACGATGGCACCGCAGTCCGGATCGTCTTCGGGGAGCATCGGGTGGCGCGCGCACACCTCGACTATGACGCGAACTCTTTGGTGCTCAGTACACCCTCGCCAGAGCCGGACGCCATCCTCGAAGCCGGCGTGCTGGAAGCGTTTCCTCGCAGCGATGTACTGCGTCTCAGCGAGGCGCACAACGGTGGATCGGTGGACTACCAGGTCCGTCTTTCGTTCCCGGCCAGCCTGGCAGAGGCTCGTGGGGAGCTCCGAACAATCCGGCGGGGGTTAGGGGCATTGTTGGCACGCTTCGAGCCGGAGCGATTCCAGGGCCTTGAGCACCACCTCACCACTTTCGGAGCGCGAGACACCCTCTCCCAGCTCCACGTCCGAGAGCGGCGAACGAAGGTCGAGGCACTCCGCACGTGTCATGGAGTCAGTGGTGGTACCGTCCACTAGAATTTTCGGGATCGCGCCATGACCCTCACTCCTGAGCTCCGGTCACCTGGGAACCCGCTTGATTCGGTGGATCGTGGAGGTTCGCCGTCCAACACGGCCGTGCTGAAGATGCGGTACGAGGGGTATTGCCGGCACCAGGTGTCACGTATTTTGGAGCTCATCCTTAGGGAGGCGGTGAGGCCGCTTTACCGTCGCGCGCGGACTTTGGGCGACTGAGCAGGGCGTCCACGAGTCCAAAGATCCGATGTCCACTCTTCGCGCTTTCTGCCGCTGCCGCCATTCGAAGTCTGGTACGCCGACTATGAAAACAATCGTGTGGCTCATCGGGTGCAGGAGTGGAGCGCTCGCCTCTGGCTGAGCCGATGGAGCCGGTCGCGGTTGACGTCCGGCGAATCGAACACGAGGCGGAGCCGTGGCAAGGAACGCTGGAGGTGTACCGGGGCGACGATAGGTGGCGGGGGGTCATTCGGTCCCAGCGCGATCGAGAGGAAGGCCAATTCCGCACCGGCGAGATCTTCTGCGAGGATGACCTCCAAGACCTTCGTGATCGCTTCAGTTCGTTCACTGTGCCTACCATGAGCGCACTTCTGCGCTCGGCGGTTCCGTAAACTGAGTTTTTTTGCAAAAAACTCGATCGGCCTACAGATCAAGTTTCGCGGAATTGGTTCTCGTAAGTTCCCATCATAGTTGAATTTCCCTCCTCCGAAAACGCAAAACATGCAACTCCCTGGGGGTCGAGGAACAAATGATTTAGGGCCGACTACCTAATTCATAAGTAGTTGTTGTGCAACATCTTACAAAATTTCGTTGGGCGCACGACATTTCTAACAACAGGGTTGCGTCGGTCGGAAATCACGTGTACTATGCTTTCGCCTCGACGCTGTTGCTTTTCCTTGGCACTTTCGAAATTCACGATGCCTCAGTAGATGCTATCGGATAATTTCGTGAGTTTTCGAGCAACCTAAAACCTTAGGGGAAGTGCGCCCATGTGGGAGACTCGATCTATGCAGATTTCCGTCCAACTTCCCCACGACATAGCAGAGCAGGCCGAAGAGGTGCAGAAGGTCGACCCGGAGTTTTTGAGCCGGGTCGTGCTCTATGGTCTCACTCGCCGATCGATTTATCACGAGCTGCGTGAGCGCAGCCTGGACCAACCCTCCGACGGCCTACCCGCCGAACGCGCCACATAAAGGGCTTGACTCTCCCGGTGCACCTCAATAAGAACTAAGGGCAAGTAGGGCACGTGCTTGCACGCCGAAGGCCGGCGTGCGCGCCTTGCAGTGCCGGGAGGGAGGACATGAGCGACGCCCCGCCAAAAAATCCCCGAGAGGGCGACGGTGAATTGGCGAAACGCGTTCTCCGCGCGAAGTATCTGGACTACTGTTCCTCTCAAGTCGCTGAGCACCTACTTAGGCTTTCGCCAGACGAGATCTACGTACTTGCTCAAGAAGCACTTCGTGCCTACGGCCGGGAAAGTGAGCCCTCCTACGAACAGATGGTGCGACTGGCAACTGAGGGTGTCTCCCAACGCCTCACGCTTCCACTGTTCGAACAATGGGCCGATGAGTATGAGCGGGATCCAGCCCGGTACGACGATCAACTGATCGGTCTTTGGGAAAGCGAACTGGACGAGGCGACCTAGTCAGAAGGGTGCTCAGAAAGGGGGGCGGGTCGCCCTTCTAGAACGGCAGGTCGTCGTCCGGGTCGGAGATCGGTGCCGGCGGCGGAGAGCTGGGCTCGTCCTGATCGTTGCTGCCCCGGCCACCTCTACCTCCATCGGGGGTGGATCCGAGCATGACCATCTCGTTCACGACGATGTCGGTCCAGTATCTCTTCTGACCGTCCTTTTCTGTTTCTGAATGCTCGACACGCCCTTCGACGTAGAGTCGGTCACCCTTCTTGACCCATTGGTCGACGATATCGACGAGGCGGCCGAAGAAAGTCAGACGGTGCCACTCGGTCTTCTCCTTCTGTTGTCCTGAGCTGTCTTTCCACTGGCGGCTCGTGGCCAGGGACACCTTCGCCACTTGGCCACCCGAAGAGGTGGCTCGGACGTCCGGGTCGCTCCCCACGTTTCCGATGAGCATGACCTTGTTGAGGGACCGGCTCATTATCGTGCACTCCTTGGAGATCGCTATAGGGTCGCGCGCCATTTCGGCTGTGGGGCGCCACAAGGTACCAAGGGCTCCGAGCGGGCGCTATGGGCGGGTGGCGCCTCCCGAACGGCCCTCCTAGCTTTTGCTTGATGGCCCCCATTGGGGCGCCTTCCCACCATGGATCTGGCTGAGCTAGCGATGAGTGATTTTCAGTACATTCGAGTGGAGTGGGACGGGGAGTTGGCGATGGTCGTGATCGACCGGGCCGAGAAGCTCAACGCCCTGAATGCTGAGGTGGTTCGCGAGCTGGGGGACGTCTTCCGCGATCTCAAGGACGACGACGACGTCCTGGGAGTGATCCTGACTGGGGCGGGTGAGAAGGCCTTTGTCGCCGGGGCGGACATTGGCGAGCTCGCTCAGTTGACACCGCTCACCGGGATGACGGTCAGCCGAGAGGGGCAGCGAATTTTTACCGATATTGAGCGTTTTCCGAAGCCTGTACTGGCCGCAATCGGAGGGTACGCCTTGGGTGGCGGATGCGAGCTGGCTCTCGCGTGCCACCTCCGAGTCGCCAGCGAAAATGCCCGCTTTGGGCTTCCTGAGGTGGGGCTCGGCACCATACCCGGGTACGGCGGAACGATGAGGCTCGCCAGGGTCGTTGGGTTCGGTCTCGCCGTGGAGATGATCCTGACCGGCGCCATGGTCGACGCAGAGAGGGCTGAGCGGATCGGACTGGTGAGCGCCGTCTATCCCCAAGCGGCGCTTCTCGATCAGGCGAAGACGTTTATGCGCGGGATTACGAAGAACGGCCCGGTCGCTGTTCGGATGGCGTTGGAGTCCATTTACTTGGCGCAAAATTCAGCCCCCGCCGACGCCGCGAGCTTCGAATCCGCACTGTTCGGATTGCTCGCTTCCACGGCCGACATGAAAGAGGGAATGACGGCCTTTCTCGAGAAGCGCAAGGCGGCGTTCAAGGGCGAATAACCCGGGCTGGAGACGGGTGGTTGTAGGGCCCTCGCACCGTTAAATTTCCCCATGATTTCAAGACTTTTCCTGGCATCGCTTCCTTGCACCTGAGCGTGCTGAAAATTCGGCGTTTTCGCAACCTCGGTGACCAGGAGCTTTCCTTCCCTCCAGGGGGCGTGGCGGTCATCGGCTCGAACGCTCAAGGGAAGTCGAATCTGCTTGAGGCTATCTACTATCTGGAGACCTTCCGTTCGTTTCGGGGCGCTCGTATGGAGCACCTCATCGCATTTGGGGAGGATGTCTTCCGGGTGGCTGGTCGAGTGGTTACCACAGGCGACCCGGAGGGCTCTGGGACTGAGGTCGCTGCGGCGTATGAGGGATCGAGTCGTCGTCGTAAGGTGACGATCGACGGTGCGGAGCCGGAGCGCATCGGGGATGCGATCGGGAGGCTGGGTGCCGTGATCTTTTCGCCGGCCGATGTCGGCATCGTGAACGAGGGACCGTTCCGTCGTCGCCGATTCTTGGACGTGGCCCTTTCGCTGAACCATCCAGGATACCTGGTGGCTCTTCAGGCCTTCCGGCACGCGCTGGCGCAGCGGAACGCGGCCCTTCGCACGGATCAGCCCGTGGCGGTAGTGCGGGCGTGGGATGAGCCCCTCGCCAGGAGCGCGGCGACCGTGATGGGGGCTCGGCACCGATGGGTCGCCGAATGGCGGGACGCGTTCCGCGGGTACTACGAGGAGGTGAGTGGGGTGGACTCGGCGACGATGACGTACATGCCCAAGGTCTCCCTGGAGGACTGGCATGAGGATGGCATCTACCGGGTGTGCCGAGACGCTCTGGACGCTCGCTGGGCCGTCGATCTTCGGCGCAGAAGTACGAGTGCCGGACCGCATCGGGACGAACTCCTGCTCGCGCTCGTCGACGGCGAGAGTGAGATAGAAGTGAGGGAGTTCGGCTCTGGAGGGCAACGCCGGACCGTCGCGCTCGCTCTCCGGTTGGTAGAGGGTGATGCGATCCGCAAGGCGAGGGATAGTGCTCCGGTTCTCCTTCTCGACGACGCGTTCGCTGAGTTGGACGACGGTAGGAGAGAGAGGGTTCTTGGGCTGATGGGGCGAGGCCGCTTCGGTCAGGTCATCCTCACTGCGCCCAAGGAGAGCGACGTCCCCCTCCGGGGCGACGTGCTTCCTCGATGGGGCATCAACGATGGACGGATCTGCGCGTGAACAGGGCCGGTCCGACGCGGGTGGGGGATCTCCTCGATGGCGTTTTGGCGAAGCGCGGCGTCGGTGCGCAGATCCAAAGGATTGGTGCGCTCGACATCTGGTCGGGTGCGGTGGGGGAGAAAATTGCCGAAGTGACGAACGCGAGAACGGTGGCAGCGTCGACGCTGTTCGTTGAAGTGCGGAGCAGTGCCTGGCTCATGGAATTGAGCCTCATGAAGGAGGCTCTGTTGGAACGGGTCAATGCTGAGTTGGGAGGGGAGTGGACGATCGATCGGATCGTCCTGACGCTGATGGAGGGAGATGGATCGTAACCACCCGCGGGATGGTTCTCAGTCCTGACCCATAAAGGAGTGTGCTGTAAATGGCGAAGAGAGGCGACAAGAAAGAGGCCGACACGAAGACGAAAGGCGACTACACGGCCGGACAGATCACGGTACTCAAGGGGCTCGAGGCCGTTCGCAAGCGACCCGGAATGTACATCGGGTCGACGTCCGCCCGGGGACTGCACCACCTCGTTTACGAGGTTGTCGACAACTCCATCGACGAGGCGATGGCGGGCTTCTGTACGGAGGTGAGCGTCACGCTACGTGAGGATGGCTCCGTCGTGGTTCAGGACAATGGCCGGGGAATCCCGGTCGATATACACCCCGTAGAGGGTGTGCCCGGTGTGGAGGTCGCCATGACGACGCTCCATGCGGGCGGGAAGTTCGACAAGGACTCCTACAAGGTATCGGGCGGGCTCCATGGTGTCGGCGTAAGCGTTGTGAACGCGCTTTCGGAGTGGCTGGAGGTGGAGATCACGAGAGATGGCGGGCGGTACCATCAGCGCTACGTCAGGGGGATCAAGGACACGGAGCTCAAGACGCTTGGGAAGGCCAAGGGCAGCGGAACCCACGTGACCTTCATGCCGGACCCGGAGATTTTTACTGAGCTGGCGTACAACTTTGAGACGCTCAACAATCGTCTCCGTGAGCTCGCGTTCCTCAACAAGGGGCTGAAGATCGTACTCACCGACGAGCGGGATGGCGCCGAGGAGATCCATCAGTACGAGGGTGGACTCGCCTCATTCGTCGAGCATGTGCGGGGTAGCCGTCAGCCGCTTCACGAAAAGATCGTCTACTTCGAGGCCAGCCGTGAGGAGGCCGACATCGAAGTGGCCATGCAGTACGATGACGGCTTCAGCGAGCACACGCACACCTTCGTCAACAACATCAACACGCATGAGGGTGGGGCCCATCTGACGGGGCTCAAAGCCGCCCTTACGCGGACCATCAACGACTATGCCCGGCGGAACAAGCTGTTCAAGAAGGGGGAGGAAAGCTTGTCGGGCGACGACGTGCGCGAGGGCCTCACATGTATTCTCAGCGTGAAGGTCATGGAGCCCCAATTCGAGGGCCAGACCAAGACCAAGCTCGGGAACAGCGAGGTGCGGGGTGCCGTCGAAGCCGCCATCAATGAGTACCTCGGGATCTTCCTGGATGAGAATCCCAAGGCGGCCAGGTCGATCATCGAGAAGTCACTGTCGGCCGCGCGGGCTCGAGAGGCCGCCCGGAAAGCCAGGGATCTGGCTCGCAAGAAGAGTGCCCTCGAAGGAGGCGTTCTCCCGGGCAAGCTTGCGGACTGTTCCATCTCTGATCCAAGCCTGTGCGAGATCTACTTGGTCGAGGGAGACAGCGCCGGCGGAAGCGCGAAGCAGGGCAGGGACCGGTCCTTCCAGGCCATCCTGCCGCTCAAGGGCAAGATCCTGAACGTGGAGCGCGCACGGATCGACAAGATCCTCTCGAACGAAGAGATTCGGGCGATGATCACCGCCATCGGATGCGGCATCCGGGAGGACTTCAAGATCGACAAGGCGCGTTATCACAAAATCATCATCATGACCGACGCGGACGTGGACGGTGCTCACATCCGCACTCTCCTCCTCACCTTCTTCTTCCGGCAGATGAGGGACTTGATCGAGGAGGGCTACATCTACATCGCCCAGCCGCCGCTGTATCGCGTGGCGAAGGGGAAGAAGGAGCATTACGCGTACTCAGAGGAGGAGCGCGAGGACTTCATCAGCCGCCTGTCCAATGGGAAGGCCGACGGTGAGACGCGTGGCATTCATATCCAGCGCTACAAGGGCCTTGGAGAGATGAACCCGGACCAGCTCTGGCGCACGACCATGGACCCGGAGGCCCGGACGATCTACCAAGTGACGGTGGAAAGCGCGTCCGAGGCCGACCTGATCTTCAGTCAGTTGATGGGGGACGAAGTAGAGCCACGGCGGAGGTTCATTGAGGCCAACGCCAAGTACGTCAAGAATCTGGACGTGTAGGATATCCCGGTGACGGACCCCAAGCGCCTTAACATGCAGCAGTTGGTCTCGTACCTGGCGGAGAACGCCGGGCACTGGATCGAGAGTCAGCGTGCCCAGCACCGGGTGCATGCGGACCCCCTCCCTGACACGACCGTGGCCGCCCTCGGTGGCTTCTTCGAGCAGGAGACGCTGGATCGGGCGAGGATCAGGCACGTCGCCAGCATCGACAATCCTCCCTTCTACAGGGAGTTCGAAGAGGCCGGAGAGTCGTTTCCCTTAGACTTCAAGGTCTGGGCCGCCATCACGTTCGGGGACGTCATTCTCGTGAACGGCGAGCAGGTACCAGGGCCGCCGTCCCATTCGGTCGTCTTCCACGAGATGGTCCATGTGGTCCAGTATGATGTGCTCGGAATCCACGAGTTCGCCCGCCGGTACGTGGAGCCCTTCATACAGAACCGCTTCAACTACATGTCCATTCCGCTCGAAAGTGTCGCCTTCGACCTCCAAGGACGATTCGAGGAGTCGAGTGGATACCCGTTCTCGGCGGAGGCGGAGATTCGTTCGAGAATCGGTGCGCCGGGGCTTCCTTATGCCGGGAGTGGACGGGCTGACTAACGCCTAGCGCCCGGGTCGCCTTCAAACGGCGTCTGGACTCGGTCGTCGCTCACCCCACGACCCCGGCCCGGCCGGCCCGGCTCTTGCCAGGCATACCTTAGCCGAGCGGTCCCGTGATCCGAAGTACGTATACCGCGATGAGTCCCAACACGCCGATCACGGTCAGATAGTAGATCGTCGGCAAGATGGTCTTCCGCAGCGTGGCTCCTTCCCGTCCCAGCAGCCCCACGGTGGCCGACGCGGCGACCACGTTGTGGATTGCGATCATGTTACCCGCCGCCGCTCCCACGGCTTGGAGTGCCACGATCATCGCGCTCGACATGGCTAGGCGCGCCGCCACACCGTGCTGGAAGGCAGAGAACATGAGGTTGCTGACGGTGTTCGAGCCGGCGATGAAAGCCCCCAGGGCTCCAGTTACGCCCGCGAAGAGAGGCCAGACGCCCCCTACGGTGTCTGCGACCCAACCCGCCATTTCGAGCGGCATCGATTCGAGGCCCGAGCTGTTCACACCCGAATTGATGTAGACTCGGACCATGGGCACCGTGAATACCAGTACGATGCCAGCTCCCACGAGAACGCGCGTGGAGTCGACGAACGCCTTCCCGACGGCGGCCGCGCTCATGCGGTGCAGGAGCGCTGTGATCCCCACGACCGCGATCAGGAGCGTGCCCGGCAGATAGAAGGGTTGGGTGGAGGCGGTCACCGTCGTTCCGAAGATCTCCGCCCACTCGATGGTGAAGCTCCGCAGCATATCTCCAAACCATAACTCGGGATGGACATCGAACCAGGGGAATTCACGAAGGCGGCTCAGGACCAGGAGAATCGCTAACAAGAGGTACGGAATCCACGCCTTTCCGGCCGACATATCGGGGTGTTCTCCTTCGTCCTTCGAGCCGACCTCGAGATCACTCACCCACTCAGAGGGCCATTGGTTCGACGAAGGAAAATCCCAAGTGTCCTTCGGGAGGAGGAACCCCCTCCGTGCCGCGGTGGACACGACCGCGAGCCCGATCAGGCCTCCCAAAAGCGATGGGAACTCCGGCCCGATGAGCCATGCCGTAAGGAAGTAAGGAACGGTGAAGGCGAGACCACCGAACAGCGCAAACGGCACGATCGATAGCCCTTCGGTCCACGACTTCCGTGCGCCGAAGAAGCGGGTCATCATGACGACCATCAGGACGGGCATGATCGTGCCGGTAATCGCGTGCAGGCCAGCCGCTCTAACGGCCACGGCCCGGACGTATTCGGGCAACGTGACCCCCGCGGCAGCAATCGCGGCCGTGAACTCGGGGCTCACCACCCCGCCGTTGACACCCACCAGAATCGGCGTCCCCACCGCACCGAACGTCACCGCTGTGCTCTGGATCATCATGCCCAACATCACCGCGCCCGCCGCCGGGAAACCCATGGCAACCATGAGTGGCGCGGCGACAGCGGCGGGCGTCCCGAATCCTGCGGCACCTTCGATGAAGGATCCAAACAGCCAGGCGATGATGACGACTTGAACCCGGCGGTCATCGCTGATGTCGTGGAAGCTCCTCCGTATAGCTGTCACACCCCCCGACCGCTCGAGCGTGTTCAGGAGGAGGATGGCTCCGAAGATGATCAGGAGTAGGTCGAAAGTGGTAAAGAGCCCCTGAATGGTCGAAGCCGCCACGTCCACGACGGGCATGTTCCAGACGCCTAGGGCGATGACGACCGCCGTGACGTAGACGATCGGCATGGCCCACTTGGCTGGGATCCGGAAGCCCACGAGGAGGACTCCACCAAGAAGGATGGGCAGGGCGGCCAGCATGGCTAGGGTTGCAGGACTCACGGGGGCTCCTTTGCCTTTTGAGATCGGTCCCGGTCGGCGATCCGACCCGGGCGGTGCTCACACCCAACCTTCAACCGGCCCACGCCTTCGGACCGACCGGACAACATGAGGTGGGGAGAGGGATAGGAAAAGACCGCGTCCGGTTGCGGGGGAGGCGTGGGGTGGTGGTGTGGCTTGGCGGATGTCGGGGCGACCGCCTATCTTCGGGCTGGCGGCTCCCCGCCGTGAGCGTCTCCTCGCCCTTGGACAGGACGGCCCCATGGAGCACAATCCGGACGCACCCTGGTACCGCCGATTACACTGGCAGGTGCTGATGGCCATGGTCCTCGGTGCCTTGGTCGGAGGTGTATTCGGCGAGCCGATGGCCGACCGCGTGGGGTGGATCGGCGACCTGTTCATGAAGCTGCTCCGGATGATCATCGTTCCGCTGGTGCTGACGTCGATCATTTCGGGTGTGGCGTCGGTGGGCGGCGGCCGTGCCCTCGGGCGCTTGTTCAGCAAGACGCTGGGCTACTACGTGCTCTCGAGCTTCTTCGCGGCCTTCGTCGGGCTGATGATGGTCAACCTCATCCGTCCGGGGGTGGGGGCCAACCTGACAGGTACGGACCAGCAGGCGCTTCCCGAGCTATCCACGCCGGATTCGCCGATCCAACTTCTTCTGGACATCGTGCCGCAGAACGTCATCCAAGCCGCGGCCGGCGCCGATATGCTGGCGCTGATCTTCTTTTGCATCGTCTTCGGGGCCGCGCTCACGACGCTTCCGGACAAGACCCGGAAGCCGCTAGTCGAGTTCTTCGACGCGCTCTTCCACGCGATGATGAACCTCACGTCGGGCATCATCAAATTCCTCCCGATCGGGGTGTTCGCGTTGATCACCCGCATGGTCGCCACGACTGGCTTTGACGCCTTCCGGCCACTCGCGCTGTACGTGCTCACCATCGGGTCCGGAGTGACGATCCATTTCCTGGTGACCCTGCCGATCCTGCTGATCGTTCTCGGACGGATCTCTCCACGTATCCACTTCGCCAACATGCGTGAGCCGCTACTGATCGCCTTCTCGACCAGTTCCTCCGGGGCCACTTTGCCCGTCACCATGAAAGTGGTCGAGGAAAAGGTGGGCGTATCCAACAGGATCGCGTCCTTCACCTTGCCGATGGGGGCGACGGTCAATATGGACGGTACTGCGGTTTTCGAGTGCGCCGGCGCGCTCTTCATTGCGCAGGCCCTGGGATTCGATTTGACGATCATGCAACAAGCGATCGTCGTGTTGACTGCTCTCCTGGCGTCTATCGGTGCGGCGGCAGTGCCCTCGGCCGGACTCGTGGTGATCTTCATCGTGCTCGAGGCGATCGGCCTTCGTGGCCCGGACGTGAACGTGATCGTCGGCTCGATGCTCGCCATCGACCGGCCACTCGACATGTACCGGACCTCGGTCAACATCTTCAGCGACTCCTGCGGCGCGGCTATTATTGCGCGTTCGGAGGGCGAGACCGGGGTGGATACGGAGGTCCGGTAGACGTGTGGCGTGGGGTCGTGGGCCTATGTGGCGCGCAACCCGGGGGAGAGGTGATGCGGTGAAGTTGAGGGATCCTGCGAAGGGGCTGCTGCTGATCTTGGCGGTTTTTTTTGGAGTCACGGCTTGCTCCCAAGATGTCGAGCAGTCCATCGAACCGACGCCGGTCATCGCCATCGATCCGGTGTTGTGGGCTGCAATGTTCGACGAGGAGGACGCTCGCGGCTCGGGTGGGACGGGTATCGAATCCCTTCGCCAGGGCCTGATAGCGCCCGCCACCGAGCTTCAGCGGCTGGCGGTACGCGCCATCGGCCGCCTGGAGGATCCCGAACTGATCCCGATGACGTTTCCTCTCCTCTTCTCCGACGACGAGGCGGTACGTGCCGAAGCCGTCAACGCGCTAGGGCAGGCGGCGCTGGGAACGTTTGGTGACGATGTCGCGGATGTGCTTTTCGACTACCTGGTTCGTGAAGGCCAGGAGGGTCCCGCGGTACGCGGGGTGATCGGTCGGACCTTGGGGCGCCTGCGGTATGCCGATGCGAATCGCTTTCGGCGCGCCCAAGCAACGCTGATCGAGTTGACGCGCGACGGGAATGCGAACGCGCCGCTTGTGACCCCCCTGGGTGCCGCCATGGGCTTGGAATCGATGGCTCGCCGCGCCGGACAGGGCAGGATGTCGGAGGCGTCCGTCGAGAGACTTCGCGAGTTGGCCGCCCTTGGTCGTTTGGCCAACACCGCCGGGACCGGCAACGTCGCGGATCCCCTACGGCTCGGCGACGCGGCGCGTGTCCGCCGTGTGGCTATGATGGCCTTGTCCACGATCAGTGGGTTGGGATCGGACGTCCTCGAGGGCGCCATGCACGACCCGGATGCCGACGTCCGGCGTTTGGCCTCCATGGTCGTCGGGCGGAACCCCTCAGGGGAGGGACCTCCAGAACTCTTGATCGACGCGCTCGACGATCCGTCCCCACGGGTCCGCGCGGAAGCCGTGAGGGCTTATGCTGTGCGGGTTTCGGAGACCCAAGAGTGCCCGCTCCTCTTGAGCGCTGCCCGGGACGATGATCTCCATGTCGCTCTCACCGCCCTCGATCTCCTAGAACAGGTTTGCGAGGATCGGTCGATGCAGGACGAATTCCTCAGCGGCCTCGCCCTCGGCTTGGAGAATACCGGCCGGCTGGATTGGCACCGAGGCGCGCACGCCCTGGTGGCCCTGGCCACGGTGTCTCCCGATGTCGCGGCGCCTTTGGTGGACAACGCGTTGCGGAGTGCCAACCCATTCGTGCGAATGTATGCCGCGCGGGCAGCGGCCCGGATCGGAAACACCGACGTGCTCGAAGCTCTCGCGGCGGATCCGTCGCCCAACGTCCGTACGGTGGCCGTGCAGGACCTCTTCGGTCTCGCTGGCCACGGCACGGACAGGATGCTCGTCGCGCAACTCGAGCAGGACGACCCGCAACTTCTCTTGACGGTGGCGGAGCTTCTGGAAGGGACGACCAATGTGTCTGAGGCCCTGGGTCCGCTTGTCGCTGCGTTCGTACGGATTTCGGAGGCACAACGAGAGACAGCCCGGGACCCCCGCATGGCGCTTCTCGAGCGTATCAATGAGGTGGGGGGCGTCGAGCAGGCCACTGAATTGGAGTCGTACCTTAGTGATTACGATCCCGTCGTGGCTGCTCGAGTCGCCGGAATTCTGACCGATTGGACGGGTGAGACGCGGGTGGCTCAACCCGTTCCTCTCGCAAGACAAGCCCTTCCGTCGGTTACGGAGATCGAGCGGTTGGCGGGGACGCGTGTCGTTCTGGAGATGGAACGCGGGGGCGAAATCGAGATCCGACTTCTGGTCGAGCACGCCCCGATCAACGCCGCACGCTTCGAGCGGTTCGCGGCGTCCGGCTCCCTCGACGGCCTCACGTTTCACCGGGTCGTGACCAACTACGTTCTTCAGGGCGGCAGTCCGGGTGCCAACGAGTACACGGGCGCTTACGACTACACGAGGGATGAAATCGGCCTCGTTTCTCACTGGCGGGGGACGGTCGGTACGTCCACGCGAGGGCGTGACACTGGAGACGGACAGATTTTCATCAATCTGGTGGATAATCTCCAACTCGATCACGAATACACGGTTTTTGGAGAGGTCGTGAGCGGGATGGACGTAGCCGACCAGGTTGCGGAGGGCGACGTGATCGTGCGGGCCATGGTGGTTGTCGGGTGAGCTTCTGTTAGACGATCTCGGCGGTGGGATTGCCGGAGTTCCTTAGAAAGGTACCCCCGACCGCGTCGCAGAGAAGCTCCACCAATGGTGTCCCGGCGCGGAAGACCTTTACGAGCTCCTCGGGAAGCTTCGGATCGGTGACCACCTTCTGTGGGACTTTGGCTACGCCGATGAAATCCTTTCGCTTGAGATCCTCGACGAGGGGATGGTCGAGGTCGAATCCCCTGGGCGGCCACTTCAGCCGGTCACCCTCCAACACATAGGCGTCACGAAAGCGCTTGGCCCCCACCGTTCGTTTCCAGGCCTGCGGATCCTCGACGATCGCTTTGCGGATCTTCATCAGGCTGGGCGAGTCGGGATGCCACATGCCGGCACCGGCGAAGCATCCGCCACGATCTATGTGGAGGTAGTACCCGGGTGCGTGGGCGTCCTTTCCGAGCTCGTGCCGGAACTGGATGCCGATGGCGGTCTTGTACGGAGTCTTGTCCTTGGAAAACCGCGTATCTCGATGAATTCGAAACATCGAACCGCCGACCGTCCGCGGATCCGACCGGAGGTGTTCACTCAAGGTCTTCAGGTGGGCTCCGAAGTCGGTGATGAAGCGGATGGCGGGATCCCTCACATGGTCCTCGTACCGGTGCTTGTTCTGCTGGAACCACGCGCGCTCGTTGTTCTCCTTCAGGTCCTTCAAGAAGGTGAACGTCGCCTTCGTGAAGTAGGACATGGTGCGTCTCCTAGAAGGGTGATCGGAAAGGGGGCGGGTCGCGTTGCGGCTGCCACGGTCCACGGAGGGGGTCCTCCCTCAGGCGTCCAGAGGTTCGGCGCCCCAAGTTTGCCTCACGTCATCGGCGACCTCTTCGAATGGGAGGATGAACATCGCGTCGAACTGTTGACCGACGTCCTCATCGAGAAGGCTACGTACCGGGGATGTGGGGTGGTCCAGATCCCAATCTACCAAGGGTCCTGGGCCCTCTTCGAGGACTTGGAGGATTCGGAGGACCAGATAGGTATCGTCGAGTAAGCCGGGCAACCCGAGTGTCATCTCCGGCATGAGATCCACGGGGTGGAGAAAGTAACGGAAGACCCGATCGAGGACCGGTTGGAAGACGTGCGCCAGATTGCGCTCCTCGGCCCCCTGAGTGGCGGCCGCCAGAATGAGCGGGATGCTTTCGATGACTTCGAGCAAGACGGAGGCCGCGTCCTGAACCTCCGTAGCGGACGCCTCTGGCAGGCGGCCCTGAACGTAAGTCGCTAATTGATCCGTACCCCGAGCCTCGGCACTTTCGATGACGGCCTGGATCTCTTCCAGATTCACGGGGCCCCCCGCAGCGTCATCCTCTCCGGAGTCATCCCCCCGGTCGCCTTAGGACTCCAATCCCCGGCGTCGACGGGGAGCCTGTCATCGTTCAGCCGTTGGTAGAGCGCGGGAACTCGGGCCAGAATCACGGAATTGAGTTGCGCGATCGGCTCTGGAGTGTCTTGCCACGTGGTTACGGTGATGACTGGCGCGGGCGGTAGCCGCATCCCACCTACAAACACAGGGCCGCGCGACCCGCAGTGGTCGCACGGCCCTGTTGCTTCTCTCAGCGTAAACGCTGGCCGGAGGGTGGGGCTTAGTTCCTAATTCCCTCTGGCGACGCCCGTCGACCCACTCGGTGCCGGTCCCATGCCTCTGTAGAGGTGCTTCTGGACCCGCTTCCCTTCGTAAGTCTCCGTCGTGTAGATGTTTCCGTTAGAGTCGGTCGCAATGCTGTGCGCTCCGTAGAACTGACCGGGGGTGCGCCCGCCGTCGCCGAAGTTGTAGATGTACTCCATCCCTTCGCGCCTGACGACGTGGATCTTTTCGTTCATGCCGTCCACGACGTAAAGGAACGTTTGTTCTGGATCCGGTGAGAAGGCGACGTCCCACACGGCTCCGGCTCCCGCGGTGGCCCTCTCAATGAAGATCTCCTCCACGTACGTGCCGTCCGTCTGAAAGACCTGGATCCGATCCGACCCACGGTCGCAGACGTACACCAAGCCATCGGCAGAGGGATCGGCACAGTGTACTGGACCGCGGAATTGCTGAGTGGCCATGGTCGGGTCGTAGGCTCCGAGGTTGTCGTCACTCGGTACGTTGCCGTAGGCGCCCCAGAATCGCTTGAGGGTACCATCCGACGCGTCGATGACCGCGACACGCTTGTTCCCGTAGCCGTCGGCGAGGTACATCTCGTTGGCGCTGCCGTCGAACTGGATCTTGGCGACCCGTGAAAAGTGGTTCTCAGCGTTGCTGTTGGGCTGCGCGATGCCGGGCTCGCCCACTTGCATCAGGAACTCCCCGGCACGGCTGAACTTCAAGACGTGTGAGTCCCCGCCCCCATTCCCGCCGATCCAGACGTTGTCCATATGATCCACGACGATGCCGTGATTCGACGTCGGCCAGTCGTATCCTTCACCCGGCCCGCCCCAAGACTGAACCAAGTTGCCCTCGGCATCGAACTCGAGAACTGGCGGTGCCGGGAAGCAGCACTCCGCCGCGTTCGGCGGATCGAGTGCAGCCGGTATCTCGTTATTCCCAAGGTTCCCTCGGTGGATGATCCAGACGTGATCCCGCGAGTCCACCCCTAGGCCGATTGTTGAGCCCAGCAGCCAGTGATTCGGCAGCGGATTCGGCCAGAGTGGATCCACCTCGAACATCGGGGCCATCGATGGATCGGCGAGCGCTGGATCAGACGCCATATCGGTCGGCGCGCCCGCCCCGCCGCCACCACCACCACAGGCGGCACAAAAGACAACAAACGTAGCTGCTACGAAGTGCTTGGATGCCATCACATCTCTCCTTGGCTCAGGGTATCCTTCTGAGGGTGCGGTCATCGGCGGCCGGGCGCAAGTAGGGCCAGAAATCAGCCCCGCAGCCCCCGACCATTTTCGATTACATAACGGCGGTCAATCGGGCCTGACAACACCCACCGACCCACTCGGCGCTGGGCCCATTCCTCCGTAAACGAACTTCTGGACGCGCTTACCCTCGTAGGTTTCCGTCACGAAGATGTTGCCCTGTGAGTCCGTCGCGATGCTGTGTGCTCCGTAGAACTGGCCGGGCGTACGGCCGCCATCACCGAAGTTGTACACATACTCGAGCCCTTCACGCCTGATGATGTGGACCTTCTCGTTCGTGCCGTCCGCCATGTAGATGAACGTCTGGGCCGGGTCGGGAGAGAAGGCCACGTCCCACGCTGACCCAGAACCCCGGGTGTTTCCTTCGACGATGATTTCGGCAACGAAAGTCCCGTCCTTCTGGAACACTTGAATCCGATCCCCGGGGCGGTCACAGACGTACACATACCCATCATCGGTGGGGTCGGCACAGTGGACCGGATTGCGGAATTGCTGAGATGGGGGTGCGCTGGGATCGTAGGCTCCGAGGTTGTCGTCGCTCGGTACGTTGCCGTAGGCGCCCCAGAATCGCTTGAGGTCACCAGTTGTCGCGTCGATGACCGCCACCCGCTTGTTCCCGTAGCCGTCGGCGAGGTACATCTCGTTGGCCTCGGCGTCGAAGCTGAGCTTGGCCACCCGCGAAAAGTGGTTTTCGGCATTGCTGTTGGGCACCGCGTGGCCGGCTTCGCCCACCTGCATTAGGAAGTCGCCGGCGCGGCTGAACTTCAGGACGTGCGAGTCCGCCCCTCCGTTTCCGCCGATCCAGACGTTGTCCATGGGGTCGACGACGATGCCGTGATTCGATATCGGCCAATCATACCCCGCCCCCGGACCACCCCAGGACGCGACCAGTGTACCCTCAGCATCGAACTCGAGAACAGGCGGTGCCGGGAAGCAGCACGCCTCCGCGTTTGGCGGATCGAGTGCGGCCGGTATCTCGTTGTTCGCCAGGTTGCCCCTATGGATGATCCACACGTGATCGCGCGAGTCCACCGCTACGCCGATCGTCGAACCGAGCAGCCAATGATTCGGGAGCGGATTCGGCCACAGCGGATCCACCTCGAACAACGGAGCCATGGAGCCGTCGCTGACCGCCGGGTCGGATGCCATGTCTATCGGCGCACCACCACCACCACAGGCAACGCACAGAACGACAAAGGCAACGGTTACGAGGTGCTTGGACGGCATTGCATCGCTCCTTGGCTCAAGATTACCGCTGAGGGTGCGGTCAATGGGTGTTGTGCGCAAGGACAGCTGGGATCGGCCAGGGCTCTCCGCGCGGCATGCGTTCGTGGCCGTTGGCGCGGCTCACGCCTTAGAGCTCCGGTGCTTCCCCCTTACCCCGTAACGGAACGGGCCCCAATGACTCCACGACGTACTCGGATCCGAGCTGTAGCTGATCCATGAGCTTCGCAGACACAAGAAGTCTGTGACCGAGATCCTTACAGAGCGCTTGGATGCAGACGGTCGTGTTGAGCACATCCCCGTTATGGACGATCTCGCTCTTGATCTCACCGATCTGGGCGGTGATCACGTCGCCTGCATCTGGTCCTCAATCAGGAAGAACACTCGGATACAGCCCGCTTCCTCAATTCCGGCCTTCATCTTCCAGGAGAGGACGATCTCATCGCCGACGTATTGGTAGATCTCGGCGCTGGTCTCGGGAATTGGCTCGGACATCTCCGTGAAGTACTCATGGAGGAAGGCGAAGTACCGGTCCGGGTCCATCACATCAGCCAGAGAAGTCGAGCCCTTCAGGTCCAGGAACATGAAGATGCGCCGCTCTCGGTGGGGGTGGTGGTATCGCCCGGTCATGTACCCCAGCAGCACTCCGGGATCTAGGAGGCGGTCGAGGTGGACGAAGAAGAGTAGGAAGGCGATCAACGCGAACGCCTCTGCCAAGCCGAAGGCCGTCCCGGGACTGACCAGCCATTGAGCGTAGCCCTGCTACGTGAGGTCACCGAGGATTACGTCGAAGGTGTTGAGGGCTGTAACAGAGACGTAGATCACCGCCGTAATCGCCAGCGACTTCACCGCCAAATGTGGAAGAAAGCGAAGATCTCTGAGCCAGGTCCTGAGCAGGAACAATTCGGCAGTTCCGACGGAAAATCCGCCGACGAAGGGAACGATGAACGTTCCGGGCTGAATCGCCTCCCCGTGCACCAACGTGCGGCCTATCCAGAACGGAATCGCGGCCAGCCCGAGCTTCATCGAAGTCAGGAGCCGTCGTCGCGTGTAGGCCTTCATTGCAGGATCTCCATCCGCCGTCGCCGGCGGGCCAGGATGTCCATCCCCTCGGTGCCACTAGGCCATAGAGGCGTCAGTGGGTTAGCCCGTAGATGATGTAGTTCACACCGAGCCGATACGCGTCGTTCGTGGGATCGATTGCGAAGAGCCCCGAGGCGGACCATTCCCAGTACTCCGCCAGGTCTGAGTTGTGATTGGCCAAGACCATGACACGCTTCCTCGGATCGTTGTCCTCGAAGACGGCCATGTACCTCGGGTGCACGTTGACCGAGGGGTGGGGCACGTAGATGTCCTCCACGTAGAAGAACGTTCCGAAGATCGGGTGGGTATCGTCCAACTCGACCCACTCCCGCTCCGGAAGTGCTCGGATTAGCTGGGCGTCCATGTTGTTCCACTGGCCCGCCTCGAAGTCGTCGAAGATGAGGAAGCCGCCCTTGAGCAGGTATTGCCGGAGATTCAGGGCCCCCGCTTCGGAAATACTCCAGAAGCCGGGTTCCGAGATGTAGATAAGCGGGTGCTGGAAAATTCGAGGGTCCTCCAGCACGACCACATTACTCCCGCTCGTGTTGGGATCCAGGGTGGTGTACTCGGCGAGGATCGTCTGGATGTTGCGGTCGGCATCCGGGTAGTCATGGGACCACGACGAACGGCCGAATCCCCGAAACCCCGGCCCGCCGTACCGGATGCGAGTGAACGTGAACTTCCCGTTGTAGGGAATCTGGTAGAGTGGGTCGTCCTGGATCATCGCGATTGTGCCTGCCGCCCCTGCAGTTATGGAAGACACCAAAAGCACCCCTCCCCAGAGGTGGAGCGTTGGCCCGCCGACTTTGAGCACCGCTCAGGCGCCTCTCACGAAAGAGCGAGCTTCCGCCATGAGCTCTGACCACCGTTGGTCGTCTCGTTTCGGAACGAGCACCCATTCACGAAAAGACGCGGCCGGCCGGGGCGAACGCCGGGCCGACTCCGAGGTCGATCAACTCCTGAACCCCAGCCTGTGGCAGTTTTACGATGAGGTCTCCAGTCCGATGGTCGCAGGTTGCGAAGAACTCTCCCTCCACCCATTAGACACGGAAAGCCCATGACGGCTCCCTCGGTGGCCTCTCCGGAGGAGAGAAGGGGAGCGGCCGTCCCCTAAGTCCGTGGCTGCTGGCTTCAGATCCTTGGTCATCGCGCCCGCTCTTCCCCTTCGTGGTGGCCGTTGGTTGGTCCGGGCTGGCGTAGGCCGTCTATTGGTCCGGGTGAAGTTAGGGCCTAGCTACAGGAAGTGACACGTGAAGGTGATCCGCCGAAGCTACATGGTGGAGGCTTCGGAGGCCCATGAGCCGGGAGTGGGCCACCATCAGGTCATTCCTGGCCAGGCTCCGGCCTATGGTGCGAAGATCCATCGGCATGGACGTATCGGTCCTCGAGCTTGAAGTGGCGGGACGCCTCATTGATTGGAAGGCCCATCCGGAGGTAGTCCTCGGGCGTCCGTCCGAGATCCGTGACCACCGCCTCTCTGTCGAATAGGAAGTAGGTGCTGGCGCCGAGCCTCATGAGTGGATGCAGAGAGGTGTAGCCGTCGCTGAGTTCCGGGCTCTTAGCGTTTCCGGACGACAGGTAGAGGAGCCCGTAGATGCTGTAACCCGCGACAACCGGGATCAGCATGTGCTGCACGATTCGGGGCAGGCGGCGCTCATCTGTAACGCGACGCCAGAGCCACGTCGCGTAGGCGGAAAAGACGACCACTGTACCAAACACACCCAGCCCGATCGATGACCAAGTGCCCAAGCCCATGCTCTGATAGGCGTACATCGATCCACGGACCAGCACGAAAAGCGGTAGAGAAAGCGCGGCCAGCCATTTGACGGCGGGCCAACCCAAACGCCGCCCCCAACGCAATCCACCTCGCAGTCCGGCTCGCAGTCCGACACCCAATCCGCCGTCTCGACTTGGCGGCCCTCAGCCAAAGAAGCCTCTTGTCCATCCTCTTCTCCCCTGCACCCTTATCGGGTCATCCACCGCTAGGCGCCTTCACGTCCGATTCTCGAGGGGAGGCGCATTCCGCCGGTTGATGACATACCTTGGGCCGGCGGTCGGAGATCCTTGCCGCCCGGCTCGGGAGGCGATACGGATTCCCGTGGAGACCGTGCAACGATCAAGACCGAGGTTACGCTCATGATTAAAAAACAGACGCTTCGCTCACCTCTCCTTATGGGCTCGTTTTTTGCGAGCCTCGCTCTGGGTCTCGTTGTGGACCTCGTGCTGCCCGGGATGGCTTCGGCCGCCCAGGCAAGGGGGTTCGCTCAGGCTGGAGTGACCGCACTGGTCGGCGCTCGTATCTGGGACGGAACGGGTTCCGCGGCCATCCCGGACGGCATCATGCTGGTTCGGGATGGGCGGATCCAGTACGTGGGGCCGCGTAGCGCCATACCGGTCCCGGCTGGCGCGACGGTCGTGAACCTCAATGGCCGGACGATCATTCCGGGCCTGATCAACACGCACGGACACGTCGGTGGCACGTTGGGCCTAGAGGGCGGGCAGTACAATCGGAGCAATCTGATTCGACAGCTACGTCTCTATGCGGAGTACGGAATCACCACCGTGAACAGTTTGGGTGGTGACGAGCGGGAAGGGTTCGCGCTACGTGACGAGCAGTCGATGATCGGTCTCGACCGGGCTCGGATTCTCGTTGCGGGGGCCGTGGTGACCGGCTCGACCGTACGGGAGGCGCTCGCCCAGGTCCAGCAGAATGCGGACATGGGTGCCGACTGGATGAAGCTTCGTGTGGACGACAACCTGGGCGCTTCCGAGAAGATGTCCCCGGAGATCTACTCGGCCATTATCGACCGGAGTCACGATCTCGGCTTGCGGCTGGCCTCCCACCTCTTCTACTTGGACGACGCCAAGGCGCTCATGAGGGCAGGTACGGACTTCATTGCCCACAGCGTCCGGGACAGGGACGTCGACGACGAGTTCCTGGGGATGCTCGCCCAGAGCGGCATCTGCTATACGCCGACGCTGACCCGCGAGGTCTCCACATTCGTCTACGAGAGTCGCCCGGACTTCTTCGACGACCCGTTCTTCCTCTCGCACGCCGACCCGGGAGTGCTCGAACAGCTCCAGGAGCCGGACCGCCAAGCGAGATTCTCCAGGGCGCAGCCTTACAAGACAGCGCTACAGGTGGCTCTGAGGAACCTCAAGACGATCTCGGACGCTGGTCTACCCGTCGTGATGGGCACCGACACAGGGCCGGCTGCACGGTTCCAGGGCTATTTCGAGCACATGGAACTCGATCTCATGGCCGAGGCGGGGCTCACGCCGGAGCAGATCCTCCGGTCGGCGACCGGCGTGGCCGCCGAATGCCTCCGCTTGGACGACGAGATCGGGACGCTGCGGCCCAATCGGTGGGCTGACTTCATCGTTTTGACCGAGAATCCGTTGGTGGACATCCGGAATGCACACAGTATCGAGTCCGTGTGGATTGCGGGGGAGGCACTGCGATAGGGCGGGCGAGCGGCGCTTCCCACGAGATTGACAATCACTCAGAGCGTTCGCCTGCCCGCATTGATCAGCCGCACCGCTCTCTCGCCGCCGTGGATCGCACGGGGTCCACGGGGTCCATCGGAAGCCACCGGGGACGGGAAAGGGATGCGTAGCGCCTGCTGGAGAGACTCGGCGGCTCCGGCCCGGTCTCCAAGAATCAACTGGAGGGAGGCCATGTTGTAGGGCGCGTCATCCCTCACAATATCTGTACGGTAGCCATACAGGCTGCGGGTTCTTCCTCGCATCAAGCCTATTTTTGAAGGATTACCCTCGTACACGTCGGTGTCCAGAAAATACGGCAACCTTGCGGCTCAGCGGGGCTTTGGATCTATTCCGGCGCATCGACTCCGACCGGTCGGTTTTTCGTCCCGCCGCACGCGTATTTTCAGCCCAGGCTCATGGAAACGAAGCGCCCCACCAACCCGGCCGCCGAGGAGATTCTCGGGGGATATTTCCCAGTGTTGGACCACGGATTCGTCTCGCTCGTGGACTACATGGGCTCCGACGAGGACGTCGAGCGGGCCGCGCGGGTCAGCTATGGGTACGGGACTCGCAAGGTGAGCCAGACGCGCGGACTCATTCGCTACCTGCGTCGCCACCATCACACGACGCCCAGTGAGATGGTCGAGCTCAAGTTCCACTGTGCCATGCCGATGTTCGTGGCGCGCCAGTGGATACGGCACAGAACTGCCTCGGTCAATGAGTTGAGTGGCCGCTATTCGCTGATGCCCCTCCTCTTCTACAAACCCGAACCGGATCACTTCGCCCTGCAAAATTCGGACAATCGCCAAGGCCGCCGGCCCGACCCCGCCTCGACCGAGCTGTACAACCAGGCGATAGAGCGCTGGGACCGTGTGCGTGACGAAGCGTCCAGCGGGTACCGATGGATGGTCGAAGAGGAAGTGGCGCGCGAACTGGCCCGCATCGACCTGCCCCTTTCCACCTACACGCAGTGGTATTGGAAAATCGATCTCCACAACCTCTTCCACTTCCTGACGCTGCGGGCGGACCCGCACGCGCAGTGGGAGATACAGGAGTTCGCGCGAGTGATGGCCGGCATGCTCAAGAGGGTGGCCCCCCTCAGCTATGAAGCGTGGATCGACTACAATGTCCGCGCGCAGCCCATGAGCCGTGGAGAGATGGACGTTCTGAGACATTTGTTGGAGGCCGATGCGGAGGGCGTCCGGCCGCGGGAGGGAGGCGAGAGCCTCGCGTTGAAGGATTTTCAAAAGTTCGGCCTATCCGGACGTGAGGCCCGTGAGTTTGTCGAGAAGCTTCAGGCTACGGACGTCCCCGATTACGAACTCGACCTGACCCTCATGCGGCGAGCCGAGGACATGGCCGCCGAACTGGAGGAGGCGGTTCCCGGTGCATTTGAATAGTCGGCCTGGTGAACGCCGAGTGGCGAGGGTCTGTCCTTGCTTGGCCACCTCGTGCCTCGTCACCTTGGTCGGGGCCACTTTGGTCCTGCTGTCCCCCGCTCCGGCCTCGGCGCAGCTCGAGTCGCGATGGTTTCCGGACGTCGAGCCGTTTGCGTCCCTGATCGCCACTCCGCGCGAGGTACAAGTACGAGCCTCGTTCGTCTATGCGGAACGCCCCGGGAACCTGCTCGACGGAGACGGATACGGGGGACGAAACATCGAGGCGGAAGTTGCCGTCGGCCACATGCTCGGCCTGCTACGGCTCGACGATGGGTCGGCGGCGGGCCGGGCGATGACTCTGGGAATCGAAATGGGGATCTTCTCCCGCTTCTTCATGGAGGTGGCCCAGAAGGACCTCATCAATAGTGATTTTCGCATAGGCCTCCCCCTCTCGATCCGGATTGGTCCCTGGGAGTCCAGGCTGACGCTCCGGCATGTCAGTTCACATCTCGGGGATGATCACCTCGTGCGTTTTTTCAACGTGACCGCCTTGGGTGGCTTCGGGCAGACTTCGAAGGACGGGTTCGAGGGGATCGTGGCCCGCAGGGTCGGGGAGAGTGTGCGCCTCTACGCGGGGGGTGATTGGAACTTCCACACGAATGAGCAGATGTCCCAAGCCACGGCGCGCTTCGGGGGCGAATGGGAGCCGGTCCAGCCTGGAGAGGACAATGGCTACTGGCCGTTTTTCGCGAGCGACTTCGAGTACGGGAGCTTCTCTGAGCAGTTTGGGACCACTCTGGTCGGGGGCATGGTGTTGCGTGTGAGCGGGCAACGCTTCCGGCTGGAAGCCAGGGCTCGCTTCGGATCCACGCCAATGGGCCATTTTCGCCAGTCGAACGAGACGTTTTACGGTCTCGGCTTCGCGCTGGACCTTTAGGGTTTTTTGAGCGCCGACTGACGATGGAAAATTCTTTTCAGATCGCGGACGACCAGCGGGCCGCGGCGCGCCGGACGCTGACGACTCTTCTCATCATGGTGTCCGCACTCTTCGTTGGTTCAATCCTGTTTATGGTGGTGCGGGGTGACCAAAGCGCTCCCGAGGGAAGGCGGGTCTTGGCCGTGCTTCCGTTCCAGGGACTGGATCCGGCGGATGGATCGAGCCGGTACTCGGGGTTCGGTGAGGGGCTGGCGGCCTATTTCGGTCGTGCCGACCCGAATGTCCTGGGCGTGTTCGGACCGGCCAGCACGTCCCGGTACGTCGAGGCCGGGGCTGATCCTCTGGCGGTGGGGCAGACGCTCGCCGCCGACATGGTTCTGGTCGGGCGTGAGGTTCCCGGAGGCCTTTCCGCCACACTCGTCGTGGAGTTACTCCGCGTCGATGATGGTAGCAGCCTCTGGCGAAACGAGTTCGAGGCCGGCTCCGCGGAGGAAGAGGAAAGAAGATTGTTGCTGACGCGGGTGGCGACGGAGGTCACTGAGGCTCTGGACCTTCCCCGCTGAGGGTAGACGGAGTCGGCCGGCGCGAGTCGCATCATGACCCGGCCGGCCCGGCTCGACGCTGAGGGCTTTGGTGAGTTCGGGCTATTGACCGGTGACTACAGATCGCCCGCGGTGGCGATCTGTGTGTCGGTCCCGTAGCCGACGTGCTCGATGACGAGCACCACTCTCCGATTCTCCCAACCCCCCTCCGGCCCGCCCTGGCCAGGCGCGACGAGACGGCCCGCGTCCTCACCGTAGCTTACGGCCCTGACGAACTCCGGCGCGAAGTCCTCAGAATCGATCAGGTAACACTGGACCGCTTCGGCTCGGCGCTGACCGAGTGCGAGGTTGTACGTCGCTGAGCCGGATGGATCCGTGAATCCCTCGACGGTCAGAAGGGCATCCGGGTAGTACTCGCCCACCACACCGGCGAAGCGGTCGAGTACCGGGAGATCCTCCGGTCGCAAGTTCGCCTTGTCGAAGTCGAAATACACCGGCATGTCGAAGCGAACCGATGTTTCGAGCCGCTGCACGGTGACGTCGAACTCCCGTTCTAGCTGTGTGAGACCTCTGGCGAGCCCGTCCAACTGGGCCTCCAGTTGGGCCAACTGCGCTTGTGTGCGACGGTTCGAGTCGCCGCTGTTCTGCTCGATCTCAGCCCGAAGGGCGGCGATCTCCGTGTCGAACTGTTCCTGCCCTACGTGCGCGCACGCCGCCGTGAGGCCTGTAAGCGTTAAAGCGGCTCCCATGATCATGCGGGGCCGTAAACTGGTGCGCCTATCCATGTTCGATCCTCCCGTGATTAGATCCCAACCGGCAACCCACTGCTTGGGGTCACTAGGTGCAGGAAGGATGCCAAACTCCACGGACCCGTATTATGTCCGCTTTTGTCCGCCCGATGATGGTGCCCTCATTGAACCCAATTCGACGTCGTTTTTTCGGTGGACTGTGCTACCTGAGCGCCCTAAATTGACTCGCATGAATACACAAACGATGCCGCACCACGGCGAAATGATTTCGGCTTTTCTTTCGCGCGACGGGTCTTGCGACGGGGTGTTCTTCACCGGAGTGCGGACCACGGGCGTTTTCTGCCGCACCACGTGCCCCGCGAAGAAGCCTCGCGAGGAGAACGTCGAGTTCTTCTCGTCGACTCAAGCCGCCCTGCTCGCAGGCTTCAGGCCCTGCAAGAGGTGCTGGCCCATGGAGCCGTCGGGCCCCTCGCGGCCAGCTTGGCTCGGGGACCTCATGCGGGACTTCGATGCCGAGCCGGGGAGGCGCGCTGGACGGATCAAGAGCTTCGAGACCGGGGGCTGAGCCCGGAGCGTGTACGCCGTTGGTTTCAGTCCCACCATGGGATGAGATTTCACGCTTACGGGCGTGCCGATTGGGTATGGCGCTAGGACAGATCAAGCATGGATCCGGGGTGAGTCAAGCAGCGTTCCAAACGGGCTACGATTCCTTGAGTGGCTTCAACGAGGCGTTCAAGCGCTTCATGGGAGAAGCTCCCACCGCGCTGACCGATGCCAAAGTCGTCACGCTAATGCGGATCCCGACGCCCCTGGGGCCCATGGTCGCCGGGTCGGTCGATGACGCACTCTGCCTTCTCTGGTTTTCCGACCGACGGATGATCGAGACGCAGATCATTCGGCTGCAGAAGCACCTGGATTGCGTGTTCGTTCCCGGAGTGAGTGCCCTCTTCACCGAACTCACGTCCGAACTTGAGCGCTACTTCCGGGGGGACCTGACGGAGTTCAGTGTGCCGCTCCTCACCCCCGGCACTGAATTCCAGCGTCTCGTGTGGAGTCGGCTTCGAGCCATACCCTCGGGGACCACGCGGAGCTACGGAGGCATCGCCGCTGAGATCGGTCGCCCCACGGCGGTCAGGGCCGTCGCGCGAGCGAACGGGGATAATCGCATCGCCATCCTGATCCCATGCCACCGAGTGATCGGATCCGACGGGAAGTTGACGGGATACGGTGGGGGGCTGTGGCGCAAACAGCGCTTACTGGGGGTCGAACAAGGGGCGTAGCAACATTACTTTGCCAGCCTTGCTCGTCTAGTCGCTGGGGAAGAGCTGGTCGGTCTTGGCGGCCATGATGAAGTCGTTTTGGTGGAGACCACGGATTTTGTGGGTCCACCAGGTCACCGTGACTTTCCCCCACTCCGTCAGCAGCGCTGGGTGATGGCCCTCCTCCTCGGCCACACGCCCTACGGAGTTCGTAAAGGCGAGTGCTTTGGCGAAGTCCCCAAAGTCGAAATCCCGCTCGAGACGCTGAATGCCCTCTCGCTCCACGAGCGCCCATTCGGGGATATGCGTGTGTAGCGCTTGACTTTCCTCTGCCGTGACTCGCGGGGCCCCGCGCTGGCAGGCCTCACATTTCATGTGTTTCAGTTCGCCCATATCCGATCCGCCCTGGAAGGCTGTTGAAGAGCTCTGGCCTGGTTGAGGCTCAGTACGATCCTGAGAAAGAGAGGTACACCCGAGATGGCCTTTTGGACTCAGTCTGTGTGGCTTCTTGGGTGCGATCATTTGCACGGTCACTCGTCAGCGTCGATCTTGCCGCATGAAGATTGGCTACATCGATGGTCCGAGGCTGCGGCGGGCTCTCACCGCGGGCTGCTATTGGGCGCAGCAGCAGCGTGGAGAGCTTAACCGTATCAACGTGTTTCCTGTCCCTGACGGAGACACCGGGACCAACCTGTCCCTCACGCTGCAGGCGATCTCAGATCATCTCAGACAAAGCACTGAGAGATCAGTGGGTGTGGTGGCGCAGGAGGCGGCGCAGGCTGCCGTGATGGGGGCCCGCGGAAACTGCGGCATGATGCTGTCCCACTTTCTTCTGGGTTTCGCTCAGAGCCTCGAGGGTCAAACTCGGATGGATGCTTCGTCTTTCGGTGGCGCGCTGGAAGCCGGGGTCCAGACCCTCTCCGAGGCGCTCGAAGCCCCGGTGGAGGGTACGATTCTCACGGTCATGCGAGATACTGCCCGGGCTGTATCTGGCGCGGAAATCCAAGACATCGCCCCGCTAGCTGAGCATATGCTGGACCAGGCCCGTGACTCTTTGGAGCGGACCCCGGAGCTCCTGCCGGTGCTCTCCGCGGCGGGTGTCGTCGACGCGGGCGCGAAAGGCTTTGTGAGTCTCCTCGAAGGCGTCGTCATGTTTCTACGTGGGGATCCGTTGCCCATCGGAACCGATGCGGACTACACGGCCGGTCCCCCGGTCGTGAGCTCCATCGAATACCCGGATCGGGTCGAGCAATATCGGTTCTGCACCGAAGCCTTCGTCCGGGGCGATGACCTACCCGATCAGAAAGAGGTTCGCGGCAACTTACGCACCTGCGGTGACTCGATGATCGTGATCCGCTCCGATGACGTGCTCAAGGTTCATATCCACACGGATGAGCCCGAGGAGGTGTTCTCGTATCTCAAGGGTTTAGGGGAGTTAGTCACCCATAAAGCGGAGGACATGAAGGCTCAGTACGACGCAGTCGAGCGTGCTTCGGGCTCGCATCTCGCCCTCGCGCGCCGTCCTGTCGGCGTCCTCACGGACAGTGCTGCTGACCTTCCAGAGGAGATCATCCGCGCCCACGGTATACAGGTGGTCCCGATGATGTTGGTCGATGGTGACAACGTCTACAGGGACGGGGTGGACCTGACGGCGGAGCGGTTTCACAAGATGTTGGCCGCGCAGGAGCAGCTACCGACGACCTCGCAACCTCCACCCGCCTCGTTTCTGGAGGGGTTCAAGCGGGCGGCGGCAGATGCCGAGCAGGTGGTGTGTGTGATCGTGAGCTCGGCTCTCTCCGGCACCTACCGGTCCGCGGAAGCGGCCGCTGGCCAGGAGCCGGATCTGCCGATCCATCTCGCGGACTCTCGGGGAGCCTCTCTTCTTCAGGGGCTCTTGGTGCTGAAGGCCACTGAGATGGCGGAGATGGCCGTGCCCGCTGATGAGATCGTCGAGGAGCTGAGCCGCATCAGAGACCAGTCGGGCGTCATGTTCACGATTGAGACATTCGACCGCCTCTTGGCGTCCGGCAGGGTCAGCCGGAGCAAGGCATTCTTCGGAACTCTGTTGAACGTCAAACCCATCTTGGCCCTCGATCGAGAGGGCAAGGTGGTGCCCCGCGCCACTGCGGTGGGTAGAAAGCGCGTCATCATGGCACTCCTGGATGCCGTCGCGGAGGACATGGAGCGTGTTCCGGAGACGCTTCGCTTCGGCATCGTGCACGTCGGTATTCCGGAGATCGTGCCCGAAGTACGGGAGCTCCTGGTGGCCCGCTATGGGAACGTCGAAATCCTCAACGCGCCGATCACGCCTGTGCTCGCGACGCACCTCGGCATCGGGGCTTGGGGTCTCGCCTATATGGTGGAGGACTAGGGCAGAGCTTCTCCGATGGCCACGATCGAGTGCTCCGGCACGAGATGTAGATCGTCCTCGACCAGCCGCGCCGCCTCATGGAGGATGATGACGAGTATCCCCGGCGTCAGCCCCTCGTCCTGCCCGGGGATGTTGTACTCTTCACTCGGTGTGTGGAGAACGACTTGTCCTCGCCGAAGGCTGCGATCCGCGCACGTTCCAACCAAGCGCACCGTCGCCCATCCCGGGCGCGGTGCCCAGATGAGGTTCATCGGAGTTCGAAGTCTTTGTTCAGACGTCATAGTTTTCCGGGCTTCCGGCTCCTTCATCGCGTAGTTTTTGGCGGCCCCCGACCAGAAGATCATAAGTAGCCAACTGCGCCGCGGATAGTTCCGGCGGGAGTCCCACCACGAGCGCGCGGCCTCTCGTGCCTTGGGGTATGTGGAGCACCATTCGATCGGCGGGCGTGGGCGGCGCGTATGGGAGCCTGCGCCCGGTCGCATCAACCTCTATGGGCGTTCCGGCGACCGTCAGCTCAGCCACGCGGCATCCGAAGCGCTGCCAAGCCGTCAAGGGGTCGTCGCCGGCCTCGGCAATCGAGGGTGCGATATCGTTCTCGTAATACGCTACCGCCTCACCGTAGGCTTCCGGGTTGTCCGCCTTCATCTCACGAAGGCGCTTCCGATAGAACTCCCTCGGGTCCTTCGCGCCCGTCTGCACCAGCGCCTCTTCGAAGATCTGCTCAGCCCGGTCTTGCATTGCTTGATCCATGGCTCCAGAGTCGCCGTCTGCGGCAGGAGGGTCAACTGCGATCCTCCAGGTGTCGTGCCTCCTCGACCATGCGCACGAACTCTCTCCGGCATCCCTCTAGGTATGGGCCCACCGAACTACGGGCCGAGCGGAGAACCGCCGCCAGGTCTACGGAGCCGCAGTACTTCGAGTCGCGTAGTACCATGCCGAACGCCGCCACCTCAGTCGGTTCTTTGTAGCGCAATTTGACGAAGAGCATCTCCGGGCTGCCACGGAGCGAATCCTGCGCGCCGGTGCGCTGGTAGCGCGACTCGTCGAGGCCCCGAATGGGTGTGCTGGTGTCCACCCCCGTTGGAATGATCTCGTACAATGCGGTTACGGTGTGCCCCGCCCCCAGGTCTCCAGAGTCCTTCAGGTCGTCGTTGAAGTCCTCCGCTGCCAGAATACGATTTTCGTATCCGATCAAACGATATGCCTGGACACGGGCTGGATTGAATTCCACCTGAAGCTTCACGTCCTTCGCGATTATGTGAAGCGTGCCCCCGAATTCCTTGACCAGCACCTTCTGGGCTTCGTGCGCACTGTCTATGTAGGCGAAGTTGCCGTTTCCATGGTCCGCGATCTGCTCCATCTTCGCGTCCTGGAGGTTGCCGGTCCCGAAACTGAGCACCGTCAGGAAGGTCCCTTCATCCCGGCGTTGTTCGATCAAGCGTATCATCTCAGCGTCACTCGACGCTCCGACGTTGAAGTCGCCGTCGCTCGCCAGGATCACACGGTTGTTTCCGCCGTCCATGTGATGTCGCCGCGCCACGCCGTACGCCAGGCGTAGGCCGGTGCCCCCGGCCGTGACAGTGCTTCGAGGATGGTCTCCTTGTGCTCGCCGGATGTGGGATCGAGGACGAGCCCGCCGCCGCCAGCGTATACGACGATCGCCACGCGGTCTTGAGGCCGCATCTGGTTTACGAGCATGCGGAGGGCCGACTTCAGCAGCGGCAATTTGTTCGCGGGCTGCATGGAGCCGGGGACGTCCACGAGGAAAACGAGGTTGCTCGGGGAAGGTCCTCGGTATCGACCCGCCGGCCTTGAATCCCAATGCGCACGAGACGGTGGACGGGATTCCACGGGGCGGGTCCGACCTCCGTGTGAACCGAAAACGGATCGGGTCCATCGGGGTCGGGCATGTCGTAGCTGAAGTAGTTGATCAACTCCTCGATACGAACGGCGTCCGCCGGCGGAAGCTGCCCGTCACGGATGAAGCGGCGAACGTTGGAGTAGGACGCGCGGTCCACGTCGATTCCGAACGTGGAGAGCGGGTTGGCCCCCATAGCCATGAACTCGTTGTAGATCCGGTCGTAACCCTCACGCTGAAAATCTCCGTTGTACCGTCCGCGAAGCCTCTGTCCCGCTGGTAGCAGGCCGCGATTGGCCGGTCCCGACTGTCGCTGTTGGGCCTCAATGCGGCGCGAACTCTGGTAAAGCGCCCGTGGCAGGCCGGGGGCCACGGAAGCGTCGTCCGTTCTTACCTTCAACCGTTCAGCGTCCGCCCCTGCGGCACCGCCGATGACCTCAGCCGTGTCCCTCGCGTCCCTGTCGTCGGGTGATTCGGAGGGCGCCGGCAACTGGAGAGCGAAGTCCAGGGCAAGCGATTGGGCGCCCAGACTCACCCGCTTCGTCATCGGAGCGTACCCGATCAGATCGGTTCGAATTTCGACCTCCGACCCTGCGGACGCCGGAATCGTGAGTCGATACCGCCCGTCGTTCGCAGCCAGCGCGCTGAGGGTGAGGCCCTCCACGTAGATCTGTGCCCCCCCGAGCGGGGCTCCGGAGACGGCGTCGGTGATCGTACCCGACACCACCGTTGAATATGTGCCCACTCGGGCGGTGGCCGTCGAGTTGGTCGTCCGCGGCCCGTCTGAGATCAAGCCGGTGAGCATCGCCAAGAGAAGAAGGAAGGCGCGCATGGTGGTTCCTCTGAGTCGTGTCCTGTTGCAGGATCGAAGAAATCGGTCCCGTCAACCTAGAGGACGAACGGAGGCCTCACGTTTGCACATAGCTTCACATCGACAGCATCGATTCACACGACGGCATGCTGATTCACACCGAGTCGGCCTTGTCAGGCGCCCTCGGTCATGGAGTCCAAGAACTCCTGATTGGTCTCAGTCCGCGACATGCGCTCCAACAGAAACTCGATGGCTTCCGTGGGCGGGTTGTCGGACAGGAAGTTCCGGAGGAGGTGCACGCGGTTGAGTTCGTTGGAGGACAAGAGGAGCTCCTCTTTGCGGGTTCCCGACTTGTTGATGTCGATGGCCGGGAAGATTCGCTTGTCCGAGATGTGCCGGTCCAGGATCAACTCCATGTTTCCGGTGCCCTTGAACTCTTCGAAAATGACCTCGTCCATGCGGCTACCGGTGTCGACCAGAGCCGTGGCGATGATCGTCAAGGAGCCGCCTCCGTCGATGTTCCTCGCGGCTCCGAAAAATCGCTTGGGCTTGTGAAGTGCGTTCGCGTCCACGCCTCCGGAGAGAATTTTCCCCGAATGCGGCATCGTGGTGTTGTATGCGCGGGCGAGGCGGGTGATGGAGTCGAGCAGGATGACCACATCCTTCCCCGTCTCTACGAGACGCTTGGCCTTTTCCAACACCATATCGGCGACCTGCACATGCCGGCCTGCGGGTTCATCGAACGTTGACGAGATCACCTCCCCATCGACTTGCTCCTCCATGTCGGTAACCTCCTCAGGCCGCTCGTCGATGAGCAGCACAATGAGGTGCGTATCGGGGTGGTTCGTCGTGATGGCGTTCGCCATCCTCTGCAGCAACACCGTCTTTCCGGCCTTCGGTGGTGACACGATCAGACCGCGTTGGCCCATGCCGACCGGTGCGACGAGGTCCACGACCCGCATCGACAGGTCGGTGTCAACAATCTCCAACTTGAGCCGGTGTTCCGGATAGCAAGGACGCAAGTTGTCGAAAACGACCCTTTGCTTGGCGTTCTCCGGTGCGTCTCCGTTGATGATTTCGACCTTCAGCAGTGCGAGGTAGCGCTCTCCCTCCTTCGGGGGCCGGACCTGGCCGAGCACCGTGTCGCCGGTGCGGAGATCGAAGCGTTTGATCTGCGATGGACTGACATAGATGTCGTCCGGCCCGTACAGATAGTTCCAATCCTGTGAGCGCAGGAAACCGTAGCCCTCGGCCAAGATCTCCAAGACACCCTCGCCCCTGAGGACCACCTCGTCGTCGAGCAGGCTCTGTTCGATCCGGAAGATCAGATCCTGTGTGCGGAGCCCGACGTAGTTGGAGATCTTGAGTTCCTCCGCCATGTCGTGGAGGTCTCCAAGACTCTTGCTTCTCAACTGGGCGATATCCACGGACTACTCCAGGGCCTTACCCGCTAACGGTTGGATGGCTGATACGATGGGTCGGTGGCTGGAAGATTCACGGGGAGGGGCACGCCTGCGACCTGCAAGGAAGTGCGGTGAATTCCGCATTGGCGGAATACCTAGAAAGACATATGAAGCTTACGGGGAAGTTGATCCGATTGTAATGAGCGACACCGGGGGGGTCAAGAGTTTTTCTAACTTCCAACCCGAAGATCAGAGGGTTCTGAGAACGTCAATCTTGGCATTTGTCATCGGTCCCACACCGGATCCAAGACGGCTCTGATTTGACGGATTTAGGGGGAGCCTCGTGGGGCGAAAGATGTTTCCCGGAAAGGAGTTTCTCAACTTCCACAACAACAAGAACATTGACATTTTGGGCACCCCGAAAAACATTAGTTTACTTCTGGTTTTTTCGTAATTCTTCGGAGGTTATATGGGGCGGCACAACCGAGAGGGTAAGGGGGTGGACCAGCATGGGTACGAGTACCGGCTCAACTATCAGCCTGATTGGCTGCGGTTAGTCAAGGTCACACGTACCCTCGACAGTGGGCGCCAGTCCACCAAGACGCTCTTCCGAAACCCGACGTCCAGCAGGAGGGAGGAACCCTCCGAAAAGGTCCGCACGAGGATCGTTTCGGAGGGACAGGGACTGGACATGGAAGTTGTCGTGTTGGATCCCGCCGGATGCGTCCACCGGGTCCAGGTCACCTGCATGATCCCAACAGGGGACGGCGGCCTGGAGGAAGTGATCTACACGCTCGAGGACAGCGTACCGGCTCCCTGAGGCCGCAGGCCTTATCTTTGAGTCATGAACGGTTTCGTGTTGACCCCGGTCGAGTACTTGGGACGCTGGTCGATCAATAGCGTTCGATCGCTCGGAAAGGCCGGCTACCTCACCACCGGGGCGCTGCGCGCGCTCAGAAACGTCGAAATTTGGGGCCCGCGCGTGGTGACACAGCTGATCGGCGTGGGTGTGGCGTCCATTCCGATCGCGCTCTTCATCGCGACGTTCACGGGCATTGTGCTGGCGCTCCAAGCGTCGTACACGCTGACTGGCGCCGTCCCCATATACTTGGTGGGGACTATGGTGGGGAAGTCGATGATCCTCGAGTTGGGCCCGGTGCTCACCGGTCTCTCCCTGGCGGGACGGGTAGGCGCCAGCACGGCCGCCGAATTGGGGACCATGCGCGTCACCGAGTAGATCGACGCGCTGGAGACACTCGCGTACGATCCCTTGGCGTATCTGGTCGTGCCGCGCGTACTCGCCGGCGCGCTCATGTTTCCGGTCGTCATCGTGCTGGCCTCGGCGATGGGGATTCTGGCGGGGTGGTTGGCCTCGCTCACTCTACTCGACATGTCGACCGCCGACTTCGTCCGGGGCCTCCGGCTCTTCTTCCAGCCGTGGGACGTCCAGTTCGCGGCCATCAAGAGTCTGAGCTTCGGGATCATCGTGACCGGGGTAGGGTCGTTCTATGGGTTCCACGCGAAGGGTGGAGCGGGGGGCGTCGGGGTGGCCACGACCCGCGCGGTGGTCGTGTCGAGCATGCTGATCCTGGTTCTGGACGCGTTTTGGGCGGTAGTCCTGCTGTGAGCATCGTGCTCAGTGACGTCCGTCGGGCGTTCGGCAAGAACCGAGTCCTCCGGGGATTGGATCTCGCGGTCCAGGACGGGGAAACACTCAGCGTCATCGGGTTCTCCGGAGCCGGCAAGTCCGTGATTCTCAAGCACATTGTCGGCTTGATGCGCCCCGACTCTGGTGAGGTCGTGGTGGACGGCCAGAACCTCAGTGAACTCGACGTTGAGGAGCTCAACCAGCTTCGCCGTGACATCGGCTACGTTTTTCAGTTCGCCGCACTCTTCGACTCCATGAACATTGCCGACAATGTCGCGATGGGGCTTCGGCGCATCCCGGGGATGTATGAAGAGGAGATCGACTCCCGTGTGCGTGAGTGTCTGGGGCTTGTCGATCTGGATGGGATAGGAGACCGGTATCCGCCGGAGTTGTCCGGTGGGATGCTGAAGCGGGCCGGGCTCGCCCGGGCCATCACGACGAAGCCGAAGTATCTGCTTTATGATGAACCGACGACGGGATTGGATCCGGTCACCGTGACGGTAATCGACCGGCTGATCGTTCGGATGAAGGAGAAACTCGGTGTGACGGGTGTCGTCATCACGCACGATATAGAGAGTGCGTACCGGATTTCCGACCGGATTGCGATGCTCCACGACGGCCGTTTCCGGACTAGCGGGACCGTAGACGAGATCAAAGAGTCGAACGACCCCCTTCTCAGGTCGTTCATCGAGGGACGCCCTGAACTAGCGGCGCTTCATGAAGCGCCGCATGGAGTTGCTGGCCGGCGTTGTCGTGCTGCTCGGGATCGTGGTCGCGGTGTTCGGAACACTTTGGCTCCAGGGCAGGCGGTTCGGAAGCGTACAGACGGAAGTCCACGTCTTGATGACAGATGTCGGTCAGCTTTCCGTCGGCAATGTGGTGACGTCCCGAGGTGTGAACATCGGACGCGTCGGCAGCATCTCTCTCGAGGCGGGTGGCGACGCCGTCCGGGTCACGCTGCTGCTGGAAGGGGATGGGCTTGTGGCGGATGATGCGGTCGTGGTGATCGCTCCTGAGTCCCTGTTCGGGGATTGGCAGGCCGAGATCGTTTCGCGGTTCCGGTTTCCTCTGTACGATTACTATGAGATACCTGCCGACGAGCGGCTCCGCGACGGCGTTCGAGTGCTGGGGGGGTACATGCTTCCCGACCTCTCCCGCCTGACCGCCGTTGCTGATGAAGTCGCCCAGAATGTGGCGTCTCTCACGGATCGTTTCGACCGGGCGTTCGGAGAGGAGACCACGGGCCAGATCTCGCAGGCCATCGACAACATGGAGGAGTTCACAGCGACCCTTGCACGCCTGGTCGACGAGCAAAGTGACCAGTTTTTGGGAATCGCCGAAGACGTACGGACTTCGAGCACTGAGATCTCGTTGGTTCTGGGTACGGCCCGCCAGTCGCTGGAGCGGATCGATGCGTTGCTGGCTTCCGGTGACGTCGATTCGATCTTTGTGAACACGAGAGTCATCACCGCCGAGCTCCGCGGCGTCTCGGCGGACATCTCAGCGGCCTCGCAGAGTCTTTCCGGAACCCTGACTCTGGCGGACTCGACATTCCTTTCGCTGAATCGCATCACAAGCAGTCTCGAGGGTGGGGAGGGGTCGCTCGGACGACTGCTTTCCGATACCCTACTGGGGAGTCGCGCTGAGAACCTCGTCGAGGAGTTGAACCTTCTCATGGAGGATCTTCGAGCGAATCCGCAGAAGTACGTGCGCCTTTCGATTTTTTGATTGATACCCCCCGCTCTGTGACCAAACCGAAGGCGAGAATCGAACACAGCTCCGGCGGCGTAGTCGCTCGGCATATGGACGGCACCGTGCACGTGCTGTTGATCTGCGATCCATATGGCAAGTGGGGGCTACCGAAAGGCCATGTCGAGAATGGTGAGAGTTCCCGTGAGGCTGCATTGCGAGAGGTGCGTGAGGAAACCGGGCTGACGAATATCGATGCGGGTCCTTCGCTCGGCACCATCGACTGGTACTTCAAGTTCAAGGGTGACCTCGTGCACAAATTTTGCGACTACTTCCTGATGGCCTCCCCGAACGGAGACACGACCCCGAAAGTGTCGGAGGGGATCACCAAGTGTCTGTGGCTTCCCGTGAAGGAAGCGATCGTGACGGTGGCGTACGATAACGCCCGGGAGGTCGTGGTGCGTGCGGCGGACGTACTGAACTCGGGCGAAGCGGACGCATTGTTGTGACGGAGGGACGACTTCAGGTCTGGCAGGTCCTTCAGGCGGTGGTCGCGCTCCTCGTCTTCGGTGTGTTGCTCGTGAATGTGTGGGGACTGCTGAACCCGTTCGTCTTCTTCTGGATCCTGGTCGTTGTACTGCTTCCCTTTCGGGGAATGCCCGGGCACGGCCTGCTCGTTCTCGTGGCCGCCATCCTCACGCTTTACTGGCTGCTGGTTACCACGGGATTCCTGCTGGCTCCCTTTGTTCTCGGCTTCGGCTTCGCATACGTGCTCGACCCGCTCGTGGACGCGTTGGTGGAGCGCCGCGTGGGGCGGACCGCCGCGATCGTTTTATTGGCGTTGCCGGTGGTGGGGGCGGGAGCGGCGGCCGTTCTGTACGGGATCCCGGCGGCCGTGGGCCAAGTCGACGAGCTCGTCCAGGCCGCCCCCGAGTTGCTTGCGCGAGTTGGAGGATGGTACAGCGGGCTTCGAGAATTCCTCGTGGGCATTCCGGGCCTCGATGAAAATGCCATTCCCGATCTGGCGGCCCTGGATCCTGAGCAGATCGTCGCCCTCCTTCAGGAGCGCCGCGAGCGGTTGGTCAGCGGCGGATGGCGAGGTATTCTGGGGCTGGGCCGTGGTGTCGGGTCCGCCGCCACCGTGGCCGGGTACGTGATCCTGACACCGGTTCTCACGTTCTATCTTCTTCGCGACTATGACCGCATCCTCGCTTGGTTGCGGGGGCTCCTTCCGCGGGGCCGTGAAGCGGGGGTTGTGGAGTTCGCACGCGAGTACGACACGCTGCTCGCAAGGTATCTGCGCGGACAGTTGACGGTGGCGCTCATCCTCGGAGTCATGACCGGCACGCTGCTGTTCGTCGTGCGTTTTCAGTACCCCTTCCTCTTGGGAGCTCTGGCCGGAGTCATGGGGCTCATCCCCTTTCTGGGGCTGGTCCTCAGCATCATTCCTGCGGTGATCGTCGCCCTGGTCAGCGGCAGTGTGCTGGTGTCCCTGGTCAAGGTCGCCGTCGTCTACGGATCGGTTCAGATTTTGGAGGGGGCCGTCATCAGTCCCAGGATCGTCGGCGAGTCGGTAGGACTACATCCAGTTTGGATTGTCCTGGCGCTGTCCGTGGGAGGATTCTTCTTCGGATTCGTGGGACTGCTGATCGGCGTTCCACTGGCTGTGGGTGTCAAATTGTTGGCGGGTCGGGGACTGGAGCGGTACCGGCGCTCGGAGTTGTATGAGAGGACGGAGGAGAGTACCACGGGCTGATCTAGAGGTCCGCTGTACTTCCTCAGCAGGCCTCTCATTCGGTTGGATGTGGTTCGACCGGGGGTTATTCTTGGAGGCCGTTTCACCCGGCCATCTACCAAGCTCGCCCCTTTCAAGGACAGGTAGACTCCGCCCAACCTCAGGAACTACCATGGGTTAGGCAGGTGGAAGCGGGCCCGCCGCTGAGGTGCGGGCCAAGGTAATGCTCACTCCAGGAAAGTCGGACGATGTCTGAGCATCAGCACGAACAAGTCGTCATCATCGGATCAGGGCCGGCAGCTTGGACGGCTGCCATCTACGCGGCCCGTGCCGATCTTTCTCCCCTCGTCGTGGAGGGCGCCGGCAGCCGCACCATGGTTCCCGGAGGTCAACTCATGTTCACGACGGAGGTCGAGAACTACCCCGGCTTTCCGGAGGGCGTGACTGGCATCGACATGATGGCCGATTTCAAGGCGCAAGCAGTGCGCTTCAACACGCGTGTGATAACGGAGGACGTGGCTGAGGTGGACTTTTCGGTGCGCCCCCTCCGGCTGAAGACCCGCGGCGGCACGGATATCGAGAGCGACGCGGTGATCATCGCGACGGGGGCCAACGCCAATTGGATCGGCCTGGAAAACGAGGAGCGCCTCGCACAGAGCGGGGGCGGCGTGTCCGCGTGTGCGGTCTGCGACGGTGCGCTTCCCCACTTCCGGGACCAAGTGATCGCGATCGTCGGGGGGGGTGACAGCGCGATTGAGGACGCTCTCTACATGGCCAAGTTCGGCAAAGAGGTGGTCGTCATTCATCGGCGGGACGAGTTGCGGGCGTCCAAGATCATGCAGGAAAGGGCGTTCGCGGAAGAAAAGATTCGCTTCGAGTGGAACCAGACCGTGGTAGATATTTTGGGAGACGGCGTGATCACCAGTGTGCTACTTCGGGACACCGTTACCGGTGAGGAGCGGCAACTCGAAGTCGGCGGGTTGTTCGTCGCGATCGGGCACGATCCCAACACCGCTTTCTTGAACGGCCAAGTGGCGCTCAAGGAAAACGGCTTCGTCGAGACGGCCACATCATGGAGGACTGCCACGTCCGTTCCAGGGGTATTCGCCGCCGGCGATGTGATGGACGATTTCTTCAAGCAGGCCGTTACGGCGGCGGGGACCGGTTGTATGGCGGCCCTCGAGGCTGAGCGCTGGCTCACACATGGTGGACCGGCGGACGCAGCAGCCGGCTAGGCGCCCCCCCCCGGCTTGGCGGCTCCTCGGCTTGGCGGCCCAAGAAAGCGGTTGCCTAATAGTGCCCCGGTGTCTCGTCGAGTGTCCCGCCGCCGTCCACCACGATGGTCTGACCGGTGATGAACGGCGACTCCACAAGAAAGAGCACGGTGCGCGTCACGTCCTCGGGAGTTCCGGGTCTTTGGAGCGGCGTAGACTGGATTTCCCTCTCCACCGCCGCTTCAGACATGCTCTCCGGGGCGAGCACGAGGCCGGGGGCCACGGCGTTGACCCTCACTTCGGGCGCCAACGCCACGGCCTGGATTCGAGTGAGATGCACGAGCCCCGCTTTGGCGATCGAATGATGCGCGTACCGGACCCAGGGTTTCAGGCCCATGTGGTCCGCGACGTTCACGACCGCGCCCCTCGAGGAGCGAAGAAGGGGCGCGAATTCGCGTACCAGCAGGTGTGGACCCTTGAGGTTGACCCCCATGACGCGGTCCCACTCCTCCGACTCGATTTCGAGGAGCGAAGTGGAAATAAAAGTCGCTGCACTGTTGACGAGAACGTCCAGGCGTCCGAACCGCTCCCGGACGGCCTGCCCAATCCGCTCGACCGCCGAGGCGTCCGAAACGTCGCCCGGTGCCAAGAGGACTTCTCGACCCTGGCTGATGAGTTCCGCCTCGAGAGTTCTGGCGGGCGCCTCGGACGAGTGGTAGTTCACAACCATGTCATAGCCGGCATCGGCCAGGGCGAGCGTGATGGCACGTCCGGCGCGGACCGCACCACCTGTGACGAGAGCGACCGAAGACATGGGCTGGAAGCTACGACACGGTTCATGGTGGGCAAGCGAACTGAGACCCGCATACTGGAGACGAGCAAGATGGATTTGACGGGAAGGGCGTGTCTAGTGACCGGCGCCACCAAGGGCATCGGACGCGCCATAGCTGAGGCTCTTGCCGCGGCAGGAGCGGATGTGGTCGTCAGCGCGCGGACTTCGTCAAACGTCGAGCGCGTAGCCGGGGAAGTGGACGCCGATTCCGCCGGCCGGGTGGTCGGCATCGCCGCCGATGTGTCCCGGACTGAGGATTGCCTCCGCCTTGTCCGGGAGACGGTGGATGCCTTGGGCCGCCTGGACGTTCTGGTGAACAACGCCGGCGTGGGGGTCCTCCAGTCCATCGAGGATCTGTCCATCGAGGACTGGCAGACCCAGATCAATACGAATCTCAGGGGTGTGTACTGTTGTTCGAAGGCGGCTGTGCCGCACCTCAAGGCGACGGCGGGGTGGATCGTAAACATCGGATCTCTCGCTGGCCGAAACCCCTTCGCCGGCGGTAGCGGGTACAACGCGAGCAAGTTCGGGCTGGTAGGAATGACGGAGGCCATGATGCTTGATCTTCGGCACTCTGGAATCCGAGTGAGCATCGTAATGCCAGGGAGCGTGGACACGCGCTTCGGCGGGGACTATCCCGAAGGGGGACGTGCCTGGGCCTTGGGGGCGGACGATGTCGCCTCAGCCGTGCTCCATCTTCTTTCCTACCCGGACAACGCTCACGTCAGTCGGGTGGAGATGCGGCCGAGCCGCCCGCCGAAGAAGTAGGATAGATTTAGATCCACCCATCACGAATGAGGCAGCCATGCCGGACGGCTATCGTATAGAAAAAGACTCTCTCGGCGCGGTCCGCGTACCCACGGACGCGCTATACGGCGCGCAGACCCAGCGGGCGGTCGAGAACTTCCCTATCAGCGGCCAGCGCTTCGGGCGTGGCTTCATCCATGCGCTCGGCCTGCTGAAGAAGGCCGCAGCGATCACCAACAAGGAACTCGGCCACTTGGACGGGGAAATCGCCGAGGCCATCGCCGCGGCAGCGACGGAAGTGGCCGCGGGTGAGTGGGATGATGAGTTCGTTCTGGACATCTACCAGACCGGATCGGGCACTTCGACGAACATGAACGCCAATGAGGTCGTGGCTCACCGCGCCAACCAGATCGTCGGAGGCGACGGGTCGGTGCATCCCAATGATCATGTCAACTTTGGGCAGTCATCGAACGACGTCATTCCCTCTGCCATCCATATCGCGGCGCGTGTTGCGATGGAGCGAGAACTCATCCCGGCGCTTACCCATCTGAGGGACGCGCTCTCGGTGAAGGCCGAGGCGTTCGATCATGTCGTAAAGTCCGGACGGACCCACCTGATGGACGCCACCCCCGTACGGCTTGGCCAGCAGTTCGGTGGTTATGCCCACCAACTCACGAAGGGGATCGAGCGGGTTCATCGCGCCTCGGAGGAGCTGGCTGAGCTCGCGCTTGGCGGAACGGCCGTGGGCACCGGCATCAATACACACGCCGAGTTCGCCGCGCGCACCATCGCGCTGGTTTCAGGGGAGCTCGATGTGGAGTTCCGCGAGGCCGCGAATCACTTCGAAGCACAGGCAGCCAAGGACGCCGCTGTCAGCGCGGCGGGTGCACTGAATACGATTGCGACGAGTTTCTTCAAGATCGCCGATGACGTGAGATGGCTGGCGAGCGGACCGACGTCCGGAATTTCGGAGATCTGGCTTCCCGCGGTTCAGCCCGGCAGCTCCATCATGCCAGGAAAGGTGAATCCGGTGATGTGCGAAGCGATGATGATGGTGGCGGCGCGCGTAATGGGGAATCACGCTACCGTGACCATCGCGGGCCAGCGGGGCAATTTCGAGCTGAACGTGATGATGCCTGTACTCGCTCAAGCGCTGCTTGAGTCCATCACTTTGCTCTCCAACGTGGCGATGACGTTCGCGGATCGGTGTATCGCAGGTATCGAGGCCAATGAGCCGCGAGCGAAGGAGCTTCTCGAAAAGAACCCGTCCATCGCCACCGCGCTCAATCCCTACATCGGTTACGACAAGGCGACTGAGGTGGCCAAGGAGGCTGCTCGGGACGGACTTTCAGTCCGTGATGTGGTGGAAAAGAAGGGGCTGCTCGCGCCAGAGGAGATCGACGGGGCGCTCGACGTCCGGGCCATGACCGAACCGGGACTACCGGGCTCCTAGAAAAGAGTCACCCGACGCGCCGAGTTGGCCATTCGCAACAGCATCCCTTGCCTCGAGGGAGTAGTCACGGTGATGACGCAGCCAACGCGCCGGGCTAAGAGACGCTAAGACCGGCTCAGGCGCTGACGCAGCGCAAGCACTCTTCAAGTTGAAGTGGAGTCGCTTCTTCCCAAGCTCTTTGTTCGCGACTGGAGCAGGCACGCCACCGTGGGGGAGCACCCGCGTGACGGAGCCGTCCAAGTAGAGCGGGAAAGCCCAGGAGGTTCCGTAGCAAACCACTTGTACCAATTTCGGCCGGCTCTAGGCCTTGCCCGGTGCGTTCGGCTCAGTGATGCAGCGCCAAATCCGGTCGACGAGACCCATCCGCTCACTTACAGAGTCGGACCACATCGCGAGCTGAATCTGCTTCCGGTCGGAAACCGTCATGGATCAAACGATTTTTCGATGGCCCGGAAAGGTGTGCGAAAGAAGGAAAGAGAGGGCCTCCGCGTCCGGGGAGGGGTCTACGCGTACCTCGTGATTACCGGGCGTGCGCACCCGACGGCGGTCGGAGATGTCCAGAAAACCATCTGCGTGAACTCGAGTTCTCATGTCGATGAGGCATTTCGATCGAGAAAATTCCGTTGTGGTTAACGATCTGTTTACGACAAGTCCTGTGCCGTTTCGATTCCAAGAGCGCTCGCACATTGGATGTTGGTTGTAAATCGTTGTTTTACAACGTGTTATAGATATTTCACACGAATCGTGTGGCTCGACTACAGCCCCGCACGGTTGGGTAAATTGTGTTGAGTGCGGAAAAATACCCATGGTGAGGCCGGAAAGTTGGAAACAAATGAGGGTTCAATCACTGAGGCTTCGCTGGACAGCCGTGGAGGCGGCGGCCTATATTAAGCAGTGCGTACTGGGGGGCTCGTTTATTGAGCCAACACCCGTGAAGCCGGGACCGGCTCTTTCGTCCTACGTCACGCCCCGAAAGGGGAAGGCGGAATTCGAGAGGAGGTCACCTTAACAGTGTCCCTGGGCTTCAATAATTCCCCCCTGGTGCGTTTTCGAGAGGCCGGGACCCAAACGGTTCCGGCCTCTCGAAACATCTGAGGACCCTTTGATCCGTCCCGAGTGGGGAGGGCAGATGGGTAGCAGATCCACGTGGCTCGCCCTCGGTCTAGCTTTGATGACCGCCAGCTCCGCCTGTGCCCAGGAGGACGAGCACCTCGAAAAGGTGCGGCGGGTCCTGACCTCGACGCCCCTCTTCGACGGGCATAATGATCTTCCGTGGGCCATCCGTGAACAGGAGGGTGAGCCCCACAGCGTGCAGGCGTACGATCTGCGAGGGACCACTCCCGGCCACACCGACATCGCCCGTCTGCGAGCCGGGATGGTTGGGGCCCAATTCTGGTCGGTTTACGTCGACATGGAGTCGGTGGAGGTGGGCCCGGTGAGGGTTCAGCTGGAGCAGATCGACATCGCACGGCAAGTCATCCGTGAGTACCCTGATGTGTTCGAGCAAGCGTACACCGCTTCAGATGTGGAGCGGATTTTCCGATCGGGCAGGATCGGCTCGGTTCTCGGGATGGAGGGCGGCCACGCCATCGAGAACTCTCTCGGTGCGCTTCGGGCCTACTATGACTTGGGGGTGCGGTACATGACCCTCACGCATTCGGGCAACGCCGACTGGGCTGACTCGGCGACCGACGATCCGGAGCACGGGGGACTGACGGATTTCGGGAGGGAGGTGGTGCGGGAGATGAACCGCCTCGGGATGTTGGTGGACCTGTCACATACGTCCACCGAGACGATGAACGACGTCCTCGATATCGCCGAGGCCCCCGTGATCTTCTCCCATTCCGGAGCGCAGGGGCTGACCGCCCATCGAAGGAACGTCCCCGATCAGGTCCTCCAGCGCCTTTCGGAGAACGGGGGCGTGGTCATGGTGGTGTTCTATCCTTGGCACGTGTCGGAGGCGCTACGCACGTATGACGGTCCGGGAGACCCTCCATGGGCTACGCTCCTCGATGTGGCGGGTCATATCGAATACGTCCGCGATGTGGCTGGTCTCGACCACGTGGGTCTCGGTTCCGACTTCGACGGAATGGAGCCGGATCCCCCGCCCGAAGGTCTGGAGGACGTGTCGAAATTTCCCGAGCTCCTCGCTGAGCTGTCCCGACGCGGATGGGGCGAGGACGACCTCGCGAAGCTCGCCGGACGGAACGTCCTCCGTGCTTGGGCGGCGGCGGAGAGCGCGGCGGCGCGAATCCAGGAGCGACGCGGACCGTCCAACGCCACAATCGAGGAACTCGACGGACGGCCTTCAGCCCAGGACTAGTCCATCACAGTCCTCGGCACCCTGGGCAATGGCCGTAGAGCACGATGTCGTGCGAGTCCACCGCAAAACCCTCGGGCGCCAGCCGCTCCACGTCCTCCGGACAGGCAGCGACGTCGAACGCCAGCCCGCACCCCCGACACATGAAGTGGTGATGATGAGGCTTTCCGCACCGCTCGTAACGGGCCGGCTCGCCGGGCAACTCGACGGAGTGGATCCATCCCTCGTCCGCCAGAGAGTTGATGTTGCGGTAAACCGTGGCAATACCGAGGGACGGCACGAGCCTGCGGCCGGCCGCTAGAACTTCGTCGGTGCTCAGCGGTCTGCGTTCACGCGTGAAGATCTCACGTATGGCCCGCCGCTGCTTGGTGTCGCGTTCCACCAGAACCGGTCCTTGTCATTTCCAGAGTCGCACCCTTGGATCGGTGCTTTAGGTACCTCTTGATAATCGGTTATCGTTTAGCCATCATCAAGTGTGTCCCTTTTGGTTCCTCAGGGCGGGCCAGGAACGTGGAATCAGGAACGATCTGGAAAGACGTCCAGAACCCGCCGGATGGCTCGGTCGAGGGTCAGGTCACCGCTTGGTCCGGAGTTCTTCCGGCAATCTGCGCAGTGCACTGCCTGGTGATGCCCATTCTGGCTTCGACCCTTCCGTTCTTTGCGGCCACACACGCGTGGGAGGCTTGGCTTCTGGCTCTTTCGGGCGTGTTGGCGACGGTCGCCCTGGGGACTTCCTGGCGGCTTCCCGGCCGGTGGGTGGTCTGGGGCCTCGCCTCGCTGGGGTTCGCTGTTTGGATCGCCGCGCTCTCCGGATGGCTCGGCACATTGCCGGAGAGTCTCATGTCTCCGGTGGGTGGTGTGCTGGTCGCGAGCTCACTGTTTTGGAACGGACATCTGAGACACCAGGCCGTTTGCGGATCCTGCGCCTGCCCGGTGCACCCAGCGTAGACGCGAATTCCGCAACCGCAGCGGGTCCGATAGCCCAACAAGAGTTTTCAGAAATGTGTCTGCAGGGGGGTGGGTGAACACTTTACTCACTCGTTCTCCTAGTGATCGTGAATGAGATGGGTGCATGAAGAAGCCGAACTTCCCTTCGTTATTGTCCTTGTCCGCCTTGATCGTCGTCTCGACCGGTTGGTCGCCGGTTTCGACGGCGGGCCAGACTGAGTTTTCCTCCGACGCCAGGGAGAACCCGCCAGCGCCGGTGTCGCCGGCCACGATGGCACGCACAGATGATGGGAGAGTCACCGTTCGTGCGATCAGACTCACAGAGCCGCTTGATGTGGACGGGGTCCTCGATGAGGCGGCGTACGATGCGCCGCCGATCACCGGATTTCTCCAGACGGTTCCACTTGAGGGGGAGCCGGCGACGGAGAGGACGGACGCCTGGGTGTTCTTCGATGACGACAACATTTATCTCGTTTGCCGTTGTTGGGATTCGGCGCCGCCGGAGGAGTGGGTCGCTAACGAGATGAGACGCGACGGACAGCAGGTGCGAAATAACGACTTTTTCGGGGCGATCTTCGACACGTTCCACGATCGGCGCAACGGCTTCAACTTCTACACGAACCCGCTTGCTGCACGAGTCGACCAGTGGATCACAGACGAGGGGAGCCCGAACCGTGATTGGAACCCCGTCTGGTCCGTACGCACCGGCCGGTTCGAGGGGGGTTGGACGGCGGAAATGGCCATTCCTTTCAAGTCGCTCCGGTATCTGTCCGGAGAGGATCGGAGCTGGGGAATTCAGATGCGGCGCCAGATTCGGCGCAAAAACGAGGTTTCGCATCTCGCGTTCGTTCCGGCTTCAGCGGGTGGTACGACGGGCATCTTCCGCCTGTCGGCGGCGGCGGACCTAGTCGGCTTGGATCTGCCTCCGGCAGGTAAGAACATCGAAATCAAGCCGTATGCGACTTCGAATCTGACGACTGATCTCACTCAAACACCGGCGGTATCGAACGATACTGACGGGGACTTTGGTGGTGACATCAAGTACGGCATTACATCCAACATTACTGCGGACCTGACGTACAACACCGACTTCGCGCAGGTGGAGGTAGACGAGCGTCAGGTGAACCTGACCCGTTTCAGCTTGTCGTTCCCAGAGAAGAGAGAGTTCTTCCTTGAGGGCCGCGGGACCTTCGACTTTGGCCGGGCAGGTGGCGGCGGCGGGTTCGGCGGCGGTGGCGGTGGTGGTGGTGGTGCGGCGCCCCAAATCTTCTACTCTCGCCGGATTGGGCTGAGCGGCGGTGAGGCCGTTCCGATCCTCGGTGGTGGTCGGGTGACCGGCAAGTCGGGCCGGTTCGGGTTCGGGGCCATGAACCTCCAGACCGATCGCGTCGTGGGCGTTGCACCTGAGACCAATTTCAGCGTCGTGCGGGTCAAGCGGGATATTCTACGACGCAGCACCATCGGTGCGCTCTTCACGAATCGCTCAAAGTCGGTGGAGGTCGACGGTACCAACCAAGTGTACGGCGCCGACGGCAACTTCGCTTTTGGCCAGGACTTCAGCTTCGGCGGGTTCTACGCTCAGTCGCGGACACCGGGTCTGAACGACGCAAATGAGAGCTATGTGGGTCGGGCCAACTACGCGGGAGACCGATATGGGCTGCGTGGTGATTACACTGCCGTGGGTGACAATTTCAATCCCGAAGTCGGTCTGGTCCGCCGCGACAACTTCCGCCGGTATTCCACTTCGGCACGATTCAGCCCACGCCCGCAGTCCATCGAGTCGATACGCCAGTTCAGATTGGACGGCGGCTATCAGCGCATAGAAAACCTAGAGACCGGAGTGCTCGAGACCGAAGTCTGGAACGGTGGCTTCAACGTGGAGTTCGAGAGTAGCGACCAGGTCTCCGTTCGGAGCCACGTCAACTTCGAACGACTCGACGACCCACTACGGGTTTCCAGTGCCGTCTCGGTTCCCGTGGGAGATTACGACTTCAATAGCGTGACGTTTCAGTACTCGCTCGGTGCTCAGCGTAGGGCGTCGGGGTCTCTCTCGCTGGAGGTCGGCGAGTTCTATGACGGCACGATCAGGGCCGTACGGTTCCGCCAAGGGCGCATCGCAGTGCTCGATCAGTTCTCGTTGGAACCGAGCGTTTCGTTCAACGACGTGAAGCTGCCGGCTGGTGATTTCACCACGGCGGTGCTGGGCCTGCGTGCGGACTATGCGTTCACACCGTTGATGTATGTGGGAGGGTTGATCCAGTACGACTCCGACAGCGATTCGTTCAGCAGCAATTTACGGTTCCGCTGGGAGTATGCCCCAGGCAGCGAGTTCTTCGCGGTCTACACCGATGCGCGGACCACCGTGGGAAGCGGCTTCCCGGAGTTGGAGAACAGAGCCTTCGTTCTCAAGATCAACAGGCTCTTCCGGGTCTAGCGGATGAAAAACGCACACCTTCTTTCGTCGTTATCGTCGTTATCCGTCACCGTGGCCCTGTCCCTATCGAATCCGGTGTCGACGGCTGGGCAAGAAGGTTTGTCCTCGGATTCCAATCTCAACCCGCCACCGCCGGTGGCGCCGGCCACCATAGCGCGTACGGAACAGGGACGGGCCACGGTGCGTGCCATCAGGCTCACCGAGCCGCTGAGCATGGACGGGGTTCTGGACGAAGCCGTGTATGAGGCCAACTCGCCGGCTGACGGTTTCATCCAGACCGTTCCCCTGGAGGGTGAGCTCGTGTCGGAGAGGACCGAGGCGTGGGTCATGTATGACGACGAGAACATTTACCTGGCATGCCGTTGCTGGGACACTGCGCCGCCCGAAGAGTGGATCGCCAATGAAATGCGCCGCGACACGAATGGGTTGCGGCAAAACGACTTTTTTGGTGCGCTCTTCGACACGTTCCACGATCGTCGCAATGGCTTCAACTTCTATACGAATCCACTTGGGGCGCGGGCCGACCAGTGGATCACGGATGAGGGAAGTCCGAACACGGACTGGAATCCGGTCTGGTCGGTACGGACGGGCCGGTTCGAGGGTGGTTGGACTGTGGAAATGACCATTCCCTTCAAGTCGCTCCGGTATCTGTCCGGAGACGATCAGACCTGGGGGATCCAGATTCGCCGGTCAATTCGGCGTAAGAACGAGTTCGCGCATGTCACATTCGTTCCGGCCTCGACCGGCGGCGTGGCGAGTATCTTTCGGGTGTCAGCCGCAGCGGATTTGGTCGATCTGGATCTTCCTCCGGCAGGCAAGAACATTGAGATAAAGCCGTATGCGACCTCGAATCTGACGACCGATCTCACTCATACACCGGCCATAGAGAACGATGCGGACGGAGACATCGGTGTCGACTTCAAGTACGGAATCGCGGCCAACATCACTGCGGACCTGACGTACAACACCGACTTCGCGCAGGTGGAGGTGGACGAGCGTCAGGTGAACCTGACCCGTTTCAGCTTGTCGTTCCCCGAGAAGAGGGAGTTCTTTCTCGAGGGCCGCGGGACTTTCGACTTCGGCAGGTCGAGCGGCGGCGGTCGCGGTGGAGGCGGAGGTGGAGGCGGACAAGGGGGGGGCGCTGCGCCCACGGTTTTCTACTCCCGGCGGATCGGATTGAGCGGTGGCGAGGCCGTTCCGATCCTGGGTGGCGGTCGGGTGACGGGTAAGGTGGGTCGGCTCGGTTTCGGACTCATGAACCTCCAGACCGACCGCATCGTGGGTGTTACACCGGAGACCAATTTCAGCGTCGTGCGGGTCAAGCGGGATATTCTACGACGTAGCAGCATCGGTGCGCTCTTCACGAATCGGTCGAAGTCGACGGTGGTGGACGGCACCAACCAGGTGTACGGCGTCGACGGCAATTTCAACTTCGGCCAGGACGTCAGCTTCGGGGGTTTCTACACACAGTCGAGGACTCCCGGGATGAACGCCGACAACGAGAGCTATCTCGGGAGAGCCAACTATGGGGGCGACCGGTATGGGCTGACTGGGGAGCACCTCGTCATAGGAGATGAATTCAATCCAGAAGTCGGTCTCGTACGCCGTAAGAACTTCCGCCGGCATTCTTCTTCGGCGCGGTTCAGCCCGCGCCTCGCTTCGGTCGCGTCGATACGCCAGCTCAGGTTTCAAGGCGGCTATGAGCGAATCGAGAGTTTGGACGCGGGAGTGCTCGAGACGGAAGTCTGGAACGGTAGCTTCAATGTCGAACTCGAGAGCAGCGACCAGATCTCGGTGCAGGGGGCCGTCAACTTTGAGAGCCTCGATTCGCCTCTAAGAGTTTCGAGTGCCGTCTCGGTTCCGGTGGGAGACTACGACTTCAAGAGTGCCACGTTTCAGTACAGCATCGGTGCGCAGCGTCGGGTGTCCGGGTCTCTCTCGCTGGAGGTCGGCGAATTCTACGACGGCACGATCCGGAGCATAGGGTACAACCGAGGGCGCATCGCCGTGCTCGATCAGTTCTCTCTGGAGCCGAGCGTCTCGTTCAACGATGTGAAGCTGTCTGCCGGTGATTTCACGACCACCGTGCTGCGCCTGCGCGCCGACTACGCTTTCACGCCGCTGATGTTCGCGGGAGGGCTGATCCAGTACGACTCAGACAGCGACTCCTTCAGCAGCAATCTCCGTTTCCGTTGGGAGTATGCCCCCGGCAGCGAGTTCTTCGCGGTCTACACCGATGAGCGGACCACCGTGGGAAGCGGCTACCCGGAGCTCGAGAACAGGGCCTTCGTTCTGAAGATCAACAGGCTCCTACGGATCTAGTCCAACGGATATGGTCTGACGCATTTGGTCCAACGGCCTGACCCACTACCAACGGCCCAGAGGACTTGCCCGCTCGCTAAGGGAACCTGTATTCTCAGTGCTTCCCGCGAGGAATCCCGTAGTCGCGCATCCAGTCTGGAGGGCCCTACCTTGAAGGTGAGTGTACCGGTTGCTCTGGGCGCGGCACTAGTCCTGACGGGGGGCGCCGTAACCGGTCTGCGAGCTCAGGCACCCGCGACCTTCGTCGTCGAAAGCCCGACGATGGCGACGGGCAGGTTCATGCCTCGGGACTATTCCCCCGACGGGAGAAACCTCTCTCCGCCCCTCACGTGGAGCGGTCTCCCACCTGGAACGCGCCAGCTCGCCGTGATCTCTCAGGACTACGGCGCAGGACGTCCGCCACCGTGGGTGCATTGGATCATCTATAACATTCCCAGTAGTGCCCAGGGGCTCCCGGAGGGTATTCCATTCGACGCGGATCATCCGATGCCCACGGAGATCGCCGGGGCGGTCCAGGGAAACAATGGGTGGGGTCTGTCCGCCTACCGTGGCCCCGCTCCCCCGGCCGGCAGCGTGCATCACTATCACTTCGCCGTGTTTGCGCTCGATGAGGAGTTCGACTTGCCGCCGGGTCTCGATAGGGGCGAGCTCCTGCAGGCGATCGAGGGGCACGTGATCGGACAGGGGGATATGGTCACGCTGTATGAGCGGCAGCCCATGAGCGAGCGACCCGGATGACGCTACCCCCGAAAGATCCGCGCCCTGCCATCTCACGGAGGGATCTGCTCAAAACCGCTGGAGCGGCTGGAGCGGCAGCGCTGATTCCCGATGCTGTGGGCGCAGTGACGGAGGAAGCGCCGGCGCTGGCACCGTTGCTCGCTGGTCCGATGACGAATTTGACGGCCAGTGAGACCGAGATCCTGAGCGCGATGGTCGATCGACTGATCCCCACCGACGAGTTGGGCTCGGGTGCTCTCGACGCGGGTGTTCTCCAATACATCGATCGCGCCTTGAGCGAAGCTGAGTCCGATGCTGCTGAGGCGTATCGGTCGGGTCTGGCGGCCCTCGACCAGTACAGCCGCTACTCGCGAGGTGGCCCGTTCATCGACCTCTCTACGGTCGATCAGGACTCGGCGCTCATCGACGTCCAGATCGGGGCGGCGACCGGAGCGGGAGCGGGCTTCGTGGGCAGTTCCGCATCTTTCTTCAACATGGTGAAGAGCCACACCTGGCAGGGCATGTTCGGCGACCCCAAATACGGGGGCAACGTGGACTTCGCAGGATGGGACCTGATCAACTATCCGGGCATACGTTTGGCCGTGAGCCCGGAGGACCAGAGGAGCCTCGAAGCCGACCAGTTGGAACGGGCACGGCGATCTGCTTACGACTTTGGATTGTTCGAATGACGGCCACAATGTTGTTCGACCAGGGCTTTAGAGGGCGGTTGAAAGAGTACAGCGTCCCCACGGGAGGAATCTGAGGTCATGCCGACGCAGCTTGGAGAGACCGATGTCGTCATCGTGGGCATGGGTGCCGCAGGTGGTGTCGCCGCCTACCCGTTGGCGGAGGCCGGGCTGAACGTGGTGGGGCTCGAGGCCGGGACGTGGCTTGACCAGCGTGACTTTGCCCCCGACGAGATCCGAAACAACTATCGAGATTGGCCCATGCTGGTGAAGAAAACTGAGCTGGAGCGGCCTACGTCACGGGCGACGTCGGCTACCACGGCGACCCGCGTTGGCAGCCACCCCATGATGAACGCAGTGGGTGGGACCACTCTGCATTACTGGGCCCAGAGTTGGCGGCTCAACCCTTGGGACTTCAGTGTGGTGACCGAGACTGCGAGGCGTTACGGAGCGTCCAGGATTCCGGCCGGCTCCACCGTCGAGGACTGGCCGTTCGGATACGACGAGCTGGAGCCTTACTACGATCGGGTGGAACGTGAAGTGGGTATATCTGGGCAGGCCGGAAACGTTCGCGGGGACATCGACTTACGCGGGAATCGATTCGAGGGACCTCGACAGCGTGAGTTTCCCATGCCGCCGCTGCGCTGGACGGCCTTCCATGATCGCATGGCTGCGGCCGCTCGCACGTTGGGATGGGGTCCGTTCCCCGGCCCAGCCGCCGTCAACAGTGAGGCGTACGATAATCGTCCGGGATGCGGCTACCATGGGTTCTGCAACAAGGGTGGTTGTCCGGTCAACGCCAAGAACGCGACGCATATCACGACCATTCCCAGGGCCGTCGACACGGGCAACCTCAAGGTGGTCACGCGCGCGCACGTCACGACGCTCGAAGTGGGCTCGGACGGACGCGTGAGCGGGGTCAATTACGTCGTGGGAGGCAACGAATACTTCCAGCCGGCGAGGGTCGTGCTGGTTGCCTCCTACACCTATGAAAACGTGCGCCTGTTGCTCTTGTCGAAATCCCGCGCCTATCCCGACGGACTGTCGAACAATCATGGACAGGTGGGGCGGCACTATTTCAGTCATTACACGGGCGGGGGTGTGGGAGCGCTCTTTCCGTATGACCTCAAGGCGTGGTACGGCCTGCCAGCACAAGGCGTCGCAGTGGATGACTGGGCCGACGACAACTTCGACCACTCCGATTACGACTTCATCGGGGGGGGGAACCTCTGGGTCATGTCGGACCGCCGCCCCATTTCGGCAGCGGGAATGAACACGTACGGGCGAAGCCGGAATTGGGGATCCTCCTGGAAGCGATTCATCCGCGAAAACTCTGATCGAAGCCATGGCTCCTACATTCAGAAGACGACCCTGCCCTACGAGGACAACTACCTGGATTTGGACCCCCAGGTGACGGATCCTCTGGGTTTCCCAGTCATCCGCATCACCGGGCGGTACATGGACAACGAGCGTGCCATCGGCGCGTTCACACAGGATCGGATGGAGGAGTGGTATCGGGAGGCCGGGGCCGTCGAAGTCAACCGGGGCGGTCTCGGCAACGCCATGGGTGCTTCCACCCACGCGTACGGGGGTACGCGCATGGGCGACGATGCGGAGACCAACGTTGCCGATCGTTGGGGATTTTCGCACGAAGCGCCCAACCTGGGGGTCTTGGGCGCTTCAGTGATGGGCACCAGCGGAGCGCATAATCCCACCCTGACGAGTCAGGCACTCGCTTGGCGTACGGCGGAGCACCTCGTCGATAACTGGGGCGATATCGCCGAGTAGAACAAGCAGCCCCGTAAGGACAAGAAGAGGACAGGCTTTCTACGGCGTAACGTTGACCCTGACGTAAGCGTTGGTCCAGCAGCACTGGTCCTGCGTACCGCTGTCGGGCGCGGCAAAATTGTCCACCTGCGCTAGCATGACGTACTCACCCGGCGTCGTGAACGTGACGATCACGACGCCGGTGCTCTGCCCCCCCGAGAGCCGGGCAACCTGGGGTCCGGCGGGGGCGCGGGCGGGGTAGCGGGGGGGGGCGGAAGCACCTCCAGCGGCTATCGCCGCAGCAGTCCCAGGGTCCTCCTCCGGCTCGTCAGGGAGCGGGTTAGACTCGTGCCGCGTGTACTCCACCGGTGCGGGGCCCTGCAAAAGGGACCACACGACGCGAAGGGGTACGTCCACACTCCGGCTATCCTCCAGATCCCTCTCCGACGGGTCCATCACGTTGACCGACAGAGTGAGGGGAGATCCTACCGAGGCGGTGTGCCTTCGTTCTGCCATGATACCCGGGGGTCCCCGGCCCACGCCGGACTCCCCGTCGAAGGAAACGCTGGGGGTGACACTGCCATGAGGCCGGGGCATCCAGTCTAATTCATACGCCACCGCGCCGGTCCGGCCGGGCACCCTCGTAGTGTGGCCGTACTGCGTCGTAAGAGTCCACCAGACGCTCGTGTTCTCCATATCCGCCGGGAGAGTAACACTCCAGACTCCCCGGTGGCGTCCGGGAAAAAAGACCGTGGGTTGCACCCCGTCGAACTGTGCCTGGTCGAGGAAATTATTCTCTCCTAGGGGGATGTACAGCGTGTCCAGGTTGGTATTCACGTACCCGAACGAGAGGCTGAACGTCCCATCATCATTCGCGTACCAGCCCTCATTGAAAGGGGCAAGCGTGTTGTTTCCTGGAGTGGTCGGCTGCAGGGGCCAACGTCCATCAGACGCCCCAGGTACTACTACCTGGGCCTCAAGTACCGGCGGACCCATCAAGCCACCCCAAAGAAGCAGCGCGAGGGCCACTCCGCCCACGGTCCTACGAAACGGGTTCATCATGTACTCCTTCCTCAATGCTCAAAGGTCCTATCGGAGGCGGGACTGAAAGAAACGATGGGGATCGAAGGAGCCGCGGCTGCTCCGAAGCGTCCCTCGATCCCCATCAGTAACGATCCAGCATGTAGACCTTCCCGCGCGATTAATCCCTAGCGGCGATCCTTTCAGCTTCCTCCTTCATCTCCCTAGCCTCGACGAGCTCTTCGTAGCCTTCTTCATCGAGATGGGTCACCGCGATCCAAAAATGTGACATCTCGTCAGCGGTCCGCTGTCCGTAGTCGACCCATTGGTCCGGATCCGGGTTGTTTGGGTTGGCCGCCGTGTTGTCAAACCACTGCTTCATGATGAGGACCGCTCCGGCCGGGACGAGGGGCGCGGCGTCATCCTCGAAAATGTGGCTCTGGTGCCAGACGGCGCTCCAGTTGGAGATCATGCCGATGATCTCTGTCCGGTTGGTCTCCGGATAAAAGATTTCCAGGGACGCGGACCGCAACCGTAGATGCCCGTGCGGCTGGAAGCTGTCGATGCGGACCGGATGGTCGAACGAGACCATGCCTTCGGTCATGAACCCCGTGTTCGGCGGCAGGAGGAGCTCACGCTGACCCTCCATGAAGTTATAGCTGACCAAGTCCTGCTTGTACTCGTACTCGTAGTTCGCCGGATGGAGCCAGATGCCCAATTCGACCACATTGCCCTCGACCACGTCGTTCGCGGCAGTTGCCCCGAGCCCACCGGGGTACATGTGGATGCTCCAGGCGATATACGCATCTGCGGGCATCACCCGGCAAACGCCGTCGGGAATGATCTCACCGAGCTTGCCCATGGCGTACTCGGTTGCCCGGTCCCCCGTCCCCTGGAAGCTGCCGTCGTCCTGGAGGAGCTGGAAGGTGGAGTTGGCGTGGTGGACCACCGTCACGGCGTCTCCACGGGGCTTCACCTGAAGGGCCTTGATGCAGCGTTCCTGTCCCTGGCCCTCAGGCAGGCCCTGCATTTCGACGATGGGACTGTGCCACAAGTCGAGGCCGGCGGCCGGTACATCGATCGGTGTCGAGGGGGCGAGGATGTCCGGAGGACCGAACTCAGCCGCCAGCGACCATTCATCCGTGGCATGCAAGTCAGCTGGCGGCGGCATGTCGTCCGGATTGCCGAGCGGCGCTCCCTGGTCCACCCAGGCAACGATGGTGTTGATGTCTTCTTGAGAGAGACGCCAATCGTGCTGGAGCTCCTGGATGCCGACGTCGTTGTCGTAGTAATACGGCGGCATCAGGCGGTTCTCTACTTGGTCCTTGATGCGGCTTGAATACCGCCTGACGTCTTGGTAGGTCACGAGTTCCATCGGCGCGATTCCACCGGCTCGGTGGCAGACCTGGCAGTTCTCCTGGATGATCGACGCCACGTCCGCGGCGTAGGTGACGTCTGCGTCACCTTGCGAAGACGTGAAGTTGGCCTGGGCCTGCGCTGTACTCTGGAAGGCGAAGGTCGCGACGAGCGCCAAGAT
>Ga0310124_10000058_pt1 | contig 68243 bp, 56 predicted proteins | sample CB11b_AW_Bot5_MG_FD_203507 | JGI IMG/M metagenome (GOLD analysis project Ga0310124, IMG submission 203507) | Marine microbial communities from Western Arctic Ocean, Canada - CB11b_AW_Bot5 | ecosystem: Environmental > Aquatic > Marine > Oceanic | place: Canada: Western Arctic Ocean | collected... | reverse complement strand
TCAACCCACACACTAAGTTTGAGTCTGAAGTATACGTACTTTCTAAAGACGAAGGCGGCCGTCACACTCCTTTCTTCAAGGGTTACCGTCCACAGTTCTACTTCCGTACAACTGACGTAACAGGCGACATCACTCTACCAGAAGGCGTAGAAATGGTAATGCCAGGTGACAACGTTCAAATGACTGTTGAGCTAATCGCTCCAATCGCAATGGACGAAGGTCTACGTTTCGCAATCCGCGAAGGTGGCCGTACAGTTGGTGCTGGTGTTGTAGCTAAAATCTTTGCATAAGATTTGACGAACCACTAGTAAAAAGGGCATCATTTGATGCCCTTTTTCTTCGCTGAAAAAAGAGTTGGATGTTTTGGCATCAATTTTAGCTCTTAGCAAAGAATTAAACGGTCTTTTTGACTAAAATGACTGTTAGATGTGTTGTTTTGCAACGCAAAGGAATGTGCCCTGCAACAGCGGGGTTATTGTCGTCTATATTTAAGACTTATCACAGGTTGGTTTTATGAAAGCAAACGCTGAAACTCCTGATAGCTCAGGTGCAGCAGATACAATGAAGTGGGTAGTCGCTTTTGTACTGTTGGCTGCTGCTGTTGTGGGTAATTACCTGTATGGTGAATTGTCTGTTGTAATTCGCGCTGCAGGTGTAGTTGTGCTGATTGCTGCCGCACTAGGCGTTGCAGCAACAACAGTTAAAGGTAAAGCTGCGATCGATTTTGCAAAAGAATCTCGTATGGAGATTCGTAAAGTTGTTTGGCCTACTCGCCAAGAAACTATGCAAACTACATTGATCGTTTTAGCTGTATGTATTGTTATGTCTCTAGTGCTTTGGGGAATTGACGGCATTATGGTCCGTTTAGTTTCTCTAGCGACTGGGGTGTAGAGGGTTCTGATTCATGAGTGAAGCTCCAAAAAAACGTTGGTATGTAGTTCAAGCCTTTTCTGGCTATGAAGGTCGTGTATCTCAATCGCTACGCGAACATATTAAAATGCACGACATGGAAGAGTTCTTTGGTGACGTTTTAGTACCTACTGAAGAAGTAGTGGAAATGCGTGCAGGTCAACGCCGTAAAAGCGAACGTAAGTTCTTCCCTGGCTACGTATTAGTGCAAATGATCATGAATGATGAATCATGGCACTTAGTGCGCAGTATCCCTCGTGTTATGGGCTTCATTGGTGGTACCTCTGATCGTCCTGCACCAATCACTGACAAAGAAGCTGATGCTATCTTGAACCGTCTAGAGAAAGCGAGCGAGTCTCCACGTCCTAAGACAATGTTCGAAGCGGGTGAAGTGGTTCGTGTGAACGATGGTCCGTTTGCTGATTTCAACGGTACAGTTGAAGAAGTAGATTACGAGAAAAGCCGCATTAAGGTATCTGTATCGATCTTTGGTCGTGCAACACCGGTTGAGCTTGAATTTGGTCAAGTTGAAAAGCTAGACTAAAACTCTAACTTTTGAACAAGCTGTGGATAAATGCTTCATAAGTTGTTCAAAATAAAAGAGTATAAAAAACCACCTTTTTAGGGTTGTTAAAGGCGCGAATTATGATTATAATTTCGCGCCTTTTTGCTTCTATCGAAGTAAGAAAGAGTTAATTGAAATTAAGGGGAGCTTGCCTTAGGGCTAGCGCATGTACCCAAAAATTAGGAAATATCATGGCTAAGAAAGTTGAAGCTTATATCAAACTGCAAGTTGCAGCTGGTATGGCAAACCCAAGTCCACCGGTTGGTCCTGCTCTAGGTCAACACGGCGTGAACATCATGGAATTCTGTAAAGCGTTCAACGCAAAAACAGAATCTGTTGAGAAAGGTCTACCTACTCCAGTAGTAATTACTGTTTACAACGACCGTTCTTTCACGTTCGTAACTAAGACTCCACCTGCTGCTGTTCTTCTTAAGAAAGCTGCTGGCGTTAAGTCTGGTTCAGGTCGTCCAAACACTGAGAAAGTTGGTACTGTAACTGACGCTCAAGTTCAGGAAATCGCAGAAACTAAAGCTGCTGATATGACTGGTGCTGACATCGAAGCAATGAAGCGTTCTATTGCTGGTACTGCTCGTTCAATGGGCCTAGTGGTAGAGGGATAAGATCATGGCAAAACTTACTAAGCGTATGCGCGTAATCCGCGACAAAGTTGAAGTAACTAAAGAATACGAAATCAACGAAGCTGTTGCTCTTCTTAAAGAACTAGCGACTGCTAAATTCGTTGAGTCTGTAGATGTTGCTGTTAACCTAGGCATCGATGCTCGTAAATCTGACCAAAACGTACGTGGCGCAACTGTGCTACCTCACGGTACTGGCCGTGAAATCCGCGTTGCTGTGTTCACTCAAGGTGCAAACGCAGAAGCAGCTAAAGCAGCTGGCGCAGATATCGTTGGTATGGAAGATCTTGCTGAGCAAGTGAAAAAAGGCGTAATGGACTTTGACGTTGTTGTTGCTTCTCCTGATGCAATGCGCGTTGTTGGTCAACTAGGTACAATCCTAGGTCCACGCGGTCTAATGCCAAACCCTAAAGTTGGTACTGTAACTCCTAACGTTGCTGAAGCGGTTAAGAACGCTAAAGCTGGTCAGGTTCGTTACCGTAACGACAAGAACGGTATCATCCACACTACTATCGGCAAAGCATCTTTCGAAGCTAATCAGCTTCAAGAGAACCTAGAAGCACTTCTAGTTGCTCTTAAGAAAGCTAAGCCTTCTTCAGCGAAAGGTACTTTCCTGAAGAAAGTAAGCATCTCTACTACGATGGGTGCTGGTGTTACTGTTGATCAAGCTAGTCTTGATACTCAAGCAAACTAATTTGCTTTGGCGCAGATTTAGTATATACTTCTGCGCCTAATATTTGTGGTTGGGTGGTTTTTGAAGCAATTCATAACTGTCTATCCCAAGACCGTAGGCGCTGAACCTTTTTAAGGTGAAGCTTAATAAAACCTACGTAGGCGATGTTGTCGTTTGAAATGAATTTATTCATTTTTGAATAACATCGTAAACGCTCAATGTATTTTATATTGAGTGCTGTAATCACAACCAGAGGTTAATCCAAATGGCTTTAAATCTTCAAGACAAAAAAGCAATTGTTGCTGAAGTCAACGAAGCAGCCAGTGGTGCACTTTCTGCAGTTGTAGCTGACTCTCGTGGCGTTACTGTTGGCGCGATGACTTCTCTACGTAAACAAGCTCGCGAAGCGGGTGTTTACATGAGAGTTGTTCGTAACACACTAGCACGCCGTGCAGTAGAAGGTACTGAGTATGAGTGTCTACAAGACACATTTACTGGTCCTAGCCTACTTGCGTTCTCTAACGAGCACCCTGGTGCTGCAGCGCGTCTTTTCAAAGACTTCGCTAAAGAGAACAAAACATTCGAGATCAAAGCTGCTGCATTTGAAGGCGCAGTTACTGATGCTGATGTACTAGCGACACTACCAACTTACGACGAAGCTATCGCACGCCTAATGATGTGCATGAAAGAAGCTTCTGCTGGCAAGCTGGTTCGTACTATCGCTGCTGTTCGCGACCAAAAAGAAGAAGCTGCGGCATAAGCCTTGCTTTTCACTGGTTGCTATTTAAACTTATTGTTGACTTAAAAGAGAATTGTTATGTCTATTACTAACGAGCAAATCCTAGACGCAGTTGCAGAAATGTCTGTAATGCAAGTTGTTGAGCTTATCGAAGCTATGGAAGAAAAATTCGGTGTTACTGCTGCTGCTGCAGTTGTAGCTGGTGGTGCTTCTGCTGAAGCTGCTGCTGAGCAAACTGAATTCGACGTTATCCTTACTGGCGCTGGCGCAAACAAAGTACAAGTTATCAAAGCTGTACGTGGCGCAACTGGCCTAGGTCTTAAAGAAGCTAAAGGTCTTGTAGACTCAGCTCCTGCAGCGCTTAAAGAAGGCGTTGACAAAGCTGAAGCTGAAGCTCTTAAAGCACAGCTAGAAGAAGTTGGCGCTTCTGTTGAAATCAAGTAATTATTACTTAATTTCCTAGCCGCAAGGCTATTGGCTGGTGGTTTATTAACCACCGGCCTTTTTGCGCTGTAGGGCTATGACGAATTTCCCGCTGTTTAACCGTCATAATCCGAGCAAAAAAACAGTCATTTTTTCGAAATGATTGTTCAACTACAGTAAACAGCTGTTTGTCACCGCCCCCTCTGAAGAGTGTTTTGGGTGGTTTGGGTCACTTATCAGCGAGCTGAGGAACCCCATGGTTTACTCTTATACCGAGAAAAAGCGCATCCGTAAGGATTTTGGTACTCGTCCACAAGTTTTGGACATTCCATACCTGTTATCGATCCAGCTTGATTCTTTCGATAAATTCATCGAACAGGATCCAGAAGGTCAATACGGTCTTGAAGCTGCTTTCCGTTCTGTATTTCCAATTCAGAGCTACAACGGCAATTCTGAGCTGCAATACGTTAGCTACCGTCTTGGTGAGCCAGTTTTTGACGTTAAAGAATGTCAAATCCGCGGTGTAACTTACTCAAAGCCACTACGCGTAAAACTACGTCTAGTTATCTTTGATCGAGACGCACCAGCAGGCACTGTAAAAGACATTAAAGAACAAGAAGTCTACATGGGCGAAATTCCGCTTATGACAGACAATGGTACTTTCGTAATTAATGGTACCGAGAGGGTTATCGTATCCCAGCTGCACCGAAGCCCAGGCGTGTTCTTCGACAGTGATAAGGGTAAGACCCACTCATCAGGTAAAGTTCTTTATAACGCACGTGTAATTCCTTACCGTGGCTCATGGTTAGACTTTGAGTTCGATCCTAAGGATAACTTATTCGTACGTATCGACCGTCGTCGTAAGCTACCAGCATCGATTATTCTTCGTGCACTTGGTAAATCGACTGAAGAGATCCTAGATCTGTTCTTCGACAAGGTGAACTTCGAAGTTAAAGACCAAACTCTACTTATGGAGTTGGTCCCTGATCGTCTACGTGGTGAAACTGCGTCATTCGACATCGAATCAAACGGTAAAACTTACGTTGAGACTGGTCGTCGTGTTACTGCTCGCCATATCCGTCAACTTGAAAAAGATGGCGTTGAGCACATCGAAGTACCAGTAGAGTACATCGTTGAAAAGATTGCTGCGAAAGATTACATCAACGAAGCAACTGGCGAGATCATCGTTGGCGCAAACCAAGAGATTAGCCTAGAAGCACTTGCTAACCTGTCTCAAGCAGGTCACAAGACTCTAGAAGTGCTGTTCACGAATGACCTAGACCATGGTCCATTCATGTCAGACACTCTACGTGCGGATAGCACAGTAGATCGCATCTCTGCATTGGTAGAAATCTACCGCATGATGCGCCCTGGCGAGCCACCAACGAAAGAAGCTGCAGAATCATTGTTCGAAAGCCTATTCTTCTCTGAAGATCGTTACGACCTATCAACTGTAGGCCGTATGAAATTCAACAGCTCTATCGAGCGTGAAGAAGAAGAAGAGCGCGGTACTCTGGATGAATCAGACATCATCGAAGTGATGAAGAAACTGATCGGCATCCGTAACGGTATTGGTGAAGTGGACGATATCGACCACCTTGGCAACCGTCGTATCCGTTCTGTAGGTGAAATGGCAGAAAACCAATTCCGTGTTGGTCTAGTTCGTGTAGAACGTGCCGTTAAAGAGCGCCTAAGCCTTGGTGACCTTGATGCAATCATGCCTCAAGATCTTATCAACGCTAAGCCGATCTCTGCTGCAGTTAAAGAATTCTTTGGCTCTTCACAGCTTTCACAGTTTATGGACCAAAACAACCCATTGTCAGAAGTTACGCACAAACGTCGTATCTCTGCTTTAGGTCCTGGTGGTCTTACTCGTGAGCGCGCAGGCTTCGAAGTACGTGACGTTCACGTAACTCACTACGGTCGTCTATGTCCGATCGAAACGCCTGAAGGTCCAAACATCGGTCTAATTAACTCGCTATCTGCGTTTGCACGTTGTAACGATTACGGTTTCCTAGAAACTCCGTACCGTCGTGTAGTAGATGGTGTAGTAACAGAAGAAGTTGATTACCTGTCTGCAATCCAGGAAGGTCAATTCGTAATCGCGCAAGCAAACACTATTCTTACAGAAGAAGGTACGTTTGCAGATGAGCTAATCACAGCTCGTCAAAAAGGTGAATCTGGTCTTCACCCACGCGAGCACGTTGACTACATGGACGTTGCGACAAACCAAGTAGTATCTATCGCTGCTTCGCTTATCCCGTTCCTAGAACACGATGATGCGAACCGTGCATTGATGGGTGCCAACATGCAACGTCAAGCGGTACCAACACTTAGAGCTGATAAGCCTCTAGTAGGTACTGGTATTGAACGTAACATCGCAGTTGACTCTGGTGTTACAGCGGTTGCTAAACGTGGTGGTCAAGTTCAGTCTGTAGACGCTTCTCGTATCGTAGTTAAGGTTAACGAAGATGAATTGGTACCTGGCGAAGCTGGTATCGATATCTACAACCTAACTAAGTACACGCGTTCGAACCAAAACACATGTATTAACCAACGTCCAACTGTACTTCCTGGTGAACCAGTTGCACGCGGTGATGTTCTTGCTGATGGTCCTTCAACTGACCTTGGTGAACTTGCTCTTGGCCAAAACATGCGTATCGCATTTATGCCTTGGAACGGTTACAACTTCGAAGACTCGATCTTAGTATCTGAGCGCGTAGTTCAAGAAGACCGTTTCACGACAATCCACATTCAAGAACTATCTTGTGTGGCTCGTGATACTAAGCTGGGTTCTGAAGAGATCACAGCTGATATTCCAAACGTAGGTGAGTCTGCTCTGTCTAAACTAGACGAGTCAGGTATCGTTTACATTGGTGCTGAAGTTAAGGGTGGCGACATCCTAGTTGGTAAAGTAACCCCTAAAGGTGAAACTCAACTGACTCCTGAAGAGAAGCTACTACGTGCTATCTTCGGTGAGAAAGCATCTGATGTTAAAGATACTTCTCTACGTGTACCAAACTCTGTTTCGGGTACTATCATCGATGTACAAGTCTTCACTCGCGATGGCGTAGAGAAAGACAAACGTGCACTTGAAATCGAACAGATGCAGCTTAAAGAAGCTAAGAAAGATCTAACTGAAGAGTTCCAAATTCTTGAGGGTGGCCTTCTTAACCGTGTTAAAGCTGTACTTCTGTCTGGTGGTTACTCTGAAGCTAAGCTTGATACTATCGGTCGTAAGCAATGGCTAGAGCAAGTTCTAGAAGACGATGCGCTACAAACACAGCTTGAGCAACTTGCTGAGCAGTGGGATGAGCTAAAAGCAGACTTCGATAAGAAGTTTGAAACTAAGCGTCGTAAAATCACTCAAGGTGATGATCTAGCGCCTGGCGTTCTTAAGATTGTTAAAGTTTACCTAGCGGTTAAACGTCGTATCCAGCCTGGTGATAAGATGGCCGGTCGTCACGGTAACAAAGGTGTAATCTCTAAGATTAACCCTGTTGAAGACATGCCATACGATGAGAAAGGTCAGCCTGTAGACATCGTACTTAACCCGCTGGGTGTACCATCGCGTATGAACATCGGTCAGATCCTAGAAGTTCACTTAGGTTTGGCTGCGAAAGGTATCGGTGACAAGATCAACCAAATGCTTAAGGAACAACAAGAACTGCATAAGTTCCGTGAGTTCCTACAGAAGGTTTATGATCTTGGTGATACTCGTCAGAAAGTTGATATTGCTGAACTGTCTGATGATCAAGTTCGTACACTGATTAAGAACCTACGTGGCGGTCTACCGATTGCTACTCCTGTGTTCGACGGTGCTTCTGAGTCTCTAATCAAAGAACTTCTTAAACTGGGTGATCTGCCAGAATCTGGTCAGCTTAAACTGTTTGATGGTCGTACTGGTGATTCGTTTGAGCGTCCTGTAACTGTTGGTTACATGTACATGCTGAAACTGAACCACTTGGTTGATGACAAGATGCATGCTCGTTCAACTGGTTCTTACAGCCTAGTAACTCAGCAACCACTTGGTGGTAAAGCTCAGTTCGGTGGTCAGCGTTTCGGTGAGATGGAAGTATGGGCACTAGAAGCATACGGTGCTGCATATACTCTACAAGAAATGCTAACCGTTAAGTCGGATGACGTTAACGGCCGTACTAAGATGTATAAGAACATCGTAGATGGCAACCATAGCATGGAACCTGGCATGCCAGAGTCGTTCAACGTACTGTTGAAAGAGATTCGCTCGCTAGGTATCAACATCGAGCTAGAAGACGAAGAGTAATCCCTCTTTTTTATAAAGAAGATTGGATTACTTGGTAAAGGGGGCTCACTTTAGTCGGTGAGCTCCTTTAACTCCTTACAGGAGCTGAACGTGAAAGACTTATTAAACTTTCTAAAAGCACAGCATAAGACCGAAGAATTTGATGCAATCAAAATCGGTCTATCTTCACCAGACACGATCCGTTCGTGGTCTTTTGGTGAAGTTAAAAAGCCAGAAACAATTAACTATCGTACGTTCAAACCTGAACGTGATGGTCTGTTCTGTGCACGTATTTTTGGTCCAGTTAAAGACTACGAATGTCTTTGTGGCAAATACAAGCGCCTGAAGCACCGTGGTGTTATCTGTGAGAAGTGTGGCGTTGAAGTTACACAAACTAAAGTTCGTCGTGACCGTATGGGCCACATCGAGCTTGCTTCACCAGTTGCTCACATCTGGTTCCTAAAATCACTACCGTCTCGTATCGGTCTACTAATGGATATCCCTCTGCGTGATATCGAACGTGTTCTTTACTTCGAAATGTACGTAGTAACTGAACCGGGTATGACTGATCTAGAAAAATCTCAGATGCTTACTGAAGAAGAGTATCTGGATCGTCTAGAAGAGTGGGGTGACGAATTCACTGCTAAGATGGGTGCTGAAGCGATCAAAGATCTGCTTTCAACAATGGACCTTCATCAAGAAGTGGAAGAAATGCGCGAAGAGTTGGAAACAACTAACTCTGAAACTAAGCGTAAGAAAGTTACTAAGCGTTTGAAGCTAGTTGAAGCGTTCATCTCGTCAGGCAACAAGCCTGAGTGGATGATCCTAACTGTACTTCCAGTACTACCGCCAGATCTTCGTCCTCTAGTACCTCTAGATGGCGGTCGTTTTGCGACTTCAGATCTGAACGACCTTTACCGTCGTGTGATCAACCGTAACAACCGTTTGAAGCGTCTTCTAGAGCTAGCGGCTCCAGACATCATCGTACGTAACGAAAAGCGTATGTTGCAAGAGTCTGTTGATGCCCTTCTAGATAACGGTCGTCGCGGTCGTGCGATCACGGGTTCTAACAAGCGTCCTCTGAAATCTCTTGCTGATATGATCAAGGGTAAACAAGGTCGTTTCCGTCAGAACCTTCTAGGTAAACGTGTAGACTACTCTGGCCGTTCTGTAATCACAGTAGGTCCATACCTTCGTCTACATCAGTGTGGTCTTCCTAAGAAGATGGCACTTGAGCTATTTAAGCCGTTCATCTACAGCAAGCTAGAGACTCGTGGCATGGCTACGACAATCAAAGCTGCTAAGAAAATGGTAGAGCGCGAAGAAGCGATCGTTTGGGATATCCTAGACGAAGTTATCCGTGAACACCCAGTACTGCTTAACCGTGCACCTACACTTCACCGTCTAGGTATCCAAGCGTTTGAACCAGTACTAATCGAAGGTAAAGCGATTCAGCTTCACCCACTAGTGTGTGCGGCATACAACGCCGACTTCGATGGTGACCAAATGGCTGTACACGTGCCTCTAACTCTAGAAGCACAGCTTGAAGCTCGTACCCTAATGATGTCGACGAATAACATTCTGTCGCCAGCATCAGGTGATCCGATCATCGTACCTTCTCAGGATGTTGTATTGGGTCTTTACTACATGACACGTGACAAGATCAACGTGAAAGGTGAAGGTATGTACCTTGCTGGCCCTGCTGAGGCTGAAAAGGCATACCGTACTAAGACTGCTGAGCTACATGCTCGCGTTAAAGTACGTATCACTGAAACAGTAGTAGACGAAGACGGCAATAGCACAACGAATACTGGCCTAGTAGATACGACTGTAGGTCGTGCAATGCTATGGCAGATCGTTCCTAAAGGCCTTCCGTACAGCATCGTTAACCAAAAGTTAGGTAAGAAGCAGATCTCTACTCTTCTTAACGAGTGTTACCGTAAGCTTGGTTTAAAAGATACAGTAGTATTTGCTGACCAAATCATGTACGCAGGTTTCGCATACGCGGCTCTTTCTGGTGTTTCTGTAGGTATCAACGATATGGTTGTTCCTCAAGCGAAATACGACGAGATTGAATCTGCTGAAGAAGAAGTTCGTGAAATCCAAGAGCAATTCCAATCTGGTCTTGTTACTGCGGGTGAGCGTTACAACAAAGTTATCGATATCTGGGCATCTACGAATGACCGCGTTGCGAAAGCAATGATGGATAACCTATCTTCTGAAACAGTTATTAACCGTGACGGCGAAGAAGAACAGCAAGAATCGTTCAACAGCATCTACATGATGGCCGACTCGGGCGCACGTGGTTCTGCAGCTCAGATTCGTCAGCTAGCAGGTATGCGTGGTCTGATGGCGCGTCCAGATGGTTCAATCATCGAAACGCCGATCACAGCGAACTTTAAAGAAGGTCTAAACGTCCTTCAGTACTTTATCTCAACGCACGGTGCTCGTAAGGGTCTTGCGGATACAGCACTGAAAACAGCAAACTCGGGTTACCTAACTCGTCGTCTAGTAGACGTTGCTCAAGACGTTGTAGTACACGAACATGACTGTGGCACGCATGAAGGTATCGACATGATGCCTCACATCGAAGGTGGTGACGTTAAAGTTGCACTTTCTGAGCTTGCTCTTGGTCGTGTTGTTGCTGAAGATGTTCTTAAGCCTGGTACTGAAGATGTACTGATTCCACGTAATACTCTGATTGATGAGAAGTGGTGTCAAATCATGGAAGACAACTCAGTAGATAGCATGAAAGTGCGCTCTGTTGTTACCTGTGATGCAGACTTCGGTTGTTGTGCACAGTGTTACGGTCGTGACCTAGCACGTGGTCACCTAGTGAACCAAGGTGAAGCAGTTGGTGTTATCGCTGCACAATCTATCGGTGAACCGGGTACACAGCTAACGATGCGTACGTTCCACATCGGTGGTGCGGCATCTACTGCAGCAGCAGAGAACAGCATCCAAGCGAAGACAACTGGTACTGTGAAGCTTCACAATGCTAAGTTCGTAATTAACAAAGATAAGAAACTGGTTATCACTTCTCGTGCATCTGAGATGACGATTATTGATGAATTCGGCCGTACGAAAGAGAAGCACAAACTTCCTTACGGTTCGATGCTAACCAAAGGCGACAACGCAGCAGTTACTGCTGGTGAAGTTGTAGCTAACTGGGAAGCGCATACCATGCCAATCATCACTGAAGTGGCAGGTCGTATCCAATTCGTAGATATGATCGATGGTATTACAGTTTCTCGTAACACTGACGATCTAACGGGTCTTTCTTCAAGTGAAGTTACAGACGCAGCAGCTCGCCCAGCAGCAGGTAAAGATATGCGTCCAGCTATCAAACTTGTTGATGAGCAAGGTAACGACGTAATGATCCCTGGTACTGATATGCCAGCTCACTACTTCCTACCTGGCAAAGCGATTGTAAACATCGAAGATGGCGCTGAAGTTGGCATTGGTGACACACTATCTCGTATCCCTCAAAAATCGAGCGGAAACAAAGATATCACCGGTGGTCTACCACGCGTAGCTGACCTATTCGAAGCTCGTAAGCCTAAAGAGCCTGCGATCCTTGCTGAGCACACAGGTACTGTGTCTTTCGGTAAAGAAACGAAAGGTAAGCGTCGTCTAGTAATCACTCGTGAAGGCGGTGACGCTTACGAAGAGATGATTCCTAAGCATCGTCAATTGAACGTGTTCGAAGGTGAGAAGATTGAACGTGGTGATGTAATCGCCGACGGTCCTGAAACTCCACACGATATCCTGCGTCTACGTGGTATCCACGCAGTAACTCAGTACATCGCGAACGAAGTTCAAGAAGTTTACCGCTTACAAGGCGTAAAGATTAACGACAAGCACATTGAGACTATCGTTCGTCAAATGCTACGTAAGTGTACAATCACTCATTCTGGTGACTCTCCGTTCCTACCTGGCGAACAAGTTGAGTACCACAATGTTAAGATTGCTAACCGTAAGCTAGAAGCTGAAGGTAAAGAACTAGTACGTTTCGAACGTGATCTACTAGGTATTACTAAAGCATCTCTTGCAACTGAGTCATTCATCTCAGCTGCATCGTTCCAAGAAACGACTCGCGTACTAACAGAAGCTGCGGTTTCTGGTAAGCGTGATGACCTTCGCGGTCTGAAAGAGAACGTAATTGTTGGTCGTCTGATCCCAGCTGGTACTGGTTTCGCATACCACCAAGAGCGTCAAAAGCAACGTGAAGAAGAGCAAGAAGGTCCTTCAGCTGAACAAGCTACTGACAATCTAGCAGCACTTCTAAACGCTGGTTTCTCTTCAGAAGAGTAAGCTCTACGAGTAGTCTCTAAGAGATAAGAAAAGGCACCTTCGGGTGCCTTTTTTGTATCTGGCGTATAGGTGTTTAACGAGAGGTTTATAGATTAGAAGTTGATAGGCATGCTTGCTTGTCGATTGCTTGGCTGGTGGACTTAGTCGATAGTACTTTCTCTAAGGCAGCTTGCGTGTTAACAGGGAGGCGCTGAGGATGAAAACGGTGAGAAGTGTTACGTCGGGTTATCGCAAAACATCAGACTAGGGACGAACCGATAGGCTCTGGTAAAAGAGTTGGATGTGTTAGGTAACGCTACAGACAAAACAAAAAGCTTGCACAGAGGCAAGCTTAGAAGATGTTAAGCCATTAAGCTCCTGGTGGAACCGCTAGGCTGTCGGCAATTTGTTGTATCAGCTGGTCTTCAACCGCAAACCTAGCCTCAAGTATCTCACCTATGAGTGACAGCTCACTATCAAAGCCTTCTAATGTATCACTAGCTTCAATGGCGGCGTACTTGTCGGTGAAGTTGAGCAGAGGGTCCGTGGTAAGGACGATATGACCATAAGACTGGTTGATTTCGTCTGTTGCTTTGAAGCCAGTAGACTGCCATTTGTCCATCACCATGTCATAGATTTTGAAATGACCTTCGGAGATGTAATCAACAAGATGTTGGCTGAATTTTTGGAGTTCTTCTGGAGAAGGCAGTTCAGTGATTGCAGTTGCTTTCGACGATGAAGGCTGTAGAGCGGCAAGCTTACAATACTCAACGATTAGAGACTGTCGAGTTTCGAGCCAATGATCGATGACCTCATTAGAGCCACCCCATTGTTCTTGTATTTGTTTGAATTTATTTAGCATGACCATGTCCTCATGATCTGATCACAACCTTGTGATCAAGTAATTGCCTAAGCAAGGTCCATTTATTGGTATCTACTAAAAGTAATAGTTTGAATTATTCTCTGCTACAACTCTAGTATGAAATTAGATTGCCAGTAAAATGAACGAACTGCAAGCAATGAGGCATAGGGATGTTAAAAAAAAGTGATAACAAAATGACAGAGCAAGCTTATTGGTGCGTCGTTTCAGGTAGTGATATTTGGGTTAATAATGATCAGTTTCCTTATGGCTCAGCAGAGGAGCTAGGGCTGAGTGTCGAGCATGCAATCTGTATTGGTCAGCATCAAGGTCGTAAGGTGTATTGGCTCAACGACTGTGATGTTGAGAGTGATCTGACCATGATAAACCTACGTGAGTTATTGCACTGGTCTGAATCGAGTTTTCTGACAGCAAGCAAAGCCATCCAGTATGGGCACATGACGCAAAGTATGCGTTTTTGTCCTCAGTGTGGCGGTCGAAATCACCTCAACCATAATCAGGTCGCGATGCAATGCGGAGACTGCCGAACACTTCATTATCCTCGCATCTTCCCGTGCATCATTGTCGCTGTACGAAACGACAACAAGATATTGCTTGCACAGCACCCAAGACATAAAACAGGTATGTATACCGTGATAGCGGGCTTCCTAGAGGTTGGAGAGACCTTAGAGCAGTGCGTGGCAAGAGAAGTCAAAGAAGAGACAGGCATCGATGTCAGTAATATCCGTTACTTTGGCAGCCAGCCATGGGCGTTTCCGTCGAGTATGATGATGGCCTTTCTGGCAGATTATGCTGGTGGTACGCTTAAACCCGATTACAGTGAACTGTCGGATGCCCAATGGTTTGATGTAACAAGCCTGCCTGATGTGGCTCCAGTAGGAACGATTGCGAGACAATTGATTGAGAAAACTGTGGGTGACGTGATGAAAGATGGTGTGACGGAGCAGACGATAGAGTACTAATTTACCTATGATAGTATTTGGCCTATAGGTGGTCAAAAGCTAAAAAAAACCCTCCACAAGTGGAGGGGGTAAGTAAGATGTCGTTATGAGATGCTGAGTAGTGACTACTCAGATGTTATAATTGTAATTTTCGCTAGCGAACAAATTTTTAACATGCTCCTGCAATTGGGTGCAAATTAAGCATTGATTTAAAAGTTAATAACTTGATCTAGGTTGCAAAGCACACAGCTTTTACCCTTCAATCAGTGTTAGAATACTTGCCATCAAAACTAGACAAGATTGAATTGGAATTTAACGGAATGACCGAATTAAAAAACGATCGCTATTTACGCGCACTTTTAAAACAGCCTGTTGATTACACACCAGTATGGATGATGCGCCAAGCTGGCCGCTATCTTCCAGAGTACAAAGCAACGCGCGCTGAAGCGGGCGATTTCATGTCTTTGTGTAAAAACGCTGAACTGGCATCAGAAGTAACACTTCAACCTTTACGTCGTTTCCCGCTTGATGCGGCAATCTTGTTCTCTGACATCCTAACTATCCCTGATGCAATGGGCTTAGGCTTGTACTTTGAAACTGGTGAAGGTCCTAAGTTTGAACGTCCTATCACATGTAAAGCTGACGTAGAGAAGATTGGCCTACCTGATCCAGAAGGCGAGCTTCAATACGTAATGAATGCTGTTCGTCAGATCCGTAAAGATCTGAAAGGTGAAGTGCCATTGATTGGTTTCTCTGGTAGCCCTTGGACACTGGCAACTTACATGGTTGAAGGCAGCAGCTCGAAGGCGTTTACTAAGATCAAGAAGATGATGTACGCAGAGCCACAAACACTGCATTTACTTCTAGATAAGCTGGCTGACACCGTTATTGAATACCTGAACGCGCAAATTAAAGCGGGTGCACAATCGGTAATGGTATTCGACACATGGGGTGGTGTACTTACTCCGCGTGACTACAACCTATTCTCACTACAGTACATGCACAAAATTGTCGATGGCCTAATCCGTGAAAACGAAGGTCGCCGTGTACCGGTTACTCTGTTCACTAAGAACGGTGGCATGTGGCTAGAATCTATCGCAGCGACTGGCTGTGATGCAGTGGGCCTAGATTGGACAATCAATATTGCGGATGCAAAAGCGCGTATTGGCGATAAAGTGGCTCTACAAGGCAACATGGACCCATCAGTGCTTTACGCACAACCTGAGCGTATTCGTGAAGAAGTCGGCACTATCCTTGAAGGTTTTGGTGACGGCGGTACTGGTCACGTATTTAACCTTGGCCATGGTATTCACCTAGATGTGCCACCAGAGAATGCTGGTGTATTTGTGGACGCAGTTCATGACCTATCTAAGCCATACCATAAGTAATTAAGTATGTGTTTTTAGAAAAAGCGCTGTCGAGAAATCGGCAGCGCTTTTTTATTACCTTTTTATCCGCATCCAATATCGGCTTCATCATCGTGGATGTGCAGCTAATTAGGTATTTGGATCATCATAGGCCAAATGCTCCGAGATGTGCTTTTGGATGTAAGGAATAACGTCACTTTCAAACCAAGGGTTCTTCTTGAGCCAGATATTATTGCGTGGCGAAGGGTGAGGTAGCGGCAAAAACTCAGGCGCCCATCTTTGCCAATTACGCACGGTTTCTGTCAGTGTGCTGGTGGTTTTGTTTGTCAGGTAATGGTTTTGTGCGTACTGGCCAATCAGCAGTGTCATTTGAATGTTGGGTAGCGATTGCAGCACTTTGTTATGCCAAAGCTCCGCACACTCTTTACGTGGTGGGAGATCGCCACTCTTTCCCTTTCCCGGATAACAAAATCCCATAGGAACAATCGCGACTTTTTGTTCGTCATAAAACGTATCGCTATCTATCCCTAACCATTCTCTTAATCGTTCGCCACTGGCATCATTCCAAGGGATCGATGACTCATGAACCTTAATACCAGGCGCCTGCCCAATGATAAGCAAGCGCGCGTTTGGATGCGCTTGAATTACCGGGTTAGCACCGTGTGATAGGTGAGGCTCACAAGCTCGGCATTGTCGAATCTCTCTGAGTAACGATGAGGACATCAGTAACCTTTATCAAAATCGATGACATGGTTCAGTTTAAAGCCATCTCGCCATTGTTGGTAATTCTCGGCGAAGATCTTTACCACCTGCCTTGGCTCACTCAGCGCTGCAATGTGCGGGGTGATGGTCACTTGCGGTAATGTCCAGAAAGGGTGCTCCTGCGAGAGGGGCTCACTTTCAAACACATCCAAGAAAGCATGCTCAACCCACTTATTCTTAATCGCAAGCAGCAAGGCTTTGTTATCTAAGCTCTCTCCTCTGCCAACATTAAACAGCAGTACATTCGAGCAGTAACCTAAGGTCGTTTGATTGAGTAATTGATAGGTTTCAGCTGTTGATGGCAAGGTGTTGACCACAATATCCGCTTGTTTAAGGGCAGCCTCTATTTCATTGATGTGGAAAGTGTCTTTAAAGGTCTCTTGCTTTGATGGGATGCCAGTACGGTTGACTCCAATGGTATGAATACCAAAGGCAGCTGCGGTTTTCGCTAAATGACTTCCGATTGAACCTGTTCCTAAAATCACCATGGTTTTGTTAGTTAGGCTAGTATATAACTGTGGCTGCCAGCTTCGTTGTGCTTGTTGCTGGTGGTAGTGAGGGAAGTGTCTACAGTGGCTGATCGTGTAACCTAACACGTATTCAGCAATCGCAGGGCCGAAGATGCCTTTGACGTTGGTCAGCGTATAATCTTGACGAAGATCCGGCTGAGTGAGTTTATTGATTCCTGCGTAGGCACTTTGCACCCAGTCTAGATGTTTAAACTCATTGAGTCGCTCTGCTATTAAAGGAGGAGAAGCCAGCACGATCTCAGCTAATTCGGGGTTTTGAGTGATTTCGAGGTCAGGTAACCCTTGGTTTAGAATCAGTTGCGTATAAGTATCGTCATGCTCAGTAAGAATATAGAGCTTATTCGTAAAATTGTTCATCGGCCTACCTTTTCCATCCTAGGTTTATCAAGTACACTTTCGCTGTCTTTTTCTGCAATTATTGAGTGACTATGCTTCAGAATCCACTGCAGGTTCGTCTAGAAAAGTTAGAACCTTGGCAACAAATTACCTTTATGGCGTGTCTATGTGAGCGTATGTACCCTAACTATGCCATGTTTTGTGAGAATACAGAATTTGCGGAAGCTCGAATCTATCGTGATGTTTTGGATAGCATTTGGGAAATCCTAACCGTTAAAACGGCAAAGGTGAATTTTGAGCGTCAGCTTGAGAAAGTCGAAGAGCTATTCCCAAGTGGAGATGATTTTGATTTCTACGGTGTTTACCCTGCGATGGACGCGTGCCAAGGCTTAGCAACGTTAATCCATGGCTTACTTGACCGTGAGCATCTGCTTGAAACTGTAATTAAAGTGAGTCAACAATCGGTGAAGACGGTTGCTGAGCTTGAGTTTGCTCAAGGCGCTGAAGAAGTGACAAACGAAAACCAGAAAGAAAACGAAGCGGTGTGTGAAGAGTGGGACGTTCAGTGGGCCATCTTCCGACCTCTACGTGAAACGACTGAGCGTGACCTAGAGCTGATCAAAGATCTACGCCACGAACTGCGTGAAGACCCAGTAAGTAACATTGGTGTAGCGTTATAATTCGCTATCGCATCAAAGTACGAATAAAAACAAAGGCTCCCTAGGGGGCCTTTGTTATATCTGACGCTACCAAATTGAGATTAAGCGTCTTTTTTGTCTTCTTTTTGAACCCTGTCTTCATCCGCTGACTTTGAGTCTGAGGTGTCGTTGTCTGTTAGAGTTTTTTCCTCTAGCTCGTCCTCTTCATCGCGGTTTTCGATAACACCGTGTGTTTCTTTCCACTGTTCCCAACGCTGAAATGCCAGTTCTTGCATGTCAGTCGTCTTATCTGCCTCGTCGACGATCTCTTCGCCCACTAGGTGCTCAAAGATATCTTCTAGGGTGATGATGCCCTGAATCGTACCGTACTCGTCAACTACTAAGGAAAGCTGCAGGCGGTTTGCCATCATTTGATCAAAGGCTTTAGCCAAGCCCATGTTGTTCAGCAACACGTGGATAGGGCGCATTACTTCACCCAGAGCTTTCTCGCCACAACCCGCTTGTTGCAATCTAAACAGCTCCAGACGGTGTACAAAACCAATGATGTTGTCAGTTTGCTCGCTGTAAACTAATGGGCGCGAGAATGGTGTGTCTTTGTGCTGCTCTAGGAACGTATTCACGCTCATTTCGGCATCGACGCGGAATACAACAGGGCGCGGTGTCATCACTTGCGTCACGGGCACATCTTGAATGCCTAATAGATTGCTCAGAATTTTTGATTCGCCTTCAGCAAACTCACCACTTTCTTTTGCCAAAATAGCCATTGCAGACAGCTCATCACGCATTTTTGGTGCTTGGTGGCCACGAGCAAGACGTTTGGTGATCTGTTCTGAGAACCAGACAAACGGTGTTAGAAAGAAAACCATCCAGCGAAGTACGTTTGATGATGCTGGAGCCAGTTGACGCCAGTAGGTTGCACCAATGGTTTTTGGAACAATCTCAGACAAAACCAAAATACCCAAAGTCAGTACGGCAGAGAATACACCTAACCATTGGCTACCAAAAACCACAGCCGCTTGTGCACCTGCCGTCGCAGCACCGATTGTGTGCGCGATGGTGTTGAGCGTTAAAATTGACGCGAGCGGGCGGTCAATGTCTGTTTTCAGTTTGTCTAAAGACTCTGCTGCAGGGTGCCCATTTTGTTTTAGTTGAGCAATATAGCTCGGACTAATACTCAAAAGTACAGCTTCTAAAACAGAACAAATGAAAGAAACTCCAATAGCAATGGAGACGTAAATAGTTAGCAGCAGCATGTTTGCCCTTAAATTAAATTGTACGCTTTAGCAGCGATTCAGCGTGGATTATAGAGATAAAGTAGTGGCTAGGTCATCATTAATTTGCCTCTCAGCCCCTTTTAAACAAGGGCTTGCTCAATAAAATCAGTAACAAATTGTGAGTTATTACTCATATTATGGCTAAAACTACGGCATTAGAGCTAAAGATCGACGACAAACCTTTGCCAGATGGGGCATTTATGTTTTAGAGTAAATTGAATTCAAAAATACAAAGAAGGGAAACCTAAAATGAACAAGACTCAATTAATCGACTTTATTGCTGAAAAAGCGGACCTTTCTAAAGCACAAGCTAAAGCTGCTCTAGAAGCGACTCTTGGTGGTGTTACAGATGCTCTTAAAGATGGCGATCAAGTTCAGCTAATTGGTTTTGGTACTTTTAAAGTAAACCACCGTGCAGCTCGCACTGGTCGTAACCCAAAAACTGGTGATGAGATCCAAATCGCTGCTGCAAATGTTCCAGCATTTGTTGCAGGTAAAGCGCTGAAAGATTCAGTGAAATAATCTAAACTGTACCGAGGTAGTCGTATTCCACCTCGGTACAGGTTTTTATGAAAAAAGCATTTCTTCTCGTTTCACTATTATCTACATTCCTCATTGGCTGTTCATCAACCAGCCCCAGCAAAAACCTAGAGCAATTTGAAACTCACACCGGCGGCCAAGTCATGGGCGACGCGACAAGTTTTTACTGGGTTACTAATAAACTAACACAACCTCATTCTTCAGCTGACTATGTCACTGTCGGCGATTACGGCTGGTACCAAACTGACTATGCTTGGTCGGAAGGTATACTTCGTGAATTCGTTCGTGAAGGCGAACAGCGTAATTCATCGAATAAGCTGGTGCCTTATCGTGTTCATGTGCGTTTCAACAAGTCAGGCGAGGCTGTGTATCAGCAGTATCGTATTGATAGCAAAATCTTACCTATCCAAGCCAAGCAGCTTGAAAACTATCAGAAAGAAGCGACGTCGGTTCTAGAGACCACAACGAAGCAGCATGATGAAGGGCTTAGGCTGATTCAGGGTTACTGGAATGGCAGCTCTTTTAAAACGTGCGCTGGTGGTGAGTTTGATCGCATTGAATTTAACCAGACCTTGCCAGGCTTCGTGATTGACCGATTGGCGTCTGTGGAAAGCTATGCGGCGTTTCTTGGCAGTGACTTACTCGGTAAGATGAGCGTAGAAGAGTTACTGATGCTGGCTGAAGACAGTCATGATTGTGTCGTAAGGCCATCGTTGCTGAAAGAATAGAAAGCAATCAAAGAATTAAGAGTATTTGGCCTACTGTAGGCTAAGTGCTTATTTGTCTGTACAAATACAGTTTCTTGTATAGATGAGATAATAAAAAGGCGCCTATTGAGGCGCCTTTTTCTGTTATTCACTTGCTGTCATTTGCTTACTGTTATTGGAAAGTAAGCGAGCAACAAGATTGTTTACTGCTCTTGTTCGCGCGCAATCGCACGGTAACCAATGTCATTGCGGTGGAACATACCATTCCAGCTAACTTGCTTCGTCAACGCGTAAGCACGCTCTTGAGCCTCAGAAACCGTATTGCCCAGTGCTGTTGCACAAAGTACACGACCGCCGTTTGTCACAACGTCGCCAGCTTCATTATTTGTTGTACCCGCGTGGAAAACCTTTTGGCCTTCAACTTCGCTTGTTGGTAGTGAAATAACGTCACCTTTTGCGTAGTCAGCAGGGTAACCGCCAGCCGCAAGAACAACACCGATAGAAGCGCGTGGATCCCACTTCGATTCTGCTTCGTCGAGTTTCTCGTCGATAGCCATTAGGCAAAGTTCAACAAGGTCTGACTCCATACGCATCATGATAGGTTGCGTTTCAGGGTCGCCGAAGCGGCAGTTGTATTCGATAACTTTAGGTGTGCCATCAGCATCGATCATTAGGCCAGCGTAAAGGAAACCTGTGTAAGGTGCGCCTTCTGCGTCCATGCCACGTACCGTTGGGTAGATAACTTCTTCAAGGATACGGTTGTGGATTTCTGGAGTTACAACCGGCGCAGGAGAGTAAGCACCCATGCCGCCCGTGTTAGGGCCAGTGTCCTTGTCGCCAACACGTTTGTGATCTTGGCTGGTAGCCATAGGAAGTACGCTAGAACCATCAACCATTACGATGAAGCTTGCTTCTTCGCCTTCAAGGAATTCTTCAATCACCACGCGGCTGCCTGCTTCGCCAAATGCGTTGCCTGCTAGCATGTCTTTGATTGCGTCTTCAGCTTCTTCAAGTGTCATCGCAACGATAACGCCTTTACCTGCCGCAAGACCGTCAGCTTTCACTACGATAGGAGCGCCTTGCTCGCGAACGTAAGCGATAGCTGGCTCAATCTCAGTGAAGTTTGAGTAGTAACCTGTTGGGATATCATGACGAGCTAGGAAGTCTTTAGTGAATGCTTTAGAGCCTTCAAGCTGTGCTGCCGCTTGAGTTGGGCCAAAGATTGGTAGGCCAACTTCACGGAATGCATCAACCACACCGATAACCAATGGTGCTTCAGGGCCCACGATAGTCAGTTCGATTTTTTTATCTTGAGCAAACGCGACTAAACCAGCGATGTCTTCAACGCCGATGTTTACGTTCTCTAGTTTCGGCTCAAGTGCAGTACCTGCGTTACCTGGAGCAATGAATACTGTTTCAACGTTTGGGTTTTGTGCCGCTTTCCAACCAAGTGCATGCTCACGACCGCCGGCACCGATAATCAATACATTCATGTTTTAAAATCCTTATAGCTGCTTCAGAGCCTTTATTTCTGTGTCAAACATGCTCACTTATGGTCATAAGCTCCGCGTTTTTTCCTTGAACTAAAGTCACTGACTTGCTCTACGTATTTCAAATATCGGAATATTTAAAAAACAAAATTATAAGTTTTGCTCAAAGTAGTTGGTGATGTGGCTAGGCAGCAATTGAGCCCATCCCCGGGAGCATAGTCCGCTATGTGACCGGGGTGGGCGAAAGCAGCTAACGACGCCACAGTGCCAAATACGAAGAGGAAATTAGTGGCGGAAGTGACGCATGCCCGTAAAGATCATCGCCATGCCGTGTTCGTCTGCTGCAGCGATAACTTCGTCATCACGCATAGAGCCGCCCGGTTGGATAACACACTTGATGCCAGCTTCTGCTGCCGCGTCGATACCGTCACGGAATGGGAAGAATGCATCTGATGCCATCACACAACCTTCAACCTGTAGACCTTCGTCTGCAGCTTTGATGCCTGCGATTTTCGCTGAGTAAACGCGGCTCATTTGGCCTGCGCCCACACCAATCGTCATGTCGCCTTTCGAGTAAACGATAGCGTTAGATTTTACGTACTTCGCTACTTTCCAGCAGAATAGAGCATCTTTTAGCTCTTCAGCCGTTGGTTGACGCTTAGAAACTACTTTTAGGTCGTCTTCTGAAACCATGCCTTGGTCGCGGTCTTGCACTAGCAAACCGCCGTTAACGCGTTTCACGTCAAAACCAGTTGTCTTAGTTGTCCACTCACCACACTCAAGCAGGCGAAGGTTTTTCTTAGCCGCTACGATTGCTACTGCTTCAGCAGAAACAGATGGTGCAATGATAACTTCAACGAATTGACGCTCAGTGATAGCCGTTGCTGTTGCTGCGTCTAGTTCACGGTTGAAAGCGATGATGCCGCCAAATGCAGACGTTGGGTCTGTTTTGAATGCGCGGTCGTAAGCTTCTAGGATGTCTTCACCTAGTGCAACACCACATGGGTTAGCGTGCTTAACGATCACACATGCTGGCTGGTCGAACTCTTTCACACACTCAAGTGCTGCGTCAGTGTCAGCGATGTTGTTGTAAGAAAGGGCTTTACCTTGAATTTGGCGAGCAGTAGAAACAGATGCCTCTTCAGGGTTTGCTTCAACGTAGAAAGCTGCTGCTTGGTGGCTGTTCTCACCGTAGCGCATGTCTTGCTTCTTCTCGAACTGTTGGTTGAACGTGCGAGGGAATTTGCTCTCTTCATCGCCTTCCTTGTTCGCGCCGTAGCTAGGAACCATAGTGCCGAAGTAGTTAGCGATCATGCCGTCGTAAGAAGCCGTGTGCTCGAATGCTGCGATAGCTAGGTCGAAGCGAGTCTCTAGGGTTAGAGATTTCTCGTTCGCGTCCATTTCAGCCACAACACGCTCGTAGTCGTGTGCGTTTACAACGATCGTTACGTCTTTGTGGTTTTTAGCCGCAGAGCGAACCATTGTAGGGCCACCGATGTCGATGTTCTCAACAGCGTCAGCAAGGGTACAACCTTCTTTAGCAACGGTTTCTGCGAATGGGTATAGGTTTACAACAACCATATCGATAGGGTTGATACCGTGAGTTTCCATCACGTCATCATCTTGGCCACGACGGCCTAGAACACCACCATGAACTTTTGGGTGCAGAGTCTTAACACGGCCATCCATCATTTCTGGGAAACCAGTGTAGTCAGATACTTCTGTAACAGAGATGCCTTTTTCAGCAAGCAGGCGAGCAGTGCCACCGGTAGATAGGATATCTACACCACGGTTAGCAAGAGCTTGTGCAAATTCAACGATACCAGTTTTGTCTGATACGCTGATGAGAGCGCGGCGAATTGGACGAGCGTTATTCATGCTTCCATCTTCCTCAAATTCATGGGGTTAAAATAAAGATATTTGCCAAAAAAGAACTTGTTTCTATCTTCTTAGCGTGGATTATCTTAGATCCAGTAAGAGATAAAATATTGGCCAGTTTTGGTAAAGACCTTTTGGGTTAGTCTTATGATTAAGCTATAAGATAACCAACTCCAAATTTGATGGCGCAGATTCTAACTAATTTATTACAAAAAAGCTCGCGCAATCGTTTGGCATCTCAAAATTAATTATGAAAAGTGCCATTTCAGCCTGAAAAGTAACGATAAGGTTAATTGTGGAATGGACGGAACAGTAGGAAAAAACATGTTTCAGATCGGTGAATTAGCGAAACGATGCGGTGTGACAGCCGATACCTTACGATTTTATGAGAAGAATAACCTGATCGCGCCAGCCAGTCGCAGTGAGTCGGGTTATCGCCTATATGATGAAAATAACCAGAAACAGGTGACGTTTATTCTCAAATCTAAAGCGTTGGGACTGAGTCTGGACGAGATTAAAGAATTGCTTGAGATTCGTCTCGAAGCCACACAGCACAGTTGCGCTGAAGTGAAATCAATTACCTCAGCAAAACTAGAGATGATCGATGAGAAGATTACCGAGTTAACCAAGATTCGCACTGCACTTAAAAAGATCAATGATGCGTGTTGTGGCCACGTAGACGACGATGCAAGCCATTGCTCTATTCTGGCAGCCTTGGATTCAGCAAACGTTGATAAAGAGCGCTGCTGTCGCACTGGAGAGTAATCAGCCACCTATTACGGTTCGACAAGCCAAAAAAAAGCCAAACTCAAAAAATGAGCTTGGCTTTCCATTCAATAAATTACGAAAGAACGATTAGTTCATGCCGTATTTTTTAAGTTTCTTGCGAAGAGTACCGCGGTTAATACCCATCATGGTTGCTGCGCGAGTTTGGTTACCGCGAGTGTACTGCATGATAGTGTCTAGTAGTGGCTGTTCAACTTCAGCTAATACTAATTCGTATAACTCGCTGACTTCTTGACCGTTTAATTGAGCAAGGTAATTTTTCAATGATGCTTTAACTGAGTCACGTAGTGGTTTCTGCGTGATTTGGTCTTGTGATGTAACTGTAGTTACTGTCAATGCTTCTGAAGTCAGATTTTGTTCGAACATATTCGGTCTAGCTCTTCTCGTAATTATGGTGCAACGTTATCAAAAAAACCTTCTAGCGCTTCAAGCTGCAGGTCACCTGCTTCGAATGCGTTGAAGGTACGGCGAAACTCACTCGCTTGTTCATGTTCTTTTAGGTACCAACCCACATGCTTACGAGCAATTCGGGGGCCTAAAAACTCGCCATAAAACTCATGTAGAGCGTTCACATGACCAAGCATGATGTCTTTCACTTCCGAAATCGGGAGCGGGTCCATCGTGGTGCCGTTTTCCAAATAGTGTAGGATTTCGTTAAAAATCCAAGGACGTCCTTGGGCAGGTCGACCTATCATTAAAGCATCAGCACCGGTGTACTCCAGCACAAACTTCGCTTTTTCCGGGCTATCGATATCACCGTTAGCGATAACCGGAATAGATACTGCTTGTTTCGCTGCTTTAATGTGTTTGTATTCTGCCTCACCTTTGTACATACAAGCGCGAGTTCTCCCATGAAGGGCAAGAGCTTGTATGCCGCAGTCTTCGGCTATTTTCGCGATTTGAACACAGTTTCTGTTGTCTGTGTCCCAGCCTGTGCGCGTTTTCAACGTTACTGGAACGTCGACAGCATTTACCACCGCTTTCAGAATATCTTCAATGAGTTCTGGATGCTGCAGTAGGGCTGAGCCCGCAAGCTTCTTATTCACTTTTTTGGCTGGACACCCCATGTTGATATCGATGATTTGCGCACCGTTATCGACATTAAATTGAGCAGCCTCGGCCATAAGCTGTGGATCTGCACCAGCGATTTGTACTGAACGAATGCCCGATTCGCCTTCATGTACCATACGCTGCTGAGACTTTGACGTTTTCCAAACTTTAGGATTGGAGGACATCATTTCACTGACTGCCATCCCCGCACCGTAACGAAGACACAACTCACGGAATGGTCTATCCGTTACGCCAGCCATAGGAGCGACGATTAGATTGTTCTTAAGTTGATAATTTCCGATTTTCAAAAATGTCATCACAGTTCTGTACCAGCAAGGGCGCGCATTTTACGCATTTTTTCGCTGCGTGAAAAGACTAATATTTGAGCATTTACAATTTGTTTTTGTAATTTGTTTAAATTTCAGTCAATTAGCGCTCAAAGTCTTACCTAGCCTTGCTTCTGACCTGAGATTCGACACCATTCTTGTTGTTCAATGATCGGATCAATGTGAAGCTCATCACGATAATAAGTCGCAACATCTTCCGCTTGTGTATCTAAAACACCCGACATCGCAAGTACACCATTTGGCTTAACTAGGCCTTTAATGATGCCAGAAAGGTCGCGTAATGGGCCTGCAAGGATGTTGGCAACAACAACGTCAGCAAGTAAACCTTCCGGTTGATCTTGTGGTAAGAAGACTTCTAGTTGCTCTGCCACGCCATTGCGTTGTGCGTTGTCTTTTGATGCAAGCAGGGCTTGAGGATCAATGTCGATCCCGATAACTTTTGCCGCGCCAAGTTTGATCGCAGCGATCGCTAGGATGCCTGAACCACAACCGAAATCGATCACGGTTTTGCCTGTAAGGTCTAAGCCTTCAAGCCACTCAAGACACAATGCCGTTGTCGGGTGAGTACCTGTACCAAATGCAAGACCGGGATCCAGCATTACGTTTACAGCGTCAGGTTCAGGGATATCGCGCCAGCTAGGGCAGATCCATAAACGCTCACCAAACTTCATTGGGTGGAAGTTGTCCATCCATTCACGTTCCCAATCCTTGTCTTCAATTTGCTCTACTTTATGAGCAAAGTCTGCAGGGAACATGTTGCTTGCTTTAATCTGCGCTAGAACGACACCAGTATCAGTCTCAGCGTCGTAAAGCGCGAGAATGTCAGTATCACCCCAAAGGCGAGTTTCACCCGGCAGAGGCTCAAATACAGGAGTATCTTGTGCATCCAGGAAAGTTACGGAAAGAGCACCAGTCTCTTCCATTAACATGTCGCCGATTTGTTCGGCATTTTCATTGGTCGCATTAAGCTTGATTTGAATCCAAGGCATGGCTGCATCTTCTATATGAGAAAAATTGGATGGGGAGTCTAGCAGAAAATATGAGCAAATTCATCAAAACACCGCGGATTATAAGAGGGATTATTGATTGATTTTTGCGAGTGTTTAAAAACAAAAATGCCCACCGAAGTGAGCATTTATTACTGTTCTACAGAGAACGTATTACGGAAGACTAGCTTCTATTGCAGACCAAGCTTCTTCTCAAGATAGTGGATGTTTGCCCCACCGTGTTGGAAGTTTTCGTCATTCATAATCGCTAATTGCAGCTCAGTATTGACGTTGATACCTTCAACAATCATTTCTGCTAGTGCGTTCTTCATACGTGCAATCGCTACGTCACGGTTCTCACCGTAAGTGATCAGCTTGCCGATCATTGAATCGTAGTGTGGTGGTACTGTGTAGCCAGTATAGATGTGAGATTCCCAACGAACACCCATACCACCTGGAGCATGGAAGCGCGTGATCTTACCTGGAGATGGTAGGAAACGAACTGGGTCTTCCGCGTTGATACGACATTCGATTGAGTGGCCGCGCAGCTTAATATCATCCTGTGTGAATGATAGAGGCTGACCAGCAGCAATGCGAAGTTGCTCTTTCACTAGATCGATACCCGTTACCATTTCAGTAATCGTGTGCTCAACCTGGATACGAGTGTTCATTTCGATGAAGTAGAACTCACCGTTCTCGTATAGGAATTCAAATGTACCTGCGCCGCGGTAACCAATCTCAAGACATGCACGAGTACAACGGTCACCGATGTACTTACGCATCTCTTCAGTGATACCCGGTGCTGGCGCTTCTTCCACAACTTTCTGGTGACGACGCTGCATTGAACAGTCACGCTCACCTAGGTGGATAGCATTGCCTTGACCATCTGCAAGCACTTGTACTTCAATGTGACGTGGGTTTTCTAGGAATTTTTCCATGTAAACCATGTCGTTATTGAAACATGCTTTTGCTTCAGCACGAGTCATTGCGATAGCTTCTGTTAGTTCTTTTTCAGTACGAACAACACGCATACCACGACCACCGCCGCCGCCAGATGCCTTGATGATTACAGGGAAACCAATGCGTTTAGCGTGCGCTTTGTTTTTCACTTCATCATCATCAAGAGGACCGTCAGAACCCGGTACACAAGGTACGCCAGCTTTCTTCATTGACGTGATAGCTGACACCTTGTCACCCATCATGCGAATGGTTTCAGCTTTAGGGCCAACGAAGATAAAACCACTGCGCTCTACCTGTTCTGCAAAATCTGCATTTTCAGATAGGAAGCCGTAGCCAGGGTGAACAGCTACTGCACCTGTAACTTCAGCTGCGCTGATGATACGAGGGATGTTTAGGTAGCTATCGATACCACGAGCTGGACCGATACAAATGGTTTCGTCAGCAAGCAGTACGTGCTTAAGATCGCGGTCAGCTGTTGAGTGAACCGCTACCGTTTTGATGCCAAGCTCTTTACATGCTCGCAGAATACGCAGTGCAATTTCACCACGGTTCGCGATTACTAATTTATCTAACATAATGAGTGCTCTCTATTATTCGATAATTACTAGAGCTTGGTCGAATTCTACTGGTTGACCGTCTTCAACTAGGATAGCCGTTACAACACCAGATTTATCAGCTTCGATTTGGTTCATCATTTTCATTGCTTCAACGATACATAGCGTTTCGCCAGCAGTTACAGATTGACCAACCTTAACGAATGGTTTTGCATCTGGGCTTGGAGCGCCGTAGAAAGTACCAACCATTGGAGAAAGAACTTGGTGACCAGCAGGAACTGCAGGAGCTGCTGCTTCTGCTGCTACAGGAGCCGCCGCAGGTGCTGCCGCTACAGGAGCTGGAGCCGCTGCATATTGAATAGGTGCTGCAGATACAGGGCTGTTACGACTGATTCGTACTGACTCTTCACCTTCAGAGATTTCTAGCTCAGAAATACCAGACTCTTCAACCAATTCGATTAGCTTTTTGATTTTGCGAATATCCATTGTTTCTTTCTCTTTATCTGTTGATTGAACTTACTCTTTGACTGAGTAGGTTAGTAATAGTTCGTTGTTTTTATTTACTTTGCGTTGAGCTTGTTGAGCGCAGCCGTCAAAGCAAATTGATAACCTTGGGCACCTAAGCCACAAATCACACCTTCTGCTTTATCAGATAGGTAAGAGTGGTGACGGAATGATTCACGTGCGTGAACATTCGATAGGTGAACCTCAATAAATGGGATAGCAACACCAAGTAGTGCATCACGCAACGCCACACTGGTATGTGTAAAGGCCGCTGGGTTGATAATAATGAAATCAACATTTTGATAAGCACTATGGATAGCTTCAATCAGTTCATACTCACGATTTGACTGTAAGTGAGACAGCTCAACATCTTGTGTTTTCGCTTGCTCGGTCAATGAGCTAATAATCTGGTCAAGTGTTTGAGAACCGTAGTGTGCAGGCTCTCTAAGGCCTAACAGGTTAAGGTTTGGGCCATTTAAAACTAGAATGCGAAACTTTGTAGACATTGTGGGGCTATCTTCCTTTATCGTGTTTACGAATGTGAATGTTGCCATTTTATTGAAAATTTGGGGTTAATTTCCAGTAAGAAAAACCCAAATTTAAAAATTAGAACCAGATTATAGCTAATTCAGCGAAAATCGCAGCAATTTACTGGTCTAATCTCCTATAAGTACAGCATGGAATTGTTATCAACTTAACAAAAAACCACGATTGCTTTAATTTTATCGAAGATATTTGAGATCAAGATCGGCCATAAAAAAACCGCCACATAGGTGACGGTTTCGTTATGGTCTGTTTTAAATAGTGATTAGCTAATGTGACGGGTTGCTTATGCCAGTTCAGCTTTCTCTGCAATCAGTTTATCAACCACACTTGGGTCGGCCAGTGTCGAGGTATCACCTAGGTTTCCAGTATCGCCGGTGGCAATTTTACGCAGGATACGACGCATGATCTTACCCGAACGAGTTTTTGGCAGAGAGTCTGTCCAATGCAGGACATCTGGCGTTGCGATAGGACCAATCTCTTTACGTACCCAGTCTTTCACTTCTTTATGAAGCTCTGCAGTTGGGAACTCACCATCATTCAACGTGATGTAAGCGTAAATGGCTTGGCCTTTAATATCATGAGGAATACCGACAATCGCGGCCTCAGCAATCTTATCAAACGCCACTAGAGCGGATTCAATCTCAGCGGTACCCATACGGTGACCAGATACGTTAAGCACGTCATCGACACGGCCAGTAATCCAGTAGTAACCGTCGTCATCACGACGAGCACCATCACTCGTAAAGTACATGCCTTTAAAGGTTGAGAAGTAAGTCTGTTCAAAACGGTCATGATCACCATGTACGGTACGCATTTGTCCCGGCCAAGAGTCAAGAATCACAAGGTTGCCGTCTGTTGCACCCTCAATGATGTTACCCATGTTATCAACCAGCGCGGGCTGTACACCGAAGAATGGGCGAGTCGCTGACCCCGGTTTTAGGTCGGTTGCGCCCGGCAGTGGTGAGATTAAGATACCGCCCGTTTCTGTTTGCCACCATGTATCGACAATCGGAGACTGCTCATTACCAATTGTTTTGTAATACCACTCCCACGCTTCAGGGTTGATAGGTTCACCTACCGAGCCCATGACTCTTAGGCTGTCACGAGAAGTCCCTTCAACCGCTTCATTGCCTTTCGCCATCAAAGCGCGAATCGCTGTTGGTGCAGTATAAAGAATATTAACTTGATGCTTATCGACCACTTCACTCATGCGGCTGGTGTTCGGGTAATTAGGCACGCCTTCGAATAGGATTGTTTTTGCGCCATTGGCAAGCGGCCCGTAAACAAGGTAAGTGTGACCTGTAATCCAGCCCACATCCGCAGTACACCAGAAGGTTTCGCCTTCTTGGTAATCGAATACGTATTTGAAGGTCATGGCTGCATAAACAAGGTAACCACCTGTGGTGTGCATTACACCCTTAGGTTTGCCCGTTGAGCCTGATGTATAAAGAATGAATAGTGGATCTTCCGCATTCATCTCTTCAGGTGGGCAATCAGCTGATACGTTTGCGATAGCATCATGCCACCACACATCACGGTGTTCGTGCCAAGCAACATCGCCGCCAGTGCGTTTGAATACGACAACCTTCTCGATGTTTTTCACTTCAGGGTTAGTCAGTGCTTCATCGACGTTTTTCTTCAGTGGAACAGCACGGCCGCCACGCACGCCTTCATCGGCAGTGATAACGACTTTAGAATTTGAATCGATAATACGACCAGACAGAGCTTCTGGTGAGAAACCACCAAATACGGCTGTGTGAACCGCACCGATACGGGTACATGCCAGCATGGCAACAGCAGCTTCTGGAACCATTGGCATGTATAAACAAACCACATCACCTTTGCGTACGCCTTGCTCTTTTAAAGCATTTGAAAACAGGCACACTTCTTTGTGTAGTTCATTAAAAGTTAGCGTTTTGTCATCAGCCGGGTCATCGCCTTCCCAGATAATAGCGACTTCATCACCGCGCTCAGCAAGGTGGCGGTCGATACAGTTAGCCGAAACGTTAAGCGTGCCATCTTCAAACCAGCGAATGTCAATGTGGCCAGGGTCGAAAGAGGTGTTTTTTACCTGTGTGAAAGGCTTAATCCAATCAACGATTTTTCCGTGTTCACCCCAAAAGCCTTCAGGATCAGAAACAGATTGCTGGTACATGGCTAGGTAAGTGTCATTATCCGCGTGCGTGGTTGATTTAATATTTTCTTTTACCGGATAAACGTGGGCTTCACTCATTGCATCTCTCCTTGTGCCTACATTCCTAATGAACTGGCAACTTCCTTTGTGTTCAGTTTCTAGGTCTATTACAGAACCGTCGTTGTGCTATCACTCTCGGCTAGGACGGCGATTTCCACAATTAGACTTTAGGATGAGACGCCGCTTTTCACTTAAAAAATAGCGAGTTAAGTTCATTTTTGAGAGATTGCTCTCTATGTGGAAAGGCAGTAGTTGAATTAGATATACGAAGAGTTAAAGCGCGGTAAGTCGCCGTGCTTTAGGCGAACAAAAATCAGCGCAGCGGAGATAGCATCTTGTAATGCATCATGTTTATTGACCGGGATAGGTAAATCGAGCTGACGACAGATGGCATCGATACTGAGGTCAAAATAGGCATTCGGCAGCTGCCTTTCGAGTTTCTCTTGGTAGAGCTGGCTCACTTCGACTAATCGGTTAGGCAGTGGAAATCCAAGCTGTTTTAAACAGGCACGGTCGAGAATCTTCTTATCATAGCGGATGTGATAGCCGACTAAAGGACGATTTCCGATGAAGTTCAGTAGCTCAATTAGGGCTTGTTTCTCTTCTATACCGTGCTTTAGATCTTGATGGCGAATGCGGTGGATTTTGATGGAATTGCAATCGAGTGACTGAGGTGCTCTGAGTCGAACTTCAAAAGGTTGGCTGGTAATGATTCGGTTACCGATGATCTTTGTCGCGGCAATAGTGACTAATTCCGCCTGATTAGGGTCGAGGCTGGTGGTTTCACAATCGAGCGATACATATTCATTATGTGTAGGCGTAGCAAACAGAGGCTGATAAGGAGAGCCTTTGAGCTTGTGATGCCAGTAATAACGAACCAATCTATTCATCGTTCAGCCGCCTAATCTCTTATCTGATAGTGGTAACCTAGCCATTGCTTGAATTTCTTCACCACATGTAGGCTATGACGAAGCAGATCTCTGTCTGCTCGCTCCATCAGTTTGACGTTGATCTTGTTGCTGCTGTGCTGCTGAGAAAGCCTTTGGGCTAAGCGCCACTTAAAGAATTGTTTGAGAGCTTCACTGAGGTTGTCTGCGGTGCTTTGCTCTAATACCTTCTTGCTGACCAACTGCTCAATGCGTTCGAAGGTGTTGTTGACCGTGACACCATGCTCTAGGCAAAGCGCTCTCACACCATGCACGATTGGGAAAATACCGCCTTGTTTGATATCGAGCCCTGACTTGGATTGCTTCACATTACCAAATAGGGTGAGGGGGACCGAGAAGTTCAACGCCGGGCGGCAGAACTCCGTCAGAATCAATTCTTGTCCGAGCATCAAATCGCTGAGGTGCTGCTTTACAGGTTTTAATAACTCTCTATTACCCGCTACTGCGTGTGCATCTGCCATGATCGCAATATCCATCACGGTGTCTGGCGTGGCTTTTTTTACCCAACGGGTGAGCGTTTGTTTCCACTCTTTTTCTGAATGTACCCATTTCGGGTTGTTGACCATCACATTGCCCGGGCACAGTGGATAGCCCAATTGCTGCAGTGTGTGGGTGAGATCGTTCATGGCACTTTGGCATTGATGCCACTCCAAGCCATCTTGAATTATTAGCGCGTTGTCTTGATCGGTTTTGAGAATTTGTTCTCCACGGCCTTCGGAACCCAACACGATTAGGCAGCAATGATTATGCAGTGCAGGTGGGATCACCAACTCAAAAGCTTTCTCTATGATCTGTTCATTAACCGCAGAAATCAGCTCCATGATAAAGCGTGTGCGAATCCCGTTACTGAGCAAGCTCTCGACCAGCTGACGCTGTTTGTTAGAAGCCATTGCCAATTCTTCAACGCTGGTGGCGCGAGCAATACGCAAAGTGAGAACGTGAGAGTGAGTGGAGAATGCACTCAGAATCTGTGTCATATCCACCATGCCAACCGCATTTAGACCATCACAAACCATCAACCTTTTTACCCGATTTCTGGTCATGGTGATCATGGCGTTAAATAAGAAGTCGCCTTGATTTACGTGCATCACCGGAAACGTCGCGATCTTGCCGACGGGCGCATCCAGTGGGAAATTATCGAGCATCACAGCATGCAATAAATTGGTTCGAGTGACGATTCCATACGGTAAGGAATATGATGATCCAAAAGCTTTTGGATCATCATGTTCCAAATGAATGAGCGCTGAGTCCAACCCTCGTTCTTTAAGGGTTTGAGTGACTTGGTTGATAGGTTGGTTCGGTTCAAGTATCAGTGGTGGGTGATAGATAGAGTCATCCACTTTGGTCAATATGAACTCGGCTAGATTCTGCTGCTGTTGGGCGGCTTCGATCAGTGCTTTACGTGTTGATAGGTTGCTATCAAAGTAGGCGGCGAATTGGCCATTAGCGTGGTAAAGCTCGAGAAAAATCTCGGTGGGCAGCAGATAACTTAATGTATCTTCGAGCGCGATGTATTGGTGTTTGGTGTGAGGTTCAAACTGGCTTCGGACATCAAAAATATCGTCATTGGCATAGTGTGCGTAAATCTCGCCATCACTGCTCGCGCGCTCTTCAACAGCCCCTTTGATCAAAATGTGCAGGTGTCGGCTCGGCCTATCGGCTTCCAGTATTACTTCTTGAGAGCGGTAATACACCACGTCTAATGAAGAGCGCAGCTTCAGCTGTTCGGTGTCGGACAGGCTATCGAAGGGTGGGTGCTGCATATTAAATTTGTCAGGCATAAGCATCACAAGAAGAAATGGGAGTCTTTAATCAGTCTGACAAAATACCAGCGAAGCTCCAGACGACTTTAGTCTAAATGAGAGTATGGGTATCGATGAGCCTGAGATATCTCGTTGAAATGCGATATCCAAGTAAATTGAATATAGGAATACCATCCCAGTAATAATTCCCTTTTTCATCGTATGCGAGATAGGCATAATTGGCGCTTCCTTGTTCCACACATTTTTATAGGTCGCCTATGTTTAATCCTTCCCCTTATGGCTGGATATCCCAGTATTTTCTTGGTTTCTTTTTTGCCTATGGCGTTTATCTGCCATTTTGGGCGCTGTGGTTTGAAGACCAAGGCGTTTCTGCAGGGGACATTGGCGTATTGATTGGTGTGGGTTTGGCTACGCGTTGTGTTGCCAACTTTGTGATAACACCGCGTATCCATAAAGTTGAGCATTTAATACCAGCATTGCGTTGCCTCAGTTTTGTCGCGCTATTATTTGTTGGTTTCCATTTCTTTACTGGTGGTAGCTTTTTATTGATGTTGCTAGCAACGGTAATGTTTAACCTCTGCTATGGACCGATTATTCCGCTTTCTGATGCAATGGCGAACCATTACAGCCGTCTCAAGATGCTCGATTACGGACGTACACGTTTGTGGGGTTCAGTGGCATTTATTGCTGGTTCAACGGTGGTTGGTTATTTGGTGGCTGAATTTGGCACGGATATGATTTTGTATACTGCGCTGGCAGGAGTTTTGGTTTCTCTGTTGTTCGCGATGAGAAACCCGAACGTAATGCCGGTGACAGAATCAGAGCAAGTCACTGAAAGACCTAAACTTGGTCAACTATTACGTGAATCGTCGGTAGTGAAGTTTCTTGCATTGATGGCACTGCTTCAAGGAAGCCACGCCGCGTATTACAGCTTTAGTGCGATTTACTGGAAAGAGGCGGGGCACTCTGAGGCGATCATCGGTTATCTGTGGAGCTTGGCTGTGGTTGCTGAGGTGGCTGTATTTGCTCTGAGCAAGCGATTGTTTGCTGGATTATCATTGCGCACTCTGTTTGTGATTGCTGGCATCGGGGTAATGGCTCGTTGGGGTATCACAGCATCAACGATTGCGATTCCAGTATTGATAGTGGCTCAGTTGCTGCACGGGGTGACATTCGCCATGGCACACATCGCGGCGATTCAATACATCCAATCTGAAGAACAGAACAAGATGGTTGCCCTGCAAGCTCTGTACAACGCGATTCCATTAGGTGCCTTTATCGCGTTAATGACTACCTTAAGTGGTTGGGGTTATGAGCTTTGGGGAGCGGATATTTTTTGGGGCATGGCTGCGATGGGTGGATTGGCCTTGTTCATTAAGCTGGATGAAAGAAGTTCAGTGGTTGAAGTCAATCAAACAGCCTCAGCTCAATCTGATGCTCAGAATTAAAGCCCAAAGCACAGAATTTAAGCGATGCGATTGAGTTAAACGCACTTCCCTAGTTAAATGAAACCTCTCCAATATGGAGAGGTTTTTTTTATGGATGAAAAAAGGGTTTTCAATGCAAGGATGGGTAGTAATTCCAGTCTCTTTAGCCTATTTGGGCGTGTTGTTTTTGATCGCTTGGTATGGAGACAGGCAAGTTCGTTGGCTATCGCGTTGGCGTCCATGGATATATAGCCTTTCTATTGCGGTGTATTGTACCTCTTGGACCTTCTATGGAACGGTCGGGCAGGCCAGTAACAATCCTTGGTCATTCTTACCCATCTACCTCGCCCCTATTTTGGTTTTCACGTTGGGGTGGCGGATCTTAGCTCGGTTGATCCTCATCGCGAAGCGTGAACACATCACCTCTATTGCCGACTTTATCGCGGCTCGTTATGGAAAATCTCAAGGCTTAGCGGTGGCGGTGACCATTATCGCTGTGGTTGGCATTCTTCCTTATATCGCCCTGCAATTGCGCGGTATTACCATGGGCTTGGATATTGTTGCGCCAAACCTAGCTACTGATTTTGGTTATCAGGACTATCACGTCTCTTGGTTTGTGGTCGGTGCATTGGCCATTTTTACCATGCTGTTTGGCACGCGACACATCGATAACACTGAGCACCACCGTGGCATGATGATGGCTGTAGCGTTTGAATCCATCGTTAAGCTCGCGGCATTTTTGATTGTTGGCTTGTTCATCATGTACCTGGCGGTGAGCAGTGACAAAATTGACTTGCTTGATGTAGCGGCTTCCACCTACGAATCGCCGAATATTCCGACCTTAATTATTCATACCGTTTTAACCATGTTGGCGATTGTCTGTCTGCCGCGCCAATTCCACACCATGGTGGTTGAGAACGAACGCCCTCAAGATTTGCATACTGCTCGCTGGCTGTTTCCGCTTTACCTGATTTTGATGGGACTTTTCGTGCTGCCAATTGCTTGGGCAGGACAAGGGTTGCTCACTGACATGCCGGCTGATACTTACGTTATCAGTGTGCCAATGGCAGAAGGTGCCAATCACATTGCTTTGTTAGCTTTCCTCGGAGGTACTTCGGCGGCGAGTGGCATGGTGATTGTCTCGACCATCGCATTGGCGATCATGGTATCGAATGATCTTGTGATGCCACTGCTGCTGCGTCGTATGCGCTTGACGCAAAGAACACATAAACATTTTTCTGGCTTGTTATTGGTAATTCGTCGTGGGCTGATCCTATTGCTGCTGCTGGGTGCTTGGGCATTTTATCAGGCGCTCGATACCATTCATTCTCTGTCTGCGATCGGCTTTCTCTCGTTTGCGGCGATTGCGCAGTTTGCCCCCGCCTTGATCGGTGGTTTGTATTGGCGTCTGGGCAATCGAAAGGGCGTTTATGTTGGCTTATTAGTCGGTTCAGTGATTTGGCTTATCACCCTGATGAGCCAAACCAGTATGTTGGCGGGCGATAGCGACAGTAATTTACTGCTGTGGATTATCACGCCGCCAGAACTGCTGAGAAGTTGGGATGTTAGCAGCTCAAACTGGGGCATAGTGCTGAGTATTTTACTTAATACCTTGTGCTATGCCGTGGTCTCGATGACGACCAGACCAAGCCTAAGTGAGCGCTTACAATCGGCAGCATTTGTTGGTACACCACTGCCTGAAAATGAGAACATCAGCCTCTATCAAAACCGTGTGACAGTCGCAGAATTAGAGATGTTGGCATCGCGTTTTGTGGGTCGAAAGCGAGCGAAAAGCGCCTTGCACAGCTATTGGCAGCAACATGGCCAGCCGTTACTTCCCAATCAACAAGCTCCAGCGAGCCTGATTAGACACGCAGAGCGTGTGCTTGCTGGTGTGTTCGGTGCTTCGTCTGCTAAGTTAGTACTCACTTCTGCTTTACAAGGCAGAAATATGCAGCTTGAAGAGGTTGCAACGATCGTTGATGAAGCCTCTGAGTTGTACGACTTCAGCCGTGGTTTACTGCAAGGCGCGATTGAACATATTGGCCAAGGTATTGCAGTAATCGACAAACAAATGAGGCTGGTGGCGTGGAATCAACGTTACTTAGAACTGTTTGAGTTCCCTGCTGGCTTGATTCAGGTTGGTCGACCCATTTCAGATGTGATTCGTCACAATGCTGAGCAAGGTTTGTGTGGTCCTGGCGACCCGGAAGATCACGTTCGCCGCCGTGTTTATCACCTTGAACAAGGCACTCGACATACTTCTTCTCGCATTCGTCCTGATGGTCGAGTCATTGAAGTGCAAGGTAACCCGATGCCAAGCGGTGGCTTTGTGATGAGCTTTACCGACATCACGGTATTCAGACAAGCAGAGCAAGCGCTAAAAGATGCTAACGAAAGCTTGGAGTCGAGAGTGCATGAGCGAACTCAAGAGCTCGAAAAACTGAATCATCGCTTGGTAAAAGCAACTCAGATTTCGGATCAAGAATCACAATCCAAGAGTCGTTTTCTTGCGGCTGTGAGTCACGATTTGATGCAGCCATTGAATGCTGCTCGCTTGTTTGCTTCTTCGCTATCTGAGGTCGCAAAAGAACAAGAGGTCAAACAGCTTTCATCCCACATCGAAAGTGCGCTTGGTGCGGCCGAAGATCTGATTGGTGATTTGTTGGATATCTCTCGCTTGGAATCCGGCAAGTTAGAAACCAACATTCATGCGATTGCCGTGCATGATGTACTAACCAATTTGAATGCGGAATTTAGCGCTTTAGCGATACAACAAAAAATCCAGTTTCAAATGATCCCATCGTCATTGTTCATTCATTCTGATCCTAAGTTATTAAGACGCGTGATTCAGAACTTTTTAACTAATGCGTTTCGCTATAACCCTGAAGGAAAAGTGGTACTGGGTGCGAGACGAGTGAATGGTCAGGTGCGAATCGATGTGTGGGATAACGGAACCGGTATCGATGAAGACAAGCAACAAGAGATCTTCGAAGAATTTACTCGTGGTAGCCAAGTGCGTGCTGATCAGGGGTTAGGGCTAGGATTAGCCATCTCCAAAGGTATTGCCCATGTGCTTGGTCATCAAATATCGATGCGTTCATGGCCGGGTCAAGGCAGTGTCTTTTCCATCACCTTAGCGAGAGCTGAAAAGGTGGCTCCGGTTGTACAAGCTTCGACGCCAATGGCGACCAGTGATATCGAGCACTTGAAAATATTGTGTGTCGATAATGAACGAGAGATTTTAGTCGGTATGGAGAACTTGATTGGTCGTTGGGGTTGTGAGGTTAAGACAGCCGTTGATCTAGTTGAAAGCTTGAAGTGCCTAGATGATGGTTGGCAGCCGGATGTGATTTTCTCTGATTATCGTTTGGATAATGGTCGAACCGGACTCGAAGTCCTGCAGCAGTGTCGTTTACGTCTTGGGGACTCTTTTGAAGGGGTCATCATCAGTGCTGATAGAACCGATGACATGCTGGCAGCGATAAAAGCCAATAGCTTCAGCTTTATCGCTAAACCCGTCAAGCCGCTAAAACTCAGAGCGGTCTTAAATCGGGTGAGCTAATTAGGAATAATCAGCTCGAATTTCTAATTAATGAACGGATGTAGAAAAGGCCTCGGATGAGGCCTTTTTTGTTTCAGTAAGGATCGTTAATGCCTGTTCGCTTTTTAACTAACTAGATAACTAGATAAATAACTAGCTAACTAACCAGCAATACCACCTTGTGTCAGTGTGGTCGGATTGAGCAGTTTGCTGAGTTCTTCTCGGCTAAGATCGGTTTCTCTTTCTGCCACATCAAGAATCGGTAAGCCTTCTTTGTAGGCCTTCTTGGCAATATCTGCTGCTTTTAGGTAGCCAATTACAGGGTTGAGCGCCGTCACTAGAATTGGGTTCTTTGACAGTGCTAAATCGAGATTGTCTTGGCGCACGGTGAAGGTAGCTATCGCTTTATCAGCCAGTGCGACTGAGCTGTTGGCTAACAGTTCTATGCTTTCTAATACGTTATGAGCAATCACAGGCAGCATCACATTCAGTTGGAAGTTGCCAGACTGCCCAGCCACCGTAATGGTGGTGTCATTACCAATCACTTGCGCTGCCGCCATGGCAGCTGCTTCTGGAATTACAGGGTTGACCTTTCCAGGCATGATCGATGAACCCGGTTGTAGCGCCTGCAACTCAATTTCCCCTAAGCCAGCCAACGGCCCTGAATTCATCCAGCGAAGATCGTTTGAGATCTTCATGATCGCAACAGCTGCAGTTTTAAGCTGACCTGACAGTGCAACGATCGCGTCTTGGCTACTGAGGTTAAAAAAGAAGTTTTCACTCGAGGTAAAACTGATCTTTGTCGATTGAGACAGGTTACTTGCAAACTTATCGGCAAAGCGTGGGTCGGCATTGATCCCTGTACCTACCGCTGTACCACCTTGAGCAAGCGCCTTGACTGCTGGCAAGCTGCTTTCTATCGCTTGCTTGGCATGTTCAATTTGATATTTCCAACCACCAAGCTCTTGAGCAAAGGTAATCGGCATTGCATCCATTAGATGAGTACGGCCAGTTTTGACTACCTCAGCAAGTTCATGCTGTTTTACGGTAAGCGCCGCAGATAGGTGGGTAAGTGCAGGCAGCAGCTTATTTTCTGCCATCAAAGCGACACTGACTTGAATTGCTGTTGGCACGACATCGTTACTGCTTTGACCCATGTTGACGTGATCATTCGGGTTTACGTCTCCTTGCAGGCTTCTTGAAGCGAGTGTCGCAATTACTTCGTTAGCATTCATGTTAGAGCTGGTGCCAGAGCCCGTCTGATAGACATCAATAGGGAATTGCTCGAGGTGTTTACCATCGATGATCTCTTGGCTGGCTTCGGCTATCGCGTTGGCAATATCACCTTCCAGTAAACCTAGCTGAGCATTAGTATCGGCGGCGGCCAGCTTAATTAACGCCAGTGCTTGAATGAAGCTGGTTGGCATCTTGTGTGAACTAAACGCGAAGTTATCCGCAGCACGTTGAGTTTGAGCTTGGTATAGCGCATCGGCAGGAACTTTCACTTCGCCCATGCTGTCTTTTTCTATCCGAAATTGTAGGGTCATGTTCTATCCTTGTTAGCCAAGTGGGGCTTGGACTTGTTGTAGTGTTTGGCTGAGATTCAAAAAACGCGCTTGGCCTTGTGGTTGCTGGCAGTAGTGGCGTTTCAAATAAAACAATGGAGAGTGAATAGAGTCTAGGCAGATATGACGAAAGGTGAAACTGCGGTCACGAGACTCAATCGCTTCTATCAAATGAAAGAAAACTTGGCGCAGGTACAGCTCGCACAACAAGATGTTTTCTTGGGCGGCATGCTTTTCATAGTAAGCCGAAAGCGTTAGTGCGCACTCGATGTAGTCTCGAATCACAAACGGCTCGTTACCTTGAACTTGCTCTAATGAAGCAAAGCGATCCTGTGCTTTGTAAAATCTTGAATAGAGAACCTGCTGCTCTTTCATCATCATTTGCATCTCTTTAATGGATGTTAATGATAATTATTATCAAATGAGAATTTAAAAACAACCCTTTCTTTAGTCTTTTTATAAAATGGCAGGGAAAAAGAAAAAGCCGATACATAAAGTATCGGCTTTCTTGAGTCAGTACCTAATCCCTACAATGTAAGTACTGATTCATTTTCTAAGTGCTTATTATCCTAGTCACTAAGTCGCGAGCTTCTTAGTGGTCGTGAGCTTCACCAGCACCTTTAGGATAACGGATAGACTCAACCATCTCTTGTACATCTTCAGGAACTTCAGCGGTCACTTTGTTCACTGCAATTGATACTACAAAGTTTAGACACATACCTAGCGTACCGATGCCTTCTGGGCTGATACCAAACCACCAATTTTCCGGTGTGCTTGCTGCTGGGTTAATGAACTTGAAGTAGATGATGTAGCTTGCTGTGAAGGCAATACCTGACAACATACCTGCAATAGCGCCTTCCTTGTTCATCTTCTTGTAGAAGATACCTAGGATGATGGCAGGGAAGAAGGATGCTGCGGCTAAGCCGAAGGCAAACGCTACTACCTGAGCTACGAAACCTGGTGGATTAATACCTAAGTAACCAGCACCGACAATCGCGACCATCGCTGCCAAACGAGCGGCTAATAGCTCCTGCTTGTCGGTCATGTTTGGTCTAAAGCCTTTCTTCAACAAGTCATGTGAAATCGACGTTGAGATGACCAATAGTAGACCTGCGGCTGTTGATAGTGCGGCTGCTAGGCCACCGGCTGCAAGTAGTGCTACAACCCAGTTAGGTAGTTTTGCTAGCTCTGGAGAAGCCAGTACGATGATGTCACGGTTAATCTTCATCTCGTTGCGTTCATCGCCCGAGTAGAACATTTTGCCATCGCCGTTCTTATCTTCCCAACCTACTAGGCCAGTGCTTTCCCAGTTTTTATACCAGCTTGGTGCGTCTACTGCTGCGACACCTTGCATGTCAGGACCGTTAATCGTTTCAATCATGTTTACACGAGCGAAGGCTGCAACGCCGGGTGCTGTTGTGTATAGCAATGAGATGAACAGTAGTGCCCAACCCGCTGAGATACGAGCATCACGTACTTTTGGTACTGTGAAGAAGCGAATGATTACGTGTGGAAGACCGGCAGTACCGACCATTAGAGCTGCACAGATGAAGAATACATCCACCATGCTCTTGTTACCTTCGGTATAGGCGGTAAATCCGAGCTCTTCGGTTAGGCCATCCAGTTTATCAAGAAGATAAACATCCGTGCCAGATAGCGTTGAACCCATACCAACTTGTGGAAGTGGGTTACCCGTCATCATGATTGAGGTAAAGATTGCTGGAACAAGGAAGGCGAAAATGAGGACACAGAATTGAGCTACCTGCGTATAAGTGATGCCTTTCATGCCACCAAGCACTGCGTAGAAGAACACAATACCCATACCAATGATGATGCCCAGGTTAATATCAACTTCTAGGAAACGAGAGAATACAACGCCAACACCACGCATCTGGCCTGCAACGTACGTAAATGATACGAAGATTGCACAGAATACCGCTACCATACGTGCTGTTTTCGAGTAGTAACGTTCACCGATGAAATCAGGAACCGTAAACTGACCGAACTTACGTAGGTAAGGTGCTAAACATAGCGCAAGTAGTACGTAACCACCTGTCCAACCCATTAGGTAAACCGCACCGTCGTAACCAACGAATGAGATGATACCTGCCATTGAGATGAATGATGCTGCCGACATCCAGTCAGCGGCTGTTGCCATGCCGTTTGCTACTGGGTGTACGCCGCCGCCAGCCACGTAGAATTCACTGGTTGTTCCAGCGCGAGCCCAGATTGCGATGCCGATATATACTGCGAAAGTAATACCGACGAGAATAAACGTCCAAGTTTGAATATCCATGTTCTAGCCTCTAGTCTTCCTGTACGTTGTATTTTTTGTCCAGCTTATTCATGCGAACAACGTAAATAAATATCAACGCCACGAAGGTATAAATTGAACCTTGTTGAGCGAACCAAAAACCTAGCTTAAATCCGCCAAATTGAATGGTATTGAGGACATCCACAAATAAGATGCCTGCGCCGTAAGACACCACAAACCATATTGCGAGTAGTGTTCCCATTATTCCCAAGTTTTCCTTCCAGTAGGCTTGAGCATGTTCCGTAGATTCGAACGCCATTGCCTTCTCCTTTATTCCGTTTTCGTAGAAACCGTTTTTGTGAAACCGTTTTGTAAAATAGCGTGTTAACGTAATGTTACGATTTAGAATGTAGCAAGGATAAGTCAAGGGATCTGTGCAACTTTAGTCGGGATGGTATTAGCGCTAATGTACTGAAATATGGGAGCTAGGAGACATAACCATAGAAAAATGTGATGTTACAGTATTGTTAAATTAGCCAAAGGTCTAACAAAAAGGGATGAATTAGACTGCGAGTCATAAAATTTAACAACTAAATGACCGAGAATCGGTATTTAGCCCTGCTTATGACACGAAGCGAAACATAAGTTTGTTATAGTAACAACGGCACTTTCACCGACCGTGCCTTGCTAAACGGCAGAAGATCAACAAGCTAGTGGCAAAAGATCAACAGGCTTAAAGCTCGGATTTTATTCTTTGGGGGAACGAATTGGACGCAATAACCATTAACCACTTATTCTTGACTGGTGCCGTACTCATCGCCATCAGCGTGCTTTTCTCACAAGTGTCCTCTCGATTGGGCGTTCCTATTCTTTTGATCTTTTTGTTCGTTGGTATGTTAGCGGGTGAAGATGGACCCGGTAATATTCATTTCGATGATTACTCACTGACCTACTTGGTGAGTAACCTTGCGCTTGCCGTGATTCTGTTGGATGGCGGTATGCGAACCAAGGTGGCGAGCTTCAAGGTCGCTTTCTGGCCTTCGCTCTCGCTGGCGACGATAGGTGTCGCATGTACAGCAACCTTAACCGGATTAATGGCGGCTTGGTTGTTTGACTTGTCATTAATGCAGGGCATCTTGGTCGGGGCGATTGTTGGTTCAACCGATGCGGCAGCGGTATTCTCTTTGCTGAAAGGACAGAGTCTCAATGAGCGTGTGGGTTCAACTCTAGAGATCGAATCGGGCACCAACGACCCAATGGCGGTCTTCCTGACGGTGACCTTAATTGCGCTGTTAGGTAACCCTGACGCTGAGATGGGAATGAACTTCCTACTGCAAAGTTTTGCGATGCAGTTTGGTATCGGTACCCTTGTTGGCATTGGCGGCGGCTGGGTTCTATGGAGCTTAATCAATCGAGTACAACTGGCTGATGGCCTTTATTCCATTCTGGTACTCAGTGGGGGCGTGGCTCTGTTTGCGTTCTCTAACATGCTTGGCGGCAGCGGCATCTTATCGATTTACCTAGTGGGCTTGTTCATTGGTAATCGTCCAACGCGTTCTCGACACTCTATTCTTAATGTCCTAGACGGTATGACGTGGCTAAGTCAGATCGTGATGTTCTTGGTGTTGGGTTTATTGGTGACTCCATCGACCTTAATGGACATTGCACTTCCTGCGTTAGCACTGGCTTTCGGTATGATTTTGTTTGCTCGTCCAGTGTCGGTTTGGTTGGGTTTGCTGCCGTTCAGAAGCTTTACCACCAAGGAGCGCTGGTTTGTCTCTTGGGTCGGTTTACGTGGTGCAGTTCCGATCATTTTGGCGGTTTTCCCGATGATGGCTGGTCTGCCAAATGCTCAGCTGTATTTCAATATCGCCTTCTTCGTGGTTATGGTTTCGCTGATTGTTCAAGGTGGCAGCTTAATGAAAGTCGCAAGACTCGCTAAAGTGACTCTACCGCCAACGCCAACACCGATTTCTCGTACCGGTATCGAGATTTATCCGACCAGTGAATGGGAGATGTTTGTCTACAAGCTGAAAGAGGAAAAGTGGTGTGTCGGTGAACCGCTCAAGCGTTTATCGATGCCAGAAGGGACGCGCATCACCGCACTGTTTCGACAAGATGCCTTGCTTCACCCATCGGGCAGTACCATATTAGAGGCGAACGATATTCTCTGTGTGCTTGGTCAAGATAAAGATCTAGATAGCCTAAGTGAGCTGTTCAGTGAGGCACCTTTGGCAGAAGAAGCCGCTCGATTCTTTGGTGACTTCTTCTTAGATGTTGGGTTATCGGTCGCTGCGGTAAGCGATTGTTATGGTATTGAACTTGGCTCGGAAGAAGAGCGAGAAATGACGCTAAAACAATTGGTCGATCAAGAGCTTGGGGCGCACCCGGTATTAGGCGACAGCTTTGAGTGGCATGACATCACTTGGGTGGTTGCAGATATAGATGATCATAAAGTCGTCAAGCTGGGTTTATGTTTGCCTAAGACGACTTTAGAAGAGGATGTAAACGAAGCTTAATTGTGGATTTCTTGTAGTAAGATAACTGCTTGAGTTCGGTTTTTCACATCCAGTTTACGGAAGATGGCTGTCATATGCGCCTTGATGGTCGCTTCCGAAACATTCAATTCATACGCGATTTGCTTGTTCAGCAGGCCGTCCGATAGCATTCCTAACACTTTGTATTGTTGAGGCGTCAGTGTGGAAAGCTTTTCCGCAAGGTCGCTACAGGCTGCATTGTTGGTGATAAGCCCTTCAGGGAAGAACGGGTCGCCATTCAACACTTGATTGAGTGCACTGACCAATTCACGCATATCACTCGACTTAGGAATAAAGCCAAAGGCACCGTGGCTCTTCACTTGAGTGACAACGCTGGCATCCTCGCTGGCAGAGATCACCACAATTGGTAAATCTGGGTATTCAGCACGCAGTTGAATTAGGCCAGACATCCCGTTTGCTCCCGGCATTTTAAGGTCGAGAAGCAACAGATCTGGTTCATCTTCTTTTTTTAGTAGAGTCAGTAAGGCATCGAGAGAATCAGCCTCAAGCAGGTTCGCACCGCTGATAGCCATATGAACTGACTGAAACAGGGCGTTGCGAAAGAGAGGGTGGTCATCAGCAATGATGATGGTATAGGTCGAGTCCATGACGTTCATACTTTTAACAATTTAGTTAATATTTATTATCATCCTGATTGAGTATGTGGACAATATCTATGCATTAAAAGTCTGAACCATATCGACTTTTATCCCCGGAATAAGAAAGCGTTACTCTGAATAGCAAAAAAGCCGCACTGCCATCTCGTTACTGAGGGGCGGTGCGGCTTTCGTTTAGGCGGATATTCCGGTGAATATTGCCGTTATAGCTGGTGGTCTTGCATGTGTTTCAAGAATACATCGGCAGCCATAAAACCCGTAACACGAGCATTTGGAACATGGTTACCCTCGCCATCCCAGAACTCTATGGTTGGCAAACCGAGTACCTGTAATTGTTTAAGCAGTTCAATGTCTTGAGGCATGTTTCTCGTTACGTCAGCCTGAAGCAGGACGAAATCAGAAAGCTTGTTCTCAACATCAGCTTGGTGGAAGGTGTACTTCTCAAACTCTTTACAGGCCACACACCAATCGGCGTAGAAGTCGAGCATCACGGGCTTACCGAGTTTCTTCGCTTCGATGAGCTGGATTTCTAATTCTTCAACCGTGTTGATGCGTGCAAATTGGATTTGCTGTTCAACCACCACGCTCTTTTCTGCAAACCAGTAATTCAACGCAGGTTGCGCAGAAGCGAATAGGCCGAGCATCGCGATGATACCAACAGCGCTTTGCTTCCAGCCGCCGAATGGCAGTGCATTCTTGCTGTGGTAAAGCCAACCAAAGGCGATGAAGCCTAATCCAGACCAAAGCACGGTTGCCCACAATTCAGGAATAATTCGCTCTAGCAGGAAGATAGGCGCTGCCAGCAAGATAAAGCCGAATACGATCTTCACCTTATCCATCCAGCTGCCTGCTTTTGGCAGTAGCTTATTACCAAATACCGCAACTAAGATCAGCGGGATACCCATACCCATGGCTAACGCATACAGAGCAATCGCACCCGTTAATAGGTCACCACTTTGAGCGACATACAGCAGCGCACCGGACAGTGGCGCTGTGGTACAAGGTGAACACACCAAGCCCGAGATAGCGCCCATCGCGAACACGCCCAAAGTATTGCCACCTTGTTGTTTGTTACTTTGATTGTTAAGCCAAGTTTGGATGCTGCTTGGCAGTTGTAGGTTATAAACGCCGAACATCGACATCGCCAACGTCACGAACAGAACACTCAGCGCGATCAGTACGTAAGGGTGTTGCATGGCCGCTTGGAACTGCATGCCTGCTGAAGCAACCACTAAACCTAATAAGGTGTAAGTTAACGCCATGCCTTGCACATAAATGAACGACAGCATTAACGCGCGGCCTTGGCTGAGCTTGCCGCCACCCAATACGATACCCGTCAGAATCGGATACATAGGCAGAACACACGGCGTAAAGGCTAAACCAACACCGAGTGCTAAGAATAGTAATGGAGTCCACCAACTGTCACCGAGCTTATCGGCTAAGCCTGCTTCTTTTGAAGCGGGAGTATTGGTTTGTTGAGTGGTAGTGCTTGCTGTGTCAGCTGCAGGAGAAGAGGGTTGTACTGAATTGTCCGCTTCACCAGCTGCAGCAGATAAACCTTGTGAGGCACTGCTGTTTTGGGCATCACCACTGTTTTGCACATCACTGCTTTTTATATCCCCAGGATTCGTCGAAGTAAACGGTTCAATGTCGATTACTCGAGTTTCTGGTGGGTAGCAGAAACCAGCATCTGCACAACCTTGATACTTAACGATCAGCTGTGAGCCATCTTGGTAACTCTGTAGCGGAACTTGCACGAATAACGGCTGAGTATAAATGCTCACCTCACCGAAGAATTCATCTTGGTGTGGTTGGCCATCTTCCATTTCAACATTGCCGATAGCGAGATTTTGGCCAGTGAACGAGAGGCTATGTTGATAGAGGTAGTAGCCCTCTTTTACTTGCCAGTCGAGAAGGACCTTGCCGTCTTGCTGGTAGTAATTGAAAGGGAAAGCTTGGTCTACAGGGACAAAACCGTTGTTATTGCCTCCGAAGCTTGGCTCGGCGTTGTCGTTTCCAAAAAGCGCCCACGCAGGCTGGGTGAACAGGGAAACACAAACAAAAAGTAATGTGGCAAGTCGTCGCATACTATTTAGTCATCAAAATGGAGTTGAAGGTATCTTAACTCAATCAGACCGTAATAGTTTGTGATTAGTTTCATCGACCAGCAAATATCCGCTAGGGCGGGTGAGCCACTTTCTTAGGCAATCGAGAGAGGGTTAGCAGCGCAACTGCAGTGAACTGCCCTTGCCAATAAGACATTTAGGCAACACCCAAGCGTGCTCTTACTACTTGTTCGCAAGCATCAATGTTCATCGTGTCTTTCGGGATAATTAGCACGGTGTCATTGCCGCCAACCGTACCGATAATCTCGGTATGTGGGTCGATATCGACTAATCTTGCGACCAACTGTGCGCAACCAGGGTTTGTTTTTACGATCACCATCGCTTGGTTGTGAGTAATTAATTCGATTTGTGATGAGATTGAGGCATCGACACGCACTGGCGCGCTTTCAACCGTGATGCAGTAAACCTTTTTACCACAGGCATTCTGAATTTTGACAACGCCAAGCTGTGACAAAATGCGAGAGACGGTCGATTGGCTGATACCTGTATAGCCAATGTCGACGAGTTTCTCGCGCAGTTGATTCTGGGTCGAGAAGCTTTGTTGTTGTAGTAAGCGTTTGCACGCGGCAGTCAGTGTTTTATCTTCAGCTGAATACAAGCAACCGTGCTCAGTGATTTGGTTCATGAACAACTCCTTAAGGTCAACGTGTTGATATCGCTTGTCCATAGCGCAGAACGCACTCCCAAAGCCGTAGAGTACGATTGTTAATTAGAGCTTACCGATGAACCCCGAAATAAGAGGGAGGGTATGCGAGATGTATGATCATCTATTCATTGAGTCTAACACTAAAGGATAGTTATCTTTTTGAAGGCGATCACCAAACAAAATTCTGGTTAATTGCTTTTATTGCGGAGTTTTATTCTTTGGTTAAATGGATATTTATTCCGTGTTGGGAATAAATATCCATGAATTATTAAGGGTTTTTGTTGCGGAGGTAATAGCGCTAAGGGTTAGCGAATTTCACTCATGATCTCGCGAGAGAATACTTTTTCACAGTAGTGACATTTTAGCTGTACGTTTTCGTGTTTTAGCTGCACTTTAAAGCTACTTTCGACAGGTTCACCGTGCGAAATACAGTTGCTATTTGGGCAAGCGAACACACTGTTGATTTGTTCTGGCAGCACAAGTGTTAGCTTGTTGACCACTTTGTACTCTTCAATCTGATTCACTGTCGCTTGTGGAGCGTATAGAGCCAATTGGTTGGCTTGTTCCTTGGTCAGAAAGATGTTCTCAATCTTGATTAGGTCTTTGTTGCCGAGCGCTGATGATGGCAGGTTTAACCCCATCGTGATGCGTTGTTCTGTTTTATGCAGCTTGAACAGTTTGAGAATTTTAATCCCAAGATGAGCAGGGATGTGGTCAATCACGCTGCCATTACGGATCGCTTCTACTTGTAGCTGAGTTTGTTTAACCATGACTGTATCTCCTGCTTATAAAGTGTCGTTTAGAACTAGGGCTAATAAAGCTTCACGTGCATACACACCGTTTTCGGCTTGTTCGAAGTAGTAAGCGTGTGGCGTTTTATCGACGTCAGTTGTGATTTCGTCGACGCGTGGCAGTGGGTGAAGTACCTTCATGTTTTGGCGAGCGTCTTTCAGCGTATCGGCCGTCAGAATGTAAGCCGATTTCATGTGTGCGTATTCTGACGCATCAAAGCGCTCTTTCTGTACGCGAGTCATGTACAGCACATCCAGTTCAGGCACCACTTCTTCAATGCTGCTGTGGGTGCTGTATTGGATACCCATCTCTTCTAGTTCTTCACAGATGTAATCTGGCATCTCTAACACTTCTGGCGCGATAAAGAAGAAACGCACGTTATTGAATTTTGATAGTGCTTGCGTCAATGAGTGCACGGTGCGGCCATATTTTAGGTCACCAACGAATGCCACATTGAGGTTATCGAGCGTGCCTTGCGTTTCGTAAATCGAGAATAGATCCAACAAGGTCTGCGTTGGGTGTTGGTTCGCACCGTCGCCACCATTCACAATTGGTACACCGTTAGAGAATTCAGAGGCTAAACGTGCTGCGCCTTCTTGTGGATGACGCATCACAAAGGCATCAACGTAAGAAGAAATGACCTGCACCGAATCGGCAAGTGTTTCGCCTTTTTTAGCCAGCGATGTGTTTCCGCCATTATCAAAACCGATGACGGTGCCGCCAAGACGCTGAACCGCGGTTTCAAATGAAAGGCGAGTTCGAGTTGAAGGTTCAAAGAAGCAACTCGCGACAACCTTATTTTTCAGCAGCTCTGGATTTGGCTCTGCTTTGAGTCTTGCGGCAGTATCGACGATAAGCTCCAGTTCATCACGAGAGAGCTCTGGAATGGAGATGATGTGCTTGTTAAATAACGAATGCGCCATAACGGGTCTTCCTTTTTCTATGCATACAGTCAAATTGCGGACAAAAAAAAGCCCCCTAAAAATAGGAGGCTTCGAAACGATCAATAGAGCAAAATAAAAATGACACCAACGCCATTCTAAGGCGTATTGGTTGACAATCATGTGCGACAAAATTGCGGTTCATTTTTTGCTCTCTTAAGACAAATTGCGGAGGATTATACTCAGATAAAAAGGCCATGCAATACTTTCTGTAAAGTATTCATTTAATGGATTTTTATGCGAAATAACGTCCGTTTTAATCTTCCATTTAAGCCTTTGTTGGAACTGAGAATCTCAGGCTTTTTTAGGTAATAATCTATTTAACTACATGAAAAAAAATGCGAGCTTTATCCAAGGTCAAAATCCCAAGAACGCCACCCGCATTTCCCTGTCATTGCACTTAACTTATTAACGTCTTGCGAACAAGTGAGTGCTTAGCTTCTTAATTTTTAACGTCTTAACTGGTTAGCTTCTTAGGTAATTAGCTGCCTAATGTCGCAACCATGACTGCTTTGATGGTGTGCATGCGGTTCTCTGCTTCATCGAAGACGATAGAGTATTCAGACTCGACCACTTCATCTGTCACTTCTACGCCATCTTTAAGCTGCGGATATTCAGCAGCAAGCTGTTTGCCTACTGTGGTATCTTCGCCGTGGAAAGCCGGTAGGCAGTGCATGAACTTCACATGTGGGTTGCCTGTTGCCTTGATCATGTCCATGTTGACTTGGTAAGGCATCATTAGGTTAATACGCTCAGCCCATGCTTCTTTTGCTTCGCCCATTGATACCCAAACATCGGTGTATAGGAAGTCACAACCTTGCACGCCTTCTTGAACATCTTCTGTTAGCGTGATTTTGCCGCCCGTGTGCTCTGCAATTTCACGACATTGAGCCAATAGCTCTTCTTGTGGCCAGAATTGTTTTGGAGCAACAAGGCGAATGTCCATGCCCATTTTCGCAGCGCCAACCATCAGAGAGTTACCCATGTTGTTGCGAGCATCACCTAGGTAAGCAAAGCTGATTTCATGCAGTTGTTTACCACGACCGTATTCCGTCATAGTTAGGAAGTCAGCAAGGATCTGTGTTGGGTGGAATTCGTCAGTCAGACCATTCCATACCGGTACACCAGCGTAAGCGCCTAGCTCTTCAACGATTTCTTGACCGAAGCCGCGGTATTCAATGCCATCGTACATACGGCCAAGAACGCGAGCGGTATCTTTCATTGATTCTTTGTGGCCAATTTGAGAGCCAGATGGGCCTAAGTAAGACACTCGAGCACCTTGGTCGAATGCGGCAACTTCAAATGCACAGCGAGTACGAGTGGAGGTTTTCTCAAAGATAAGCGCAATGTTTTTGCCAGTCAGTGTTGGCTGTTCGTAACCGTTGTACTTCGCTTTTTTTAGCTCCATAGAAAGATCTAACAAGTGTTGAATTTCGCGTGGAGTGAAATCTAGTAGTTTTAGGAAGTTACGATTGCGTAGGTTAAAAGCCATGATGTATTCCTTTTTAGATTTAGGCGCTTCCTTGTTACAGGGAAAGAAAATTCAAGAAAGCGCGATTCAATATTTAGTTAAATTTGTTCGGTTCTGTTTGTTCGTTTAATTCTGTTTTCGCAAGCTTTAAAAGCTCTCAAGGTTTCAGCTTCTTAAGCTTTAAGGTTCCAAGCTTTAAGTTTTTCAAGGAGATAAAGCTCGCTAGTGCGTTAACCTTTGGTGATATTGGTGCCCGCTTGGCCTTGCAGGATTTGCAAACCATCTTCGAGTGCGCCTATACCCACTACTTTTCCGCCTTGCTGAATGAATTCGCACGATGCTTCAATTTTTGGCCCCATCGAGCCTGCATCAAATGTGAACTTCGCCAATTCGCTTGGTGTGGTGCTGCGCAGTGCGTGTTGAGTTGGCTTGCCCCAATCAAGGTACACAGCCTCAGCATCGGTCAAAATAAGCAGCGCATCCGCATCCAGTTGTTTCGCCAAGAAAGCCGCTGACATGTCTTTGTCGATAACCGCTTCAACACCCACTAATTTGCCATTCTCTTTTTTCACTGGGATGCCACCACCGCCAGTACAAATTACTAGGTGACCCGCATCGATAAGCTGTGTGATCGCGTCGTGCTCAACAATGCCGGTAGGGCGTGGGCTTGGTACCACGCGACGGAAATGTTGGCCGTCAGGTTTTACTATCCAGTGGAATTTCTCTGCCAATTCACGCGCTTCTGCTTCTTCGTAGATCGGGCCAATCGGCTTTGTTGGATCCGCAAATGCTGGATCGTTTGGATCAACCGTCATTTGCGTCAACATGCACGAGATGTTGCGGTCAGGCAGGTAGTTCTTGAACTCTTGCATCAGCATGTAGCCGATCATGCCTTGAGTTTCACTGCCCAGCACATCCAGCGGGTACGGGTTTACTTTTTTGTATTCCAAACCTTGCAGAGCAAGTAGGCCAACTTGTGGGCCATTACCGTGTACTAGAACCACGTTGTACACTTTCGCGATTTCAGAGATGGTTTTAACCGCGGTTTCAATATTACGGCGTTGAACATCGGCTTCTAACGGCTCACCGCGACGAAGTAGGGCGTTACCGCCGAGTGCAACAACAACAGTTTGCTTAGTCATAATTGTGTTCTCTCATTTTGGCCAAGTTGAGATTATTTAAGATCGTTCAACTTGGCCGTTTTCGTCTTAGTGATTAGATACCATCACGCTCAATTGGGCAGCTCATGCAGCGTGCGCCACCGCGACCGCGACCAAGTTCGTCTCCTGGAATCGGAAGAACCGTGATGCCTGCTTTGTCGTATTTTTCGTTGGTGTAGGTGTTGCCTTCGTAGCCAATAACGACGCCAGGTTTAACCGTTAGCACGTTGTTTGCATCGTTCCACTGTTCACGTTCTGCATGGAAGTTGTCGCCACCGGTTGTGATTAGGTTTAGCTTGTCTACGCCAAGTGCTTTTTCGATAGCCGTTACGAAGTAGCCTTCTTCTTTCACTTTTACAGCGCCAGACTCATCGCCAGTTAGGTTCCAACACTGCACGTCTTTACTTACCACTTCAGGGTAAACAGAGAACGTATCTTCGTTCATGTGAGTCATTACGGTGTCTAAGTGCATGCAAGAGCGGTGTTTTGGTAGCTGCATTGCGATAACTTGTGTCGCTTGACCGTGTTTGAATAGGCTAGATGCTAAGTGTTCAACACCTTGTGCTGTTGTACGTTCAGACATACCGATAAGCACCGCGCCACGACCAAGTACAAGAACGTCACCACCTTCAATCGTTGAGTTGTCGTAATTGATTTTTTCTTCATCGCCGAAGTATTTAATGAAGTCTTGGCCTGCGAATGTTGGGTGCCAGCGGTAAATAGCGCGAACGTGGTTTGTTTCACGTTGACGAGCTGGTTTCGCCATTGGGTTGATAGATACACCGCCGTATACCCAGCAAGATGTGTCGCGAGTAAATAGGTGGTTTGGTAGTGGCTCGATAATGAAGTCGGTTGGTGCGTGCATGCCTTGCATCATTGAAGATGATTTCATTGGCATCTCAGCGTAAGACAAACCGCCCGTTAGGATTTTTGCTAGCTCTAGGTTTGGTAAGTCGCCCAAGTAGCAGCGCACATCATTGGCGAATGTTTTACCCAAACGGTAATCAGATACTTGGCAGCTTAGTAGCCAATCTTTCGCTTCTGACACCGCTAGTGTGTCGGCTAGCAAGTCAGTAAGAAGAAGAACCTCAACACCTTGATCACGTAGCGTTTGAGTAAATGCGTCATGCTCTTTACCTGCACGCTCAACAGCCAGTACGTCATCAAATAGCAAATCGTGACAGTTAGAGGGTGTTAGGTGAGTCAGTGCGCGTCTTGGGCGGTGAACTAGAACGCGGCGTAATTGACCTATTTCAGAACCTACATAGAACTTACTCATGATCGTCTCTCTCTTATATATTTGAATTACTTTTATTGCTAAGAGTAATTATTTATTTTCAGTTGAGAAGAATGAATTATTTTATTCATATCTCTTGTCTGGAATTAATATTACGCCTGCTAGTCAGGTATTCTTAGAGATCTATCACAAATCGTTTTTTATCCTGCAGCCCTTTAAAATCAAGGGTTTTAACAAACTTTATGCACTTTCAACTATTGTCATCCTTTTCTAAATAGTTAACTCCTTGGGAATTTTATGCATGCTTTTTAAAGGCAACTAGCTAGAATCTAATTTACGAGGGATTATATGCAGAATAGTTTTATTGATAAGAGTGTGCTTAGTTTGGAAGTATGCAATGTTAGTATTTATATATTTAATTTTGTACGTAGAATTAATTATTATTTAACAATTTAAATGCGAATAAAGCTATTGTGGTCACACTTTATAATTGAGCTTTTTAAGCCAGTTTTCTATAAAAATCACTACTATTTCCTCTTTGGTTATTACTGCGTAAATTACCTTAAATATAATTAACGCTAATAAATGACTAAATATTTGTATAAATATAAGAGCGAAGAATAGTTGGCGATTTATTAGCTTTAACCTTGATGTTTAAACGTTGGCTTGCTCTTTGTCGCAAGTGGTTTTTGCTTGTTTAAGCTTTGCTACTGAGATAGGTCATAGAGAGGTGTTAAATGAAGCGTGTGCAGCTCGGCAGGTTGTTTTGGTGATCGGGTTGGAGTTGGATTAAATAGCAATAAAAAAAGCCGCTATGGAAGCGGCTTTGGATGAGAACGGAGTGAAGTGCTTTAAGTTAGATCAGCGCACCAATACTCAGTACAACGATGCAGAACACCATTAAGATACCGACTAATGGCATTACCCATTTAACCCAGCGAACATAAGGGACGCGGGCAATCGCCAAGCCACCCATCACAACCGCAGAGGTCGGGGTGATTAGGTTCACCAAGCCAGATGCCGATTGGTAAGCGGTGATCACAAGGTCACGACCTACGCCAGCAAAGTCGGCCAGTGGTGCCATGATTGGCATGGTGAGTACGGCTAAACCAGACGTTGATGGTACTAAGAATGACAATAGAATCTCTAAGAAGAACATCACGTTAATAAAGATAACTGAAGAAAGCCCCGTTACCATTTGTTCTGCAGAGAACAGAATCGTATCGGTGATCATACCGCGGTCCATCACGACCACGATACCACGCGCGATGCCGATGATAAGCGCTACACCAAGTAGGTCGCGGGCACCATCAATAAAGCTAGTCGTAAACTCTTCTTCGCTCATGCGAGCCACAATACCGACAATGATTGTCGCGGCTAAAAACATCGCTGAGATCTCTGCCATCCACCAGCCAGCAACCGATACACCGTAAATCATCACAGCGAAAGAGCCACCGAAAATAGTGAGGATTAATTTACGCGTTGTGGTGAAATCAAGTTTTTCGTCGCTCGCGTTACCAAGGAAGTGCGCTTTGTTCTCTTCGTATTTGTCGTAGACAATCGATGTTGTTGGGTCAGCTTGAACCATTCTTGCGTAACGCATGACGTAGGCAACACAAATTATCCAACCAATAACAAGCATGGCAATACGCAGCACGATACCGTCAGTAAATGGGATACCAGAGGCGTTGGCAGCGATCACGGTTGCGAATGGGTTAATCGTTGACCCTAGCACCCCAATCCCTGCGCCAAGCAGTACGGTCGCAGCGGCAACAAGAGGGTCAAAGCGAGCGGCCATCATTACTGGTACTAGCAGCGTATAGAATGGTAGTGATTCTTCCGCCATGCCGTAGACGGTACCGCCAGCAGCAAACAATGCCATCAGTATCGGTATCATCAACTCTTCTCGCCCTTCTAGGCGGGCGGTGACGCGTTCGATACCGGCATCAATGGCGCCAGTTTTGGTTACTAGCCCTAAGAAGCCACCAATGATTAAGATGAACAGCGAAACATCGATTGCTGCAGCTTCATAGCTATTGTGGTCGTAGAAACCGTCAATAGGCGCGAGTAGTACGTCAATCACACCTTGAGGGTTACCTTCTACTGCTTGATAGGTTCCGGTAACCGGTACTTCTCGACCTAACTCTTCATTCATGGCTCGGTCGTATTGGCCTGCTGGAACAACCCAGGTAAGCAGGGCTACGAATGCAATTAGAATAAATAGAATGGTGTAGGCAGAAGGGAATTTAAAGTTGGCAAAGAAGCCGCCCTTTTTTTTCTCGCTTGGTATCGTCTGAGTCGTCATGGCTATCTCCTTACATCATCCTAAATAGAATTGACGTGAATTAGCGACTAATGTTTATAGATTGTAAATACAGTGACATTTATAAAGCATTCAACGATATAAAATTCTTGCCCTTATAGAGCGAACATCTATATGACGTTGCCGACTTTAAATATAAGTATCTTTATATTTATATATCCAAATGAATTTAGATTTAATTTAACTGCGGTTATTTTATTCCTTACGTCGGAATTTAAGTTTGGTATTGTTCACAAAAATAGTGACCAATGAATAGGTTGAAAAACGTTAGAAAAAGAGCAAGGTTTTTTGGTTAGTTAGCTTGGATTAATATTCGATGTGAATTAGAGGGAAACAAGGGGTGGTTGCGTTGGCAGGCATTGTTAATGAATGGCGTGAATATTATTGGAATTTTATTCAAACTTTATTTTTGTTCGGATTTTTAGGTTTATAATGTTTATTTGATACGTATCAAATAAACACATTGTACAGAAAACAAAAAAGGAAGCCGAAGCTTCCTTTTAGGTTTGGTTTTTCAGCGAGTGTTAGATAAACAGACCGCCGAATGCGAAGCCGAGTGCTACCGCTGTACTGATTGTTGCCACACCAGGAATGAAGAATGGGTGGTTAAATACGTACTTACCAATACGAGTTGAACCTGTGTCATCCATCTCAACCGCTGCCAGTAGCGTAGGGTAAGTTGGAAGTACGAACAGTGCACTTACCGCAGCAAAAGAAGCCACGGCTGTTAGTGGTGCTACGCCAATCGCTAGAGCTGCAGGCATCAGTGCAACCGTTGTTGCGCCTTGAGAGTAAAGCAGCATAGAAGCGAAGAACAGAACAAGAGCCAGCATCCAAGGGTAGTCAGCCAGTAGAGCACCAGCAACGTCTTTGATTTCAGCAACGTGTGCATTCACAAACGTTGAACCTAACCAAGCCACACCAAGTACACAAACACATGCTGTCATACCTGAACGGAATGTTGGAGCCGAAGAAATCTTCGCTGCATCAATCTTAGTGAACATCACGATTGCCGCTGCTGCTGCCAGCATCACAGCCATGATCGCTTCGTTACGGCCCAGTGCTGGGTTTTCAATTAGGCCAACAGAGCTAGAGATAGCGGCTGCGTAGCAAACAACAAAACCAATCGCCGCAAGGAAGATGTAAGTCGCTTTCTTCGCTGTTGGTAGAATTTCGCGTTTCTCTTCTGTTGCTAGCTTGATTAGACCTTTCTCTAGACGTTCTTGGTAAATAGGATCGTCTTTCAGTTCGCTGCCCATGTAGTTCGCGACAACCGCACCAACCATACAAGCGATGAAGGTTGTTGGAATACAAACCATCAATAGCGTTAGGTAATCGACACCAAAGGGTGCCAGCATCGCTGCGAAAGCCACAACTGCTGCCGAAATAGGCGAAGCTGTGATCGCAATTTGAGAGGCTACAACTGCGATAGACAGTGGGCGAGAAGGACGAACACCTTGGCCTTTTGCTACTTCTGCAATAACAGGCAACGTAGAGAATGCTGTGTGACCAGTACCCGCCATCAGTGTCATTACAAAGGTCACAATCGGCGCGTAAAAGGTGATTCGTTCAGGGTGTTTACGCAAAAAGTTTTCTGCAATTTGTACCAACCAGTCCATACCGCCAGCAACCTGCATTGCTGCAATTGCGGTGATAACCGACATGATGATCAAAATTACATCGACCGGGATGAAAGATTGGCTTGTTGGAACACCAAGAATTAATGAAAGGGCAATAACACCAGCACCACCGGCAAAACCAATACCGATACCGCCAATTCTGGCCCCCAAAAAGATAAAGAGCAGGACGACAAATAGTTCTACTGCAATCATAAGTAACACCTCATTTTAGATTTTATTATGTGAACATTCGCCACTGGAATGTTCACATAATAGTTCTATGGTTTAGGTTTAATTAAGCAAAAACGCAACTAACGGAAATCCACAAGATCAGCAGGGTTAACCGTATTGGAGCCTAAAAAAGGGCTCCGTTTGGAGCCCTTTCTCGCTACCGTTATTCGTAGCGTTTAGCTTTATACTGAGGATGCATCAGATTTTCAACAGAGAAAATGTCATCAAGTTCTTCTTCGCTCAATAAACCGCGCTCAAGAACCACATCACGAACACTCTTACCTGTTTCAGCACAAATCTTACCTACAATGTCACCCTCGTGGTGGCCAATGTATGGGTTTAGGTAAGTTACGATACCGATAGAGTTAAATACGTGAGATTCACATACTTCTTTGTTCACAGTAATGCCGTCTACACACTTGTCGCGTAGGTTCACACATGCATTTGTTAGGATATCTAAAGACTCAAACATGCTTTGTGCGATAACAGGTTCCATTACGTTCAATTGAAGTTGACCGCCTTCTGCTGCGAAAGAAACCGTGTTGTCGTTACCTAGAACTTTAAAGCAAACTTGGTTTACTACTTCAGGTACAACTGGGTTTACTTTAGCTGGCATGATTGAAGAACCCGCTTGCAGTTCCGGTAGGTTTAGCTCGTTGAAGCCAGTACGTGGACCTGAAGAAAGAAGACGTAAGTCGTTACAGATCTTAGACAGTTTAACGGCTAGACGTTTAAGTGCGCCGTGCGTCATTACGTATGCGCCACAGTCAGACGTTGCTTCGATTAAATCTTCAGCCGCTACACACTCTAGGCCAGTTACTTCTGCTAGGTGCTTAACTGCTAGGCCTTGGTAACCCGGTGCTGCGTTCAGACCAGTACCGATAGCTGTTGCGCCTAGGTTAACTTCAAGCAGTAGTTTTGAAGTGTATTCTAGGTTTTTGATTTCTTCGTTGATGGTTACAGCCCAAGCGTGGAACTCTTGGCCAACCGTCATAGGCACAGCATCTTGAAGTTGAGTACGACCCATCTTCAAAATTGTGTTGAATTCTTGGCTCTTAAGCTCAAATGCACCTTTTAGGTATTCGATAGCATCGATCAGTTTACGAACGCTGTTGTAAACAGAGATGCGGAAGCCCGTTGGGTAAGCACAGTTTGTCGATTGGCTGCGGTTTACATGGTCATTTGGGTTGATGAACTCGTATTGGCCTTTTTCTTTGCCCATAAGTTCAAGTGCCACGTTCGCAACGACTTCGTTCGCGTTCATGTTTACAGAAGTACCAGCACCACCTTGGAAAACGTCCGATGGGAACTGATCCATGCACTTGCCAGTGTCTAGAATGAGGTCACAAGCTTCGATGATGTATTTAGCCACTTCGCTTGGAATTACACCTAACTCTTTGTTTGCTAAAGCCGCTGCTTTCTTTGTCATCACCATACCGCGAACGAATTCAGGTACATCTGAGATCGTTACATTTGAGATGTTGAAGTTTTCAACTGCGCGTAGAGTGTGGATGCCGTAGTAAGCATCAGCCGGAACATGACGTTGACCTAATAGATCTTCTTCGAGACGAGTAGCTTGAGGAGCTTCAATTTGAGCTTCTGATTGAGTAGCCATAACAGGATCCTTAGAGAATTATTCTGATTATATAGTTAGTTATTAGCCTATTCTGTGTGCAAATACTCCGTTCGCTAGAATATTGGGCTGATAAATCCGTCCTGACTTATGTGGCACATGATACTGTACTTAGCGCATAAAAATATTAAGTTGATCACCTTTTTCGTTTTTGTTTCGTCAATATTTAGCAAACTTATTCCGGGTCAATAAACACGCTTATTTACAGGATAAATTTGAGATTGGTAGGGCTTTCAGCGTAAACTGGACGTAACAAAGGAGGGCGTGTGTTTCCTATCTTATTATTACTCTTTATCTTCGTACCCATCATTGAGATTGGGCTATTTATTCAAGTTGGTGGCTTCTTAGGATTGTGGCCAACTATCGCGTTGGTTTTGATCACTGCATTTGTGGGTGCATCGCTGGTTCGTAGCCAAGGCATTCAGACACTTATGTCTGTGCAAGGTCGGTTGCAACAAGGCGAAATGCCAGCACAACAGATTCTTGAAGGCGTAATGCTTGCGGTTGCAGGTGTTTTACTGCTGACTCCGGGTTTTATGACAGACGCACTCGGTATGTTGGTATTGTTACCAGCACCAAGAGCGATGATTGCCAATAAAATGATGGAAAAAATGGTGGTGACCAATATGTCTGGTGGACAAGCTGGTTTTGGCCAGAGCCCATTTGGACAAGACCCATTCAATCGCGACCCATCAGATCAATCAAAAGACGGCAACACCTTTGAGGGTGAATTTGAGAAGAAAGACGATGACAACGATCGTAACCGCTTAAACTAATCCGTTTTTTCTCTCTTCTTTATAATAGAGAGACAAACAGAAAAGGCTCTTACCGTTATCCTTCGCAAGAAAGTGATAATGGTAAGAGCCTTTTTTATTGCGTGTCGCCGACTGTTACTTACTGTTTATTATTGATAACAGATAACAGATAACAGATAACAGATAACAGATAACAGATAACAGATAACAGATAACAGGCAGTTTGATAGCTTGTTATACCGCCCCTTCAAATCCCATTTGTCGCCATGCTTCGAACGCAATAATGGCCACTGCGTTAGACAGGTTCAAGCTGCGTGCTTCTGGCATCATTGGAATACGAATACGTTGCTCCATTGACATACTTTCGATGAACTCAGCAGGCAGACCGCGAGACTCAGGGCCAAACATCAGTACATCACCTTGTTGGAATTTCGCATCAACGTGGTGTCCTGTGGTCTTGGTCGTACAAGCAAAGATACGGTAGTCACCCTCACGTTCATTCTCTAGATACTCAAGGAAGGCTTCTAGATTCTTGTGACGCTTTACTCGTGCGAGGTCGTGATAATCTAAACCCGCACGACGAACTTTCTTCTCTTCGAAATCAAAACCAAGCGGCTCGATAAGGTGCAGGTTTGCGCCGCAGTTAGCTGATAGGCGGATGATGTTACCCGTATTGGGCGCGATTTCTGGTTCGTATAGAGCGATATCAAACATGTTGGTTCACAAGAATAATCAAAGATAGCCAGAGTATACGGTGGCAAGCTGAGTGAGTACAGTTCGCCACCCTCAGCTTAGGCTTGGTTCGCTAGTGCCTGTGCGTAGTTTTCAAATACCGCATTCCAATTCACTACGTTCCACCATGCATTGATGTAATCAGGACGACGGTTTTGGTAGCTGATGTAGTAGGCGTGTTCCCAAACATCGAGTGCAAGAATGGGCTCGCCATTACTGGCAACGGTATCCATCCACGGATTATCTTGATTTGAGGTCGAGATGATCTTCAGTTGTCCTTCTTCAACCACTAGCCAAGCGAAGCCTGAACCAAAGGTATTGATTGCCGCTTGAGCGAACTGATCTTGGAATGTCTCGAAATCTCCGAAAGCACTTTTGATAGCTTCGCCAAGCTCGCCAGTCGGTTCACCCCCACCGTCTTGCGACATGCAGTTCCAATACAAGATGTGATTGTAGTAACCGCCACCATTGTTACGAACCGCTGGGCTGTGCTGAGAAATGTTAGCGAAGATCTCGGTCAGAGACTGTTGCTCTAGCTCGTTGCCAGAAATAGCCGCAACAAACTTATCGTAGTAGGTTCTATGGTGCTTACTGTAATGCACTTCCATCGTCTTAGCATCAATGTAAGGTTCTAGGGCGTCGTAAGCGTAGGGTAAAGCAGGGAAAGTGTGTGACATGGTAAATCCTCCTTAATTAGAGGATTTACCATAATGATAATAGTAATCATTATCAACTGTGATCTTTGTGGGGGTATTATACCGGCAAGATTGGCAGGGTGATTTCGAGTTGTAATCCACCGAGCTGGCTACGGCTTGCAGTGATGGTTCCGCTGTGTTGGCGAATCGCACTTTCTGTAATGGTGAGGCCAAGCCCAGTGCCACCTGAATTACGATCGCGTGCCGTTGAAACTCGGTAGAAAGGTCTGAATATAGAATCCAGTTCATCCTCCGGGACACCATCACCGTTGTCATTGACGCAAATCGTCAGCTGATCTTGGACAACATGGAATTGCACATCCACTTGGTCTTTGCCGTAGTAGATAGCATTGCGCGTAATATTGTCTAAGGCACTCATCAGCAGCTTAGGATTACCCGAAATAGAACGCTCTGGGATCTCTGAAAACGTCAGTAATTTACCCATCTGTTCAGCTTCAAACTCTGCATCTTTTAAGATCTCTTCCCATAAGCTCGAGATAGGTTGAACCTCACGAGTAATGTGGCTGTCGACCTGCATACGAGATAGCGTCAGTAGCTCACTGATCATTTGTTCCAAGCGCTGTGCTTCGGTATCAATGCGTTCTAACTCTTGGCTCTCACCTTGTTTACGAATCGCCAGCGCATTGGCCATACGAAGGCGAGTCAGTGGTGAGCGCAGTTCGTGTGAGATATCAGAGAGCAGTCGCTGTTGCCCCGAAATCATCTGGTTAACGGCTTCGACCATTTGGTTAAAGCTTTCACCCGCTTGTCTGAATTCTGAGGTGCCTTTTTCGAGCTGAGGATCGACCTCAAATTGCCCTTTTGCTACGCGTTGCGCTGCGCGCTCTAGCCTACGTGCGGGTTGACTCAATGCCCAAGCTAGCCATAGTAATAGCGGGGTACTTGCTAGCATTACCGCAAGCAACAGTTGTAAAGGTCTATCAAATAGTCGTAGCAAAAATGGCGGTGGTTGGTTCCATTTTACTCCGGCATACATCAGTAATTCTTCACCAGCGAGTGTGATTGGTACTGGCCCTGCCACCATGTAGTGGCCGTATAGTTTCTGTTTTGGTACTTCAGGGTTATCAATCGAGGTAACAAAGTTGCGAATCGCTTTAAGCTTATAGTCCGAATGTCTTTTCGACGTAAGGACAGCGCCTTCTAGGTCGGTTAAATAGATACGAGCACGAGAATCCTTGCGGCTACGTGGTGCCTCTAGTTGGAACACAATTTTGCCTAGATTAGGTTCTTTGGCGTAGCGTTTCTCTGTGATTTTAGCGATACGCTCGAGTTTATCGAGGTGATCTGCAGGCACATCTCGCGCCACTCGAGGGTCTAAATGGGGAAGTGACAGCACCGACAAAAGCACCAGTAACATGGTGAACCAAAAGATAGCAAAGATACGTCCATATAAGCTGGTGATTTTAGGGATGCGCATTAATCTTCCTCTACCAATAAGTAGCCACGGCCTCGTAAGGTTTTGATGCGAGACTTACCGTCAGTACGTTCTGGAATCTTCTTGCGCAGATTAGATATATGCATGTCTATCGCGCGGTCAAACGCCGCCAGTCTTTTGCCTAAAACATCCAAGCTCAGTGCTTCTTTGGTGATCACTTGCCCCGGGTTTTGGATGAGATGGCTCAGCAAGGCGAATTCTGTGGTGGTGAGATCGATAATCTGTCCATTGCAGTAGGCTTCTTGTTTGCCAGGGAAGACTTCGATGTCTTGGTATTGAATGGTGTCGCTGGCTGATTTAGGTGCGGTGTTAGTCTGTGTTCGACGCAAGATGGCACGAATACGAGCGAGCAGTTCTCGGTCACTGAACGGCTTTGGCAAGTAATCATCTGCGCCAAGTTCAAGGCCAATAACACGGTCGATCTCTTCGCCTTTGGCAGTCAGCATCAATACTGGTGTTTCCCAGTTTTCTCTCAGTTTCTTTAGCGTTTCCATACCGTTAAGGCGCGGCATCATCACATCCAAAAGAATCAGATCAATCTCATCATTGATAGCGTCAAGCCCCGCATAGCCATCATTGGCTTCGGAAACAGTGAAGCCCTCAAAGCTCAGGATGTCTTTAAGTAAGCTGGTTAGTTCTGTGTCGTCATCAATAAGAAGAATGTTCGCCATTGGGAAGCCTTAATCGGTTATCTACTATTTACACGTTAATAATACTGCTAATTATTCGTCAACTTTCACTCTTTACGATTCTTTACGCTTTCTAAACGTCACTTTACGAGGGAAAGACTAATCTATATCTAAGCGCTGAGAAACAGACGCAATACATGACTTATTATACCGAATCGAGGCAACAATTATGAAAATGACTAAGAAACTTGTACTAGTAGCAGCGGCACTTCCACTTATGTTAGGTACAGCGAGTGCGTTTGCATACGGCGGTGGTGATAAAGGTGATCACAAAGGTATGCACGGTAAGTGTGGTGGCTTCGATAAGAAAGTGATGCGCCAACTAGACCTGACGGATGCTCAAAAAACAGAACTAAAAGAGATGCGCGAAGCGAACCGCGCTGAGATGAAAGCAAAACACTCAGGCAACAAAGCAGATAAAATGGCGCAAATGAAAGCGCATCACGAGAAAGTTCAAGATCTAGTTCTAGCTGATACTTTTGATGAAGCTGCAGCAAACGACCTAGCAAGCCAAATGGTTGAGAAGCAAACAGAGCGTCGCGTAGCAATGCTTAAGAAGCAACACCAAATGATGAGCGTACTAACGCCTGAGCAAAAGACTCAGCTGAAAGAAATCCAACAAGAGCGCATGGCGAAGTGTGCTGACAAAATGGAAAAACGCATGAACAAAGACAAGTAATTCATGGCTTGAGAAAGCTGAATTGATTGAAAGTGTTTAGAAAGAAGCGGCCTAGTGCCGCTTTTTTGATCTTTAAAAATGAATGTATTACATCATGGCTGTCATATTCAATCGGTTGTTTGCGGGTTATACTTTGTGCTATCAGTCACTTTATAGCCAATTTATGAAACAAGAATACGCACGTTTAGTTACGCTCGCCGCTTGGGCTGCCACCATCATTGCCTCCATATTATTGGTTGTGAAGGTTGCTGCGTGGTGGATGACAGGTTCAGTTAGTTTATTAGCTTCTGTGGTTGATTCGCTGTTGGATATCGCCGCTTCTGTCGTCAACCTAGTGGTGGTTCGCTACTCTCTTCAGCCTGCCGATAAAGAACATACCTTTGGTCATGGTAAGGCTGAGTCTCTTGCTGCATTAGCACAAGCGATGTTTATTTCCGGTTCCGCTTGTTTCCTTATTCTTAATGGTATTGAGCGTTTCTTCCGACCGCATGAGCTGAACTCTCCTGAAATTGGTATTTATGTCAGCTTGTTCGCGATCGTAATGACCTTTGGTTTGGTTCGATTCCAAAAACATGTTGTCAGCAAAACGGGCAGCCAAGCGATAGCCGCCGATTCACTGCATTATCAATCCGACCTTTATATGAATGCAGCGATCATGCTCGCGCTAGCACTGAGCTGGTTTGGCATTGGTCAAGCGGACTCGGTATTCGCGATTGGTATCGGTATCTACATTCTTTACAGTGCCTACCAAATGGCAACAGAAGCCATTCAATCTTTGCTTGATAGAAAGCTGCCAGATGAAGAATTAAAACAGATAAAAGAGACATCGCTGAGTGTGGAAGGTGTGCTTGGCGTGCATCAACTAAGAACGCGTCGTTCAGGGCCTGTTCGGTTCATTCAATTGCATTTAGAACTCGAAGATAATATCCCACTTATTGAAGCGCACCGCATTTCTGACGAAGTAGAAGACAAGCTTATCTCCGTTTTCCCTGATGCTGATGTATTAATTCATCAAGACCCGTATTCGGTCGTATTTGGACCAGAGAAGCAGCAGAAATTTCACTCATGGTAAGCGGGCTAAAAAAGGGTTGGCAAATGGTAAGTAGGTGGCTTTTGAACTAAAATGAGTAAAAATTACTAATTCTTCGGTGATTCAAAAACCACCTTAGTAACAATTAATGTTGATTCTGATGTGAATCAACAAAGTTACTGAGTAAAACTGTAATACTCTTACAGAAGTAGAAATGTTACATAATTTTACGCGATTTAAGTGCTATTCCTGTTGAGGAAATGTAACATAACGCACAAATATAGATTTAAAATCTTGTTGATATACAATCAGCAAGAATAAGAATTGAATAATAGATTCCCAAAAATCGAGGGTGAGCATGATTAAGAAGATCGGTGTTTTGACCAGTGGTGGTGACGCTCCAGGCATGAACGCAGCAGTTCGTGGTGTAGTTCGTACTGCGCTATCAGTTGGCATTGAAGTTTACGGCATTTACGATGGCTACCAAGGCCTTGTTGAAGACCGTATCGAAAAGCTTGACCGTTCAAGCGTATCTGACGTGATCAACCGTGGTGGTACTTTCTTAGGTTCTGCACGTTTCCCTGAGTTCAAAGACGTTGCTGTTCGTGAGAAAGGCATCGAGAACCTTAAGAAGCACGGTATCGAAGCACTCGTTGTTATCGGCGGTGACGGTTCTTACATGGGTGCTAAGAAACTGACTGAGATGGGTTACCCATGTATCGGTCTTCCAGGCACAATCGATAACGATATCGCGGGTACTGACTACACAATCGGCTACCTAACAGCGCTTAACACTGTTATTGATTCAATCGACCGTCTACGTGACACGTCTTCTTCTCACCAACGTATTTCTATTGTTGAAATCATGGGCCGTCACTGTGGTGACCTTACGCTTATGTCAGCAATCGCGGGTGGTTGTGAGTACATCATCACACCTGAGACTGGCCTAGATAAAGATCAGCTTATCAGCAATATCCAAGATGGTATTGCGAAAGGTAAGAAGCACGCAATCATCGCTCTAACTGAGTTAATGATGGATGCGAATGAACTAGCGAAAGAGATCGAAGCTTCAACAGGTCGTGAAACTCGTGCAACGGTTCTTGGTCACATCCAACGTGGTGGTCGCCCGACTGCATTTGACCGTGTACTGGCTTCTCGCATGGGTAACTACGCAGTTCACCTTCTTCAAGAAGGCCACGGTGGTCGTTGTGTTGGTATCGAGAAAGAAGCGCTTGTTCACCACGACATCATCGACTGTATCGAGAACATGCAGAACCCAGACCGTTCTGAGCTGTTCCGTGTTGCAGAAGAGTTGTTCTAAGCCACGCTTAGCATTCGCTTAAAAATATTAAAAACCGCTGATTTATCAGCGGTTTTTTTGTGCCTGTTGTTTTGCTTTAAAGCTTGAATCTCAAACGATAGGCAATAAAAAAGGCCAACCTAAGTTGACCTTTCGTTTAATCTAAACGGTGAAGTTTAAATTAAGCTTTTGCTTCAGCTGCTGCTTTAGCGATAGCTGCAAAGCTTTTCGCGTCTAGCGCTGCGCCGCCAACTAGAGCACCGTCGATGTCTGGTTGTGCGA
>Ga0310124_10000057_pt1 | contig 68346 bp, 54 predicted proteins | sample CB11b_AW_Bot5_MG_FD_203507 | JGI IMG/M metagenome (GOLD analysis project Ga0310124, IMG submission 203507) | Marine microbial communities from Western Arctic Ocean, Canada - CB11b_AW_Bot5 | ecosystem: Environmental > Aquatic > Marine > Oceanic | place: Canada: Western Arctic Ocean | collected... | reverse complement strand
ATTCACGCTTCCGAGTGGAAAGGTTCTATACCGACAAGAAGGTCAACTCTCTAGCGGTTGGAGATTTCAACGGAGATGGGAAACCTGATCTGGCCTACTACTGCGACCCTCCGGAGCTCGAGATCGTCTACCAGGGAGAGACCTGGGGAGCGAAACGAAAACGCTATCCCATCCGCGATGGCGCCCGCTCGACCTCTGCATTGCAGGTCGCCGATCTCGACGCAGACGGAAAGATGGACCTCGTTCTCCTCGGCGCTCTGAAGACCTACCTCTTCTACCAGCAGAAGAGCGGAGGCCTGGGGCAACCGACGATCCTGAACAATGCCCGGGAAGGCATCACCTCTCTCAAGCTGCGCGACCTCAACTCCGATGGAAAAGTTGACCTGGTCTACTTCAGTCCCTCCTCAGAAGAGCCGGTCCTCACACGCATCCAGCGCGGCAGCGGCTTCGCCCCCCTCATCGCCAGCCGGCTGCTGGCCCTGCAGGCCTGGGCCCTGCACACTGAGAACAACACTCCCCTGCTCTACACGATCCAGGGTAACTCCCGAAGAATCAAGGCCTACCGATGGCAGGACAAGGAGGTCCCGGGCGGCCTCGGCAGTCCCAGCCTCCTGGCTCTTCGAAAGAGCGGCGACAGCGCCAAACGTAAACAGATCATCAGCGACGTGAACCGGGACGGAAGGCCCGACCTGGTCGTGAGCTACCCCGAGACCGCCCAGCTGGAGGTGACCTTCCAGGGTGCCGACAACGTGCTCTCCAGCTCAGCCTCCTATCCCACCCTCGCCGAGGTCAACAGCCTGGCCAGCATGGATGTCGACGGTGATGGTCATGAGGAAATCGTCGTCAGCAGTGCCAAGGAAAAGGCCATCGGCGTGAGCTCCTGGAACGGCAAACGGCTTGCGATCCCGGAGACCTGGTCCCTGCCCGCGGAGCCTGTCCTGCTCTCGGTCGCCCCGTTGACAAAAAAAGGCAGCCAGCGCGCCTGGGTCGTGCAGCGGGGAGGAGACGGAAAATACCAGCTTCGAGTTCTCTCGCTCCAGCCCGGCGGGAAGGTCAGGGAGGACGCATCCATTGCGATTCCATCGAAGGGTTCATCGCCAAACAGGCTGGCTCTCTTCGACGGCAACGGCGATGGCGCCACAGACCTGATCACCTTTATTCCATACCAGGACCCGATCTTCTTTCTCCAGGAAGGCCTCGAGGGGAAGGAGGGCGAAGGCTGCACCTTCAAGAACCTCAGCCAGCAGGCCGACTTCGGACAGGGACAGCTCGCGAAGCTCCAGCCAGCCGCCCTGACCGTGGTTAACGGGGGGGAACGAGCGGGCCTGATGGTCACCGCGGGAAGCTACGTCCGCATTCTCGAGCTCGACAAGAAGAACCGGCTCAAGGTTCTTGATCAGCACAGCGGCCGCAGCTCCGAGGCGAAGCTCAAGGCCTGCACGCCCCTGGACCTCGATGGGGATGGAACCGACGAAATCGTCCTGATCGACTCCTCGGTCAACTCCCTGGAAATTCTCCAGAAGTCTTCCGATGGGACCTACGCGATCACCGAGCAGATAAAGCTTCCCAAGCTGCAATTCGTTCGCCTCGACGCGCGCGATCTCGACGGAGACAAGCGCGATGATCTCATACTCTTCGGGAAAACCCAGACCGCGGTCTTCTACGCGAAAAAAACGCAGCAGGACTTCGTCGAACAATTCACCTATACGGTGGAAGACAAGGACCTCGGACGTCCCCAGAACCTCTCGATCGGGGACCTCGATTCCAATGGCCACGCCGATGTCATCATCTCGACAGCGCCACGCTACAACCTGCTCTTCCTGACCGACTCGGGTAAAAAAGAAAAAAAAGCCACGGGCCGATCGTTGAGGCAGGCTCTGAGCTTCGGCATCTTCGAGGAGAAATCCTATTCACGCAGAGGTACCAACTTCGGCCCGAAGCAGATGATCATCGAAGACATCGATGGAGACGACGCGGCGGACCTCCTCCTGCTGATTCACGACAGGATCCTGCTCTACCTCCAGGGCGGTGTCGATTGAAAGGTTTCCGCGCATGAACACTCTCAAAACAACCACCATCTTCCTCCTCCTGGCCCTCGCCGCCGGTGGCCTCCCGGCCCAGGATTCCTCCACAGCCGGCTGGGAAAAAATCCGGCTGCGAAGCGGAAACTCCCTGCAGGGGAAGGTTATCAAGAGAACCGACACGGATATCTTCCTCGATGTCGGCTATACCATACTTCGCATCCCGCGCGCCTCGATTGATGTCATCACAGCGCAGGTGGAGAGTGCCGACCCCGCGGCCAGGAAGGCCGGCGATAAACCAGGCCCGCAAGCCGACTCCATCTTCTTCACCCGCAGGCTTGACGCCGGGACCATCGAAGAAAAAGCCAGGGCGGTCGCCGAGGGAGTCGTCCAGGTTCTCTGCCTCAGCAAGTCCGGGTCAGGCTTCATCATCAACCGGAAAGAAGGCTACGTGGTAACCAACTACCACGTCATCGAGCAGGAACGGGATATCGCACTGATGATCTACGTAAAGGAAAAGAAGGGCCTGCGTAAGGAAAAGGTCAGCGATGTCCGAATCGTCGCCTTCAATCCTTTCTTTGACCTGGCCCTGCTCAAGATCGAGAACCCGGAAAAGATTCCCCTTCGAGAGACCTACCTGGGAGACTACAACCGCGTCAAGATCGGCGACCCGGTCTTCGCCATCGGAAACCCGCTGGGCCTCGACCGCACGGTTTCGGATGGAATCGTCAGCAACCGCAGTCGCGCCCTTGGCGGCAAGTTATCGATCCAGACCACAGCGGCCATCAATCCCGGCAATAGTGGCGGCCCTCTCTTCAACAACCGTGGAGAGGTGATCGGCGTCACCAGCTCAAAGATCATGGGCGGCGAGTCGCTTGGCTTTGCCATACCGATACAGTATGTTAAGGATTTTCTCAGGAACAGGGAGGCCTTCGCCTTTGACAAGGACAACCCCAATACGGGTTTCCGCTATCTGAAGCCCCCTCCCAAGAAACAAAAGGTCAAAAAGAAGAACTAAGAGGGTCGCGGAGCTTGAGGCTTCAGGACCCGAGCCAGGTTATTAGTGGAATTCTATTACGAAAGGAATCAGAAAATGCTGAAACGTTTGTTACTTCCCCTCATCGTCATGATCGTCGGGCTCAGCGCCTGGACGATAGCCCAGGACAAGCAGACGGTCGTCGTTGGACCATCTCTTCTCAAGGCTCTTCCGAAGAATACGACCGGGTTCATCCACGCTCCGAGCCTTGCCAGCATCGTCCGGGACTTCAAGAACTCCCCGATCTACAAGCTGAAGGACAAGCAGGAATTCACCGAGCTCCTCGCCCAGGCCGAACAGGGGATCGAGGAAGCCAGGCAGACCGTCATCGCCGAAACCCAGATCGATCCGATCGAGATGATGGGAGCCGTAAAGGGTGAGGCCGTCCTCGCCGTAGGCGATCTCTCGAAGGTCATCAAGAGCCTTGGAGAGGCCCTGATGAACATGGAGGAGCCCGAGCTGGACTCCGAGTCACTGCCGCTTCTGATCGGCGTCGACGCTCTCGGTGGACGCGAGAAATTTAAGAAGAGCCTCCTCGCCCTGATGGCCCTGGCCGTCCGAGAGGGCGCCGGAGTCAAGACCGAGGTCTTCCACGGCGGCAAGATCACCACCCTGAGCCCCCCCGAGGGCGAAGGGGATGGCCTCGAGCATGCCTATATAGGCGAGAAAGGCTCGAAGTTCTTCTTCTCCGTCAGCAGGAAATTCCTCGAGCAGACCATCGTCAAGCTCTCGGAGGAAAACCCTGAAGATTCCCTTCAAAACGATGCCGCCTTCAAGGAGACCGCCGCTCGGGTCGGCAAGGGAAACCACGTCAACCTCTTCTTGAACATGAAGCCCATCCTCAAGGCCGTCAACGGCGCCATGGAGGGCAATCCCTTTGTCTTCCTCTGGCAGACTCTCGAGAAGGTTCTCTTCGGAAAGTCTCTCAACAATTTGGGCACGGGAATAGTGCTCGAAGAGGGGGGAATTCGCAGTAAGAGCTTCGTCCACAACAATGGAGCGTCTGACGGCATGCTGGGATGGTTCAAGAGCAAGCCCTTCGCCGCTTCACCTCCCTCCATCGTCCCCGGAGACGCAGGCACCTACAGCGTCTTCGGCCTCAATGCCGAGGCCATCAACAAGTCCGTCAAGATGATGCTCAACCTCGTCCAGTCCTTCGCCGCCCTGCAGGGAGCCGAGGCCAACGTCGAGGAAATGTTCGAAGCGGAGATGGGCTTCAAGCTCTCCTCTCTGCTCGGCAGCATCGGAAACCGCGCGCACCACTTCGGATCGGGCAAGGTCGGTGGTCTCGAGAATCCGCTTGGCGACATGACGGTCGTCCTTGAGCTCTCCAACGATGCCCCCTGGAAAAAGCTCGCGAACAAGGCTATCGAGCTGTCCGGCGGCGCGCTCGAACCGAAAAAGTACATGGGCCGTGACATCTTTGTCATGGGTGACGGGTTCTCCGGACCGCAGCCGGCCGTCTGTATTTCCGACAAGATGGTCATCTTCGGTTCAGAGCCGGAAAACGTCCAGAAGGTGATCCGCAGGATCGGCAAGGACTCTCCAGGACTGGCTGACAATGCCGAGTTTAAGGCGAGCCTCGGTAAGCTTCCAGCCCAGGTCACAGCGCTGTCCTACCAGAGCTCCTCGGTCCCCGCCGGCTATATGGAAGTGATCGAGCAGGCTCTGCAGTTCTCGCCCGCTGGAGATGCTGTCCCGCCTGAAGCAATGAGGGCTCTGAACGCTCTCCTGAACCTCCTGGGAACCTCCTCCAGCTATACGACCTGGACGGAAAAGGGACCCTATTCAGAGAGCTCGACCCGCTTCAAAAAGTAGCGAGTACCATCAGCCGACCTGGTGCGTATAATCAGCCGACATGAAAGCTGAACAGGTACAATCAGGTCGGGGCCTCGTGGCCGCCCCCCAGGCGGAGGCGGCCTACGAGGGTGCTCGTGTCCTTACCGATGGGGGGAACGCCGCCGATGCCCTGGTCACCGCCGCGTTTGTCCAGGGTGTGGTCGATCCGCACCGCTGCGGAATCGGGGGCTTCGGCTGCGCCACCCTCTTCTTCAACGAGCCCCCAGGTTCCGGTCGTTCGCTCAGCATCGACTTCCACGGGAGGGCCGGAAGCCTGGCCCGCCCGGATGTCTGGGCCGATCTATTTGAAAACGAAACCCCTGATGGTTTCGGATACCTGGTAGAGGGCAAGGTCAATGACGTCGGCTACCAGGCCATCACCGTCCCCGGAATGGTCGCCGGCGTTGCCGAGATCCACTCACGCTTCGGCAAGCTGCCCTGGGCGGAGCTCATCGAGAGGGCCATCCCCTACGCCGAAGACGGCTTCAGGATCACGCAGGAGCTGGCCAACTTCTGGATTCGTCCCGGCCTCTTCGGCAGGGTCTCCACCCGCGACCGACTGAGCCATACCGAATTGGGCAGGGAGATCTGCTTCAAGGAAGACGGAGAGATCTACCAGGCGGGCGAGCTCTTTCGCCAGCCCAGGCTGGCCGAGACCTACAGGCGTCTCGCCGCCGAGGGCGCCGAGAGCTACTACCGGGGCGAACTGGCCCGGGAGATTGCGGAGGACTGGGAGGCGAACGGCGCGCTGGTCACCCTGGCTGATCTCCAGGACTACTCCCCGACTGTTCGCGAGCCTCTCTCCGGAGATTTTCGAGGCTATGAGATCCTCTCGACTCCCCTCCCCGGAGGCGGAGTGGCCCTCCTGCAGGCCCTGGCGCTCATGGAGCGCCGGCTGCAGGACTCCATCCCCGCACACAACAGCCCGGCCTACATAGACGGACTCTCGGACATCCTGAAGCGTGTCTGGAGCGACCGCCTGGCTAACCAGGGCGACACGGATTTCGGCACCCCGGCGGATGAAACCTTTCTGACGGCCGATTACCTGGACGCCCTGACCGAAGGAGATTGCCCCCAGGGACCGGCGGACTGCCCCGACACCACCCAGCTGACCATCGTGGATGCCGAGAGGAACTGCATCTCCTTCTCCCACTCGCTGGGCTACAACTCCGGAGTCTTCGCTCCGAAGCTGGGTATCCTTTTCAATAATTGCATGAGCGCCTTTGATCCGCGCCCCGGAGGCGCCAACTCGATCGCGCCCGGGAAGGCACGGAGCACCGCTGTCGCCGAGACCATCGTCCTTGAGAACGGCAAGCCAAAGCTGGTCCTCGGCTCACCCGGAGCGGCGCGGATCACCGCGGGCATCTCGCAGGTGATCCTCAACGTGACCGTCTTCGGCATGAACGTGGCCGAAGCCGTCGTCCATCCCCGCTTCGATGCCTACGCCGACAGGACGCTGCTGCTGGAGTCCCGGTTTCCCGCTAAGGTCGTCGCCTCCCTGGCTCAGCGAGGCTGGGATATCGTACAGAGCCCCAATCCATTCGGAGTCATCGGACGGGTCTACGCCGCGGAGCTCGCGGACCAGGATCCGCTGAGGGTCATCGCCGGGGTCGATCCGGGAGCATCCGGAGCGGCCTACCGTGAGATCGTGGAAAATTAGATGACCGGCATGCCACGGTCCCCTTCAAGCCCCCTGGAGATCGCCATCGTTGGGGCAGGTCCCATCGGCCTCGAGGCTGCCCTCTACGCCTCCGCCCTGGGACACCGGCCCACGGTATACGAACGCCTCGAGGCCGGCGCCAACATCAGGCGCTGGGGCTTCCTCCGGCTTTTTTCTTCATGGAAGCTCAACACGTCACCCCTCGGCCTTGCCGCCCTCGAGGCGCAGGGCCTTCCGATACCGCAGGCGGAGGAATATCCAGACGGCGGTGAATATTGCGACCGCTACCTCGCTCCGCTTGCCGCGGCGCTGGGCGATAGCGTGAAGACAAGCCACGAGATCCTCGCCATCTCGCGCGCCGGCCTGCTGAAGACCGAGGCGATCGCGTCCCCCGAACGCGCCCGGCGGCCTTTTGAGCTGCTCGTGCGAAAGAGGAATGAAGAGCTGGAAACGGCTGAAGCCCAGGTGGTGATCGACGCATCAGGGGTCTACCAGCACCACGGGAGCCTAGGAAGCGGAGGTGTTCCCGCTCCGGGAGAAAAAGAATTTTCCGAAAAGATCGCCTACCACATCCCGGATGTCCTCGGCGACGAGCGAGCCCTCTACGGGGGACGATCCACGCTGCTGGTTGGCGCGGGCTACTCAGCCGCCACCATCATCGATTCGTTCATCGAGCTCATGGAGGCGGCTCCTGGAACGCGGCTGACCTGGGCCCGCAGGGACACGCGTCCGGAGCCCCTCCCGCGCCATGAAGACGACCCCCTCCCCCAGCGCGACCGGCTTGCCGAGACGGCCAATCTCTTCGCCGAATCACCTCCGAAGGACTGCGAGGTTCTCACCGGGGTCGTCACCTCGAGGATTGAAGAGTCGCAGGGACGCCTGCAAGTCGAGCTGCGGGGCGAGAGGCCGGCCGAACGCCGAACGCTGGAGGTTGACCGGGTCATCTCCATGACGGGGTACCGCCCGGACACCAGCATCCACCGCGAGCTCCAGGTGCACCTCTGCTACGCCACCGAGGGTCCGATGAAGCTCGCCGCCGCCCTGCTGGGTGAGGACTCCAACGGCGACTGCCTGGCACGGAAAGGACTCCCTGGCGATACGCTGAGTCATCCTGAGCCCGGATTCTTCAGCGCCGGGCACAAGAGCTACGGCAGGAGAAGCGATTTTCTGCTGCGAACGGGAATTGAGCAGGTACGCGACATCTTCCGGCTGGTGGAGAGAGACGAAAACCTGGACCTCTACGATGAGGCCAGCTCGTCATGACAGGACACGGGAACGAGACCAGGGAGCTGGCGCCTGCGCAGGAACTCGAGAGCCTCGACGAGCTCTGGTTCCAGGTCGGGGGGACCCTGTGCAATCTGTCCTGTAACCATTGCTTCATCAGCTGTCACCCGGGCAATGACACCTTCGGCTTCCTCAGTATCGAGACCGTCAGGAAATACCTCCGGGAATCTGAGAAGCTCGGGGTCAGGGAGTATTATTTTACCGGCGGAGAGCCCTTCCTGAACCGCGACATGATGCCGATCCTCGAGGAGACCCTCGCCATCGGCCCCGCTACGGTGCTGACCAACGGCACCGTCTTCACTCCAGCCTCCATCCGGCGGCTGCGCGACATCTCTCAAGCTTCGTCCTACAGCCTCGAGCTGCGCGTCAGCATCGATGGCTACAACCCGCAGACCAACGACCCGATCAGGGGCGAAGGAACCTTCAAGCAGGCCATCAGGGGCGTGCGCATGCTGGTCCAGGCGGGCTTCCTCCCTATTATCACCATCGCCCAGACCTGGCCAGAGCAGGATGGTCCCGGGATCTTCGAGTCCTTTGTCGAGACCTTGAAGGCGGCTGGCTACGAAAGACCGCGCATCAAGATCCTTCCGACCCTTCACCTTGGCATGGAGGAGAAGCGCACCCGGCCATACTCCCGATCGGAAAGAATCAGCGCAGAGATGATGGAGAGCTACGACAGCAGCCAGCTGCTCTGCAGCCGCGGACGGACGGTAACCGATCGCGGGGTCGCCGTCTGCCCCCTGCTCATCGAAGCGCCCGATGCCCACCTCGGAGAAACCCTGGAGGAGGCGAGCGGGGCCTTCCGATTGAGCCATGGAGCCTGCCATACCTGCTATGTTTACGGAGCGATCTGCTCGAATGTCGGCGGCTGGGGAGTTGACTGAATGAACGCGAACCATCCGGAACAGGCCGCCCTCATCGGCGGGATCTACTCCAACCACCTCGCCCTCGAGGCGGCGCTCTCAGATATCAGCTCACGAAACATCGACCCCATCTATTGCCTCGGGGACCTCGGCGCCTTCGGTCCTCACCCCGACAGGGTCTATCCCCTGCTGAAAGCTCATTCCGTAAAGACCCTGGCCGGAAATTACGATGACTCCCTGGCACGGAACCTCCCGGACTGCCAGTGCGGATATACAGACCCGCGCGACAATCACTTCGCGAGACTGAGCTATCAGTACACCCACCGGAACACATCGGAAGAGAACAGGAGCTGGCTCCGAACACTGCCGGAAGAGATTCGCTTCGAGCTCGCCGGACGCAAGGTGCTGCTCTGCCATGGCTCTCCGCGGCGCCAGAACGAATTCCTCTGGAACTCGACCACCCCGGACCATTTCCTGGAAAAATTCTGCGATGATTACCAGGCGGATGTCATCGCCGTCACCCACACGGGGATCAAGTGGAAGCGGCGGCTTCCCTCCGGAAGGCTCTTCGTCAATATCGGGGTCCTGGGAAGACCCGAGAATGATGGGTCGCGCCAGGTCTGGTATGCGGTTCTGCGCGGAATGAAAGACCGCGTCACCGCCGAGTTCGTACCCGTCAACTACGACGCGGAGAGCCTTGCCCTTGAGATGAGGGAAGAGGAGCTGCCCGAGGAGTTCGCCGAGACCATCGAGTCGGGATGGTGGACCACCTGCCTCGAGATCCTGCCGGAGAAGGAACGCCGGGCTGGACGGTATTGAGCCGCCTGGGCCGACCCTATTCGCCGTAATCGTCAGCGGTGAAGGAGACCACCGCCAGCAAGGTAGAGTCGATCATTTCCGAGACGTTGACATCGACGAGATCCCACTGGTCAAAGCGGCAGACCAGGTCATTGAGGTCCTTCTTCAGGTTCTCCCGGGTCGAGCTCAGTGTCTCGATCCGGTGGGCCAGCCTGGGACGCCTGTACTCGAGGTTCTCGAGAATCGAATTGAGCGACTGGAGCCTGGCGGTGTAGCGATCCTCGATCTCCTGGAATTCAAACCCCAGGACATTGTGGTCGCCGGCTGAATCAATGAACGCATCCTTGCGCAGGCGAATCTCTTCCGCCATCTCAGCGATCAGGCCATCCCTGGCCTTCAACAGGATCTCCAGCGCATCCCTGCGACGGAGATTCTGGCGTCTCTCCCTGACGCTGTTTTCCAGATTTGAAGTTTCCTTCTGCATAAGACCTCACCACTCCCTGTCAAATTCTCCGCGCGAACGCTTCTCAGGGTTCCGCAACGAATCATCGTTTCGTTTCAGAGGCCGAACATACTACCACACAACGATATAGAAAGGGACAAAAGGAAAGCACCAGCGCGGTCCCCTTTACGGGAACCACGCTGGTGCTTATTGAGATCAGTATTCGGTTGCGACCGTCAGGCCTGCATTACCACTGCAGAGAAACGCCGAAGAGCAGGGCGCCGGAAGAAAAGATCGCGCGCTCACCCGCGACAGCCACATCCGTCGCGAAGGCTATTCTCTTCTCGGGAACGATGTCATAGGACAGTTCGCCGAAGACCAGGAGATTCTCTGAGATCGGAAGGCGCAATCCGATCGAGGGACGGAACATGATCTGGTAGACATCTTCAATCTTGCCGAAGGCCGGATTCGAGGTAAAACTCGGCAGAGTGTTGAAATCAATAAAGGTCATTCCAACACCCATTCCCATGCGAAGCAGCAGCCCCTCGCTGTCTTCAGTAAGGGGAATATCGTAATCCAGGGTACCGAGAATAGAGAGACGATCGTAGCCGCGAACGGCGAAGATCTGCTCCCCAAGACCGCCTGTGTTGGCCTCGACTATATTGTCGGTCCAGTCGACTGAGAGACCCATGTAGATGTTCTTGGCCGTCTCGAGCTGGAGCTTACCTCCACCCACGATACCAATCTTGGTCTGGGGGTCGCGGCCGGGATCAAAGAGATCGAAGGGAAAGCTCGGTCCCAGGCGGAACTCCGCCTGCGCTCGCTCGTACATCATCTCTGCCTTCTGCACCGACTCGACAGTAATTTCTTCCTTATTCGGCAAGGCACCGCCGAAATCATCCGTCGCGACCTTCGAGGCAATCTGCTCCGGAGCGCTCTGGCATCCGACCATAGACAAGGCCAGGAGCAGAATTAAACCGAAGGCGCGCATAGCGTCACGGGAAACCAACATTCCTACAACCTCCTAATTTCCTGCCTCAAACAACCATCCTCAGGCCGCTGAGACTCGTTATATTCATTTCTATTTCAGTAAGCCGATTATTGTACCTATCGGCCAAAGCCGCCTCGCGAACTGACCAAAAACCCATATCGAGCAATACCAATACAGTCGCGAATTCACATTCAGGGATGCCGGATTCGGCACAAAGAGCCAGAATCAACGAAACTCGCCACTGGGAGCTCCCGCCGATTCAATTTACATAAAATTATATTCCAGAACAAATTGCATTGCCTGGCAGCCTGTTGGAATCTCCTCAAAACCCCGCCGAGCGCCTGAGAATGGCAATGAAACCGAATGTATGAACTTAAACAAAAGTATCACCGTCATCACGGTTTATCAAGCGGATTTGAACATTAGTGCCTATCGGTACTTATGTGAAATTATCGGGTAATGGAAAGAACCCCGGCGTCCGCCTGTATGAAACTATCGGAACCAATGGCTCTGGATTGCGAAAGCCTTCGAGATAGAATGGTCAGGGTAGCGAGAGAGCTCCTGCAATCCCCCTCAAACGAGGTAGCTGATGCCCCGTCAGATCCGCTGTCGATGCGGCCAGAAAATCCAGATCCGTAAGAGTGAGTGGATCTATGTCGTTGCCGGAATCGGCATCGTGGGGCTGCTGCTGAACGCCGTAGTGATCATCTACCTCTATTCCCGCCTGGGAGAGGTGGAATCGCACCTCGCTCTTTCCAACCGGGCGCAGCCACCGCAGATCCCCGCGGCTGGAGAAAATCCCGCGGCCCCATCTGCGCCGGACCTCGCCGAGACGCCGGAGGCCATCCAGGAAGAAGAGAACTCCACCGCACGGCAGGCGAACCCCGGACCGACGAAAAACAACGATGTCCCGCCGACTCGAAAGGAGCCCCTGGAAACGGAGCCGCCCGCCATAGCCAGGGCCCCCGCCACCGGCGACCTTGCGGAAAAACCGCTCGGCAGCTCGCTCGAACAGAAAGAGCTGTGGAAGGAATTCTTCCGAGCTATCGAGGATCGATTCAAACCTCCAGCCAGCGAGGTCGGCGCAGCCGTCGACAACAGGAAGGTCCCCGGAGAGATCGCTCCGAGAACGGTCATCGAGGCCCCGGCCCTGGCAAGGCTGCTCTTCCTCTCCAGGGGCAGCACTCTGTCTGTTCTCACCGCCGGACACCTGCTTGATCCCGAACCCCGAGTTCACAACTACGCGATCCAATTGCTGCTCGACCAGCCGAAGCCCGGCCTCACCGACTCCAATACCGTTCGCACCCTGATCTGCGCCGCGGCGAAGACGATACTGAAAAACGCCCGCGGGCTGGAGCTGCTGGAGCGATTCCAGCTCGATGAGAAGGCGGCCCTGCGGCCAGAGGCGAAAACGGAATTCGATGAGTGCTGGAGCACTGCCATCACTCTTGCCGAAGGCTCTCGACCCGGATGGCCCGAGTTGGATACGTTCGCGGAATTGCTTGGTAGCCTCGAACACGGCGGGCTGGACCTGGTGCTCGCGGTGGACACAACCCGAAGCATGGAGGCCGGCCTTCGGGACCTGAAGAAGGCCTGCAGCTGGCTTCTTCCCGCCCTCCAATGGGGCGCCAGCGGCGTTCGGGTCGGATTCCTGACCTACAAGGACAAGGTTGTCGAGACCCACGGTCTCTCCGAAACTCCCGGTGAAGACCTGCTGCCCCACATCCTGGAGCTGAAAGCCCTCGGCGGAGGCGATGTGCCTGAAGGAGTCGATTCCGCTCTCAGGGCCGCCCTGGAGCTCGGTCGTTTCTCCTGGCGGCCTTCAGCGGCGAAGCGAATCGTGGTCATCGGAGACGCCCCTGCAAACTATTCCGAGCTGCCCGCCATAGAAAGCCTGGTGAGCTCCTGCCATGAACAGGATGGCTTCATCGTACACATGATCGGGGTCCATCCGAAGGAAGGCGGCCGCGTCCCGTTCTTCGACAGGATCGCCGCCCGCGGAGGCGGCAGAAGCCCAACCTGTCCAGCCGGGGACCTCGGCAAAGAGCTCCTGCTCGGATCTCTCAGGGCGGAAGATATCGCACTGCCCAGGGACCTGGCAGATCTGCTGAGAAGGACTTTCTCAGAGCTTCCCTGAGTCCGCCTGAAAGCCGGCCATGGCTTCTGCCGCGGCCGCGGGATAGCCGGAAAAATCAGGCGGGCGCGGTTTCGTCGAAGCGGCGCAGGACACCGACCACGACACCTCTGACCTCGGCATTCGGAACCATGATACTCTCCAGGGAACCATTGGGCGACTGGAGCCGAATATGGCCCTCTTCCCTGTAGATCTTCTTGATACAGGTCTTGCCGCCATTGAGGACGGCCACGACCACATCGCCGTTGTGCACACTTTCGCGCTTTTCAGCAATGATAAGATCCCCATCTGTGAGATGGTCGTGCTTGAGTTCATTGCCGCGCACTCTCAGGGCGAAGAAATTCCGTCCGTAGGGAAGCATCTCTGAAATATTGAGATCCTCTCTCTCCTCGGTCGCCTCGATCGGCAGACCTTCGCGGAAATTTCCCATCAGCGGCATCGAGTAGCGCGCCTTACGCTCCTCGACCTCGGCGATCAGCTCGATCGAACGGGCACGGAACTTTTCACGCTTCAGGGCGCCCTTGCGCTCGAGCTGGTTGACGTGCTCGTAGACGGTAATCTTGGTGACTCCGAAGTTCGAGGCAATCTCCTCGAGAGTCGGGGAGATTCCCCGCTCATCGCGAAACTGCTGTATGAACTCCATGATTCGAAGCTGCTTCTCGGTAAAGTACATTTCTCACTCCTCTGCTTGATGATTCCTGTTAACAGGAAAAACTTCGTTAACTTGACAGGAGAATCGAACTCTCAATTCGATCTCGCGTTTCCTTGGACTCACAACAGGAACTGCTGAAAACCAGCCAGCAGGAAAATGCGAAGGTCACTCCCTCCGCTCGACCTGGCCGCCTTTAAAGACAGCTCCTGAACTTTTTAAAACAGGGAATTTCAGACCGCCGGACACCGATTCAATTCCTTGCTGAGAGAGGTGTCCCTGTTCCCTAATTTTCTATAGTTAAAACACTTAGGTCTCGACAAGGTTGAGCCAACCGGAGTGATCTCACGCCGGGAAACTGTTCCTTGAAAAGATGATGACTGAGGCCCCACCCCAGGCTCGCCGCCAGTCTTCAGCACTCGACTGGCCATGAAGCTCGATTCTACCACCCGGGTAATGAGATGGTGGGCAAGAATTCGCCTACTATCTCCCTGCCCTGTAGCTTCCATTGCGCAACCCCGCTATTTTGCGTTGTTTATCAGGGATTGATCACTTGAAACTTTTCCCGTACAAGACCAGACTTTCCATCCCCCAAACGGGTCAATAACAGAAAACAGGGAGACAGGACTAATGGCAAAGAAGCGCTCGGTAGGGATCGGCCTTGTCGGCCTGGGATTCATGGGCCTGACCCATCTTCGAGCTGCCCAGGATGTCAGGGGAGGCAAGGTGGTCGCGATCGCCACCAGCGACCCGAACAAGGCCCGGGGGGATTTCTCGAGCGTAGGCGGAAACTTCGGAGACGCCGGCGGTCGAGAGGACATGACGGGAATCGCCGTCCATCCGACGCTCGAGACCCTGCTCGGGGACGACCGGGTAGACCTCGTAGACCTCTGCCTGCCGTCTTACCTGCACGCGCCGGCAGCCATCCGTTGCCTGCAGGCAGGTAAGGCCGTTCTGGTCGAAAAACCGATCGCCCTCGACCCGAAAGATGCCCGCAAGATGCTCCTGGCGGCTAAAAAGGCCCGCAGGCCTCTGATGGTCGCGCAGGTGCTGCGCTTTATGCCGGAGTTCAGCCTCCTGAGCGATGCGGTAAAAAGCAAGCGCTGGGGCAAGCTCCTCTCCCTGCACATGAAGCGCATCATAGCGATGCCCGAATGGGGTGACTCCAGCTGGTTCGCCGACCCCGCCAAGTCAGGCGGCATGGTCATCGATCTCCATATTCACGACACCGACTTCATCGTCCATCTCTTCGGCAAGCCCAACGCCGTCTCGTCAAATGGTCTCGTCGACAAAAGAGGGGTGAACTTCATCAGGACGACCTACCACGGCAAAAAAAACGGCCCGCTGCTGAGCGCCGAAGCCGGCTGGCTGAACGCCCCGGGGCTGCCCTTTGAGCACGGCTACGATGCCTTCTTCGCGAAAGGAACGGTTCACTTCAACTCTTCCACCGCGCCGGAGCCCCTGCTCTATACCTCGGCCGGCAGAGCGGCCCGCAAGCTGGTCATCAAACCGGTCGACGGCTTCGCCAGGGAGCTGCAGGCCGCGGTTCATTCGGTGAAGACCGGAAAGGTCGATCCTCTCCTGAAGGCGGCCGGCGCGGCCGACTCGCTTACAGTCTGCAACGCCGAGGAGCGCTCCGTACGCTCCGGCGGCCGAACGGTAAAGATCCGCTCCTGAGCCCGGCTCGGCGCGACCGAAGAAATAGGAAGTGCTGCGAAAAAAGCCCGCCTCCTGTACAATTTTCTTAGTGGACGCGCCGACCCCTATAGCCCGGCCCTTAACCTCATTTGAACTGAACATGGCGGATACCAAGATGTCTTTCCCAGGCCGTTCTATCCTGATCTACACAGTCCTCTTCCTTTTCGTCTCCACGACAACCTGCGCTCAGACCAGGGACTTCGCCTTCCTCGGCGTCTTTACCGAGGCCATCGACAAGGAAAAGGCCGACAGCGGCCTGCAGATCATCTATGTCTACCCCGGCTCTGCTGGTGACGACATGGGCCTGAAGGAGGGCGACCAGATCATCGCCCTGAACGATTTCCTCATCCCCAATCGCGATCGCTTCGTGAAAGAGCTGCGCAAGGAGAACATCGGCGCGACGATCCGCTTTCTCATCAACCGTGACGGCAAGAAGCTCAAGCTCAAGGGCAAGATCAAGAGCTACAAGAAGACGATGGGAATGATCCAGGCTCGCCTGCGGACAAAGTATGTCGGCAAACCACTGGAGGCCCTGCCCAGGACCCTCTGGTGGAATCCGAAGACGGCCAAGTTCGAGCCCGCTAAAGATCCCCTGGGAGCCTTCAAGGACAAGATCGGCCTGCTGGTCGCCTACGACGACTGTCCCGGCTGCCAGAAGAACCGGGTAGACTTTCTCGCGCAGCTCTTCACGCGCACCACGGCCGCAGACGGCACCCTGCCCCTTGCCTTCGCCGGCATCTACCAGAGCGACACCCAGCTCAACAAGGGCGGCAGCAAGGAGTGCCTCACCCATGCCATCAAGCTCTACGCTACCAAGAAGCCGCCCTTCCCCGCCGGGATCGCCCACTTCCCGGATGGATCCCCAGCTCCCAAGGACAGGGAGAAGAGCCTCTACCTTCACAACCACGGGGTCGTGATCACCGGGCCGGACGGCAAGGTCGCCTACCTCCAGGTCACCGGCTACCCGGACCAGGTAGCGATCCAGAAGACGATCGGCGAGCTTTTCGTGAAGCATTTCCAGCCGCCAAAGGTTCCGGCGGAAAAACCGAAGAAGGCCGGCAAGGGCGGTTGATCCGGCTGGCGCTGCGCTACAGGTGAATCCTATGCAAGAGTCCGGCGCCTCGACGACGAAATCCTCCACGCTGCCAGGGTCCATCCTCCTCGTCGGTGGACTCTGCGCCTTGATTGCCATTGTCGTCTTCAGCGTTTTTGTCGACCGAACCCCGACGCTCGACCCCGGAAGCATCGAGGAATGGAAGGCGCGATGGAACCGGGAGGGTCCGGTCGATTACGACCTCTCCATCAGCATCCAGGTCGACAGGGAGGATGCGTCGCGGGCAAAGGTAACGGTCCGCGAGGGAGAGCTCGTCTCGCAGACCTACAATGGCCTGTCCCGGGCAAGCACGGACGATTCCTATACCGTCGCGGGCCTCTTCAGGACCATGGAGCGAGAGCTCGAGCTTTCCAGGCAGGCTGAACAAAAGGGCGGTACCGTCCTGAAGGCCGTATTTGAAGAGTCACTCGGAGCGCCGCTCCTGTTCAAGCGACTGACCACCCGGCCGGGAGGAAGATCCGTCGTCATCACCGTCATCGAGCTGAGCTCGCCGAAGGCCGGCATCCTGTTCCCCGCCGGAGAACCCAGGTAAACGGAGCATCCTGATGGAAAAAAACGATAGAGGCGTCATCCTCGCGATCGACCAGGGCACCACGAGCTCCAAGGCCCTGCTGCTCGACAGCGAGCTGGCAGTGCTGGCCGAAGCATCAAGGGAGTTTCCGCAGCACTTCCCCGAGCCCGGACAGGTCGAGCACGACCTGGATGAAATCTTTCAGAGCGTCAGGGACTCGGTAACCGCCGCCCTGGAGACCGCCGGTATCGAGGCTTCATCCATCGCCGCGGTGGGTATCACCAACCAGCGGGAGACCACCGCGATCTGGCGAGCCGACAGCGGCCAGCCGATCCACCGCGCGATCGTCTGGCAGGACCGCAGGACCGCGGCGAAATGCCGTGAGCTCAAGGAGGGCGGCCACGAAGATTCCTTCCGGGAGAAAACCGGCCTCGTGCTCGACCCGTATTTCTCGGGTACCAAGATCGCCTGGCTCCTCGAGGAGGTAGAGGGAGCCCGCGAGCTGGCGAAAGCCGGTGAGCTGCGCTTCGGGACGATCGACACCTACCTGTGCTGGCGGCTCTCAGGCGGAGCCGCCCACGTCACCGACATCTCCAATGCATCACGAACCCTGCTCATGGATCTCGAGACCCGTGAATGGGATGAAGAGCTGCTCGGCATCCTGGGGATTCCCGCCGCGCTGTTGCCGGAGATCAGGGACAACGACTCCGTCTTCGCGCAAACCAGCGGCCTCGATTTTCTGCCCGATGGAATCCCGGTGGCGGCCCTGATCGGTGACCAGCAGTCCGCCCTCTTCGGACAGACCTGCTTTGAACCCGGGGAGGCGAAGTGCACCTACGGAACCGGCGGCTTCCTCATGCTCAATACCGGCGGGAACATCGTACGCTCCGAAAGCGGCCTGCTCTCAACGGCCGCGTGGCGCACGGATGGAAAAACCACCTACGCCCTCGAGGGCTCCGCCTTCATCGCCGGCGCCATCGTCCAGTGGCTGCGCGATGGCCTGGGGCTCATCTCGGACTCTTCGGAGATCGAGGGACTTGCCCGGTCGGTCGAAGATTCCGCCGGCGTGGTCTTCGTTCCGGCTCTCGCGGGTATCGGCGCGCCCCATTGGGATCCCGATGCCCGGGGAATGATTGGCGGGCTGACGCGGGGCTCTACGGCCGCCCACATCGCCAGGGCCGCGCTTGAGGGCGTCGCATTCCAGATCAATGACATCCTCACGGCCATGCGAAAAGACCTGGGGCGGACCGGGTCCGGCTCGAAGGACAGCCTCGTCGAGCTCAAGGTCGACGGCGGAGCCTCTAACAACGACCTGCTGATGCAGTTCCAGGCGGATCTCCTCGGCTGTGACGCGGTCCGTCCCGCGATCACCTCGACCACCGCCCTGGGAGCCGCCCTGCAGGCCGGACTCACAGTTGGAATCTTCGATTCGCTCGAGGACATCCGTGAGACCTGGAGAGAAGACCGTCGCTTCAGCCCAGCGATGGAAGCCTCAGAGGTGGAGAAAAACACAACACGCTGGGACGCCGCCGTTCGCCAGGCGCGAACCAGCTGACAGACGGCTCGCACGAAACACGCCGAGGGGGTTCCTCAGAATTCCTCTTCCGCTTCGCCCTCTCCGAAAAATACCGAGGATGCGAGAAAGGTGATCGTGAAGCCGGCTAAGATGGAGGTCCAGAAGTGCTGCTCGATGCTGAAGTGATGCACCTTGTTGTCCAGTCCTTCGAACAGACCGAACACCGGAGCCCAGCCGTTTTCATCAGCCGCCCAGGGGCTCCATTGCAGCAGGAAGAAAAAGAAACTTACGAGCGAGAGGACGAAATAAACGGTTCTCATGGCTGGAACTTCCAGGGGAAAGGTGAACTTTAAAATCGACAAGAACAGTCCGAGGAACACATATTTTCACAGCCGGTTGATTCGGTCAAGTAATGCCTCAGATCATCTTCACCCGGCGGCACGATCGCTCCAGGGAGCCTGGATCTTCCTCGAGACGCCGGCCGGGTCATCCGCATCGAGGATCGCCGTGATCACGGCAACACCGGCAGCCCCCACGTCCTTGATGGAGGCCGCTGCAGCGGAAGTTACCCCCCCAAGAGCGTAAACCGGTCCAGGCAGGCGCGAGCAGGCGCGCCCCAGCTCTTCCAGGCCAAGGGGCTCAAAATCTCCCGTCTTCGACAGCGGCAGGAATACGGGTGAGAGGCTGACATAGCTCGCTCCCTGCTCAAAGGCATCGGCCGCCTCGGTGGCCGAATGAGCCGAATAGCCGATCAGCATGTCTTCTCCCAGGGTTTCGCGCGCCTCGGCGGCCCGGCCGGTTTCTCCTCCACCGACATGAACGCCTCGCGCCCCCAGGCGAGCGGCCAGCTCCATGCGGGAGGTGAAATCATCTCCGGCATGACAGCTCACCACCAGGCTGAGACCGGCAACCCTGTCCAGGAGGCTGCGGCCGAACGCCTCGATCCTCTCGATGCTCCACAACGGCTCCCTCAGCTGGATCATGGACAGCCCGCCCTCGGAAGCGGACCGGATGCTGTCGCGCACCCTCTCCTCGCCAAGCCGGCCGGCATCGGTGACAACGTAGAGCGGGGGCAGGGACTCGCTCACGACAGCTTGCGCGACCGGTCGAGGAACCAGTGGTCGACGAGAACCAGCGCCGCCATGGCCTCGACAATAGGGACTGCGCGGGGAAGGACGCAGGGGTCGTGACGCCCGCGGGCTTTCAGGACAGTCTCCTCGCCAGAGGTCGAGACCGTCTCCTGCTCCTTGTTGATCGTCGCCGTGGGTTTGAAGGCGATGCGGCAGACGAGATCCTCACCGTTGGAGATTCCTCCCTGGACCCCGCCGGAGTTGTTGCTGCGCGTGCGAACCTCATCTCCATCCTTGTAGAAGGCGTCGTTGTGGGCCGAACCCGTCAGCAGGGTCCCATCGAATCCTGAGCCGATCTCGAAACCCTTGGTCGCAGGCAGCGAAAGCATCGCCTTGGCCAGGTCCGCCTCGAGGCGATCGAAGACCGGTTCTCCAAGACCCACCGGAAGCCCGCGCGCGACCAGCTCGACGAGCCCTCCGGCTGAGTCGCCCTCCTTGCGAAGCTGCTTGATCCGCTCAATCATCTTTTCCGCCGCGGCCGAATCAGGACAACGAACCGCGTTGCTCTCGACGGCAGCCCTCGTCACCGCGGCCCCATCGATCTCCGCCTCGATATCGTGAATTCTCCGGACATAGGCGACCAGCTCCACCCCGGCTGAGTCGGCGAGGATTCGCCTGGCGATGGCGCCTGCGGCGACCCGGCCAATCGTCTCCCTCGCGCTCGACCGTCCACCGCCGCGATGATCGCGATGGCCGTACTTGGCCTGGTAGGTATAGTCCGCGTGCGATGGCCGGTAGACATCCTTGAGGTGATCGTAGGCCTGCGGCCTGGCGTCCTTATTGCGCACCATGAGCAGGATCGGCGCGCCTGTTGAGCTCCCCTCGAAAACACCCGAGAGCACCTCGAGCCGGTCATCTTCTGAACGCGGCGTGGTGATGTCGCTCTGCCCGGGCCGACGCCTGTCGAGCTCGACCTGGATCGCCTCCTCGTCGATGGGAACGCCCGCCGGACAGCCGTCGATGGTGACCCCGACGGCGGGGCCATGCGACTCCCCCCAGGTGGAAATCTGAAAGATCTTTCCGAAGGTATTGCCCATGGGACGCTACTGTCGCTCCTGAAATACTCCTGGAAACCGAACGCAGAGATTGTACAGATTGTTTACCGGGGAAGCGAGACCCCGAAAATTACCCCAGCTTGCTCATAGCTCCTCGGAGCCTTAAAATTCATCTTGTGGGTCTTTTCCATAATTACCGGTTTTTTCCAGATAATCGCGACAGGAATCTTCAAATGTCCACCGAGACCTCCCGACTGACGCTGGCGATGCTCGCGCTCCTTGGAGCGCTGGCCCAGGCTCCCCTCGAGGCTGAGCCCGGCGACCTCGCCGCCGACTTCGTCACCTTCGCGGTCATCGCCCCGCAGGACATCACCTACGACGAGACGGAGGACTGCTTCTGGATCACGACCTTTCTCGACGAGCGGATCTACAAGTACAGCACCGACCTCACGCAGCTGCTCGACACCATCCCCTCCCCCTTCCTGACCTTCGAGTTCACCACCGGCATCACCTGGAACCCCCTGGATGACACCCTGTTCGTAACCAATGCCAACAGCGGCCGTATTGTCGAGCTAGACAAGCTGGGAGTCGCCACCGGCCGTGAGATCTCCATCCCGTTTCTCGACAACCCCCGGCTCGCAGCGCACACGGTCCGCGGTCTCGCCTTTGACCCCGGCGGAGCGGGCGGAACGGGCTCGATCTATGCCGTCGAAACGCTCGGAACCCTGGTCTACGAGGTCAGCCTCGAGGGTGAGCTGCTGCGAAGCTTCGTTCACCCCGAAGACCCCGATGGCTTCCCCGGCCGGGGACAGCACACCCAGTCAGCCGGAATCGACCTCATCCATGAAGATGGAGTGCTGGCCGGGTTCTGGATCACCGGCATCCGCGGCCGGCAGAATCGCCTGTTCAAGCTCAATGCAGAGGGCTCCTACACAGGGCTGTCCTTCTCCCTGGATGCCGCAGGCGGAACGGTCAGCGGCATCGTCCGGCATCCCTTCCCCGGCGCGGAGAACGCCGCCGAGCTGGACTCGTTCATCTGTGTCGTCGAATCCAATGCCAGGCTTGCCGTCCTCGAGGCAGGGGAACCCGAAGACCGCGAAATCTTCAGACTCGAATGCGATACGGCAGGAGACCTGGCCATGCTGCGCTGGTCATCACGCGAGAGCTACGACCGCATAGAGATCGTCGAGGGCTGCCGGGTCCACGCGGTCCTGCCCGGAGACGCCACCGCATGGGAAGCCGAGCTGTCCCCGCCAGGACTCTACAAATTGAGCGTACGGGCGATGAAGAACGGAAGGGAGAGCATCATCGGCCCCTGCCTGGCGCTGACCGGTTCCGGGCAGATCCTCCGGTCCAGGGAGGTGGGAGGCCGCCTCCCGATCGACCTCGCCTCCAACGGTGACGACCTGCTCGTCGTGACCGATGGCAGGGAGAGAGCGCTGATCGTATTCGAGATGGACTCACCCGGAGACCCGGTCGCGACGATCCCCGTAGCTGAGACCTTCGCCTCGGCCGAGGAGGAAGAGGAATATATCTCCGGGATCGCCCGCGGCCCGGAGGCGAACACCTTCTTCGTCTACAATACGACCCGGCACATCATCGGTCTCCTCGATCTCTCCGGAAACGTTCTCTCGACCTTCGAGGTCGCCCTGCCCAATCTCAATGAAGAATTCGACCCCGATGACCCGGAATCTGAAGAGGATCGCGGAACCGTGATGGGAATGGTCTTCGATCCCGCCGCCGACGAGGGACGAGGCGCCCTCTGGATCACCGAGGTTGTCGAGGACATCGTCTACCAGGTCGACCTGGAGGGCCGCATCCTGAAACAATTCCACAACCCCTACACCCGGATCCAGCCGCCGCCGATCGAGGACGTCTTCAATACCTATACCGGCGGCATCTCGCGGGTCCCGGGACGCGACGACCTCCTCTGGCTCAGCGGCGGGACCTATCGCGATTTCGGCCAGAAGTGGATCGCCCTGGTAGACACCAACAGCGGCGAGGTCATCCCGGGCTCGGAAATCACCACGGCCTCGGTTCGCCGGGAGAGCCGCTCCGGAAGTGTCGGGCTCGAAAATATCCTGGCCGATGGAGAATCCCGTTTCTTTGTTCTCGGCCTCGGACAGCGCGACGCCCTGCTCGCTGAAATTCTCCACCAAGCGGCCATCACCCCGGCCCCGGGCTACCTCGAATGCCGACAGCCCGCAGTGGAAGACCGGATTGTCCTCCACTTTATCAACAACGGCCCCTACGACAGCATCGAGATCCTGCGCGATTGCGAGCTCATAGCCTCACTTGCCGGAGATGCGGTGGGCTTTGTCGACGAGGCGGTCGCCCCGGGGATCCATGAATACGGCGTTCGCGGCATCCGCGGCGGCATTGCCAGCGAGACCATCAGCTCATCGGTGCGAGCCGGGATCGGCGCCGTCCTCCAGCGATCGATGAGCTGGCCGGCCCGCTCTCCGCAGCAGCTGGCCCGGGACCCGGTGGACGGCTCCTTCTACGCATGCGTCAACTGGTACGGCGATGAGCGCAAGGTCTATCACTACGATGCGGGCTTCAGGTTCCTCGATGAAAGAGACTCGGTGGTTGAAGATGGGCGGCAGATCGCCACCCTCGCCATCCGGGCACCGTCGAGAACCGAGCGCCTCCTCTACTACATCACCTGGCTGCAGCCCGTTCCCCTGGGAGAGGTCGACACGCAGCGCTTCTTCCTGGCAAGCGAGACCCTCGCGGGACAGCCGTACGACCAGGTGGAGATCGTTCCCCCGGTTCCGGAAAACGGCTTCATCATCTATCCCACCGGGCTCACCTGGGATTCCATCAGCGACTCTTTCTTCTATCTCGAGCGCAACAGCCGGACCTTCCTGCGAATCGACTCCGAGGGCAACGAGCTCGGGCGATTTCCACACCCCGAGCCTCCCTACCAGAACTTCGTCTTCAACCTGGGACTCGCCGTCAACGAGCAGGACAGGACACTCCTGTTCACCACATCAGCCTACGGCGACCACGGGGTCACGAGGGTCCTGGAGATGAACTTCGAAGGAAACCTTACCGGCTTCGAGCTGCCGCTGACCGGGCTTGGTAACGAGATCAGGGACATCGAGCTCTACGGCCGGGAGCTGGTCGCCATCGGGTCCGGCTCCTTCTCTGAGCTGCTGCGGATCAAATTCACCGACACCCTGCCGGCCCCCTTCCTCCGCGGGGACGCCGACTCCAGCGGCGAGGTCAACCTCACCGATGCGATCTACCTCCTGGGCTATCTCTTCCAGGGCGTCGAAGCCCCGGCCTGCCCCGACAGCGGCGATTTTGATGACGATGGCCGGATCACCCTGACCGACGCCATCATCACCCTCAACTATCTCTTCCGCGGGGGGATTCCGCCGGCGGCTCCCTTCCCCGGAGCGGGACAGGACCCCACGGCCGATGGCCTGCAGTGCAGATGAACCCTCCAGACGGCCGTGCGTGTTTGAGTCCTGTTGACGAAGCGCCCTCCAGGGCGCATCCTTTTGCTCTCGGGGCTCGCTTCTTCCCTGCCCGGGATAATGAATACTCCGCTGAAAAAAGCTGGTCGGCCTCATGATATTCAAGTGGTTCAAAAACAAGGCTTCCTCCGCGGATGCGGCGCGGGACGCGGCCGTACCCCGACACATCGGAGAGCTCTGGCTGGCCATCCAGGAGACAGCCGAAAGGGAAGATTCCTCCTGGTCCGATCGCAATGTGATCAGCTACTACCACGAGGGAGCCGAGGCCCAGAAGGACATCCTGCGCTGGCTGGCGATCTACCAGAGAAGCATCGATCCCGGCCACGAGTTCAGCTTCCCGGAGCACCATCCGCGCTACAAGGGCTATTGCCTCATGCTACGGCACCGGCCATCGGGTAGCCGCTGGGAGGCCTTTGACGACTCGAGCTGGGAACGGATCCCCATCTCTCCCCAGCCGGAGATGGAAGACCTCGAGCGGGAACTCGACCGGCTCGAGGACTGAACACGCGACGCTGGACCGTTCACTTCAGGCGAGCGGGCTCCCTGCCTTCGAGCCTCCCCAGCGCCTCCTCAACAAGGCGAGCCTCTACCGGCCCGAGCCCGGACTTCTCGCCATGCGACCGCAGGCCCCGGGCGGATTCCTCGGAGCGAATCAGCCCCAGTGCCGTGATCGCCGCCCTCCGCAGCCTCTCATCCTGATCTCCAAGCAGCTCCAGGAGCGTCGTCACCGACGATTTCTCCGCTATTCGACCGAGGGCTTCGGCAGCCTCCCTGCGAACCGCCGGCTCGTAGCCCGCGGCACAGAGCTCCCCACAGAACTCCGCCGCCGCCCGCGAGCGGGTTTTCCCCAGGGCCCGCAGCGCCGACCTGGCAAGCTCTCCCCCGCGCTCCTCCTTCTCGATGATCGCCTTCAGCTGCGGGGCGCAATCCTGGTCGTCGATTCTCGAAAGACGCGTGGCGGCCTGAGACGCGTCTTCGTTGCCGAGGCGAAAGATCGAGGCCAGGGCCGCGCAGGAATACGGACCGCCCAGGCGCTCGAGCGATACAAGCACCGCGGCGCGGACCAGCTCGTCCCCTGAGCTCCTGTAGGCCTGTTCGAGAAGAATGGCGCCTGAGCTCCGTGCGCCCTCGTCGGCATCCTTCCCAACCCCCTCGACCAGGGGCAGCAGGCCGCCGGGCGCAGCCTTCCCCAGCTCCAGCTCCAGGGCATCTACCGCGGAGCCCTCCAGCCGCCCGGGCACCGGAAGGACCTCGCGAACCGTCGGCTCACGACTGCTCAGCCAGGCAAGAAGGCATCCGAACGCGAAAGCGACGAACGCCGAGAGGTATTGATGAGATTTTTTCACCGGTTCAATCCGTCCTGAAGAAAACGACAGGTTAGCGGTTCTCTTCACCTGTACAGTATCCAATCTCCTCGAGGCTGAAAAGCCTCAGCGCAAAACCCCTTCCCCATACCTGCATTTTCCCGTGCATCTTCAGCTGTGATCAAGAGAATGGGAAACCCTGTAATAAAGGTCACCTCGCCCTCAATATTGGATCCTGGTATCTATGAACGCTGATGGTACAACCCCGAAAACGAACTCGATGGAAGAGCTGCGGGCCTTTCTGAGCGAGTACTACGGCCAGGTACTCCAAAGTACCGGAGACCTCGAGCAGAATGCCTGCTGTGTCGCCTCCTCCCTCAGCACGTATTCAGAAATTGCCGAGCTGATCCCTTCGGAGGTCAAGGACCGTAACTATGGCTGCGGATGCTGTATCCCCCCCGATGAGCTCGCGGGTCTCACCGTGCTGGACCTCGGCTCCGGAACAGGCCTCGATTGCTTCATCCTGGGCAGCCTGGTCGGCGCGAAGGGCCGGGTCTTCGGCATCGACATGACCGATGAGCAGCTCGACATAGCCCGGCGCAATGTTCCGGAGGTCATGTCCGCCTTTGGATACTCCGAGAACAATGTCTTCTTCAACAAGGATTTCATAGAGACCCTCGAATCCATCGAGGACTCCACGGTTGACCTGGTGGTCTCCGATTGCGCCATCAATCTCTCCCCCAGGAAAGACAACGTCTTCAGCTCAATCCACCGGGTTCTGAAACCCGGCGGTGAATTCTATATCTCCGACATCGTCGCCGACCGCCGCCTGCCCGAGAGTATCCGCAACGACAAGAAGCTCCATGCCGAATGCCTCGGCGGCGCGCTCTACGAATACGACCTCCTCGATACGATCACCGCCGCCGGGTTCAGAGACCCGCGCAGCGTAGCCCGCAGCCTGGTCGAGGAAAACATCGGCGGAACACCAAACCGTTTTTACTCCATGACATTGCGTGGATTCAAATTCGAGACGCCGCTTGACCGGCGCTGCGAGGATTTCTGCCAGAACGCCACCTACCTCGGCAATTGCCCGGGAAGCGAAGAAAGCTTCTTCCTGGATCAGAATCACCTGTTCGAGAAGAACAGCGCCAGGGCTATCTGTCGGAATACCGCGAGGATGCTCGCGGAGACCCGCCTGTCGAAATATTTCGAGGTGACCGGCGAGCTCGAACATCGCGGTATCTTCGACTGCTCCTCCCCCATCCCCGCCTCCGGCGAATCCCCCAGCTGCTGCTGAGCCCGGGCGTCTGAAAGCCCGGGGAGCATCCCAGCGACGAAGACACCCGGCGGCCGCATCCTGCAAATTGCCCGCAAGCGAATGACCTGCAGCTGGCAGGCGGAGACGATGATTTCACCTGTCTGAAAAAACTCTTCTCTGGTTTGAGCTTGTCAGACCGGCAAAAATATGATTTATAAATTACAAATCAACTTTTGTAAGTTGCTCGTCAACCTTGAAGCCTTTCGCAAGCGGCTATCGGCTTCATCATCGACGTCTTAAAAAGAAAAGAAGTGACAGATGGAGTCGAGGACCAGGGCTGCTGTCGAAAAAGAAACCATCGCTGCGCGACGAACCTTTTTCGTCTTCCTTGGGATACTGACCCTCGTGGCAGTCCTTGTCGGCTGCCTGAGCTGGCCCCCTGCCTGAGCCGGCTCATCAGGAAGTGAGAGAAAACCCTGGGATGCGGACCCCGCATCCAGCCCCCCAGCCGGGGTCAAGACAGAATTATTAGTTACCCCGCCGGGGAGTCATTGGTTTCGAGATTGCTTACCAGGCATGACCTTCGAAATCGTTGCGGCGTTCAGGAACTCCTCGACGGGGTTTTTTCGTGCGCCTGGCCCTCTCCTGTACGATCCACTCTAATAATTGCCAAAATCTCACGATTGCTAATTGACAAAAACGCAATTCAGTTCTAAGCTAATAATCAGTTGAGTGGGTGGCACCACCAGGGATCTTCAGGAGGTCTCTTGAAACGACTCATGAATCGGGATTCTGGGCGGGTTTACCGCGTGACGATGCGGTTCCAAGTCCCGATAAACAGTGTTCGAACAGTCGCTGAAAGAAGCTCCTTTTTACCGGGTCCTCGGGAGTGCCGAAGTCTCTCTTGCTGGCTGAAATCTCAACCGATATCAGGATATACCAACTGCTGAATCTCCGCTGAAAATCAAGAGCCCGACCACAGGCCGCGGCACTGAAAAATGGAGATTTTTTCTTTCCGGAAAAACAACCCCCAGGAGCATAGACATGGCCCAGGAAGAATATGACGAAGAAGAATATGACGAAGAGATGGAAGGCGAGGAGGAGCTTTTCGATAAGCCCGGCTGGCTGACTGAAATGCCCTATTGGGCGGTCTCGGCCATCCTCCACATCATCCTGATCCTCATCATCGGAGGCCTGGTTCTCAGCCGGCAGAGCAACAAGAAACAGAAGAATGTCGTGATGGAGGCCAAGCTGAAGAAAAAGCCGCCGAAGTACGACCCGAAGAAAAAGCGCGATCTGAAGAGGACCCCCCAGATCCTCAACCCGAAGATCATCAAAGAACCCGTCATCAAGCGTAAGATCGACGAGGTAACCACTGATATCCCCAAGGGAACCGACCTCAACAACCTCTCCAACGTCAACCAGAACTCGACGATGGTCAACGACGCCATCGGAGTCGGCGGCGGAGCGGCGGGAGCTTACGGACATCGCTACGGCAAGGGCTCGCTCACCCGCGAAGGCGGCAGCGAGGGTACCGAATCGGCCGTCCTCGCCGCTCTCGAGTGGCTCTATCGCCACCAGGATGCGGACGGCGGCTGGAAGGCCGCGGGCTTCAACAACGCCAGCGTACGCGAGAGACGCGGCCCCAGCGCCAACAGGGATTCCAATCGTTACCCGAAGGACATCGGCTGGGAAGAGAACAATGTCGGCGTCACGGCCCTGGCGATCCTGGCCTTCACCGGCTTCGGCCACACCCACATGGACGGCGAGTACGAGCACTTTGTTGACTGTCTCAAGAAGGCCGTCAAGTACATGATCAAGCAGCAGACGACGCGCACCGGCGACCCGGCCAGGGACGGGCGCTACGGCAGCGGTGACTCGGAGCAGTGGATCTACAACCACTCGATCGCCACCATGGCCATGGCCGAGCTGCTGCTGATGTCGAACGACTTCAAGCTCAAGAAGTCGGTCAAGGATGCCACCAAGCTCTGCCTGCGCGCCCAGAACGACGGACGGGGCTGGCGCTACGGAATCAAGCCCGGCGACAACGATACATCGGTGACGGGCTGGATGGTCCTGGCCCTCAAGACCGCCAAACAATGCCGCCTGGGGCTTCCGAAGCAGGAGTACCAGAACGCCTTCGGCGGAGCGCTCAAGTGGTTTGAATACGCCACAGCCTCCAACGGCAAGACCGGCTACAACGTGCCTGGCGACGAAGGCTCCCGCCTCGCCAAGGGATACCCGGACCCCTACCCCTTCTCCAAGGACCTCTCCTGCATGTCGGCGGTGGGCGTACTCTGCCGCCTCTTCGCGGGCCAGAGCCGCAAGGAAGCCTCGATCCGCTCAGGCGTGGACATCCTGAACCAACAGCTTCCGATGTGGCGTGAGCAGAAAGGTCGATCGCTCTCCACCATCAACATCTACTACTGGTACTACGCTACCTACGCCATGTTCCAGTTTGGCGGCAAGCCCTGGCAGGCCTGGAACATGAAGATGCAGCGGGCCCTGGTCGACACCCAGAGGGCTGAATACAAGGACGACTCCCCCGAGGTGGACGGCAGCTGGGACCCCATTGGTGAATGGGGCATCTCCGGCGGCCGCGTCTATGCCACCGCCCTGGGAGCCATGACCCTCGAGGTCTACTACCGCTTCGAACGCCAGCAGGAAGGCATCGGCCTCTAGGCGCCCGAAGCACCGGGCCACCCGGTCGCTGTCCAGATGACCGGTCCAGACGACCAGCGTCTCTGAACACGACCCGGCAGCCCGGCAGTTTCCATACACCCGGAACCCGTTCCCCCGGACAAACCGCGGCAACGTAAGAGGGGTTGCGTAGACACTCTGTCCACAGGACAGCGTCACGGGATCGGTACGCAACCTTCGTAGAGTTTTTTGAAACCGGAAACCAACTTCAGGAGCGCAGGGTATGGTCGAAAAAGAATATTACGAAGACAGGTATGCGGAAGAAGCCGCAGGAGAAGAGGAAGTTTTAGCCAGGCCCGCCTGGGCAAGAGAGATGCCCTACTGGACGGTCTCGGCGGCTCTGCATATCTTCCTGGTGCTCATCATCGGGGGGCTGATCTTCAGCCGGAAAACAACCAGGCCGCAGAATCGCAAGCCCCTGGTCGCCAAGACGATAACCCCGCCGCCAAAGTTCGATCCAAAGAAAAAACGTGATCTGAAGAGGGTCCCTCAGATCCTCTGTCCGACGATCATCGAGAAACCTTTCGTCAAGCTCAAGCCCGAGGAAATCACCACCGAGATCCCCAAGGGATCCGATATCCACAAGATCTCCGACACCAACCTGGAAATGGACTCTGCAACCATCGCCCTCGGAGTTGGACCGGGAGGGTCCGGCGCCTACGGACATGACCGGGGCGTGGGTAAAACAAACGGCCCGGGAATGACCCGTGCGAGCGAAGACGCTGTTCTCGCCGCGCTGGAATGGCTGTACCGCCACCAGGATGCCGATGGCGGCTGGAAGGCCGCGGGCTTCAACAACGCCAGCGTACGCGAGAGACGCGGCCCCAGCGCCAACAAGGATTCCAATCGCTACCCGAAGGACATCGGCTGGGAAGAGAACAATGTCGGCGTCACGGCCCTGGCGATCCTCGCCTTCACCGGGTACGGCCACACCCACATAACGGGTAAACACGAGCACTTCGTTACCTGCCTCAAAAAGGCCGTCAGGTACATGCTCAAGCAGCAGACGATGCGTACCGGCGACCCGGCCAGGGACGGACGCTACGGCAGCGAAGCTTCCGAGCAATGGATCTACAGCCAGGCGATCGCCACCATGGCCATGGCCGAGCTGCTGTTGATGTCGAACGACTTCATGCTCAAGAAATCGGTCAGGGAGGCGACCAAGCTCTGCCTCCGCGCGCAAAACGATGGACGAGGATGGCGCTACGGAATCAAGCCTGGAGACAATGACACCTCTGTAACGGGCTGGATGGTCCTGGCCCTCAAAACCGCCAAGCAATGCCGCCTGGGACTCCCAAAAGGGGCGTTCCAGAATTCCTTCGAAGGCGCCCTCAAGTGGTTCGATTACGCCACCGCCTCCAATGGCAAGGTTGGCTACAACGTACCTGGAGACGAAGGCTCCCGGCTCGCCGCGGGGCACGCGGATCCTTATCCCTTCTCCAAGGATCTCTCCTGCATGACCGCGGTCGGGGTCCTCTGTCGTCTCTTCTCCGGCGAGAGCCGGCGGGTCGCCTCCATCCGCTCAGGCGTCAATATTCTCTCGCAGCAACCGCCTGTGTGGCATGAACAGAAGGGCCGCTCGCTCTCCACCATCAACATCTACTACTGGTACTACGCTACCTACGCCATGTTCCAGTTTGGCGGCAAGCCCTGGCTGGCATGGAACGAAAAGATGCAGAAGGCTCTCATCAACACCCAGAGGGCCGAATACAAGGACGACTCCCCCGAGGTGGACGGCAGCTGGGATCCCATTGGCGAATGGGGCATCTCCGGCGGCCGCGTCTATTCCACAGCCCTGGGAGCCATGACCCTCGAGGTCTACTACCGTTTCAAACGGCAGCAGGAAGGAATTGGCCTGTAGATCTCTCGAAGCTCCAGCTCGCCTGGCCTCGTCCTCTGCTCTCAGAATGCGGCCAGGTGAGCCGCCAGCTTCCACATGCCCAGCACATCAGCCTTCGGACAGACCTCGGCCGTGTAGTTCAGATTGAGCGGCTGCAGACGCACCTTGCCGCCGGGGTCGAAGAAGACCTGTCGGAAGGTGACCTCTCCTTGTCCTTCAGAGGAAGGGCTCTTCCTGACCAGGGCGAAGTCACGGCTGCGCAGGGGGCTGCTGGAAAACACGCCCAGGTCGCCCTCGGCGAAGCTCGGCCTGACAGGAGCCTCCATACAGTCACCGATGATATGGACCGCGAAGGCGCCCTCATCCGGAACCGAGGGAAGGTGGAGAAACTCCTCCGGCTCCCCCACCGGCTGGCCATCCTGGTCGAATTCAAACGAGTAGCCGTCAGCTACCGAACCGAGAATGGGAATCCCGGAACGTGCCCCGGCGGCATCATCTGGAGCCTGGCCGCGCTGGGTCTCGGCCAGGGCCAGGTTCAGGCGCGCCACCTGCCCCTCAAGAGCCTGGATCTGTCCCTCCTGGAATGCCAGGAAGTGATTCGTCGGCAGCTTCAGGAGCCTGGCGACCTTCTCGGCCAGTCCGGGCTCGAGATTCTTTTTTCCCGCCTCGATATCCCGCACCTGGTATTTCTGGATACCGAGCTTCAACGCGACATCCTCCACCGAGAGATGCCGTTTCCGGCGCTGGGTGCGGATCTCCTTGCCCAGGGAGCCGGGAAGACTCGGCTGGATAACACCCTCGGAGGGAACGGCCGCGCCGCGAAAGAAATAGGACGGCTCGACACCCAGGGCCTCGGCGATCCGGGCAAGCACCTTGGTGTCAATACGACGCTGCCCCTTCTCCAGCCGCGACATCTGCGACTGCGAGAGTCCGATCGTCTCGGCCAGATCCTTGGCCGACATCTTGATCCGCTCGCGTAGGATCTTTACCTCGAGACCGATGTCGAGCATACGCCTGGCGCTCCAATGAGTAAAATGAACCTGCCCCTGTTACATCTTACCAAAAACGCAATTTCTTGCAATCTGCCCAAGTCTCTACAGCGTTACCGGAAGCTCCGGGGCCGAAAAAGGTCAGGCCTCGACCAAAATGAACTGAACAGCCATGCTCAACCCGTTAAAAAGAGCGTGAAAGAAGATCGCGAAATAGAGGCTGCGGGTCTTGTGATAAACGTAGCCTACCGCCATGCCGACGACAAACAGCGGCAGGAAAGCCGCCAGGCTGAGGTGGGAGGAAGAAAAGACCGCGCTGGAAAAAACCAGGGCGGGAAGCACCCCCCACCGGCTCTTGAGCAGACCGAAAAAGAAGCCCCTGTAGAGCAACTCCTCCCAGAGAGGCGCCAGGATGACAGCATTGAACACGAGCAGGGAGAGCTCGAGCGGGTCTCCCCTGGCCACCGCATCGCCAAACATTTTGACGACCTCCTGGGGCATCGACTCGTAGCCAAGGTACTCGATCAATTCAGTCCAGAGATGGGCGCATAAACCGAGGGGGACGATAAAAAATACATAGACCAGGACAACGGGTAAAAGGTTGGTCAGCGATGCCCCGCGTAAACCGAGGGTCGCGGGCGACTGTCTCAAGCCGACAACGACGAAATACCAGATCAAAAACGCGATCAGGCCGCCCCCCAGGAGGTAGCCGCCTGTCATACTGCTTGCCCGCGCCTGAATTTCACTCGAATAGAGACCGGTGTCCCAGCTCTGCTCCAGGATCCCCATGATAATCCCGGGAAAGAGCAGAAAGGCGACAAGCGCCAGCAGCACGGAGATGCCGGTCCAGCGAGGGGCCTCACAAGCGGGAGCCGCCCTGAATAACCTGCTCGAATCCAGTTTTTTCAGACCGAAGAGCGACAGACTGGCAATAATAAGCGCCAGCAACGACCATGCAAAGTTATCCAATGGCGCATCCTGCATGAAGTCCGCCCCCTCAGGCCGACCCGGTGCCGTCGACCATGCCCGCGGTGGGACTCGATGCGTTGGCGTAGAGCTTACGCTCGATCCGGCCGGCAAAATACGCCTCGCGGCCCGCCAGCAAGGCGTTCTTCATCGCGCGGGCCATTCGGACCGGCTCCCGGGCCAGCGCGATACCGCTGTTGAGAAGGACGCCCTCCACCCCGAGCTCCATGGCGATCGCCACATCGGAGGCCGTACCGACTCCCGCGTCGACGATGACGGGGGTGTCGATGGTCTCGAGAATGATCCGGATATTGTTGGGATTGAGGATCCCCTGCCCGGAGCCGATCGGAGAGCCTGCCGGCATGACGCTGGCCGCTCCCGCCTCGGCCAGATGCCGGGCAAGAATCGGATCATCCGAGGTGTAGGTGAGCACGGTGAAGCCCTCGGAGACCAGGGTGGCCGTCGCCTCAAGGGTGGCCACGGGGTCGGGGAGAAGGGTGCTCTCGTCGCCGAGCACCTCGAGCTTGATCAGGTCCGTCTCCAGCAATTCCCGGCCCAGGCGGGCGTAGCGGCAGGCATCCTCGGCCGTGTAGCAGCCGGCCGTATTCGGCAGGAGCGTGTATTTAGAGCGGTCGAGATGCCTGACGAGGCTCTTCTCGGGATCCTCGAGGTTGGCCCGGCGAATGGCCACCGTGACCACCTCGCAGCCTGAAACCTCCAGGCATTCGTTCATCTCTTCATTGCTGGAGTACTTCCCCGTACCCACAAACAACCGCGAGTTGAAGCGATGCCCGCCCAGAACGAGCGCATCATCACTGGAATCGGGGGATACTTCCTGCCGCTCGATATCTCGCGTTTCAACGCCTTGTGACATGGATTCTCAACCTCCACCGACAAAAGTCACCACTTCCACCTCGTCTCCATCCGAGAGGAGCACCTCCTGGTGCGTACGCCTGGGAACAATGCCCCGGTTGACCTCAACAGCCACTCCCTCACGCGGCAGCTCGAGAGCCTCGATCATCTGCCCTACTGTCGTTCCAACAGCGAAGGAATGGGTCTCACCGTTAATCGTAATTCGCAGCATTCTGCCAAGCAGCGGGCCGCAGGCGCCAGCCGGGCCCCGTCCTCGTTCGAGACTGTCCAGAAAGATGGAATAGCCACGAGAAGAGTAGCACAGGAACGCCCCGGGGAGAAAGCAATTGCTACCCCGGGCGCGAGGCGGAAAGGGGAAGAGCGGGGCGCGCCACCAGCACGCCCCGGAGACTCACTTCTTCTCCTGAGCGGAAGTCTCTGTGTCGACCTCGACCCCGAGTTTCTCAAGGTAGAACAGGGCGTTCGACCTGTACTGGCGTCCGCCGCGAGCGAGATACTCGCGGAAGTGCTTTACTGCCTCATCCTTCTTTCCCTGGAGGTCATAGATCGCTCCGAGAAAATAGTAAGATTCCGGGTTGTCCGGCTCAGCGACGAGGGCCTTGCGAAAGGCCGCCTCCGCTCCGGGCAGGTCCTTCTTCAAGGCGAGAACATAGCCCAGCGCGGCGTTGATACCGCTGTAACGCTGCGCATCGGTCAGCTCCGCCGCCTGGCGGAAGTTGATCTCGGCGCTGTCGATCTCCCCCATCTTCAGGTAAATACGCCCAAGATGGTAACGATACCTGGGGATGTCGGGCCGCAGACCGATCGCCTCTTCAAGACTGCTTACGGCGAGGTTGAAGTCGCCCTTTTCAAAATGGATGCTGGCGATCTGGTAGTGGTAGTCATCCCGCTTGGGATACTCCTCGACTCTCGCCCGGATAAAATCCAGGCGGCTATCGAGATACGAGTGAGTCGTTTCCTCTGAAAGGGAATACTGCTCCCTCTCATCGACAATCGATTCACAGGCGCAAAGCGATAAACAGAAAATCGAAACCAATGCGAGTGGACCCCTGGAAGGGGTATTTTTGATCTTTGCAGGCATGTCCTTTTTCCTCCGAGACGGGACGTGTAGACCCTTCATCGGTATTCCAGAGCAAAAACTTGCCTAGGAACCTGCTGCGGAACCGATAATCCCAATGAGCTCTCCTGCGAGCTCTGGAGCCCCGCATCGGCCCCTCTCGATTCGCATTATCAGTCGATGGTTCCGCCGGTCTACTGAACCGGCTGATCAGGGTCTCACCAGGTCGAGCTCGGTGTCCTCGCCGAGTCCTGCCAGCTCCCGCTGCCCGAGCAGGATCCTGCCCAGGACCGTCACCCTGCCCTCCCACTCGGGCAGGGGCCGCCCGGCGATAAAGAGCCGGCCGCCACCGCCGTGCAGAGGATGAGAAATGACCGCGCCGCGGAAGATTCTCCTGGAGGAGAGCTCCGGGGCGAGAGCGCAACCGGCCGCAGGATCGGCATCCTCGACGACGGGATCGATCAGCAGGCCGACAGGTTCAACCAGTCTCCTGGGACGCAGCCCGGCGAAGGCCCCGCGCTCGACGAGATGCAGGACCGCCGACGCGTGGTTCGGAGCGGAAGAGAGAAACAGCTCGAGGTAGATCTTCTCGCCTCCTTGCACCAGCAGGCAGAGCCTTGGAGGCCGCAGGCGGGCCAGGCGGAAAGAAGAATACGGCCGAAAGGGAAGCATCGTATCAACCGGGGGCGCGGCTGGAATGGCATCGAGGTTCCGCGCCCCGCCGCCTAACAGATCCGCCGCCCCTCCACCGCGCCCGGCGGCCGGCAGGATCTCCCCGGACTGATCCCGGAGCTTCTCCACCAGCTCCCGGGCTGGCCTTCCCCGGCACAGGAAGAGACAGCGCAGCCACTCCCGGCGCAGGGCCGACCGGGAAATCCGACCGCTCAGCACCCCTGCCGCTTTTTCAACGACAAGCTTCTCCAGGCGGGTCCTCCTCTCCCTGCCAAGGGCCTTCCATCCCTCTCCAGCCCCCTCGAGCCAGGAGCCCACCGCCCGGGCGGCTCCAAGACGGGCCAGCCAGGCCGCTCCCGGGGCCGCCGCCAGCTCAAGCACCTTGTCGAAACAGGGCTGGCCCTGCAGGCTCGCGCCGGCCGCCCGGCTCGCGGCCATCGAAACCAGGAGATTCCTGTCCAGCATAAGCGAGCAGAAATGTCCGGACCATTCGCCCCCTCCGCAAAGCCTGAGAGCCTCGGCGAGGACCCATCGAACACGCTCATCCTTCTCCGCGGCAAATGCGGCGGCCACCCTAGCTGCCTGGGCTGCGGCGGGGTAACGAGTGAGCGACAGTGCGGCGGCGAGACGCCTGCCGGGGACTGGCGAAGCAAGCGCCGCGCCAAGAGCCGCGTGGTCTTCTTTCCTGCTCCCGATATTCGCCAGCGCCAGGGCAGGCTCCTCTCCGGCCTCCTCCGAGGAGGCCATCCGCAGGAGCGCGGCGCGGGAGACCTCGGTGTCCAGCCTTCCGAGAGCCGAGACGATCTCCCGGCGAACGAGCGGCTCGCCCTCCAGCTCGAGCCGGCCCAGCAGCGCCCGGTCGGCGCCGGGAGGAGCCTTCCTGCCAAGAAGACCCGCCGCCCTCAGGCGGACCTCGGCGCTGACGTCTCCCAGGGCTCCGGCTGCGAGCCCGAGCACCTCGGAATCCTTCGTGCCCGGCCAGCAGCGCCACTCGGCCGCCTCCATGTCATCTACCAGGACGGTATTCACCGCCGGCGGCTTGCTCGTCGATGAGCAGGACCACAGCGATGACAAGAGGACTGTGGCGGTGATCGCCGCGGCCCTGCTGGTCGGTAGAGATGAGATCATCCTTCATTCCCCCGCCGGAGTTTCAGCGTTGCCGCGTTTCAGGATCTCTATCTCCTCAACGGGAAAGAGCTTCCCCTGTCCTATGCCGGGGCATTCATCCGCGATCTCATCCCAGGCTCTCTCGCTCTTGAGGTTGCTGCGCCAGAAGGGAAAGGTCCGGCACTGCGTCGGACGCGCGGGATAGACAGAGCAGCCCTTGTCGAAGAAAACACAATCTCCACCAGGCTTCTCGATGAGAGAATAGCGTCTTCCCACCTTGCGAAGATAGCGCTCGCCGAAGCTGTCTACCGAAAGACCGAGGCACTTCGCAAGCGCCTCGATCTCCGCCGGCTCAACCCACACATAGCCGGGAGCTCCCGTACAGCAATCCCCGCAGCGTGTGCAGGAAAAACTCAGACCCTCTCGATACCACGGTTTTGACGACATAAAGAGAGGTTTAGCCGTCCCGGGGGTGCCTGTCAATAAATCAAACGGAAGAGGTATTCATAATCGATGCGAGCGAGACCCTTCCATAGCCATGCGTATTTTCACTATAATCCCGCTGTATGGACCGATGGATCACCTGCCTCATAGCTGCTTTCATGCTCCTGCTCCTGCCAGGCTGCGCTCAACGCATCCTGCACATTGAATCGCAGCCGCCTGGAGCCGCCGTCTACATCAACGGAGAGGCCGCCGGCAGGACCCCACTCGAACACCCCTTCGACTTCTACGGAAAGTTCGAGATCGTGCTCCGCCATACCAACCATCAATCCAGGCGAATCATCCACGAGGCCTCGCCGCCGTGGTACGCCTACTTCCCGATGGATATCATCGTGGAATTCATCCTTCCCGTCTTTCCCCTCCGCGACGTTCACCGAATCAGGGCTTCATTGCAGAAGGCCGGCAAGATTGATGAGGCCCTGCGCAAGGACCTCGATGAAAAGATACAAGCCGAGAGCCCGGAGGGCGGCGGCAAGGAAAAGTGAAAGGGGCTGGCGAACCGCCGGGCGACACTCCCGTGACGGCAGCCCGCAGACAATAGATGTTCTCAAAGACCATCCAGCCCAGGCTGTGGTACCGGGACAAGAAGGTCACCGTGGTCGGCCTCGGATCCTTCGGCGGCGGCGCCGGCGTCACCTGCTTTCTTGACTCACTGGGAGCCCGTGTCACGGTAACGGATCTCAAGACCGGCAAGGAGCTTGAAAACGAGCTTGCCGGTCTGGCTGATCGTGACATCAAATGGGTGCTTGGAGAACACAGGGATGAGGACCTGCTGGAAGCCGACCTCGTGGTGCTCAACCCGGCCATACCCAGGAGCACGCCCCTGGTCGAACGCTGCCTGGCCGCGGGAGTGCCGCTTGAAACCGAGATGAACCTGTTCTTCAAATATTGCAGGGGGAAGATCTGCGCGATCACGGGCTCGAACGGCAAGACCACCACCACCAGCCTGGCCGGCGCCATGGCCAGGCAGCGCTGGCCGGGACTGCTGATCGGCGGCAACATCGGCCAGTCCCTCCTGCCGCAGGTGGATGAAATCGCCGCAGAGGACTGGGTCATCCTCGAGCTCTCCAGCTTCCAGCTGGATGACCTGGCCTCCATCGACAGGCGTCCGAATATTTCGGTGATCACGAATCTCTCGGAAAACCACATCGACTGGCACGGCAGCTACGACAACTATCTCGCGGCGAAACGGCAGATCCTGCGAACAGGGCCGGCCCCCGACATCGCGGTCCTGAACCTCTTTGATCCGCTCCTGCGAAAATGGGCCGGAGAGAGCTCGCGGGAGCTGCGAGCTGTCTCGGCCCCCGGAGAGGGAACAGCCGGGGTCATCGCAGATATGGATACTGGAGATGTTCGCTCCATCCGCGGCGGGCGGGAAGAGCGCCTGTTTTCCCGCGAGGACCTCCAGCTTCGGGGAGATTTCAATCTCATCAACGCGGCGACCGCGGCGGCGGCGGCGGTGGAGATGGGAGTCGGGCCGCCCGAGATCCTCGAAGCGACCCGGTCTTTCAAGGGCGTCGAACACCGGCTACAGCTCATCGGAACCTTCAGAGAGGTCGAATACTTCAATGACTCAATCGCCACCACCCAGGAATCGACCGTCGCCGCCCTCCAGAACCTGGGACCTGTGGTCATCCTCATCTGCGGCGGCAAGAGCAAGGGGTGCGGGTTCGACCAGCTGGCCGCGACGGCCGCGAAAGAGGCCCGGCACGTGATCCTGATCGGAGAAACAGCCGGGGAAATCGAAGCGGCGATCAGGGCCGCGGGAGCTGGCGCCCCCGAACTGACCCACGCCGCCGACCTCCGCGCCGCGGTTGAAACGGCCACTCGTTCGGCGCGGCCGGGGGACCGGGTCCTGCTCTCCCCGGCCTGCCCCAGCTATGACCAGTTCAAAAATTTCGAGGAGCGCGGCAAAGAGTTCTGCAGACTTGTCGAAGAACGATTCGGCGAATAAATACCCCGAAATGCTGAATCCCCCCTCCGAAGCAGTTAAAATGCTGACTCGGTAAGCACCGATAGAACGATCAGGAGACAGGTATGAAATCTTCCGGATATCTCGCGGGCGTTTCCCTTCTACTCACCTTTACGCTGACAGCCGGATTCCTATCCCTGGACTCCGCGCCCACCGGGAGCGGCCAGGCCAGCGCACAGGAAGAAAAGCACGGGGGAGACATCATCTTCGAGGTGAAGAAGAACAAGCAGAAGCTCCGACACTCGGTCTTCAGCCACCAGCTCCATCTCGATTCCGGCTCGACCTGCAAAGATTGTCACAATGACAAGGTCTTCAAACGCGAGCGCAAGATCGGTAACAACAAGTTCACCATGAAGGACATCATGGCAGGCAAGGCCTGCGGGGCCTGCCACAATGGGCGTACCGTGATCAAGAACAAGGCCATCTTCCATCCCAAGAACAACTGCAAGCGCTGTCATTCGGCCACGTTCCGCAAGAAACGGCGCTGAAAACAGCGGGATCTGAAACCGTCAAGGTTCTGGGCGGGCGTTCCGCATACGGCACGCTCCGCGCCCCCGGCTCTGCCCTGTTCATTCTTCGTTATCCCTTACACGGATAGTACTTGGAGAAATACTCCGGATCGGGCACGAGTATTGAATAGTCTCTTACCGAAAGCGAATGCCGACTTCATTCGTGACGAAATGAAAGAGCTGAACAATACAAAGAGGAGCGAGACGGCGAAAGCCCCGCATTCCACGATCACCAGGCCCTCCCCGACCTGCGCCTGGTCTGCCGCGCGACCCGATACGACAACCTCCTGTCCTCCCCGCGCCGCCTCGCTCCTCCCTCCCTTTCCTCCCCGGCCAGCCAGCCAAGGTAAAAAAGATGGACCGAGAACCCCTCCCAACCGGACAGAGCCGGGTCTTCATCATCGGCTTCGAAAACTTCTCCTTCTACTACCTGCCCAGGAGATCCCGGATCGTCTCCCGCCGACAGGCGCCGACCCTCAACTGGACACCTCCCTCGAAAAATCCCCGGGCCGAAGGAGAAGACGCGCCGCCGACCGGCGCCTAGATCTCTCAGCTCCCGCTGCCGGGCCCTTCAGCGGGGCCCTGCTCATCCTCGCTCCGGTCCGCCTCCCCGGCAGCTGACTCGGCGCGGGAAGAATGGATGCCGTATTTGCGCAAGCGACGATAGAGCGCCTTGCGAGTGATGCTGAGCCATTGGGCCGCTCGTGACTTGTTGCCCCCAAAGCGCTTCAGGGCGGCCTCGACCGCCTCGCGTTCAGCCTCATTGACGATGCCCTCGAGGGAAGCCTGCGCCCCTCCCACGGCCAGGCCCGGGCGTCCCCGACCGACAAGCTCCGGAGAGACATCATCTATCGAGATTTCATGGATCCCGAGGGTGGCCAGGCGGCGCATCTCATTCTCGAGCTCCCGGACATTTCCCGGCCAGTGATACCTGGCCAGCAGCTCAACGACACCTTCTGCGAATCGCGGCACGCGCTTCAGCTCATCGTGGCGGGAGAAAAGCAGCCCGGCGAGGGCCGGTATGTCCTCCCAGCGTTCCCGCAGCGCAGAGACATCAAGCTGCAGCCCCTTGATCCTGTAGTAGAGATCCTGGCGAAAGGTGCCCTTCCTCACCAGGCGCTCGAGGTCCGCCCGGGCGGCCGCGATCACCCGGATATCAACCAGCAGGGTTCGCTTGCTCCCCAGCGGACGTACCTTGCCATCCTCCAGCACACGCAGCAGGCGTGTCTGCATATCGATGCTCATATCCTCGATATTGTCGAGAAAGAAGGTGCCTCCATCCGCCTGGGACAGCAGCCCCTCCCTCTCCGATTCCGCCCCGGTAAAGGCACCCTTCTCATGCCCTAGAAGCTCGCTCTCGATCAGGGTATCTGGAACGCTTCCGCAGCTGAGGGTTACGAAGGGCGCCGCGGCCCGCGACGAGGCCTGGTGGATGGCCTGCGCGAGGATCGTCTTGCCCGTGCCTGACTCCCCGTAGATCAAGACAGGAATATTGGAACCGCTGACCTCCCTGATCGTGTCAAAGAGATCCAGCATGTCAGGGTTCGCCGAGGCCAGGCCGAAGAAATCATCAAGCTCCCGGGCAAACTCGGTCCGGCTCTCCGCAGCTGGCTCGGCCTCCCTCGCCGGCGGGGCGGAGACGGCTGCCGCCCTGGAACCGCGCAGACTGGCCTCCTGCTCGCGAAGCCTGATCGCGACCGCGCAGAGGGTCGCCCAGGCGGGCAGCCGGTCCTTTGCCGCGACAGGGACATCGAGAATGACAAAACGATGGTCAAGATAGATTCCGCCAAGGATCTCTTCACCGGAAAAAACCGGGCAGATCCTGATAGAGAGAGGTGATTTCAATCCCTCTTTCGAATCCTCGGTGCGGAAGCGGCGGTCGGTCCGGGCATCATCAACGGCCCAGCACTCTCCCGCGGAGAGCATCCGGCTGATGGCGAAGTGGCTCATCCTCCTCAGCGGATCCTGGATATCCTCACTGTCCCTGTTGCGGGCCGCAAGAACATGGAACCCCCCGGGTTTCCCCAGCAGGAACAGGAAGGCCCTCTCCGCATCGGTATCAGAGATTACCGAGTCGAGAATGTCCGAGAGAGTTTTACGCCCCGGCCCGCCTGCGCCGAGCCCAGCGAGAGCTCGCAGGAAACGATCATCATTGCCTTCTTCCCTGGCCATAGCATCCATCCTACCACCCACGCGCCGACCGATGGCCATCTTCCCCCCGCCGACAGCCTCACCTCAGCCGCCGATGATCTTCCGCGAAAGCACCTCGGCAAAGCCCATGTTCTCAGCCCTCAACAACGTGATGCGCCTCGCCGAATCCAGCACCTCTACCCTGGATGCTCCATCGAGGGGACGGCCGTCAGCCACCAGCCGCATACCGCGCTTGGGCAGGTCCTCCGCGACGAAAACCAGCGAGCGGTCAAGGGGCACCGCAAGCGAGAACCGGACGGAGCTGAAGGGGACCGCCTGGTGCGGATAGAGCGGGGTCACAACCATGGCCGCGAGCTCAGGGTGCACTGCGGGTCCGCCGGCGGCGAGGTTGTAGGCGGTCGATCCTGCCGCCGTCGCCACCACGAAACCATCACCGGCAAACTTGTTGAAGAGGACTCCATCAAGGAAGACGCTGAAGCGCACGCTCTGGCGGGTCTGCCGCTCGAGCAGGACGTCATTGAAGGCGAAGAGCTCCTCCTGCCGGCCATCTTCAAGCTCGGCGTTAACTCTCAGAACCGGATGCTCATCTGCCTGGTAATTTCCCGAGGTGAGAATCTCAACGACATCATCCAGGCAGGACTGGGGATTCATATGAAAACCGACTGTTCCGAAATTCACGCCGAAGATGGGCTGCTGGGGAAAATCGTAGCGGTGCAGGCACTCCATCAGGAAACCATCGCCGCCGAGCACCAGCAGAACCTGGGCGCCGTCTTCGGCCGTACCGGGTTCATCCACGATCTCGTAGCCACCCTCCCTGAGGCTGTCCTCGAGCCGCCCGAGGCTCTCAGCGCACTCCGGCACCTGCGTATTGGCAAGACAGCAGACCCTGGATAGATCCCGCCCGCTCACGAGGTCACCCTGGCGCCTTCCCTCGCCGCAAAAAAGAGCCACTCGGCAAGCTCATCCTTGCCCCGGCCAGCGAGGACCTTGTAGTTCCTGCCGGCCACATCGCCGCTCGCATCGCGATCTCGATCGCTTCGAAAGCGCTTGTAGCTGATCTCTCGGAAATCGTTGTCGAAGTCGTAGGCCCGCGAGCCGGAGAAACGCGCCAGGATCACCCCGATCTCATCCCGGGTGAGCAGACCCTCCTCGTTGTAGCTGACCAAGACGCTCCGCGCCTTTGTCGACAGCACGAGATCGAGCATGGCCGAGAAGACGTCGCCGACGGCCGCGGTGCCATTGCTTTCTTTCGTTCGCCGACGGCCCCTGCGAACACAATACGCCGACTTGAGATGATCGTAGGGCCTGAGCCCGGTCTTCCCGTAGAGAGACGCCTCGAACTTTCCAATATCATCGTAGAGATGGTAGCCGGAGAGGATATCCAGTACGTGATAGTTCGCCGCGTACTGGCGCTGGTTGTAGGGCGGATCGAGGTAGAGCACATCACCCTTCAGTCTTCCGACCAGGGCGTTGGCATCTTCACTGTAGGCCCTGTTTCTCTGCGAGCTCTCGATCACCTCGGGCAAGGTCAGCCAGAGGGTCTTCTTTGCAGATGCCTGCCACTTCTTGAGATAGGCCCCATAGGTGCCGGAGATATTCGCCACTCGGTCCGCCGCATCGACCAGCGCGCTCAGCAGGAGATAGAACTCGCCCCTGGTAAAGAGCTCCTCGCGATATCTCTCGCGCAGGAAGCCGAGAATCCCATCAAGCCGTCGACCGTTCTCGTCGGTAAAATAGCGCCGGTCGGCACCGCCGCCCGGGCAATAATTTCGATAAACAAGTCCCTCCACCGGCTCGATGCAGGTGTTGAGATAATGCACCGCCCGGGCAAGCGGCAGCCTTCTCGCCGCCCGCCGGGGGGCCTCCTGCCCATCATCGTGCTCCAGGATGTCGCCCTGGACATGCATCCCCTCGATAAAATCCTTCGAGCTGAGAGCGTCCCGGTAGCGACCGGAGAATTCCCTGTAGGCCGGCCACCTGCTGACCTCGACAGCCGCTACCGCCTGCGCGTAGCAGGACGGCAGGATGTCGTTAGCAAGCACCTTGTAGCCCCGGCGCTTGAAATACTTACCGACGCTGGAGGAGCCGGAGAAGATGTCGATGAGAGTTCCTCCCTCGACACCCCGGTCTAGGAGCAGGCTCTCTATCTGGCCAAGGAGTTTTGTCTTATTGCCGATGAGACGCATCTTTTGCCGCTGGCTGGTGGCGGAAATAAAAGTCGATTACATTCGATCCCCGGGAAGAAGACAAGCGACAAACAGTCCCTCCAGAAGGGAGGAGGACCTCCGGGGTATCCAAAAAAACCGGGCTCGCATCCCTTGGAACACGAACCCGGTTTTCCTGGTAGACGATATCGCGGAGCGGACGCTCTGCCGACCCCCCGCTATCGGCTGGATCAGTACATACCGCCTCCGCCGCCGCCAGGAGCGGCTTCCTTGCTGTCATCAGGTATCTCGCTGATGATGGCCTCGGTGGTAAGCAGCAGCCCGGCGATACTCGCGGCATTCTCGAGAGCGGAGCGCGTGACCTTGGCGGGATCGATAACACCCGCCTCGACCATGTCGACATGCTCATTGGTGAGCGCGTTGAAGCCCTGGTTGCCTTCACCCTTCTTCACCTCCTCCGCGATCACGGCGCCGTCAAAGCCCGCGTTCTCGGCGATCTGGCGAATGGGCGCCTCAATGGCGCGGCGCACGATATCAACACCGATAGATTCCTCGATCTCGAGGTTGTCGAGGTTGTCGAGCGCGCTGACGCAGCGCAGCAGGGCGACTCCGCCACCGGGAACGATTCCATCCTCGGTCGCCGCGCGAACGGCGTGAAGCGCATCCTCTACGCGCGCCTTCTTCTCCTTCATCTCGATCTCGGTGGCCGCCCCGACGTTAATCTGGGCTACACCGCCGACCAGCTTCGCCAGGCGTTCCTGAAGCTTTTCCTTGTCGTAGTCGGAAGAGGAGTTCTCGAGCTCTTTCTTGATCTGGGCGATACGGCCCTTGATGGCGTCCTTCGTCCCGCCGCCCTCGATGATCGTGCACTGGTCCTTCTCGATCACGACCTTCTTGGCACGACCGAGGTCGGTGACCTGGATATTGCTGAGATCGACGCCAAGGTCCTCGAATATAGCCCTGCCGCCGGTGAGAGTGGCAAGGTCTTCGAGCATGGCCTTGCGGCGATCGCCAAAGCCCGGCGCCTTGACGGCACAGCAGGAGAAGGTCCCGCGCAGCTTGTTAATGACCAGCGTCGCCAGGGCCTCGCCCTCGACATCCTCGGCGATGATGACGATCGGCTTGCCAGCCTGGGCCACCTTCTCGAGCAATGGAACAATGTCCTTGATCGCGCCGAGTTTCTTCTCATGGATCAGGATAAACGGATCCTCGAGCTCACAGGACATGTCTTCCGGCTCGGTAACGAAATGCGGCGAGAGATAGCCCTTGTCGAACTGCATACCCTCGTGCAGGGAGACGGTGGTCTCGAGGCTCTGACCCTCTTCGACCGTAATCACGCCATCCTTGCCGACCTTTTCCATGGCCTCGGCGATCATGGTGCCGATCTCGGCATCATTGTTCGCGGCGACGGTGCCGACCTGGGCAATCTCCGCGGTTTCCTTGATCTCGATAGAGAGCTCCTGGAGACCTCCGACGAGCGCCTGGACAGCCTTGTTGATCCCGCGCTGCAAGCTGATAGGGTTCGATCCGGCGGTTACGTTCTTGAGACCCTCGTCATAGATGGCCTCGGCCAGCACGGTCGCGGTGGTCGTTCCGTCACCGGCATTGTCGCTGGTCTTGGAGGCAACCTCCTTGACCATCTGAGCTCCCATATTCTCGTAGGAATCCTCGAGCTCGATCTCCTTGGCGACGGTCACACCATCCTTGGTGACGGTAGGCGCTCCGAAACTCTTCTCGATAATCACATTCCGCCCACGGGGCCCGAGCGTGACCTTCACGGCCCGAGACAGCTTCTGGACTCCCTTGCGAATCGATTCGCGGGCTTCCTGATCAAATGAAATCTTCTTGGCACTCATGCCGAAATTCTCCTTGCGGGTCGAATCTTTCGTCCCCGGCTATTCACCTGTTTATTCGTAATTACTCAATGACAGCGAGAACGTCGTCCTCGCTCATGATAAGCAAGTCCTCGCCCCCAAACTTAACCTCGGCACCGGCGTACGATCCGAAGATCACCCGGTCCTTGACACTGATCTGCATGGGACCCCTTTCGCCGGATTCGAGAAGCCGGCCGGCTCCAACACTGACAACCTCGCCCTCGCGGGGCTTTTCCTTGGCCGCATCGGGCAAAAGGATTCCACCCTCGGTCGTATCTTCGGCTTCCAGCCTCCTGACGATAATCCTGTCGTTCAGCGGCTTGATCTTCTGTTTCGCCATCTTTACTCTACTCCTTGAAAACTACTGTTTCCAGCCCTCCAGGGCCGGCGAATTGATATCCAATAACCTTTAACCCAGAAATTCCTCTTCGCAGTCAGAACTCCAACGCCGCTGGAAGGTCTTCACCACGCCACGGATCCTCACGCTGTCCAAGGGCTTTCGCACCAGGGCCAATCCCCCGGCCTTGAGAATTTTCTCTTCCAGCCCGCTCGACGCATCACCCGTAACAAAAATCGCTCCCAAGCCCGGCAGTTCCTGGCTCAATAACTCGTATGTTTCCAGCCCGGTAAGATCCGGAACGTGGTAATCCAGTATCGAAAGCTCCGGTTCACGTTTCTCCCGCCTCAGCTGGCGAGCGAGGTCAACCGCTTCCTGACCACGGGTCGCAGTCGAAATCTCATGCCCATCGAGTTCCAGAAGATTCTCCAGACTCCTGAGGCAACCGACATCGTCATCCACCAACAATATTTTCAGGCGGACGAATGAACTGCTCATCAAAACAACCATCTCTGGTCAGTAGGAGGCGCCCATCAGAGCGCCCCATCTAAATAAGACGGACCTTCCAAGGTGCAAAGCCCGTGCCTCACCAAGGAAAATATCCTAAACCCTTAAATAGAAATATTTTGCAACGACCGCTCCGGAAAAGTTCCCGAAGGAGACTGGCAAAGAGGCAGAAACGGTCGATTTCAGCCTGTCAAGTTGGCAGTATACGGGGCTGAACCGGGAAGCGAGCGCGGTTGAGGAAACAGGGGGCCCCCCTTGTTAAACCTCAGAGGTATCCTGGTTGGCATCTCCGGAGGAAGGACGCTCGAGATCGTATTTAGCGATCTTATTGTAGAGACTCTGGCGGGGAATGCTCAGGGCCCTGGTCACTCGCGACTTGTTCCAGCCGCCCTCGGTGAGAGCGTTGAGCAGGACCAGGCGCTCGCACTCGTCGATGATTTCGTTGAAGCTCTCGCGCAGCGGGATCCGCAAGACCAGGTGATCGGTATCCTTCTCGATACCATCTCCCAGGCAGGCTGCGCCGGGAGCTGCAGCGCTCAGGAAGGGAGTGAGATCCTTGCGAGCGATCTCCTTGTCCTCCGAGGTGAGCAGCACCTTCCGCAGGACATTCGAGAGCTCACGAACGTTGCCGGGCCAACCGTAGTCGACCAGAGCCTTCGATGCGCTCGAGCTGAATCTCCTCCGGACGCCCTCCTCCCGACTGATCCTGTCGAGAAAATGCTTAACCAGCAGGGGAATGTCAGCTCTCCTCTGGCGCAGAGGCGGCAGGTCGATGCTGATCACGTTCAGACGATAGAAGAGATCCGCTCGAAAGACGCCTTTTCCCACCAGGTGCTTGAGGTCCGTATTCGAGGCGCAGATGACCCGCGTATCGACCGCAAAGCTGTCCCGGCCGCCGACCGGCCGAACGACTCCTTCCTGCAGGGTACGCAGGAGCTTGCGCTGCATGTTTTCCGACATGTCGCCGATCTCGTCAAGGAAGAGCACTCCCTTGTCCGCTGCGGCGAACAAGCCCTGACGATCTTCGTCGGCCCCGGTGAAAGCGCCCTTTACATGCCCGAAGAGCTCGCTCTCGAGCAGGGTCTCCGAGATAGCGCCGCAATTCTCTGAAACAAAATTACGCTTGCCGCGATTGCCGGCCTGGTGAAGGGCCCTGGCGACGAGTTCCTTGCCCGTACCGCTCTCACCACAGATGCAGATGTTCAGATTGGAATCTTTAACTTTCTCGATGATCTCGATGATCTTCCTGATCTTTTCATCCCGGCCGATGATTCCGTAATAGGATTCATCCGGAGAATCACCGGCTTCGGCCGTCGACGCAGCAGTCCCCTCAACAGGCTCCCGGAGCGGAAGCTCGGCAACGGCGGGCGCGGCGGGTACGGTTGGCACGCCGGCGGCGGCAGGCTCTACATCAGGACAACCGCAACACCTTGAATAGATAGGCGCGAAGGCGTCGACAAATCGGTCGAAGCTTCGCCTCAGTCCTGCCTCGATCAGGCCGGTACCGAAGTCCCGCTCGAGGTAGAGGATGCCAATCTTCTTTTCTCCCATGGAAAAGGACCTGCACAGGGTCGGTCGTATTCCGGAGTTGCCGGAGCCTTCCGCGCCGACCTCCTCCTCGAAGACGATCAGCTCCCTCGACTCGAGCGCCAGCCGAGCAACCGCCCGGTTCACCGCGAAGTCGGGGTTCGTAACATCAACCCAGGAAAGCGTGTCGTCACTCTTGTGTTCGAGGCGCAGACGGGAGGCGCAGACCTCGAAGTCGAGCTCGTGGCCGGTCTCGAGGACGCCTGGCGCCCGCAGGCCATAGAGCAGGAAATAGCCGCGGAGAAACCCAAGCTCCCCGGCGAGACCCTCGATCGATTTCTTCGCGAGGGCTTCGAGCTCCTGCTCTCCGTCATGGAATTCTGAGACCAATCGGCTCAGCCACTCATCCATGCACTTTCGTGATGAATCAACACCACTGCTATCACGCTCACCGGGCGCACCCCGGGAGTTATCTTTCAACACTGTTCTGTCTCCTCAGACCCTTCGTCGTTCTACTGAACCGACCCTCATTAGGGTATATCGGTGCCCACGAAGAGCTTCCTGTAGGCTTTTCAGCATTGAACGAACCCTCTCTCTTACTCTCAAGCGGGTTTTCCGGATACAATGGCCATGAAGGTGGCATCCAAAAGACCGTTCACAAGACCGATAAGCATGTCAAGAATCCGGCCCCCGGCACCTCTATTCACCCTCTCACTGCTTTTTTTCGCAGTCCTGTTCACATCCTCGCCTGGACAGGAGAAGCCGGCCCCGGCGCAGCAAAAACCCGTCCCTGAAAAACTCCGCCTCGAAAAACTGGTGAAAGAGTTGGGGCACAAGAGCTGGAAACGCCGGGAGGCCGCCCAGAAAGAACTCATCAAGGCCGGTAACGAGGCCCTCCCGCTGCTGAAGAAGTATTCTTCCTCGACCGACATCGAGCTCGCCAGGCGCGCCAGGATTCTGCGGGAAAAACTCGACCCGATGATTTTCACCTTCCAGCTGCTGGAAATCAGGCTTGGGGACCAGCCTGAGATTCTTACCCAGTACACCGGCAGAGGTAAAGACAGGCAGGCCATCAAGCTGAGTGGGAAAAAACCGAAGGGAAGAAACCTTTCGAGCTACGTAATTTCCTGGGAATCCAACGAGCCCGGAAAATACCAGGTCCAGGTGAGGGAAGGAGCATCCCAGGCCAACCCCGGCGTCGTCCTCAAGCCCCCCCTCCCCACATCCCCCGCCCTCAGCACCCTGAAGCTCGCCGAGGAGGTCCGCTACGAACACCGCGGCATCGTAACGGGCCGAGAGCGCTTCCCCCTGGCCAGGATTCTGCATCAGCAACATCAGCGCCGCTCTGAAAGCGGCGAAACCCGCAAGACCATCTTCTCGCTGGACCTGCTCCACAGTCTCCTGTTCGAGCAGGCTCACAGCGACGATCTGAGCGAACGTATCGAGGCTCTCGCCTTACTGGTCGAGCTGGCCCCCGCCGAGGCCAGGGCGACCTTCCTGGGCGCCCTGAAGCAGCCTGAGACCTCCGCGCTTGGCGCGCTGGGGCTCGCGGCGCTGGGCGAAGCCTCAGCGCCCGAACTGCTGGTGAAGATCCTCGAGGAGCCCGAGTCACCGGCCGGCGACGCCCCTCCCGGCAAGACTGCGGGGAATGGACCGGACTCCAGGCTGGATGCCGCTGTGGCGCTCAGCCGAATTGGCGACCTCAGGGGTGTCGGCTACCTTCTACGCAAGCTCAACGAGCGTGATATTGTGCAGCTGTTCAGGATCATTTCGACCCTGTCCGACCTGGCTCCAAAGATCGCTCTGAAGCCGGGGCTGCGTGAACAATTTCTGCGGCTCGCGCTCCGCGACGACACCATCACCCAGGCTCCCTGGAGCTTCTACCACTACGAGACCCAGTATTTCTTTGTCCAGGCCATCGAAATCCTCGATCCCGAAAACGAGGGACACAGAACGCTGGCGGCCAATGCCCGCGGCGTATTTGAGGGACTGGCGCTCGGACAATACGGAGCGACCTCTATTAACCTCCGAGCCATCTTCCCCCTCTGGCAAAAAGTTCACCGAATCGCCTCGGGCCGCGCTCAAAACACCCGGTCAGCAGAGGAGCCGAAAGAGGAGCTGTCATTCATTGAAAAGATCCTTTCCAAGGTCGAATCATCGACCGGCCTCGGTGAAGTTATGGGACGCGTCAAGAGCTACTTTTCCGGCACGACCCTCCCTGATCCGTTCCTCAGCCTGGTAATGAAGAACCTTATCCGGTGCGGCGCCAAGGGAGAGGCGACCCTGCGCTATGCCGCCCTCAGAGGTGCGAGAGACCTCTCCTCTGCCATCCTGCTCTCCTCCGGCCAATTGAAGCTGCTCCTCGAAACTATGGCCGAGCTCTACGAAGACAAGGCCAACGCCAAGGCCGGCTCATCCCTGTCCTCCACCGCGAACCTGGTGCTGCCTGAGCTGCGCAGGCTGAGCGGTCTGCCCCTGAAACAATCCGCGGGCTCGGGACAGCGGGCCGACCTGGCGAAGCTGCGTAAATGGCTGCAGGATGAGACGGAGGTCTCAAAACAGGAAAAAATCCATCTCGAAAAGCAGGCCCAGGCAGGCGGCACGAAGCTCACCTGCTATGAATTTCTCCTGAGAATCAAGGCCAACCCTGGATCCGGAACCACCTTCAAGCTCCTCGATGGACACCGGCACCTGATCGAGGCCAACGTGCCCCTCAGCTACCAGAGCCGCTGGGGAGAACGCAAGGAGATCAGGCTGAACACTCCAGGGGGAGTCATCCGCCCGGCCGGCACCAGCCAGGTCCCCGTCACCTATCGCCTGAACTCATTCAATTCCATCTCCGAAGGATCCCCAACCTTTATCAGCCAGGCCATAAACGATTCGGGAATCAGGTGGTTCGAGATATCACGCTACGAGGGCAGGGCGCGCTACATCAGCCCGGCCGATTCGACCCGGGACCAGCGTCTCATCCTGGTCATTCCGCAAGAAGAAGAGCCTCCCGCTCCTGAAAATACCGATGGGCTCGACGAAAAAACCGACGAAACCGTGGAGACCCTCTGGAAACAATTCCTCCGGCGGCACTTTCTCAAGGCGGAGGAAAGTCCTACAGGGAGGTTCCGCTCTTCCTTCCTGCAGGTGCAGCGTCAGCTGCGGCTTCCGGGCGGGATAGCGGTGCTGAAGAAATGGCAGGAAAAGAACCCTGCTGTCGACCTGGCCGAGCTGCTCCATCAACTCGGCGACCCCTCGGGACTCGAACACCTCAGCAATTTGATGCGCTCCAGCACTGACACCATCCGTATCCAGGCCGGCAGAGCCCTTTGCGCCGCGGGAGATGAGGCCGGGACGGATTATCTTTTGAACCTTGCCGTAACTAAAAAAACAGCGTTTGCGAGCAATTCCTACAACATCCTGGCCAGCTTCGAGAAATACATCGAAAAGCGTGGTATCAAAGATGAACGCAGCGCGAAAATCCTGACCCTGGTGCTCGGGCTCATCGACGTCACCCGGTATCAGTCCAGCGGATTCCGTGTCATCAAGCAGGCGGCCGGACAGGCTTTTGGTTATTACACATCCGGGATTTCCGCCGGAACCTCCACCGGCCCCCAGCTAACCGTGACACAGAGGCGCGCGGCCGCCATCAAGGCTGCCCGCCAGTGGTGGAAGGACCAAGCCGGCGCCGACGACATCGATCCGGACAGGAAATAGCCTCCGCTGACGGCGCGCCAGGAACCTTCCGAAACGGCAATCCATCCGGTAGTTCCGGAAACCCTGCGATACGGACCGGGGGCCACTTTTTGTCGCACCCACCAGCGACATCTCCAAGCTCGATTCGACCCGCTTTTTCGCCCTTTCCCACCCGGCTCCCGGCACCCGGGTTGACCTGGCTGACAAATTGAGGCCATCGCCAAAGAAAGCTCCGACCACGGCGGGCCGCTGTCGATATGTATCCAGTGGGCAGCACTATTCCCCGCCGCAAGGCCGGACGCAGCCCCAGCCAGTAAAACAATGGGTCTAACGAAACAGGACGCGACCAGTACGCGGAGCAGCCGGTTTCGTATCAAATTTTATTCAACGACAGTTGAACACCACCGACAGAAGGCCAGTACCGTGAGAGAAGTAGGACTCGAAGCATACTTCAGAGAGATCAACGAGGTCGATCTGCTAACCCGGGAACAGGAAATCGAGCTTGCCCACAAGATTCGCACGGGTGACCCCGCGGCCAGGGAGCACATGACCAAGGCCAACCTTCGCCTGGTCGTCAGCATCGCGAAATATTACGTAGATCGCGGTCTCGCTCTCCAGGATCTCATCGAGGAAGGAAATCTCGGGCTGATCAAGGCCGTGGAGAAATTCGACCCCGCCGCCGGCTGCCGCTTCAGCACCTACGCCACCTGGTGGATCAAGCAGTCCATCAAACGGGCCCTCGTCGATACGGTCAAGACGGTCAGGATCCCCTCCTATATGGTGGAGCTGATCAGCAAATGGAAAAACGCCGCTTCCGGACTCACCGTGAAGCTGGGTAGAAAACCTTTTTTCAACGAGGTGGCCCGGGAGCTCGATCTCGACCCCAAGAACCTCGGAATACTTAAAACCGCGCTGCGCACATCCAGCGGGACCGGTCAGACGGTGAGCCTGGAAAATATGTGGGCCATCAGTGAGGTCCTCGAGGACAAGAACGTGAAGCAGCCGGACCAGATCCTCTTCGATTCGATCGAGGTCGACATGATTGAGAGGCTCCTCTCCATGGTCGACGACAGGGAGTCGAAGATCCTGAGAATGCGCTACGGCCTGGTGGACGGGGACCCGATGACCCTCAAGGAAATAGGGGAGCGGGTCAACCTCTCGCGAGAGAGAGTACGTCAGATAGAGAACGAGGCTCTCAAGAAACTCTACTGCATCCTGGCGTACGAACCGGAGACTATCCAGGAATCCTGAACCGCTCCGTAGCCGGTTGAGAGACGGGTTTCCTGGATAGCTCCACCCTTTACACGGCGGGTCCTGGAGGAATAATAAGGGGAGTCACGATACCCCTTCAGCTTTCTCCCGCGAGCCTGCCGATGAACGACGATCTCAAGGACTACATCCGTGAAGTGCCGGATTTCCCGAAACCGGGAATCGGCTTCAAAGACATCTCTCCCCTCCTGAAGGATGCCGAGGCCTTCGCCCGGGCCATCGAGGCTATAGCGCGGCTCTGCCGCGACGTATCCATCGAGGCCGATGTCCTCGCCTGCCCCGAGGCCCGGGGCTTCATCTTCGGCGCCGCCCTCGCCGGCCATCTCAGCCTCGGTTTCATTCCAATCCGCAAGCCCGGCAAGCTGCCCTACGACACCTCCAGCGTTGAATACGACCTCGAATACGGCACCGACAGCATCGAGATGCACATCGATGCCGTCGAACGAGGTCAGCGGGTCCTGCTCGTTGACGACCTGCTGGCAACCGGTGGAACAACCCGGGCCTGCATTGATCTCATCGAGCAGTCCGGCGGCCTCGTAGCCGCCTGTGTTTTCCTCATCGAGCTGACGTTTCTCCCCGGACGGGAAGTCCTCGAAGGATATGACGTTCATTCGCTGATACACTACTGATCAGGATCGACTGGCCTGGGCCGACTGACCTGGGCCGGGGCGGCGGCGAGTCCGCGGCGCCGGAGATTTCTCTCCCGCGGACAGATGGGATCATCATGGAAACGAAAAAAGCGATCGCCGGAACCGGCAGGGCCAGCGCCAACCGTCTTCGTCCGATCGAGCGGATCCAGACCTCGAATGAATTTGAGAAGGTCAAACGCCACGGAAAGCGGCATCGCACCGACTGCCTGCGCATCAACTACCTCCTCACGGACCGCGAGTTTTCACGCCTGGGACTGGTGGTGAGCCGGCGCCACGGAAACGCTGTTGCGCGAAATCGAATCAAACGCCTGATGAGAGAGGCCTTCCGCCAGACGAAGAATGACCTGCCCGGCATCTATGATATCGTCCTGCTGCCGGCGGGGGAGCCCTGCGAACTCGATGAATACCTGGTGACGCTGAGGCGCTTCGCCGCCGAGCTCGATCCAGGGCCGCGACCTGGTGAAAACAGAGGCTCGGAAACCTCCACTGAGTAGGAGCGCGGAAAGATCGAACATCGTGAGAAAACGCGCAGCCGGAAACAATCGGGCGGGACTATGCTGAAAAAGATCATCGAGACCCCCAGCCGGCTCGCCCGCGGCCTGATCGCCCTCTACAAGAAATTCCTCTCGCCGCTGCTGCCACCCGCCTGCCGATTCCACCCCACCTGCTCGCAATACTGCAGCGAGGCCCTTGAGGTCCACGGCTTCTTCAAGGGCGGCTGGCTCGGCATGAAGAGAATCCTTCGCTGCAACCCGTTCTTCATGGGGGGCCACGATCCCGTCCCGGGCACAAAGCGCCCGGGAGAAAGACCCGCCGGGGGAACGACTGCCGCGCAAGAACAGCCCCGGGGAAAACAAGAAAACCTGAAGTGTGAGAAATGTACCAGTACTTCCTGAGCCTGCGCTTTTTCCGATCGCGGTTCCTGACCCTTGCCGCCTTCCTCTCGACGATGTTCGGGGTGGCGATGCTGCTCATCGTTCAGAGCGTCATGGGCGGCTACATGGCGCAGCTCAAGGAGAATATCCGCGGCCAGGAGGCGCATCTGAGAATCATCGGCAACGGTCCGCTCGGCCTGAAAAACCTCAGCGACGTCGAGGACGCGGTCGCCTCCATAGCGGGAGTCATCGGCTCGGCCCCCTTCATCGAACGCCTCGCTGTTTACCGTAGCGGGGTGGCGATCAAGCCGGTCACCCTCGCCGGGATCGATCCGGTGCGCCAGGCGAAGGTCAGCGATTTCGCAAGCTACCTGCTTCGCCCGGGCGAGCTCGATGAACTCCTGCGAAAGCATCACCCTGAAGCCGGCTCCGCCGGCGAGGATGCCATGGAGAAGGTCGATATGCCGCTGGCGATCGATGATGTGCACTCTCTTCTTTCAGACCAGGAGAGAGAGCCGCTGGGCGACGAGGAGTTGAAGCGGTTCTTTGATCTCGAATGGAGAATCGAGATCCTGAAGAAACATCGACCTCTCCTGGTGAAGGAATTCCCCGTGCCCCCAGCCGGCATCATCGTGGGTATCCAGTCACTCCTCGACCGCCAGCTCATGCTGGGACAGGTCCTGACGGTCATCACCCTGAGCCCCGACACCGGCCGCGAGATCTCCGAGCGCTTCCTCGTCACCGGCGCGATCAACACCGGGGACTTCCAGCTCGACGACAGCACCCTCTTCGCCGATGTCCAGAAGATCCGAAACCTGCTCAACAGGGATCTCGACCAGGGCGCCAGCCCCTACCGCTACCAGGGACTCCGTATCTCCCTGGATGAAGACGAGGTCGCGGTCCAGGACCTCGCTGCCCTGGAAGAGATCAGGAACGAGGTCACGCTGGCCATAGCCCGCTCGGGCGCGCTGCTGGCGGTCCAGACCTGGCCGGAAATCCGCGCCAACCTTCTCAAGGCCGTCGGCATCGAGAAGCTGCTGGTCTATTTCATCGTGCTGATCCTGATCGTTTTCACCGGCTCGATGATCCTGCTCATGCTCACCCTGACCGTCATCGAGAAGACGAGAGACGTTGGCGTCCTCATGTCGCTGGGAGCGTCCCCGGGGGGAGTCACGAAGATCTTCCTCTTCAACGGCCTGCTCATCTCGATGCTCGGAACCGCGCTGGGCCTGGGCCTGGGCTACGCCTTCTGCGCCAACATCAACGAGATCCATGACCTGATCTACGTGGTAAGCGGCGTCGAGCTCTTTCCCGCCGAGATCTACCAGATGGACAGGATCCCCGTTCACTTCTATCCCGCCGATATTCTCTGGTGTACCCTGCCGCCGGTGATCGTCGGTTTCCTGGCAAGCCTGGTTCCGGCCACCTGGGCCCCCCGGCGTGATCCGATCGGTTCCATTCAATATGAATAGCCTGCCTCGATCAGAGACCCGCCCCGCTGCGGGCTTGACAAGTTCCCTCACTGAGGTTGCTATCTGAGCATGCCAGCATCTCCCAACTCGAACGAACCGGCCCTCTACTCGGTCCGCGATCTCCACAAGGAATACCAGATGCAGGGGGTGACGGTCCCCGTTCTGCGCGGCTGCGACCTCGAGGTGAAGCACGGAGAGATCCTGTCCATCATCGGAATGTCGGGAGTCGGCAAGACCACACTGCTGAACATCATGGGACTGCTCGACAACCCGACCTCCGGCGAACTGATCTATTCAAGCGGCGACGACAAGGAGCTGCAGGGCTGCGACCTCGCGGGGCTGGGACTCTCGAAGAAATGCTCGATTCGAAACAGGCACTTCGGCTTCGTCTTCCAGTTCTACCACCTTCTGCCCGACCTGACGGTCATCGAGAACGTCCTCCTGCCTGCAATGATCGCCCTGAGCTACGGCAAATACAGCAGCCAGCGGTCAAGGCTCGAGGAACGCGCCCGCGAGCTCCTCGACCGGGTCGGTGTGCTCGACCGAAGTGAATTCCCCCCCTCCCGTCTCTCCGGCGGAGAGCGCCAGCGGGTGGCGATCGCCAGGGCCCTGATGAACCACCCCGAGCTCGTCTTCTGCGATGAGCCGACCGGGAACCTCGACACCTCTACCGGCGATCGCATCCACGAGCTGATCCTGGAGCTGAACCGGGAGCTCGGCATCGGCTTCATCCTCGTAACCCACGACCAGGGCCTCGCCAGGCTCGCCAGCAGGATCCTCACCATGCGCGACGGTCGCTTCGAGGACCAATAGGCGGCTGCGCAACGCCCGATAAGGCGATGAAGATGGCCTCCGAGCACCTACTGGGCCTTTTGCAGGCGTAGACTCTTGGGTTATACTCATCGTTTCCCAGTCATTTAAATACCGGGAGTTGTACGGGGTCGAGAAGTTCAGCCCCGCCGACTTCCGTTCTCAATATTTCAGGTAGAGTTTATGACCATTCTCAGAGTCAGGTCCGGAGCCGACAAGGGCAAGACCTACGAGATCACCGGCGAGAGCGCAACCATCGGCCGTGAAGACGATTGCGCGATCCAGATTCCCGACCAGGGAATCTCCCGGAAACATTCCGAGGTCTTCCGAATCGGCGAGATGTTCTTCATCCGCGACCTCGAGAGCCGCAATCACACCTTCGTCAACGAGAAGGAAATTGACGAGGAGCTCCTGCGAATCGGCGACAGGATCCAGATCGGCGCCACCACGCTTGTTTTTGAGGACCGGAACGCCCAGCTGCGTGACTCGAGCCGGCTCATCCCAGAGGCCGAGCCCGGCTCCGCCGAGGCTCCTTTCGACCCCACCTCGACCATCTCGCTGAAGCTGCCGGAATACTTCACCACGGGCTCGGAGGAAAAGGTCGAGGAGACCCGCGAGGAGCGCTACCTCAACGTATTGCTGCAGCTCTCGCACGTGATTGCCGAAGAAAACAACCTCTCGGCGATGTTCAATAAGGTCAGCGAGGTGCTTGGAGGCAGTCTCGATGCCGACCACCTGTACCTTCTTGGGATCAAGCCGGACTCGGACACAACGGAGGTAACGAGTCTCGATGATCTGGACATCCTGGGCCGCTTCGACAAGGTCGAGGATCCTGATCAGGCGGCCGGTGTGTCGCGCGGAATCGTCTCGCAATGCCTCGAGCAGAAGCACGCCATTCTCACCTCCGACGCCGCTCTCGATCAGAATTTCAACGCCATGGCCAGCGTCGTGATGAACCAGATCCGCTCGGTGATCTGCGCCCCGGTCACGGTCCTCGGAAAAAACCTCGGCGTCATCTACATCTATTCGAGCAAACCGGAGGCCTTCCAGTCTGAAGATCTCGAGATCGCCTCGGCGGTCGGAATCCAACTGGGCTCCACCCTCGAGTTGCTCAAGCAGATGGAAAAGCAGGACCAATTCTTCCGCAGCTCCATCAAGACCCTGGTAGCCGCGGCAGAAATGCGCACACCCACCCCCCGGGGAATCTGCGAACGCGTCGCCTCCTACGCCCTGGCCATCGCCAGGGAGCTGAGCTGGGATTCACAGCAGGTCCGCGACGCCTGGCTCGCCGCCATGCTGCACGACATTGGCTCCATCCCCATGTCTGACCAGGAGCTCGAGAATGAACTGCTCAACGAGCCCAAGCGCAATCACTACGCCCGGGAGATCCTCAACGGCATACCCGGACTGGAAGAACTTCTGCCTGCTATCCAGCAACAGAATGAGAAATGGAACGGAAGCGGCTCACCGGAAGGCCTCGAGGGAGACAACATCTCCGAGCTGGCGAGGGTTCTCGGTATCGCCAAGGAGCTCGACAAGCAGCTCTACGGACAAGACCTCGGCGAGGAGCCGCGGTCGGTTAAGGCCGCCCTGGTGAATATCAGGGACCTGGCCGACAAGGAATTCGACATCAAGACGGTCAACGCCCTGTTGATCGCCTATCGAAACGGCAAGCTCTTCGACACGACCGAAGACTCACTGAAGACAACGGGAGACTGACTCGGCGCCCCTGGTCGCCGCGTCAGCTCTGCTTAACGGCATCCAGGTCCAGCTGGATGCGGGCCATGAGCTCCCGGATGGAGTTCAGCTCGCTGGCAAGGCGAACCTCCAGGCCTGCCTCGCTCTTGATGTTGTTTTCGAGGGTGACCAGCTTGCTGACGAGATCCATAAAGCATTTCATGGCCCAGTCTTTCTCGTTCAGTCTCTGAACGCCTTTGGACTGCTGCGCGCGCCTCAGGAACTCCTTGCCGGTCTCGGTATAGACCTTTTCGAAATACTCGAGCTGGATGGCCACCAGCTCCGAATCAGGCCTGGCCAGGCCGGCCTTCTTCAGGTAGCCCTGCGGATCGCTCTTTTTAGCGACCCCTGTATTTCTCAGAACGAAATAAGTCAGAGTTGGAATACAGAGCGCTATCAGGATTCCAGCGATGAGATCGACCGAGTCAAACTCACCTCGGATTCTATTATTCCCGGTTAACTTCATGGTTGTTTCTCGTCAATCGTCAAAAAAACCTTTGGTCTTACTCAGATCGTACATGATCCTGCTTACACGACTATGGGTTGTCCGGTAGCCCTTGAATTCGGGCTTCATATACCCATCCGCATCCTGGTATGGCTTCATAACCTTATCCCAGTCCAGCATCCACTTCTGCATCTGGTTCAGCAGGGCCTCGGAACGGGCCTCAGCACCCGGGGTCTCTTCAACAATCAGCTTGCGAACCTTGCTGTATTGCGATGCGAAAGTCCCGACCCGCTTCTCCAGGGCCCGGATCTTGGTATTCGGATCAAGATCTTCGACTTCCGTGGTGTCCGTGAAGATCTTCGAGCCAAAGAGAACGAAAAACAGGATCGCCACCAGGGGAGCCGCTATCGCGAGCACCGCTCCTGTAGGTACCCCGGGCTTGCGCATTGGAGGCGGCCTGTAGCTGCTCGGCGCTGACCGACTCTCAGGACGCTTTCCGCCGGGCTTCCCTCCAGGCTTTCCGCCGGGCTTTTTGCCTTTGAAGCCGCTCTTTTTCGAGCCAAAAGGACTCTTTTTTTCCACCATCTGTATATCAATCCGATCTCTAAGAGGACCCGCAGCTGGTTTTTCGGGCGCTCCAGACCGGACGGGTGATCTCCATTTCTTGCTGACCGGGAAGCGACCCCCATATTAGCACGCGCTCAGGAACCGACAAAGAACAGAATAGCTTCATCGGCCTCAGATGGCTCACAGAACGCTCAGAGCGGGGTTTCATCACCAAGCTCCTCGCGCAACAAATCTACGAATTGGCCAAATTCCTCTTTGTTTCGAGTGTCGAGTTGGACCAGGTTTTCGTGCGCGCTCAAAACCACCCGCTGGCGTTCATTCTGGCTGACGGCACTCGACTCGAGTTTCTGGAGCTCGATCTCCGGCAATTCTACCGGCGAGTCACATAGCTGAACAAACTTGTCGATCCCGACCTCACCGAGAATCCGGCTGTGATCTTCAAGCGTGTTGACCAATACCACGAGCTTCGCCTCGCGCGAAATCCCCAGGAGGATCCCCATAAAGGTGCTGTCAAACCCATCGCATTGGGATAGATCGAAGATGAACTTGCGTCGTTCCTTCCCTTCGAGGTTCACGATGAATTGCTGAAAACCGATGCTGTTGTTCATCGTACCCAGGCCGACAACCTGGACGAAAACGATATCATCGCTTTTGGCAACCAGGAAATGCCCTTCACCTGGTTTCGGATAGGAAGAGGAGGGACTCATCGACAAAGCAGCCCGCTTCAGAAACTAAAATCTGCAGGTAAATAAAACCGGCCTGTCCTGAGCTCGTCGCTCGAGAGATGCCGTATGACACACACTAACGCCGGCGACAGCTCGCAAGAGAGTTGATCCGCGGCGGCAACGACTGCCGACCGGGAAGAAACGCCAGCACTGCCGCTATTGTGTAGCAAGGGGGCGGGAGGGTCAAACGATTGCATCAAGGTTGCTGCAATCGTAAAAGAAAGATCAGAGCTCTTCGAGGAGCTTCCTGGCCGCGCCCTCGATACGCTCGGAGGTTTCATATTCTCCGGCCTCGATGAGACGCTTGATCTCTTCCACCTTCTCCATACGAACCGCAGGCACCTGGGAAAGCTTCTCGAGCAATTGAGCCTGCTCGGAAATATTTACCTCGTCGGCTACCTTATCCGAAGACGCCGCCTTGTCAGGACGCTGCGCCTCGGTCGGTTTCAGCTCCGGTCTATCCGGACCGGAAATACCACCTGGACCATGAATTTCCATTTGTCCCCTCCCTTTAACAGTCTGCGGGACTTGATTAGACGCCTGTAAACAGGCAGAGAACATCCCCTGTTCTGATCAAATTTCACCTGATTTTTATCAGAGGATAAAGCCTTACTGCTACTTTCTTATCGGTCAGGCTCGCTGAAACCTTTGATAAAATCGTGCTTTTTGAGGATTTTAGGAGTTCAAGACTGCCTGAAGATGCTCCTGCCAGAGGGCTGCGAACAAAAATCAACACCTCAACACAACTTGATTCTCATGAAGCGAGTCCTTACGCGCAAAGGACTTGCGTAGACCAGGGGGGAGCTGTCCCACCCCCACCACGGCCCCCCTGCATGGGAAATGAAGGCGGCTGGCGCCTGGGAAAGAAAAAATCAGAAAATGACGGTAACTTCGAGAAGTTACCGTCATTTCCGCCGGCATCCGCAGTGATCGCTACTTGCTTTGAAGCTCAACGACCACCTCGTGATGCTGCCCGGAAACGGTCTGCACCTGGACCTCCGCGCTTACGGGCGGATTGCCGAACCGGTGCGCCTTGACGGTGTAGTTGCCGGGAGAGACCCCGAGGAATTCGAACACGCCCTCGCGATCGGTCTTGGTTGTGCCGCCGGTAGCGGAGGTCGATTTATCAGCACCAATGAGATAGACGGCGATACTCTTGACCGGCTGACGCCGTGAATCGACCACGACTCCAGAGATGCTCGCAGCAGCGGCAAGCTCAACCAGGAGCCCCTGGCTCTTGCCGGAGATCCGCGGGTCTACACCGCTCAGGCGCTCCTTGGCGAAATTGCCATGGCTCACCTCGAGCGAGAGGACCTGGTCCTTGAGGCCCGCGAAGAAGAACTCCCCGGCGGCATCGGTCGTCACGACCGAGGTCGCCTTGCCGGGCTGGAAGGCTCTGGCGCCCTGGACAACACGCACCCTGGCGCCTTCAACAGGCTCATTCGTTCCGGCGGCAACGACCACACCGCTCACGGTGCCGCCTTCACTCAACTGGATATCGCCGACATCAAGGACGTCACCCGCCTCGACGCGGAGATCAGTCAGGGTCACGGCCGCGTATTGCAGTGAACGAATCGAGAGGGTGTAGATTCCATTCCCGACGCCCTTGTACTCGAAGCGTCCATCGGCTGGATTGAAATTGCGCGCTCGCAGGCGGGAACCGCTCTTGGCCTGGCCGTCCTTCGACTGAGGCCGAACAGTAAAGGATTTCGCGGGATTGCCGGCGGGATCCAGCACGCGCCCGATGATGACAGCCAAGGGCTTGAGCTCTACGCGGAGATCTGAAGAGCCCACCTTGACCTGTTCGGCCCGGTAGGTTCCGTAGTCTTTGCTGTTGACCTCTAGCTCGACAAAGTCTTCAGCTATGATGCTGGTGAACTCGAAGGCTCCCTTCCCGTTACTGACGACCCGATGTTCCTTGAGGCCCGCTCCAAGATCGCGCACGATCACCTCGGCGCCCTGGACCGGCTCGTCTTCGGTATTCACCACCACCCCCGCAAGCTTCCCGCCCTGCTCCAGGACGATCTTGACCCCCGTATTCCGCGTGCCTTCACGAACCTCGACATCAGGCGTGTGGCTGTCCACGTAACCAGGTCCCTTGGCGATCAATTCATACTTTCCCTTGTGAAGGCCGCGCAGGAGGAACTTGCCTCCATCGGAAGTCTGCATGCTCGTTCCGGGAACGAGATCGGTGCCCCCCTCGGGACGCCCCTCGACCCAGACCCCGTTGATGGGCCGACCATCGCTGTTGCTCACCATTCCCTGGATCTCACCGCCAAGCTGAATCTCGAGATTGCCGATCTCCATCTCCTGGCCGGAGGCCAGGGCGAACTTATCCGAGTAGCTTTCGAGGTAACCGGTCATCTTGACCCGAACCTCGAGCTCCTCTCCTGGCTCGACGTTACCGATGATAAAGCTGCCCGTGCGGTCGCTGGTCGCGTTTCCAAGCACCCTCAGCGTGGTCTCGGCATCCGATGCCGGACGAACCTCTACATGCGCCCCGGGGATCACGTCGCCGACGGTATTGACAACCGTTCCAAGCACCGAGCCGGTCTGGTAGAGCTCGAAGACCTGCTCATACTCCTGACCCTTCCTGATCGCGACCTGTTTCTTCTGGCGAGCGTAGTTCTCGGCCCGAACATAGACGTTTACCGGGCGGCGTCCGCTGCTGAGACCGCCAATAATGTAGGCCCCCCCCTCGTCCGTAACCGCCTCCTTGCGAAGATTGGCAAGATCGCTCGCGGAAACTGTCGCTCCGGCGATCGGCTTGTTCGTTTGCGCATCGATAACAAAACCCGCCAGGCGGCCACCGGATCCGAGTCGAAGACTGACCTCCTCCTCCGAGGGCTGTACATCCTTGCGCTGCAGGGACTCGTAGTCCTCATGCGAAACCATCAGCATATAGCGAGCATCGATGAGGGTATCGAACCTGAAGAAGCCGTTTTCATCGGTGAACCTGTCATTCTGGGAGAAATCGATCTTGATCTGGTCACGCGGCTGAACATGCACCCCGACCGGGTTGGCCCGAACCCTGGCGCCCACCACCGGCTCATCATCCGGTCCCCTGACATAACCTGAGATAAGATTGCCTGCCTTGAGATCAAATACCTTCGCCGGGTTATCACCGGGAAGGATCCTCAGCCGTAGCTCGCGGTGCTCCTGGTGCATGGGGGCGGTGACCAGAAAGTTGTAGAGCCCCGCTCCAAGGCTCTGGAGCTTGAACTTGCCATCCGAACCGGTCTCGAACTCCTCGACCGGGGGACGGTTTTTCATCATGATGACGTCAAAGAGCCCGACATCCACAGGCTCTACATAGGCCATGACCTTGGCCCCGGCGACCGGACCACCCCCTTCTCCCTTGACCAATCCCTCGAAGACTGCACCTTTCTCGAGGACAAGCTTGAGTCCCTCCCTGGGGGCCCTGACCTCACTGACCGTCCCCGGGGAGAAGGTCGTCGCCACGGCCCGTATGGAATACCAATAGCTCTCGAGTCCATCGAGCTGGAACTTCCCATCGGGCCCGGTAACCGTCTCGGAATGGACCTCTTCATTCAATTTCTCGAGGTCGACCATCTTCCGGAGCAGGCCTTCCATGTCTTCATCGGGATCGGCCAGTTCCTTGAAGGCGAAAACCTTCGCTCCGGCGATCGGCTTACCTCCGCGGTCAACCACGATACCGCTGATCGAGGTGCCCCGCTCCAGCTTGAAGACCAGGGCCTGGGGCTCCTGGTCTTTCAACAGCACGATATCCATGCTGTTGCCGGTATAACCCGCGCACTGGGCCATAACCTCGTAGGAGCCCGGCTCGAGGGCGAACGCGACGTTGCCGGCCTTGCCTTCGACTCCGCCAATGCTGAGGAGATCGACCTCGGAGCCAATTCTATCCGTCTCACTTTTTCTGAACACCCGCACCTTGGCATTTCGCAGGACCCTGTCGCGCGCCTTCTCTCGCACCTCGACGCTGACCTTGACGCTGCCGCGGACGATCTTGTCGTCACGGCCAACCCGGCGGAACTTGCCGGCATTTTCTCCGGATTCGGCTTTAACCTCGGGGGCCACGGTCTCTTCGACACCGACCACTTCGCCCGCATCATTCACCTCCGTACCACTGTCCGTAGCCAGGAAGATCCCGATAATTGCCCCAAAGAAAAGCACGCTGACGACCGCCGCGATTTTGACACTGGTATTCATCTTATCTCACTCCGACAAAGAGGACTGCACCCCCCACGGGTAGTTGCCTCTAATCCTGATTTTCTGATCGAGTTATTAATTGAGCCGACCGTTACGGAATTCCCCGGGAAAGTTAACCTGGGAAAACAACCGGACCCATCCTGTTCTTTTCGGTATTCAGCCGGCGAAACCTGCAGCAGATCAAGAGTTTCAGGAAATCATTCCCACCCGCTCAAGATTCTCCGCAAAATACCGGAAGATATTTGACCTGATAGTTTAGCAGTCTTGACAAAGGACTACTGAGTCCTGAATCCTCTCTGCATGTTCCGAAAATCATCAGCGAAAAACAGCCGCTGAAACAGGAGATAAAAAGCAAGCCGCATACCATTGGGCAAAAAAATCTTAAGTTATTAATTTATAAGTACTTAAATAATACAGGTGATCGTTTGTCTGAATTTGTCTGTATTACATAAATACACTTTTATGTATTTGCGTTCAGCAGCCTTTACAAGCCCGGTAGCGAAAAACCTCAGCAGGAGCCGACTCCCTCCTCTCCCACTCATTTTTATCCTGCCGCCTCCAGGGGAAAATCCGGGGAACAGTAAACTTCAGCCCGGTTAGATTGCGAGAGCAATTACAGGACGACGGACCCCGAGTGAAAAGAAAACCGGCGGCTGGGGCCAGCGCAGGGGACGTTGTCTCTTCGTAAAAGCTTTGTTCTTTCCTAAATCGACTCCCCCTTCTAATCTGGTTGCAGGTGGAGCCAAACCTTTGCAGGCTCATCGAGTTGGTGCAGAGAAGTAACGAGCGCGGCAACGTGAAGAAGATGTTTTTTCCAACGCACAATTCATGCAGGGATGAAGTCCGATGAAGGTATCCAGAAGAAAGTTCCTGAGAACCAAGGGAGCTATGCTCACTTTACCGTTTTTGCATTCGATCCCCGATTTGAGTGGAGCTGAAGCCCCTAAAGAAAAGCCTGCCAAGAAACTGGTGATCATGTATGTCCCCAATGGGCTTGTTCGCCGCTGCTTCTTCCCTGGCGAGGAGAAGGGCGAGTTGCCCGGCTTTGTCGGCGGATTTAACGCTGACAAGTTCAAGAACAAGAAGAGGGTTCAGAACAGGCCGGGCATCTACCCCCTGGAGCTGACCTCGACCATGCAGCCCCTGGTCAAACATACAAAGGATGTCTCCCTGGTCACGGGCCTTGACCGGACCTTCAAGAATGGCCAGGACGTCCACGCCCAGGGAGCCTCCTGCTACCTGACGAGCCTGTCGCCGGTACAGGCCGCGGCGCAAGGCATCAGGCATCCGAACGGAAGAAGTCTGGACCAGGTCATCGGTGACAAGGTCGGCCGCTCAACCGCGTTCAAAACCCTGGAGATCAGTTGCAACGGCTTCAAGGCCGGCAAAGAGTCCATCCACTTCAACAACATCTCCTGGTATGGACCGGAGAAGATCGCCCCGTCCATCAAGGATCCCAAGAAGCTCTACAACAGGCTCTTCATGGCCGACAGCAGCTACCAGGACCACCTCAAGGATGTGACCAGCCTGGTGGCGGCCGATGCAAAGACCCTGTCGAAGAAGCTCGGGCGGAACGACCGCGGCACTCTCGATAAATTTATGGGCATGATTCGCGACATCGAAATCAGGATCGCGAAAATGCAGAAGATGATCACGGATTCTGACATCAGGCAGCCCACAGATGAGATCCTGCCCAGGGGCGAGTACATCAGGTTGCAGGCAGACCTGATGCTCCTGGCTTTCCAGATGGGGCTTACGAATATCTGCACCTTCATGATCGGCCCGGAAAGGTGGGATGCTACGCTGATGTATGAAGGCGTCTTCCCGAAGCCCGTCCAGCATCACAACATGACCCACAACCAGAAGGGCAATGGCTATAAAGAGGTGCAGAAGATCGATATTTTCCACATGGAGCAGTTCGCCTACATCCTCTCGAGAATGAAATCCATCAAGGAGTCCGATGGAAGCACCCTCCTCGACAACTCCCTCCTCACCTATGGCGCCGGGCTTGGAGATGGGGCCACCCATCAATATTTTGACCTGCCGCTGGTCGTTGCAGGCAAGGGACAGGGGCAGGTCAAGCAAGGCCGCTTCATCAAGTGCAAGAGCGGAACCCTGAACTCCAACATGTGGCTTTCCCTGGCTCAGCTCATGGGCCTGGAAATCGATGAATTCGCCGACAGCACAGGCGTCATCTCTGATCTATGGACCTGAGATTGTCCATGCCCGCGCATAAGCTCATCTACAAAAGCTGCCTGTTGCTCCCGCTTCTCTGTCTCGGAGTCGACCTGGCAGCCAATGACTTTGATAATTTCCTGAAGCCGCTCTTCACCCGGAAGTGCATCAAGTGCCACGGCGAGAAGAAGGTGAAGGGGAAGGTCAATCTCAAGAAAATCCAGACGGCGAAACAGTTCCTTGCGAAGCCGGAACTCATCAAGGAAATGATCGAGGTGATCGATGCCTATGACATGCCGCCCGAAGATGAGCCGGCCCTGGAAAAAAACGATCGCACGAGGCTTCTCACAGCCCTGAAGACCCTCCTGCGTGAGGCCACCGCCGGCGAAAAGACCGAAAAGGTCCAGATCAGGCGGCTGAATCGTTTTCAGTACAACAACTCGATCAAGGATCTCTTCCAGCTGAAGCTCGATGTTTTCAGGCTGCCTGAGAAGCTCATGACCCGGCATGGTAATTACCTGCGCCCGGGCTCAGGCAAGATGCCCGAGCGGGTCGACGTAACCTGCCTCTCCCTCGAGAGAAAAGGCGGCCTGCGGGAGGTAAACGCCTTCCCGAAAGATCTTCGCGCGGCGCATGGATTCGACAACCAGGCCAACCAGCTGACGCTCTCACCCCTGCTCCTGGATTCTTTCCTGAAGCTCAGCGTATCCATCCTGGAGAGCCCGGACTTCAACGAGAAGACCGTCGGCATCTGGAACAGCTTCTTCAAGGAGCCGCCGAAGGAGTCCGACCTGACGACCGAGATACGGAAAAGGCTCGCGCCCTTGCTGGGCAGAGCCTTTCGCACCTCCATTGAAAAGACGACGCTGGACCGCTACACGGCGTACGTGGAATCAAAGCTCAAGCAGGGCCTGCCGTTTACTTCCAGCATGAAGAAGGCTGCGTCAGCGGCCCTCTCTTCGCCGATGTTTCTTTACCGATATGTTTCGGCTAAAGGCGGAGACGCCTTTGAGCTGGCCTCCAACCTGTCCTTTTTTCTCTGGGGCAGCGGTCCGGACCTGGAGCTCCTGGAGCTCGCCGAAAGCGGCGAGCTTGCAAAGCCCGGGAACCTGGACAGGACCATCCAGCGGATGATTGCCGATCCCAGGATCGAGCGGTTCCTCGACACCTTTCCCTCCCAGTGGATGCAGCTTGAAAACATCCTGGCCGTCACCCCGGATCCCAAGAAGTACCGGCTCTTCAACCTGGACAAGAGCAGGCCGGCCAGCATG
>Ga0310124_10000056_pt1 | contig 68986 bp, 64 predicted proteins | sample CB11b_AW_Bot5_MG_FD_203507 | JGI IMG/M metagenome (GOLD analysis project Ga0310124, IMG submission 203507) | Marine microbial communities from Western Arctic Ocean, Canada - CB11b_AW_Bot5 | ecosystem: Environmental > Aquatic > Marine > Oceanic | place: Canada: Western Arctic Ocean | collected... | reverse complement strand
CATGCAGCAAGAGCATGATTGGCAATGGTGGCAAAAAAGATAGCCGCGATAATAGGTATCGGCTTGCGATATCGACTGGCTAATAAAAGGGATAGCAACTGAGTCTTATCACCGATCTCGGCTAAGTCGACAGTTGTAATTGAAATTGCTAAAACGCTCACGACATGCTCATTTGGGACGGAGATTATTATATTTAACCAAAGACAAACCTCGCGCCCCATCCCGGTTCACGATGCTTGTCTAAGGTCTTGCTAAGCGCCACCAAGGTGGTGGTTGCCTCGAACGCCATGATGATTTTGCATCAATTATGTTGACGGACGAACTCATTCAATAGGATATGAATAAGTAAGCTACTCCCCAAAGACCGCGAGATTTTAATCACCCACGCTTTCAAACACAAGTGTCAAAGTTATCAAAATATCCACTTGTGCCGAAAAACAAACATTAAAGGCAAAAAAATCCACTAAACGACATTTTAGACCACTAATTAAACAAGATTACCCCTACTCGCTTTACCAATATCTCGGTATACTCAGAGGTTATTTTTCTCATTCATTTAAAAGAATCGCGCGAACCTGACTATGCAAAAATACGATATCAAAACCTTCCAGGGAATGATCCTCGCGCTGCAGGATTACTGGGCACAAAACGGTTGTACCATTGTTCAACCACTAGATATGGAAGTAGGTGCTGGCACCTCTCACCCAATGACATGTCTACGTGCACTTGGCCCAGAGCCAATGTCTACGGCATACGTTCAACCTTCTCGTCGTCCGACCGATGGTCGTTACGGTGAAAACCCGAACCGCCTGCAGCACTACTATCAATTCCAAGTAGCTCTAAAACCTTCTCCAGATAACATCCAGGAGTTGTACTTAGGCTCTCTTGAAGTTCTTGGTGTCGACCCGCTTGTTCACGATATTCGCTTCGTAGAAGACAACTGGGAAAACCCAACGCTAGGCGCATGGGGTCTTGGTTGGGAAGTATGGCTAAACGGTATGGAAGTGACTCAATTCACTTACTTCCAACAAGTTGGCGGTCTTGAGTGTAAGCCTGTAACGGGTGAGATCACTTACGGTATCGAGCGTCTAGCAATGTACATCCAGGAAGTAGACTCAGTTTACGACCTTGTATGGAACGTAGCACCAGACGGTTCTAACGTGACTTACGGTGACATCTTCCACCAAAACGAAGTTGAGCAATCAACATACAACTTCGAGCACGCAGACGTAGATTTCCTATTCACTTTCTTCGACCAGTGCGAAAAAGAGTGTAAAGAGCTACTTGAGCTTGAGAAGCCACTGCCGCTTCCTGCTTACGAACGCATTCTAAAAGCAGGTCACGCATTCAACATCCTTGATGCGCGCAAAGCTATCTCTGTAACAGAGCGTCAACGTTACATCCTTCGTATCCGCAACCTGACTAAAGCTGTTGCAGAAGCGTACTACGCGTCACGTGAAGCACTTGGCTTCCCAATGTGCCGATCTGTAGAAGAAAAGGAAGGTAAATAATCATGGCGAAGAATTTTCTAATTGAACTGGGTACGGAAGAGCTTCCACCAACGGCACTTCGTTCTCTAGCAGAAGCCTTTGCTTCTAACTTTGAAGCGGGCCTTAAAGCGGCTGAGCTTTCTCACGAAGGCATTAAGTGGTACGCAGCACCTCGTCGTCTAGCACTTAAAGTGACGGCACTGGCTGAAGGCCAAGCAGACAAAGTCGTTGAGAAGCGCGGTCCTGCAATTTCTGTGGCATTCGATGCGGAAGGCAACGCGACTAAAGCTGCACAAGGTTGGGCTCGTGGTAACGGTATTACTGTTGAGCAAGCTGACCGCCTGAAAACAGACAAAGGCGAGTGGCTTCTTTTCAAACAAGAAGTGGCTGGCAAACCTGTTCAAGAATTGGTGATGGACATCGCTGCGAAAGCTCTCGCTGGCCTACCAATCCCTAAAGCAATGCGCTGGGGTAACTCAGACATTCAATTTATCCGTCCAGTGAAAACACTGACAGTACTACTAGGTGATGAGCTTGTTGAAGGCAAAATCCTAGGCGTAGCTTCTGCTCGTACTATCCGTGGCCACCGTTTCATGGGCGAACAAGAGTTCACCATCGACTCTGCTGACCAATACCCTGCGATCTTAGAAGAGCGCGGTAAAGTAATGGCAGATTACGATGCGCGTAAAGCGATCATCCTTGCTGATGCTAAAAAAGCAGCAGACGCGGTTGGCGGTATTGCTGACCTAGAAGATGACCTTGTTGAAGAAGTTACCTCTTTGGTTGAATGGCCAGTGGTGCTTACTGCTAAGTTTGAGCAAGAGTTCCTAAAAGTGCCTTCTGAAGCTTTGGTTTACACCATGAAAGGCGACCAGAAGTACTTCCCTGTTTATTCGCATGAGATTGGTGACGCTGAAAGAAGCCTTCTACCAAACTTCATCTTCGTATCGAACATCGAGTCTAAAGAGCCTCGTCACGTTATCGAAGGTAACGAGAAGGTTGTACGTCCACGTCTTGCTGATGCTGAGTTCTTCTTCAACACCGACCGTAAGCGTCCGCTTATCGACCGTCTTGCTGAACTAGACCAAGCTATCTTCCAGAAGCAATTGGGTACAATAAAAGACAAAACAGACCGCATCACAGAACTTGCTGGCTACATTGCTGAGCAAATCGATGCTGACGTTGAGAAATCTAAGCGTGCTGGCCTACTAGCTAAGTGTGACCTAATGACATCAATGGTATTCGAATTTACGGATACTCAAGGTGTGATGGGCATGCACTACGCAACGCACGATGGTGAAGACGAGCAAGTAGCACTAGCACTTTACGAGCAGTACATGCCTCGTTTCGCGGGTGATACGCTACCAAGTACTGGTATTTCATCTGCTGTAGCAATGGCAGACAAGCTAGACACTATCGTAGGTATCTTCGGTATTGGCCAAGCACCAAAAGGTTCTGACCCATTCGCTCTACGTCGTGCATCATTAGGTGTGCTACGTATCATCGTTGAAAACGGCTACAACCTAGACCTAACTGACCTTATCGGTAAAGCGAAAGAGCTACTAGGCGACAAGCTAACTAACGACAACGTAGAAGCTGACGTTATCGACTTCATGCTAGGTCGTTTCCGCGCATGGTACCAAGATGCTGGTTTCAGTGTTGATATCATCCAAGCGGTACTAGCACGTCGTCCAACTAAGCCAGCTGACTTTGACCAACGTGTTAAAGCGGTTTCTCACTTCCGTGAACTGGAAGCAGCAGAAGCACTAGCAGCAGCGAACAAGCGTGTAGGTAACATCCTCGCGAAATTCGATGGCGATCTACCCGCTGAAATCGATCTAGCGCTTCTTCAAGAAGACGCAGAGAAAGCGCTGGCTGAAAACGTTGAAGTAATGACGGAAGCACTAGAACCAGCATTCGCGACAGGCAACTACCAAGAAGCCCTAAGCAAGCTTGCTGATCTACGTGAACCAGTAGATGCATTCTTCGATAACGTGATGGTTATGGCTGATGACGAAGCGCTTAAGAAAAACCGTCTAACGCTACTGAACAACCTACGTAACCTGTTCCTACAGATTGCTGACATCTCTCTACTGCAAAAATAAGCACGAGTGAGACAGTTGCTCTAAGTCATACTCTGAGTAACTAACGGTAAACACCCAAAGGGAAGCGAAAGCTTCCCTTTTTGTTTTTGTGAACCAAGCATTTGTTTGTAGGCGTATTATTGATTAACTGAATGAAACAGCACTCAGACTGTAGAGGGCATTGTTTGCTATAAATAACCTGTTTATTCAGGGGAAGGGAACAATGAAAAAAACAGTACTCGCGCTTTCAATGCTCGCACTCAGCGCATGCAGCCAAACCAGTGACAATAACCTATTACTGACAATTGATAACGACACTGTCGTATTTGAATCATCAGGTAAAGGCACCGTAATTGCAGAACAGGAACTCGCCAAAGGTAGCTATACCTTCTCTATCAGCGACGCTCAAAAGACCTGTGGTACTAACTATGCTTTGGCTGAAGAGAGTCGCATCAAATTCAATAAACCCCTTCGTCTAGACGACTGTGCCGAGAGTTCTGAAATCGCCATCAAGGTCTTTCGCGCTAACACCTACCAATTTACGTTGAACCCACAGACCAATGAACTCACGGTTCAGGTAAAGCCAAAGCAGCAACAAGTTCAAAGCTTTGCCTGCCCAGTACCTAGTGACCAACCAACCACCATCAACGTTGCTCAAACCTTTGATGATGGCACCTTGGTAAGAGACGCCCTTTCAGGAAAACAAGTCACAGTTACCAACGGCAGCGTCACCATGCAGCCTGCAGAAAACAGCCAAGGTGTTCTGCTACTAGAGAAAGTAGAACCAGAAACCAAAGCTGACTTTAGTTGGGATAACGCCACGGTTTACTTCGTAATGACTGACCGTTTCCACAATGGTAATCCTGATAACGACAACAGTTACGGTCGCAGCCAAGATGGACAAGATGAAATAGCCACCTTCCACGGTGGTGACTTAGCCGGTTTAACCGAAAAACTCGACTACATAGAATCGCTCGGTGCCAACGCCATCTGGATTACCTCTCCACTAGAGCAGATCCACGGCTGGGTTGGCGGTGGTGATCGCGGTGACTTCAAACATTACGGCTACCATGGCTACTACCACCAAGATTGGACCAAGCTCGATGACAACATAGGTACCGAAGATGAGCTGAAAACCTTCATCGATACCGCGCATAGCAAAGGCATTCGTGTCGTTTGGGATGTGGTAATGAACCACACCGGTTATGCGACACTTGCCGACATGCAAGAGTTTGATTTTGGTAAGCTCAACCTAACTGACGAAGAAGCCAAACAAACACTTGGCGAAAATTGGACAGATTGGCAACCCGCTAAAGGTCAGAACTGGCACTACTTCAACAACTACATCTCTTACAGCGACAAAGAAGCGTGGGAAAAGTGGTGGGGCAAAGCTTGGTTGCGCAGCGATATCGGCGCCTATGACTCTCCGGGTTACAATAACCTCACCATGTCTTTGGCGCACCTGCCCGATTTCAAAACAGAGTCGACAGAGACAACCGGGCTGCCTAATTTCTATCTCAATAAGTCCACCAGCGCGACCGATGAACTCAAAACACCTCGTGACCATTTAATCACTTGGCTATCAGATTGGGTGCGCGAATATGGTGTTGATGGCTTTAGGGTCGATACCGCTAAACACGTTGAACTCGAAGCATGGGCAGAGCTCAAAGATAGCACTAACCAAGCACTTGCCGAGTGGAAGCAAAACAACCCAGATAAGGCCTTGGATGACTTACCTTTCTGGATGACTGGCGAAGTATGGGCACACAGCGTGGTGAAATCAGACTATTTCGCTAACGGATTTGATTCGATCATCAACTTTGAATTCCAGAGTGATATCGCACCCAAGGCGCTTAAATGCCTATCCGATCTCGATGCTGACTACCTGCGCTACGCAGACAAGATCAACAGTGACAGCGAGTTCAACGTGTTGAGTTACCTTTCATCTCACGACACCTCGTTATTCTGGACACAACACGGCAGTGACTTTGCAAAACAAACCAAAGCTGCAAACGCGTTGATGCTGGCTCCCGGTGCAGTGCAGATCTATTACGGTGATGAAATCGCACGTGATTTCGGCCCAACAGGCTCCGACCCAATGCAAGGCACTCGCTCTGACATGCCTTGGGATCAAATCACAGATGAACGGGCAGAGTTGCTGGAACACTGGCAAGCGCTTGGCCAATTCCGCCAACGCCACCCAGCGGTAGCCCAAGGTAAGCACATCATCCGTAACAGCAAGGGCTACTATGCGTTCGAACGCCAATACCAAGATGACAAGGTATTAGTCGTTTATACTGGCTCAAAGTAAGCGCTGATTGAAATAACCCACAAGAATTAAAAGGAGAAGCTTAGGCTTCTCCTTTTTTGATCACGAAACACTCGTTCAATAAGAAAGCAGACACTCATTAGTTAAACTTTATAGAAGTTTTTTTCACGTTAGAGCATTTGGCGCTATGCGTCGCAAAAACATTGCGGTATGTTCAAGGAACACACAGATGGTAGACATAAGGTCTGCCTTAATGACACATAACAAGCAATCACAATGAATTAGGTAAAATAAGTAATGCAGTTCTCTAAGTTTGGTGAAAAATTTAATCGATACTCTGGAATCACTCGTTTAATGGATGATTTGAATGATGGCCTGCGCACTCCTGGTGCAATCATGCTCGGAGGTGGCAACCCAGCCGCTATCCCAGCCATGCTCGATTACTTTAACCAAGCCAGTGCCGACATGCTCGCCAGTGGAGAACTCATCGCCGCCCTCGCCAACTACGATGGTCCGCAAGGCAAAGACAGCTTCATTAAGTCGTTAGCGGCGATGCTAAAAGAGACTTATGGCTGGGACATCAGCGAGAAGAACATCAGCCTGACCAACGGCAGTCAAAGTGGCTTCTTTTACCTATTCAATCTTTTAGCAGGCCAACAGCCAGACGGATCACACAAGAAAATATTGTTACCGATCGCGCCTGAATACATCGGCTACGGCGATGCTGGCATTGATGACGATATTTTTATCTCTTACCACCCAGAGATCGAACTGCTAGAAAACCGCCAGTTTAAATACCACGTTGATTTTGAAAAGCTCAAGGTTGATGACTCGGTTGCCGCTATCTGTGCCTCTCGCCCAACCAACCCAACCGGTAACGTGCTGACCGACGAAGAAGTACGTAAACTGGATAAACTGGCACGTGAAAACAACATCCCGCTACTGATCGATAATGCCTATGGCTTGCCGTTTCCAAACATCATCTTTGAAGATGTCGAACCGTTCTGGAATGAAAATACCATTCTGTGCATGAGCTTATCTAAGCTTGGTTTGCCGGGTGTGCGTTGCGGTATCGTGATTGCGAGCGAAGAAGTAACACAAGCTCTGACCAACATGAATGGCATCATTAGCTTAGCGCCAAACAGTGTCGGCCCTGCAATTGCCAATCACATGATTGAAAAAGGCGATTTACTGCGCTTGAGCAGTGAGGTGATCAAACCTTTCTATAAAGACAAATCTCTACGTGCGGTTGAGCTTTTACAAGAAGCAATCGATGACCCTCGCTTCCGTATCCACAAGCCTGAAGGCGCGATTTTCTTATGGCTATGGTTTGATGAACTGCCGATTACCACCATGGAGCTGTACGACCGCCTCAAAGCTCGTGGCGTATTGATTGTTCCGGGTGAATACTTCTTTATCGGCCAAGAAGACGAGTGGGATCATGCTCATCAGTGTCTACGTATGAACTACGTGCAAGATGATGAGGCGATGCAGAAAGGCATTTCAATCATTGCTGAAGAAGTGAAAAAGGCTTACTCAGAACAGTAATAAAACCTTTTAGGTTACTGTAACCTAAATACAAAAAGAGCACCGATCTTCTTCAAGGTACTGGTGCTCTTTCACTTTTACTTCCCGATATTTATTAGCTCAAATGAGCTAATAACGCTTAATCTTGTAGAAGACTATTACCATTAATAGCAATCTTACGCGGTTGCATCGCTTCTGGGATTTCGCGTTCTAGGTCGATGTGAAGAAGACCATTTTCCATGCTTGCGCCCACAACTTTTACGTAGTCAGCCAGTTGGAATTTACGTTCGAAATCGCGCTCTGCAATACCTTGATATACGAAGGTTTTCTCTGCTTCAGCTTTACGCTCACCTTTAACAATTAGCATGTTCTCTTTTTGAGTAAGGTCTAATTGATCATCTGCAAAACCAGCGACTGCCATAGTAATACGGTAGTTATTCTCGTCTTTTTGCTCGATGTTATACGGAGGGTAACCGCCAGAAGCATTTTTTGATGTGTTCGCTTCCATCATATTGAATAGACGATCGAAGCCGATTGCGTTGCGGTAAAGTGGAGTGAAATCTACAGTTCTCATAATGCTATCCTTTTAGTAAGCAATAGTCTTAGCCGTGAATTTTACTGAGATCGAACCTGTGTGTGACCCAGTAAACAGCTAAGGGATTCAGTTCGCATTCCTCGGGTTTCACCTCTATTGGCGACAACGCTGGGACATGGCAATGAATCAATTTTTAAATTGTGTGCTGCCAAAGTTATCCTCTATTGAGCGATACTTCGTTAGCGGTAATGAAGGTTCTGTTTCTTCTCTTGTAGAGCAAGACAGTCATCCTCTTCACAACTAGATATGTGGATTGAGCAAAATAGTTTCAAGGGATTATTTTCAATTATTTTTCCAATCCAATATTTTTCAATCACTTAAAAACAAAAAAAGACCGTCATTTCTGACAGTCTTTTCAATAAGATATTGAGTTTTTTGAGACGAAGCTATTTCGTTTTAGTTCAAGGAAGAGGCGCGGAGCATACGAATGTATGTGAGCACCTCTGACACAGAAATTAAGCGAAAGAGCGAAGTATCAAAGATACTAAACGTCTAGGTTAGCTACTTTAAGTGCGTTTTCTTCGATGAAGTTACGACGCGGTTCTACTTGGTCGCCCATCAACGTTGTAAACAACAGATCAGCACCAACAGCATCTTCAATCGTCACTTGCATCATACGACGAGTTTCAGGATCCATTGTCGTTTCCCAAAGTTGATCAGGGTTCATCTCACCTAGACCTTTGTATCGTTGTAGGCTCAGGCCACGACGAGACTCTTTCACTAACCAGTTCAGAGCTTCAACAAAGCTAGAAACCGCTTGAGTACGCTCACCACGCTTGATGTAAGCGCCTTCTTCAATCAGGCCATCAAGTGCTTCAGAAAGATCCGCTAGCTTGCCAAACTCTTTCGAGTTGATAAGGTCAATGCTGAGTACATGTTCGTGAGTAACACCGTGTGTACGCACTACAATCTTAGGAACGCTTAAACCTAGCTCTTCGTGTTTTTCAACTTCAAGAGAATATTGGCTCGCACCCGCTTCTTTGCCGTTTAGCTGCTCTACAAGCTGCTTACCCCAAGCTTCAACTGCCGCTTCATCATGACACTGCTCAGCGGTTAGGCGAGGTACATAAATCAGTTCGTGAATCAGTGCTCGTGGGTAACGACGGCTCATACGATCAACCAGCTTAATACCCGCATTATATTGATGAACAAGCTTCTCTAAGCCTTCACCAGTAAACGCAGGTGCTTCAGGGTTTACGTGCAATTCTGCATTATCTAAAGCCAAAGATACTTGATACTGGTTCATCGCATCTTCATCTTTGATGTACTGCTCTTGCTTACCCTTCTTCACTTTGTAAAGCGGTGGCTGAGCAATGTAGATGTAACCACGTTCAATCAGTTCAGGCATTTGACGGTAGAAGAACGTCAGTAGCAGAGTACGGATGTGAGAACCATCGACATCGGCATCGGTCATGATGATGATGTTGTGGTAACGCAGTTTATCTGGGTTGTATTCGTCACGGCCAATACCACAACCAAGTGCTGTGATTAGCGTTGCGACTTCTTGAGAAGACAGCATTTTATCGAAACGTGCTTTCTCTACGTTAAGGATTTTACCTTTAAGCGGTAGGATTGCTTGGTTCTTACGGTTACGCCCCTGCTTAGCTGATCCGCCAGCAGAGTCTCCTTCCACAATATATAGTTCAGACAGTGCAGGATCTTTTTCCTGACAGTCAGCTAGTTTACCTGGAAGACCCGCTAAATCTAATGCGCCTTTACGACGTGTCATCTCACGAGCTTTACGCGCCGCATCACGAGCACGCGCTGCATCGATAATTTTAGAACAAACGATTTTCGCTTCACCTGGGTTCTCAATTAGGAACTCAGATAGCTTCTCACCCATCGTAGACTCAACGGCAGACTTCACTTCTGAAGAAACCAGCTTGTCTTTAGTTTGGCTTGAGAATTTAGGATCTGGCACTTTCACCGAAACAATCGCTGTCAAACCTTCACGAGCATCATCACCTGATGTTGAAGTCTTCGCTTTCTTCGAGAAGCCTTCTTTGTCCATGAAGCTATTCAATGTACGTGTTAGTGCACCACGGAAACCCGCTAAGTGAGCACCACCATCACGTTGAGGGATGTTGTTGGTGAAACAATAAATATTTTCTTGGTAACCGTCATTCCATTGCATCGCAACTTCAACGGTAATACCGTCTTCACGCTCATGATCGAAATGGAATATTTTCTGGATAATCGGTGTTTTGTTGGTGTTTAAGTGCTCAACAAACGCTTGGATACCGCCTTCGTATTCGAAGTGATCCATTTTGTCTTCTTCGCGCTTATCAATTAGCTTAATTGATACACCTGAGTTCAAGAATGATAGCTCGCGTAGACGCTTAGCTAAAATATCGTAATGGAACTCGATGTTATTGAAGGTTTCTTCACTCGGCCAAAAACGAATCTCTGTACCTGTTTTGTCCGTGTCACCCACAACCGCTAGTGGCGCTTGAGGCTCACCGTGGCAGTATGTTTGAGTGTGGATTTTGCCACCGCGATGGATAGTAAGAGTAACTTGCTTAGAAAGTGCGTTAACTACTGAAACACCAACACCGTGCAGACCACCAGATACTTTGTACGAGTTATCATCGAACTTACCACCAGCGTGAAGAACCGTCATGATTACTTCTGCTGCTGATACTTTTTCTTCTGGGTGCAATTCAGTTGGAATACCACGGCCGTCATCGCTTACTGACACAGAACTATCTTCATGGATAGTTACGATGATGTCATTACAGTGACCAGCGAGTGCTTCATCAATAGAGTTATCTACCACCTCAAAAACCATGTGGTGCAGACCGGTACCATCATCCGTGTCGCCAATGTACATTCCAGGACGCTTACGTACCGCATCCAGACCCTTCAGTACTTTAATACTCGATGAATCGTAATTATCTGACATAGTTACTCTCTGACTAATTATCCTTGCTCTATTTTGCCATGTTCCACATGAAACATCCTGCTATTTTCGTCATGCATATCTGCAATCTGATCAGCGGTAATAGAGCTTACAAAAACTTGAGCCTTGGTCGCCTTTAAACACTCAGCAAGACGAGCTCGGCGTTGGCTATCTAATTCGGAAGCAAAGTCATCTATCAAGTAGATGCACTGCTTACCTGTCATTTGAGTGAGGTGTTGCCCTTGTGCTACTCGTAGCGCGCACACCATCAACTTCAATTGACCTCGTGACAAGACATCTTCCACTGGAGTGCCGTTCACTTTTATCTTTAGATCCGCTTTGTTTGGCCCACTAAAGGTGTAACCAAGCTGCTGATCCCTTTCAAAATTCTTTTCTAATATCTCGGCGTATGGGGTGTCTTTATCCCAGCCTCGATAGTAGTTAATCTTTATCTCAAACTCAGGTAAGAAGGTCGCGCAGATTTCTTCGGCGACTTCTTTAAGCTGTTCAACGTACGTGGCACGCCACTGGCTGATGCTTTCAGCTAAACGGGCCAATTCTTGATCCCAATAGCTCAGTTCTCGATAGTTCGTCGCCGTTTTCAATAATGCATTACGCTGTTTATTGAGGCGCTTTACCCTGCCCCAAGCATCATAAAAACCCGATTCACTGTGGAAGACTCCCCAATCAATGAATGCGCGGCGATGCTTAGGTCCATCGGTTAGTAAATCAAACCCTTCGGGGTGAATCAACTGCAAAGGTAAGACTTGAGCTAACTGAGCCAATTTTTGCCCAGTTTGACCGCTTATTTTAACCTCTGTGGTGCCATCGCGCTGCTTATTAATGCCAATTGGCAGCTCAAATTGATCCGAGGTCATAAAACGGCCATGGACAAACAGTTCGCTACACTCATTTTGAATGATACGACCGGTTAAGGAGCTTTTGAACGAGCGACCATGTCCGAGCAGATACACCGCTTCAAGGACGCTGGTTTTGCCGCTTCCGTTAGCCCCTATAAGAAAGTTAAAGCCTGATGACGGTTGAATGTCACAGGCTTCAATATTTCTAAACTGCTTTACGATTAAGCGCGATAAAGGCATAACGTCTTCATATTAATCTTCAATCACGGCTCGATAGACAAACGTTGTTGATAAGCAAACATAATGTATAAATAAACACAGTTACAAGCGAATCGGCATAACAACGTACATCGCGCTGTCATCTTGTGCATTTTCAATCAACGCACTCGCATTCGCGTCTGACATTGAGATTCGAACCTGTTCACAACGCAGTGTGTTCAATACATCCAATACGTAGCTTACGTTGAAGCCAATCTCTAGCGCGTCACCGTCGAAGGTGACGTCTAGCACTTCTTCCGCTTCTTCTTGTTCTGGGTTGTTCGCTGTAATACGCATCTCGGTATCTACAAGATTAACGCGAACACCACGGAATTTTTCATTCGACAGAATCGCAGCTCGAGAAAATGCTGAACGTAACTCATCGCAGCCGGCTTCTAATGTCTTAGTGGTATTTTGTGGCATTACGCGGCGATAATCAGGGAAACGACCATCAACCAGCTTAGAAGTGAAGACATAGTTGTTCACTTCAGCACGCACGTTAGAGTTACCAATCTGCAGCGTTACTGGCTGTTCAGGAGCATCCAGTAGCTTGACCAACTCTTGCACACCTTTACGAGGAACAATGATCTGCTTCTGGGCAAAATCAGCACCCAGTTGCGCTTGAGATACCGCCATACGGTGACCATCAGTTGCAACACTACGTAAGATAGAACCTTCAATCTCAAACAACATACCGTTGAGGTAGTAACGAACGTCTTGGTTCGCCATTGAGAATTGTGTTTTCTCGATAAGACCGCGCAATTCAGCTTGTGTCACTGACACTTCAACTTCACTGCTCCAATCTTCAATATTTGGAAAATCTGCCGCAGGTAATGTTGCCAATGAGAAACGGCTACGACCAGAACGAACCTGAACACGGTCACCATCCAATACCACAGTGATCACTGAGCTATCTGGCAAACCGCGACAGATATCTAGGAACTTACGTGAAGGTACGGTAATGCTGCCCGCTTCGAAATCACCTTCAAGCGTTACACGGCTGATCAATTCAACTTCTAGATCCGTCGCTGTCATCGACAACACGTTATCTTCTACTTTAATCAGTAGGTTTCCTAGAATTGGAAGCGTTGGCCTGCCACCGAGTGCGCCAGATACTTGTTGTAATGGCTTTATCAGGTGACTACGTTCAATGGTAAATTTCATATCTTGCTCTTACGGTCTAAATGGCACTGCGTAATAGTACGTGGCCAAGATTCTGCTTATTAAGGTTAAGAATACTGTGTATTAAGAAGAAAGGGTACGAATCAAGTTCGAATAATCTTCTTTAATGTCGTGGCTCTCTTCACGCAGCTGAGCAATCTTACGACAAGCGTGCAGCACGGTCGTGTGGTCACGGCCACCGAATGCATCACCAATCTCAGGCAAGCTGTGGTTAGTCAGCTCTTTAGCCAGTGCCATCGCCAATTGGCGCGGACGAGCAACAGAACGAGAACGACGTTTAGATAATAGATCAGCGACTTTGATTTTGTAGTATTCAGCGACTGTCTTTTGAATGTTATCAATGGTGACCAGTTTTTCTTGCAGGGCAAGTAAGTCACGCAGTGCTTCACGCACGAAATCGATCGTGATCGGACGGCCTGTGAAGTTTGCATTCGCAATAACACGGTTCAATGCGCCTTCTAGCTCACGAACGTTAGAGCGTAAACGCTTCGCAATAAAGAACGCCACTTCATCCGCAAGATGAATTTGGTGGTCTTCTGCTTTCTTCATCAAGATCGCCACACGAGTCTCAAGCTCAGGTGGCTCAATCGCAACCGTCAAACCCCAACCGAAGCGGGATTTAAGACGATCCTCTACCCCGTTGATCTCTTTTGGATAACGGTCAGACGTTAGGATGATCTGTTGATTGCCTTCAAGCAGTGCATTAAAGGTATGGAAGAACTCTTCTTGAGAGCGCTCTTTATTAGCAAAGAATTGGATATCATCGATAAGCAATGCATCAACACTACGGTAGTAGCGCTTAAATTCTTCAATCGCATTGTTTTGGAGCGCTTTCACCATGTCTTGAACAAAGCGCTCTGAGTGCATGTAAACCACTTTAGCATTCGGTTTATTATCAACAATGGCGTTACCCACTGCATGCAACAAGTGCGTTTTACCTAAACCAGTACCACCATACAAAAACAACGGGTTGTAAGCGGTTCCTGGGTTATCAGAAACCTGACGTGCCGCAGCCAAACCCAGTTGGTTCGACTTACCTTCAACAAAGTTATTGAACTTATGTTTTGGGTTCACGTTTGAACGGTGATTAAGATCAACCGCTACAGGTTCTTCATCACGCCAGATATTGTGTACTGGTTTACGTGCTTGTAGCTGCGCAGGTGCAGACGACTCAGCGGCTACATCAGCAGCGGTACGTGTACGAGCAGGGGCGATAGACTCAGACCTTGGAGCAATGACTCGTTTACTTCCAATCTCAAAATGAAGATGCGGGATATCATTACCACAATATTCTTGTAGCAAACGGTTAATGCTATTTAGGTACTTATCGCGCACCCAATCGAGTACAAATCGGTTTGGTGCAAATAGAGTTAGAGTATTACCATTGAGCTCCGCTTGTAACGGACGTACCCACATACTGAATTCTGTAGCTGGTAACTCTTCTTGAAGCTGTTGCAAGCATTGCAACCAAAGCGAAGATGACACGGTGCCCCACTCTATTTAAGTTATATGAAATGACCGCTAATTTTACCTGTTGATAAGTCAGATCACCAGCAATTGATCACAGATCCAGTGAATAAGATCCAAGTTATTCACAATAAATAGTGCAAAACTGGCTGGATCCACACATCTTGCCCCTACTTTACTCACACAACGATCCACTTATGCCCGGATCCTTGCTAGTTATCCCCAAATCGAGAATACGATCTGGTTATGGTTAATAACATCTGGTTATTTATTCTATTAAGCATTTTCCCAGTAACATCCAACCCTATAAATATAAGGAGTTACCAAATGAATAACTGGATTAAGGCTGCAATTGCGGCTATCGCACTCTCTGCTGCTACTGTTCAAGCCGCGACTGAAGTTAAAGTCGGCATGTCTGGTCGCTACTTCCCATTTACGTTCGTTAAACAAGACCAACTACAAGGTTTTGAAGTGGATTTATGGGATGAGATCGGTAAACGTAACGATTACAAGGTTGAATACGTAACGGCAAACTTCTCTGGTCTGTTTGGTCTTCTTGAAACGGGTCGAATCGATACCATTTCAAACCAAATTACAATAACGGATGCACGCAAAGCGAAATACCTATTCGCAGACCCTTACGTAGTAGACGGCGCACAAATTACCGTTCGTAAAGGTAATGACAGCATTAAAGGTATCGAAGACCTAGATGGTAAGACGGTTGCGGTAAACCTCGGCTCAAACTTTGAGCAACTGCTGCGCAGCTACGACAAAGATGGCAAAATCAATGTCAAAACCTACGATACCGGTATTGAGCATGATGTCGCTCTTGGTCGTGCCGACGCATTCGTAATGGATCGCCTATCAGCACTAGAGCTTATCAAGAAGACTGGTCTACCATTACAGCTAGCAGGACAACCATTCGAGACAATCGAAAATGCTTGGCCTTTCGTTAACAACGACAACGGTCAAAAACTGCAAGCAGAAGTCAACGAAGCATTAGCAGCAATGCGCGCAGATGGTACGCTAGAAAGTATCTCTCAGAAATGGTTTGGTGCGGACATTACTCAGAAGTAACGACTCACTTTCCCATTTGAGGCCCACTGCTTTACACAGCGGTGGGCTTTTTGCTTTTGTGCACTGATTAAAAAGCCTGATATAACAGTATTTCCAAACAATACTTCCAATAAAAATATGAGATAGATTATGGGATTTGACTTTAATTACATGCTAGGTCTGTTGCCAATACTGCTGAAGTATTTAGGCACCACTATGGAGATGGCAATCTGGGGCTTATTTTTCGCCCTAATTCTATCTTTGATACTGGCGAATATTCGTGTATTCAAAATCCCAGTACTCGACCAGCTTAGCCAGCTGTATATTAGCTTCTTCCGAGGCACGCCACTACTGGTGCAACTGTTCCTTCTATACTATGGCCTACCACAAGTGTTTCCGTGGATGGTTGGACTTGATGCGTTTGGCGCCGCGGTTATCGGCTTAACCTTACACTTTGCTGCTTACATGGCTGAAAGTATTCGTGCCGCTATTATCGGTATCGATCGTAGTCAAATGGAAGCAAGCCTGTCAGTCGGTATGACAACCAGCCAAGCCATGCGTCGAGTGATCTTGCCGCAAGCGACACGTGTAGCACTGCCTTCTTTGATGAACTATTTCATCGACATGATTAAGTCGACTTCACTTGCATTCACCCTAGGTGTAGCCGAAATCATGGCTAAAGCTCAGATGGAAGCTTCTTCAAGTTTCCGCTTCTTCGAAGCTTTTTTAGCAGTCGCGCTGATTTACTGGGGCGTGGTGGTTATCCTCACTCGTATTCAAATTTGGGCCGAAGTGAAACTGAATAAGGCGTATGTACGATGATCAAATTACAAAATATCCACAAGCAGTTTGGTGACACCGAAGTATTGAAAGGGATCGACCTCGAAATCAAGCAAGGTGAGATAATTGTCATCATAGGTTCAAGTGGTACGGGTAAGTCTACCCTGCTGCGTTGTGTGAATTTTCTAGAGCAAGCCGATCAAGGTACGATTTCGATTGATGATATCAAGGTTGATACTCAGAAACACACTAAAGCAGAGGTGCTTGCACTGCGCCGTAAGACCGGTTTTGTGTTCCAAAACTATGCACTGTTCGCTCACCAAACGGCAAGGCAGAATATTGCGGAAGGTTTGATTACCGTTCGTGGTTGGAAAAAGCAGCAAGCTCATGAAAAAGCACAACAAATACTCGATGATATTGGCCTAGGAGAGAAAACAGATAGCTATCCAGCAGCGCTCTCTGGTGGCCAGCAGCAACGTGTTGGTATTGGCCGTGCGATGGCTCTACAACCAGAGCTTTTATTGTTTGATGAGCCTACTTCAGCGCTCGATCCTGAGTGGGTTGGCGAAGTGCTTAACTTAATGAAAAAACTGGCAAATCAGCATCAAACCATGCTGGTGGTTACCCATGAAATGCAGTTCGCTAGAGAGGTCGCAGACCGAGTGATCTTCATGGCTGATGGTCACATTGTCGAACAGGGATCTCCACAGGATATTTTTGGTAATCCACAGGATCCTAAATTAAAGAAATTCTTAAATAAGGTCGGGATCGAATAAGGATCCTTGTGATTTTAGTTATTCTACGTATAATCCCCCGACCGGAATTTTAGTTAACCCAATCATTGACACTTTTTGTGACAGTGATTACAATTCCGCCTCTTTGTTGAGAGGCGTCGGTTTTCCTTTCTTATATAAAGAAGAGAAAAAATGCCCACGCCGGGTTTAACAAAAACCTAAAACTACTGATCAGTAAGGTAATTACAATGAAACGCACTTTTCAACCTACAGTTCTAAAGCGTAAGCGTACTCACGGTTTCCGTGCTCGCATGGCTACTAAGAACGGTCGCGCAACAATCAATGCACGTCGTGCAAAAGGCCGTAAGCGTCTTTCTAAGTAATCTTTGATTATTTTGAATAAGCTAGCCTTCGGTCGGGAGTTACGCTTGTTAACTCCCGAACATTATCAGAATGTCTTCAAGCAAGCTCATCGAGCAGGCTCCCCTCATTTCACCATCATTGCCCGAAATAACTCTCTTTCAAATCCTCGCCTTGGATTAGCTGTTCCGAAAAAGCAGATTAAAACCGCCGTGGGTCGTAACCGATTCAAGCGTCTTACTCGTGAAAGCTTTCGTAACACTCAACACAAACTTCCTAACAAAGATTTTGTTGTAATCGCTAAGAAGAGCGCGCAAGATTTAAGCAATGAAGAAATGTTCAAGCTACTCGACAAATTATGGCTTCGCCTGTCTCGCCCTTCGCGTGGATAGCGCTAATACCCATCTATTTTTATAGATGGTTTATTAGTCCACTCATCGGCCCACGCTGCCGATTTACTCCAACCTGCTCTTTATATGCGATAGAAGCGTTGAAAGCTCACGGTTTTGTAAAAGGGTGTTGGTTATCAGGCAAACGTCTATTAAAATGCCATCCTTTGAACGAAGGGGGCTTTGACCCCGTTCCACCAGTCCAAAAACAAGACAGAGATAAATAACGATGGATTCTCAACGTAATATCCTGTTAATCGCATTGGCTTTGGTTTCTTTCCTACTGTTCCAACAATGGAACGTAGCGCAGAACCCAGCTCCACAAGCGATTGAGCAGGCACAATCTGGCAGCACCCTACCAGCGCCATCTTATGCAGATGACTTAGACCCAGCTCCGGGCCAACAAGTCGCTTCTGCAAAAACTATCACAGTAACAACTGATGTACTGACTCTGTCAATTGATACGGTTGGTGGTGATGTCGTTCAAGCAAACCTAAATGATTACTCTGCTGAGTTTGATTCTGAAGATACATTTGTTCTTCTTAAGAACGAACCTGGTCACCAATTTATCGCACAAAGCGGTCTAGTTGGCCCTCAAGGTATCGATTTAAGCAGCACTAACCGCCCTAGCTACACAGTTTCAGCAGACAGCTTCACGCTTGCTGATGGTCAGGATGAACTACGCATCCCGATGACTTACCAAGCGAACGGCCTTGATTACACGAAAACATTCGTCCTTAAGCGTGGCAGCTACGCAATGGATGTTGAATACGATGTAGTCAACAACTCTGGTACTAACGCGACATTCGGCATGTACGCTCACCTACGTCAAAACGTTATGGATGACGGCGGTAGCTTAACAATGCCAACTTACCGTGGTGGTGCTTACTCTACGGAAGATACGCGTTACAAAAAATACAGCTTCGACGACATGCAAGATCGCAACCTGTCTCTTAACCTAGCCAATGGCCAAGGTTGGGCAGCGATGATTCAGCACTACTTTGCAAGTGCTTGGATCCCACGCGACGAAGCAGGCAGCAACCTTTACACTCGTGTCATTGGTAACCTTGGCGACATTGGTGTTCGCATGCCGAACAAGACCATCGCTACTGGCGACGAAGCAAGCTTCAAAGCAACGCTTTGGGTTGGTCCTAAACTTCAAGACCAAATGGCTGCTGTAGCACCAAACCTAGACCTAGTAGTTGACTACGGTTGGTTATGGTTCATTGCTAAACCACTTCATACTCTGCTTTCGTTCATTCAAGGCATCGTTGTGAACTGGGGTCTGGCAATCATCTGTCTAACGTTTATCGTTCGTGGTGCTATGTACCCACTAACGAAAGCTCAGTACACGTCTATGGCTAAAATGCGTATGCTTCAGCCTAAGCTGACTGCAATGCGTGAGCGTATTGGCGACGACCGTCAACGCATGAGCCAAGAAATGATGGAGCTGTACAAGAAAGAGAAAGTAAACCCACTTGGTGGCTGTTTACCTATCATCTTACAAATGCCTATCTTCATTTCGCTATACTGGGCACTAATGGAGTCTGTTGAACTGCGTCACTCACCGTTCTTCGGTTGGATTACTGACCTTTCAGCACAAGACCCATACTACATCTTGCCACTTCTGATGGGTGCTTCAATGTTCCTAATCCAGAAGATGAGCCCGACAACTGTAACGGATCCAATGCAGCAGAAGATCATGACCTTTATGCCGGTTATGTTTACATTCTTCTTCCTGTTCTTCCCTTCAGGTCTGGTTCTTTACTGGCTAGTATCGAACATCGTAACTCTGATTCAGCAAACGCTTATCTACCGCGCGCTGGAAAAGAAAGGCTTACATTCTAAGTAAGTTCGATAATAGAAAGAGATAAAGAAAGGCGACCAAAAGGTCGCCTTTTTGTTTTTAGCTGATTACAATTCAGCTAATTGATTAATCGTGAACGCCCCTTTTTGGCTCTCACATGCTAGCAGGCACAACTATGACTACAGATACGATTGTTGCTCAAGCGACCGCGCCCGGCCGTGGTGGCGTCGGTATTATCCGCGTTTCCGGCCCATTGGCGACTCAGGTTGCCCTAGAAGTAACAGGAAAAACACTCAAGCCTCGCTACGCTGAGTACCTACCGTTTAAATCTGACGATGGCATCGAACTCGACCAAGGCATCGCGCTTTACTTCCCTAACCCACACTCGTTTACCGGCGAAGACGTATTAGAGTTGCAAGGCCACGGCGGCCCAGTGGTGATGGACATGCTAATCAAACGCATCCTAGCCATTTCAGGCGTGCGTGCAGCGCGTCCAGGTGAGTTTTCAGAACGTGCCTTCTTGAACGATAAGATGGATTTAACTCAAGCCGAAGCGATTGCTGACCTCATTGATGCCAGCTCAGAAGAAGCGGCTAAATCGGCGCTTCAATCGCTACAAGGCGAATTCTCTAAACGTATTAATACGCTTGTAGATTCTCTTATTTACTTAAGAATCTACGTTGAAGCAGCGATCGATTTCCCAGAAGAGGAAATTGATTTTCTTGCTGACGGTAAAGTCAGTACTGACTTACAGGCTATCATCGATAACCTCGAAGCTGTACGCCAAGAAGCGAATCAAGGTGCCATCATGCGTGAAGGCATGAAGGTCGTGATTGCAGGCCGCCCAAATGCCGGCAAATCGAGCCTATTGAATGCGCTGTCTGGCAAAGAATCTGCGATTGTGACCGATATTGCCGGCACCACACGTGATGTATTGCGTGAACATATCCATATTGACGGTATGCCACTGCACATTATCGATACCGCAGGCCTGCGTGATGCCTCTGATGAAGTAGAAAAAATCGGTATTGAACGCGCTTGGGAAGAAATTGCTCAGGCAGACCGAGTTTTATTTATGGTTGATGGCACGACAACAGACGCAACAGACCCGAAAGATATCTGGCCAGATTTCGTTGATCGTCTACCAGACAACATCGGAATGACGGTAATTCGTAATAAAGCGGATCAAACCAGTGAAGAGTTAGGCATTTGTCATGTTAACGATCCAACCCTGATTCGCTTATCAGCAAAAACAGGCCAAGGTGTCGACGCTCTGCGTAGCCACCTCAAGGATTGCATGGGTTTTGCTGGTGGTCATGAAGGTGGCTTTATGGCGCGCCGCCGCCACTTGGATGCACTAGAACGCGCATCGGAACACCTTGATATCGGGCAACAACAGCTTGAAGGCTACATGGCCGGAGAGATATTAGCGGAAGAGCTTCGTATCACCCAACAGCACCTCAATGAGATCACTGGCGAGTTCAGTTCCGATGATCTTTTAGGTCGAATCTTCTCTTCATTCTGTATCGGTAAATAACCATAAAGGCTGGCTTACGCTGGCCTTTTCTTTTGTAAGGACAGCTTAATGATCCACATTATTACAGGCAGCACCTTAGGTGGCGCTGAATACGTTGGCGATCACCTTAACGATCTTCTAGAGGCTCAAGGGCACGAGATAGAACTTCATAATCAGCCTGAATACAATAATATTCCTCAGCAAGGTACTTGGTTAGTGGTGACATCAACACATGGTGCGGGTGATTTTCCTGATAATATCCAACCGTTGATCAACGCATTGACTCAAGAATCTCCAGATTTAAGTGCTCTTCGTTATGCTGTTATCGCACTTGGTGATTCAAGTTACGATACCTTCTGTTCTGCGGGAAAATCAGTCCACAGCCAACTGAAAAAACTCGGTGCACAGCCTATTTCAGACTGCTTTACCATCGATGTATTGGAAACTCCGGTACCTGAGGATGCAGTTGAAGAGTGGTTTAACGATCATAGTGACCAGTTCTAGTCCCTCAATTTCCCCAAAAAGCGGCTTATGCCGCTTTTTTTGTCTCTGAATATCGTGATTGTGAATAACTTTTTTGAAAAAAATTCGAAAATTAAAGCAAAAAACTCAATTTTCTCTGTGGATAAGATCATACATATACGGTGATTAACCTATAGTTATCCAAATAACAACTTTCTAACTAATTCTCCCCTGTGAATAAGTAGCCATTTTGATCCCAGCTAATCCTCATCATGATCAAAGTTAGATCACATGCTTTGATCCAAAAAAGATCCATGATCTTGTTGATCATTTTTGACTTATCCACAGATACCCTCGATCCTAATAATAGATATAATAAAAGATCTCTATAAAGATCTTATCTATATTAATTAAAAACAGCTTTATCGAAAAATCCCAAAAACGTTTTCTCAAGCTATGAAAACAGGTAGAATATCGCTCCTTTTTATCAATCTAGAAAACGTTTGAATACCCGAGGTCGGTTCATGCTTTATCACGAAAAATTTGACGTCATCGTTGTTGGTGGTGGCCATGCAGGAACGGAAGCCGCACTCGCATCTGCACGTACTGGTCAAAGTACGTTACTACTCACTCATAATATCGATACGTTGGGACAAATGTCTTGCAACCCTGCTATTGGCGGGATCGGTAAGGGCCACTTGGTAAAAGAGGTCGATGCAATGGGTGGATTAATGGCGCAAGCTATTGATCATGCAGGTATTCAGTTCAGAACGTTAAACGCATCAAAAGGTCCTGCGGTACGTGCAACTCGTGCACAAGCTGACCGCGCGCTTTACAAAGCCTTTGTTCGAAATGTTCTTGAAAACACGCCAAACCTAACTCTGTTTCAACAATCGGTTGATGACTTGATCGTTGAACAGGATCAAGTGGTGGGTGTTGTTACACAGATGGGCCTTAAGTTCCGAGCTAACGCTGTGGTACTGACGGTGGGTACATTTCTAGGTGGAAAGATCCATATTGGTATGGAAAGTTCTTCAGGTGGTCGTGCTGGTGATCCACCATCGATCGCACTGGCTGACCGTCTTCGTGATCTTCCATTCCGAGTTGATCGCCTGAAAACGGGTACACCTCCTCGTATCGATGCACGTAGCGTTGATTTTTCAGAGTTAGAGGTTCAGCACGGTGATAACCCAACACCTGTATTCTCGTTCATGGGTAACCGAGCTCAACAGCCTCGCCAAATTCCATGCTACATCACGCACACTAACGAAAATACGCATGACGTTATTCGCGCCAATCTCGATCGCAGCCCAATGTACGCGGGCGTGATTGAAGGTATTGGCCCGCGCTACTGTCCATCGATTGAAGACAAAGTGATGCGTTTTGCTGACAAGAACAGTCACCAGATTTTCATTGAACCTGAAGGTCTAACGACACATGAGCTATACCCGAATGGTATCTCGACAAGTCTGCCATTTGATGTTCAGGTAAAAATCGTTCACTCAATGAAAGGTTTTGAAAATGCTCATATCGTCCGCCCAGGCTATGCGATCGAGTATGATTTCTTTGATCCTCGCGACCTTAAGCTGACTTACGAAACTAAGTTTATTAAGGGTCTATTCTTTGCCGGTCAAATCAACGGTACCACTGGCTACGAAGAGGCGGCTGCACAAGGCTTGATGGCCGGTCTGAATGCAAGTTTGTTTACACAAGGCAAAGAAGGCTGGAGCCCGCGTCGTGACCAAGCTTACATGGGCGTTCTTATTGATGATCTATCGACGATGGGTACCAAAGAACCTTACCGTATGTTCACGTCTCGTGCGGAATACCGTTTGTTACTTCGTGAAGACAACGCTGATATCCGCTTGACTGAGAAGTCGCGTGAACTTGGCTTGGTGGATGATGCTCGCTGGGCTCGATTCAACGAGAAAGTAGAAAACATGGAGAAGGAACGTCAACGTCTAAAAGAAACATGGATTAATCCAAAATCTGAAGATGTTGATCAACTGAACCAAATTCTTAAAACACCTATGTCTCGTGAAGCAAGCGGTGAAGATCTTCTTCGTCGCCCTGAAATGACTTATTCACAGCTAACGGCATTGGATCGTTTTGGCCCTGCATTGGAAGATCAACAAGCATCTGAGCAAGTTGAGATCCAAGTGAAGTACGATGGTTATATCCAGCGTCAACAAGACGAAATTGAAAAATCACTGCGTCATGAAAATACCAAATTGCCTGCTGATATCGATTACAGCAAGGTGAAAGGACTTTCTAACGAAGTGGTTCTTAAACTAACGACTGCTAAGCCTGACTCAATTGGTATTGCTTCTCGAATTTCAGGTATTACGCCTGCAGCAATCTCAATTCTGTTGGTTTATTTGAAAAAACACGGCCTGCTGAAAAAAGGTGAGGAAGCATAATGAGCGTATTACGCGAAAAACTGGATCACCTGATTGGCCAGACTGAACTTGAAGTATCTGAAAAGCAACGTGGCCAATTGGTTGGCTACGTTGAGTTACTGAACAAGTGGAACAAGGCTTACAACCTAACGTCAGTTCGTGACCCGCAAGAAATGATGGTGAAACATATCTTAGATAGCATCATTGTTAGCACTCACTTACAAGGCAAGCGCTTTATTGATGTAGGTACAGGCCCTGGTCTTCCTGGGATTCCGCTCTCAATCATGAACCCTGACTGCGAGTTTTACTTGCTCGATAGCCTAGGTAAGCGTATTCGTTTTATTAAACAAGTGATTCATGAATTAGGCATCGACAACGTGGTACCGGTTCAAAGTCGTGTTGAAGAATTTCAACCAGAAGAAAAGTTTGATGCCGTGCTCAGTCGCGCATTTGCGTCAATGACAGACATGGTAGAGTGGTGTCACCATTTACCTAAAGAGCAATCCGGTGTATTTTTGGCTCTTAAGGGACAACATCCTAGAGACGAAATCGACCTGTTACCTGAATGGTGTTCAGTGACAGACATTAAAGCTTTGCAAGTGCCAGAGCTTGATGGAGAGCGTCATCTAGTTACTTTATCGCGTCAGGGATAATCAGCGAGGCCATAGTGGGTAAAATCGTAGCAATTGCCAACCAGAAGGGCGGCGTAGGAAAAACAACAACTTGCATTAATTTGGCAGCATCAATGGCGGCAACAAAACGCAAGATATTGGTTGTTGACCTCGATCCTCAAGGTAATGCCACTATGGCGAGCGGTGTCGACAAGTATCAAGTTGAAGCAACTGCTTACGATTTGCTGGTTGAAGACACCCCATTTGATGAGGTAGTTTGCAGAAGTACATCTGGCAACTATGACCTCATCGCCGCAAACGGTGATGTGACTGCGGCAGAAATCAAGTTAATGGAAGTATTTGCTCGTGAAGTTCGTTTAAAAAACGCACTCGAATCCATTCGCGACAACTATGATTTCATCTTTATTGATTGCCCACCTTCATTAAACCTTCTTACAATCAACGCGATGGCTGCGGCCGATTCCGTATTGGTTCCAATGCAATGTGAATATTTTGCTTTGGAAGGTTTGACTGCGTTGATGGATACCATCAGTAAGCTCGCTGCGGTAGTAAACGAGAATCTGAAGATCGAAGGTCTTCTTCGTACAATGTATGATCCTCGTAACCGCTTATCGAATGAAGTCTCTGATCAACTCAAAAAACACTTCGGTAGCAAAGTTTACCGAACTGTGATCCCTCGAAATGTACGTTTGGCAGAAGCGCCGAGTCATGGCAAGCCAGCAATGTACTACGACAAGTATTCCGCAGGTGCTAAGGCATATCTTGCTCTTGCAGGCGAAATGTTGCGTCGTGAAGAAGTCCCAGTATAGGTCTAACCAAAGGAATTCGCTCAATGTCTAAGCGTGGTTTAGGAAAAGGGTTAGATGCATTGCTTGCAACTAGCTCATTGGCTCGTGAAAAACAACAAGTTGCTTCTCATAGTCAGGCTTTGTCTGCAGAAGGCGAGTTCACAGAGATTGCTATTGGTAGCTTGAAGCCAGGCGTATATCAACCGCGTAAGGATATGGCGCCAGAAGCGCTAGAAGAGCTGGCCGCATCTATTCAATCTCAAGGTATTATTCAACCTATCGTCGTGCGTCCTTTAGCGTATGGTCAATATGAGATTATCGCTGGTGAGCGCCGTTGGAGAGCTGCGCGTCAAGCTGGCTTAAAACAGGTGCCGTGCTTGGTCAAGAAGGTTGAAGACAAAGCTGCGATTGCGATGGCATTGATTGAGAACATTCAGCGTGAAGACTTGAATGTTATCGAAGAAGCACAAGCGCTAGAGCGCTTACAGAACGAATTCGAGCTGACACATCAACAAGTCGCCGAAGTGATCGGTAAATCGAGAGCAACGGTTAGTAACTTATTACGTCTAAATCAGCTAGAAAATGAAGTAAAAGGTTTAGTTTCCAATAAACAACTGGAAATGGGTCATGCTCGAGCATTGCTTGCGCTTGAAGGTGATACCCAGATTGAAGCAGCAAACACTGCGGCAACCAAAAAAATGACCGTGCGTCAAACTGAGCAGCTTGTCAAAAAGTGCTTAAAACCAGACGTTGAACCAGAATCGAAGCCTGAAGACACAGAAGCTATCGAACTTTCACGAAGACTCACGGAAAAATTGCAAGCAAACGTTTCAGTTACTCGTTCTGTTAGCGGTAAGTCAAAAGTGACGATTACTCTTGATGAGCCTCACAAATTAGAGCAACTTATTGCTAAACTAGAGTACTAAATGAGATAATTGATTTAGGTCAATTATGTAATAAACAAGTAATTTCGTACAAAAGTTGTCGGTTTGTATGCAAAAATGTAAAAGATTGCTGCATTGTGATTGCAATCAATTTGGCTGAACGTATAATTTTCGCCAATTTCTCAGCACGCTTATAAGCGAGTGGTAAAGTGGGCTTAAAGAGGAACGAATACATGGTAGCGGCGTTAGCAAGACCAGGACGAGTGCTTGCAAAGCAAATGTTATTGATCGAGCTTAGCGCGGTTATATTAGTGGCGATAGGGTTAGGTTTAGCTGTTAATCCTGATTGGGGTTTTGCTGCATTAATCGGTGGCGGTATTTTTGTCATCGCGAATGTAGTTTTTTGTGTGTGTGCTTTCCTATTTTGTGGAGCTCGTGCAACTAAGTTAGTTGCGGCGTCGTTCTATGCTGGCGAAGTGCTCAAAATCTTAATCACAGTTTTACTATTCTCTATTGTCTACATGTATATGCAGGTGGAATTAATTCCCCTCAAACTGACCTATTTACTGGTTCTAGGTATTAATATCTTTGCGCCAGTGCTTTTCATTAACAATAAAAAATAGGATGAGTTATGGCTGCGCCAACAGCATCCGGATACATTGAACACCATTTACAAAACCTTTCTTTAGCTAAGTTTGGTCTTGTAGAGGAAACAAGTTTCTGGAACGTACATATAGACAGTCTGTTTTTTTCTGTGCTGACAGGGGTGTTATTCCTTTGGGTTTTTCGCTCAGTCGCTAAGAAAGCAACAGTAGGTGTACCTGGTAAGCTTCAGTGTTTTGTTGAAATGGTAGTGGAATTCGTTGGCGACAACGTTAAAGAAACTTTCCATGGCCGCAATCCTCTGGTAGCTCCATTAGCACTGACTATATTCTGCTGGATTATCATAATGAACTTGATGGACTTAGTGCCTATCGATTTCTTACCGTATCCTGCAGAGCATTGGCTAGGTATCCCTTACTTGAAAGTGGTTCCTACAGCTGATGTAAATATAACAATGGCAATGGCTTTAGGTGTTTTTGCTCTGATGATCTACTACAGCATCAAAGTAAAAGGCTTAGGCGGATTTGCTAAAGAATTGGCACTGCATCCATTTAATCACCCAATCATGATTCCATTTAACTTGGTACTTGAGGTAATTTCGCTATTAGCGAAGCCACTATCTCTAGGTATGCGTTTATTTGGTAATATGTTTGCGGGTGAGGTGGTGTTTATTCTTATCGCGGCAATGCTACCGTGGTACTTACAATGGGTAGGTGCACTACCTTGGGCTATCTTCCATATCTTGGTTATTTTGATTCAAGCGTTTGTTTTCATGATGTTGACAATCGTTTACCTATCAATGGCCCATGAAGATAGTGATCACTAAAAAAATTTTTAAGCTTTATTCTAACTATTAATGTTAATCGGAGAACGTAAATGGAAACTGTACTAAGTTTTTCAGCAATCGCTGTTGCTATCATTGTTGGTCTTTGTGCCGTAGGTACTGCAATTGGTTTTGCTATTCTTGGTGGTAAATTCCTAGAAGGCGCTGCGCGTCAACCTGAAATGGCTCCAATGCTACAAGTTAAGATGTTCATCATCGCTGGTCTACTGGATGCTGTTCCAATGATCGGTATCGTAATCGCACTACTATTCACGTTTGCTAACCCATTTGTAAGTCAGCTAGCAGGCTAATTAACTCTTAATAGTTAATTAAATTTTTGTAGTTGATTCTTAACGAGGAGTAGCTGTTGTGAATATGAACGCAACTCTGTTAGGTCAAGCAATTGCTTTTTCGCTGTTTGTTTGGTTCTGCATGAAATATGTATGGCCACCAATCATGCAAGCAATTGAAGAACGTCAGAAGAAAATTGCTGACGGTCTTGTAGCCGCTGAACGCGCTGCTAAAGACTTGAACCTGGCACAAGCCAACGCTTCTGAGCAAATGAAGGAAGCGAAGCGCACTGCAACTGAGGTTATTGATCAGGCAAACAAACGTAAAGCTCAAATTATTGATGAAGCTCGCGAAGAGGCTCAGGCAGAACGCCAGAAGATCTTAACGCAAGCTGAAGCTGAAATTGAAGCTGAACGCACACGTGCCCGTGATGACCTGCGCAAACAAGTCGCAACTCTGGCTATAGCTGGTGCTGAGAAAATCCTTGAGCGTACAATCGATAAAGATGTACACAATGATCTTCTTAACAACATTACTGCAAAACTTTAAAGCAAGGGGCTGTATATGTCTGATTTGACTACAATCGCACGCCCCTATGCTAAAGCAGCGTTTGACTTTGCGGTAGATAAAGGTGAGCTAGACCAATGGGGTCAAATGCTTACTTTTGCTGCCGAAGTGGCACAAAATGATGATGTTCATAATTTATTAAGCAGTTCAATGACTGCTGAAAAGTTAGCTGAAATATTCATTGTAATTTGTGGCGAACAATTTGATGAATTCGGCCAGAACTTAATTAAAGTGATGGCAGAGAATGGTCGTTTAATGGCCTTTCCTGATGTTTGTAAACAGTTCTTATTGCTTAAACAAGAGCACGAGAAAGAAATCGACGTTGACGTTACTTCAGCGGTTGAACTTTCTGAAGAACAGCGCACAAGCATCATCAGCAAATTGGAACTGCGCCTAGCGCGCAAAGTTCAGCTGAATTGCAGTATAGATGAGACTCTACTTAGTGGAGTTATTATTCGAGCCGGAGACCTAGTCATCGATAACTCAGCGCGCAGTCGTTTAGACCGCCTGAGCGATGCATTGCAGTCTTAATGGGGATTGGAGCATGCAACTTAATTCCACTGAAATTAGCGATCTAATTAAACAACGTATTGAATCTTTCGACGTTGTTAGTGAAGCTCGCAATGAAGGTACTATCGTTTCTGTAAGCGATGGCATCCTTAGCATCCACGGCCTAGCGGACGTGATGCAAGGTGAAATGATCGAACTACCGGGTGGCCGTTACGCGCTAGCACTAAACTTGAACCGTGATTCGGTTGGTGCTGTTGTAATGGGCCCGTATGCTGACCTACAGGAAGGCATGAAAGTTACAGGTACTGGTCGTATTCTTGAAGTACCAGTAGGTCCTGAAATGCTTGGTCGTGTTGTAAACACGCTAGGTGAGCCAATTGATGGTAAAGGTCCTATCGAAGCGAAACTAACTTCGCCTGTAGAAATTATCGCACCAGGTGTAATCGACCGTAAATCGGTAGATCAACCTGTTCAAACTGGTTACAAGTCAGTTGACTCAATGATCCCTATCGGTCGTGGTCAACGTGAACTAGTAATCGGTGACCGTCAGACTGGTAAAACAGCAATGGCGATCGATGCGATTATCAACCAGAAAGACTCTGGTATTTTCTCTATCTACGTAGCTATCGGCCAAAAAGCGTCGACTATTGCTAACGTAGTTCGCAAACTAGAAGAGCACGGCGCACTGGCTAACACTGTTGTTGTTGTTGCATCTGCTTCTGAATCTGCTGCGCTGCAATACCTTGCACCGTATGCTGGTTGTGCGATGGGTGAATACTTCCGTGATCGCGGCGAAGATGCACTGATTGTTTATGATGATCTATCTAAGCAAGCGGTAGCTTACCGTCAAATTTCACTACTACTTAAGCGTCCACCTGGCCGTGAAGCGTTCCCTGGTGATGTTTTCTACCTTCACTCTCGTCTACTAGAGCGTGCTGCTCGTGTAAGCGAAGCATACGTAGAAAAGTTCACTAACGGTGAAGTGACAGGCAAGACTGGTTCTTTAACTGCTCTTCCTATCATCGAAACGCAAGCTGGTGACGTATCTGCATTCGTACCAACGAACGTAATCTCGATTACTGATGGTCAGATCTTCCTACAAACTGAACTATTCAACGCGGGCGTACGTCCAGCTGTTGACCCTGGTATCTCAGTTTCTCGTGTAGGTGGTTCGGCGCAGACTAAAATCATCAAGAAGCTATCTGGCGGTATCCGTACTGCTCTAGCTCAATACCGTGAACTAGCAGCATTTGCACAGTTCTCATCGGATCTTGATGAAGCGACCAAAAAGCAACTAGACCACGGTCAAAAAGTTACAGAACTGATGAAGCAGAAACAATATGCTCCTATGTCTGTATTTGACCAAGCTCTAGTAATCTTCGCTGCAGAGCGTGGATACCTTCAAGACGTAGAACTGTCAAAAGTTCTAGATTTTGAAGCTGCTTTACTGTCGTTTGCTCGTGGTCAATACGCTGATCTAGCAACACAGATCGACGCAACGGGTGCTTTCAACAAAGAAATCGAAGCTGAGCTGAAGAAGCTTGTTGACGATTTCAAGGCAACCCAGACCTGGTAATTGGTAGGTGGTCTTAGGGCCACCTCATACCATTAACGGAGAGTAACGATGGCCGGCGCAAAAGAGATACGTAATAAAATCGGTAGTGTTAAAAGCACACAGAAGATTACGAAAGCAATGGAAATGGTAGCAGCTTCGAAAATGCGTCGTTCTCAAGACGCAATGGAAGCTACTCGTCCATATGCAGAAACAATGCGTAAAGTGATCGGTCATTTGGCTAATGGTAGCCTCGAGTATAAGCATCCTTATCTTGAGGAACGTGAAGCCAAACGTGTTGGTTACATCATCGTTTCTACAGACCGTGGTCTTTGTGGTGGTTTGAACATTAACTTGTTCAAAAAAGCTATGAACGACATGAAAGATTGGTCTGAGAAAGGTGCTGATGTAGAGCTTGCAATTGTAGGCTCTAAAGCAACAGCATTTTTCAATAACAGCGGCGCGAAAGTAGCAGCTCAAGTTTCTGGTCTGGGCGATCGTCCAAGCCTTGAAGACTTGATTGGCTCTGTAAGCGTTATGCTGAAGAAATATGATGAAGGTGAATTGGATCGCCTGTTCGTAGTGTTTAACAGATTTGAAAACACTATGGTTCAAGAACCAACGATCGATCAATTACTTCCTTTGCCTAAATCAGACAGCGAAGAAATGAAACGCAGTCATTCTTGGGACTACATTTATGAGCCCGAGCCAAAACCACTACTAGATGCACTATTAGTTCGATACGTCGAATCTCAAGTGTATCAAGGTGTGGTCGAGAATCTTGCTTGTGAGCAAGCAGCTCGAATGATTGCAATGAAATCAGCAACAGATAACGCTGGTGACATTATTGATGACTTAGAACTTGTGTATAACAAAGCCCGTCAATCGGCGATTACACAAGAACTTTCTGAGATCGTTTCAGGCGCAGCTGCGGTTTAAGCTTAGGTAAAACTAAATAGTTAGAGGATTAACGATGGCTACAGGTAAGATCGTACAGATCATTGGTGCGGTAGTCGACGTAGAGTTCCCACAGGGCGAAGTACCTCGTGTATACGATGCTCTGAATGTTAATGAAGTGAAAGAGCGTCTAGTTCTTGAAGTTCAGCAACAACTTGGCGGTGGCGTAGTACGCGCAATCGTAATGGGTAGCTCTGATGGTTTACGTCGTGGTTTGACAGTTGAAAATACTGGCGCTCCAATCTCGGTACCAGTAGGTACTAAGACACTTGGTCGTATCATGAACGTCCTAGGTGACGCAATTGATGAGTGTGGTGAAATCGGTGCTGAAGAGCATTACGCAATTCACCGTGAAGCTCCAAGCTACGAAGAGCAGTCTAATGAGACTTCTCTTCTAGAAACTGGTGTTAAAGTAATCGACTTGATTTGTCCATTCGCTAAGGGTGGTAAAATCGGTCTATTCGGTGGTGCTGGTGTAGGTAAGACCGTTAACATGATGGAACTTATCAACAACATCGCACTTCAACACTCAGGCCTGTCTGTATTTGCAGGTGTAGGTGAGCGTACTCGTGAAGGTAACGATTTCTACTTTGAGATGCAGGAAGCAGGTGTTGTAAACATCGAAAACCCTGAAGAATCAAAAGTAGCGATGGTTTACGGTCAGATGAACGAGCCACCAGGTAACCGTCTACGTGTTGCACTGACTGGTCTAACAATGGCTGAGCGCTTCCGTGACGAAGGTCGTGACGTTCTACTGTTTGTTGATAACATCTACCGTTACACACTAGCAGGTACTGAAGTATCAGCACTTCTAGGTCGTATGCCTTCTGCGGTAGGTTACCAACCTACACTAGCTGAAGAAATGGGTGTTCTGCAAGAGCGTATCACGTCAACTAAAGCTGGTTCTATCACGTCTGTACAGGCGGTATATGTACCTGCGGATGACTTGACTGACCCGTCTCCAGCAACAACGTTCGCTCACTTAGATGCAACGGTAGTACTTAACCGTAATATCGCATCTATGGGTCTATACCCAGCGATCGACCCGCTAGATTCTACTTCACGTCAACTGGATCCATTGGTAGTTGGACAAGAGCACTACGACATCGCTCGTGGCGTTCAGTCTACTCTTCAGCGCTATAAAGAGCTGAAAGATATCATTGCTATCCTAGGTATGGACGAGCTATCTGAAGAAGATAAGCAAGTTGTATCTCGTGCTCGTAAGATTGAGAAGTTCCTAACTCAGCCTTACCACGTAGCGGAAGTATTTACAGGTGACCCAGGCGTTTACGTACCTCTTAAAGAGACTCTACGTGGCTTCCAAGGTCTTCTATCTGGTGAATACGATGACATTCCAGAGCAAGCGTTCATGTACTGTGGTGCAATTGACGAAGCTATTGAGAATGCTAAGAAGCTATAAGGCTAACTAGGAGGCGATATGGCAGCAATAACCTTTCACCTAGACGTTGTAAGTGCAGAGAAACAAATTTTCTCAGGCCTTGTTGAGACGTTTCAGGTGACCGGTAGTGAGGGTGAGCTTGGTATTTTCCATGGTCACACTCCACTGCTGACCGCTATCAAGCCTGGTATGGTGCGTATTGTTAAGCAGCACGGCCACGAAGAAATTATTTATGTTTCTGGTGGTATGGTAGAAGTTCAACCTGGTACAGCGACTGTACTGGCTGATACGGCTATCCGTGGTGAAGAACTAGACGCAGCAAAGGCGGAAGAAGCTAAACGCAAGGCTGTGGAGAATATCCAAAATCAGCATGGCGATATAGACTTCGCACAAGCGGCCGGTGAACTGGCTAAAGCCATTGCTCAGTTACGAGTTATCGAACTGACAAAACAGCGTCGTTAATCTTTTATAAGATTACTGACTCTGAGATAAAGGCGACCTAAGGGTCGCCTTTTTGCATTTTTAGGTTATCCCGCTCTGAAATGTGTTTACACATTGAGGACTAATGATGACCCTTTTACGTATCAGTACTGGTTAAATAGCTATTACAATTTAATTTGTTAGCTAAAAACGGTTACAATATCGGCTTAATAAAAATAATGTTGGATAGGTTTACAATGACGTTTAGCGCGGTAATTCTCGCAGCGGGCAAAGGCACTCGCATGTATTCAAACACACCAAAGGTTCTGCACACGCTTGCAGGTAAGCCAATGGTGAAGCATGTTATCGATACCTGTAATGGTCTAGGTGCTCAAAACATCAACTTGGTTTACGGTCACGGTGGTGATCAGATGAAGACTACTTTAGCTGAAGAATCGGTAAACTGGGCACTGCAAGCTGAGCAGTTGGGTACTGGCCACGCTGTGGATCAGGCATCTGCACATTTCGCTGATGATGAAAAAGTACTAGTGCTATACGGTGATGTTCCATTGATTTCACCTCAAACCATTGAAAACCTATTAGACGCTCAACCAAACGGTGGCATCGCGCTACTTACGGTCGTGTTAGACAACCCAATGGGCTACGGTCGTATTATTCGTCGTAATGGCCCTGTTGTGGCTATCGTTGAGCAGAAAGATGCAACGGATGAGCAGAAGCTTATCAAAGAGATCAACACTGGCGTTATGGTTGCGACTGGTGGCGATCTGAAGCGTTGGTTGTCTGGCTTAAGCAACGATAACGCACAAGGTGAATACTACCTGACTGACGTTATTGCAGCGGCTCACGATGAAGGTCGTGCTGTAGAAGCTGTACACCCAGTAAGCCCTATTGAAGTTGAAGGCGTGAACGACCGCTCTCAACTGGCTCGTTTAGAACGCGCTTATCAAGCTGAGCAAGCCGACAAACTATTGAAGCAAGGCGTTATGCTACGTGACCCAAGCCGCTTTGATCTACGCGGTGAATTGCAGTGCGGTATGGATGTTGAGATTGATACTAACGTTATCATCGAAGGCAGCGTAAGCATTGGCGACAACGTGGTTATCGGTACCGGTTGTGTATTGAAAGACTGTGAGATCGATGACAACACCATCGTGCGTCCATACAGTGTAATTGAAGGTGCAACGGTCGGTGAAGACTGTACGGTTGGTCCTTTCACTCGTCTACGTCCTGGTGCTGACATGCGTAATAACTCGCACGTTGGTAACTTCGTTGAAGTGAAGAACACTCGCCTTGGTGAGGGCTCTAAAGCGAATCACCTAACGTACTTAGGCGATGCTGAAATTGGTCAGCGCGTAAACGTGGGTGCAGGTGCTATCACTTGTAACTATGATGGCGCAAACAAGTTTAAGACCATCATCGGCGATGACGTATTCGTTGGCTCAGATAGTCAATTAATTGCTCCCGTTACGATTGGTAATGGCGCTACCGTTGGTGCTGGCTCTACAGTAACTCGTGATGTTGCTGAGAATGAGTTAGTTATCAGTCGTGCTAAAGAACGTAAGATTGCTGATTGGAAACGTCCAACTAAGAAGTAAGTACTAACGTCCAAAAGATATTCTGATACAAGCCAGTAGCAATGCTACTGGCTGCTTTCTAAATAACTTTAGATATAAAAAAAGAGCGAGATTACTCGCTCTTTTTTTGTTTTCGTTAAACGAGAAACTAGTCTTGCTTATCGTCAGCAACCACTCGAGAGTTATCCGGTGTTGCGAAGTGTTCAGAAAGCTCTTTGTTCGAAACAATATAGCCAACCCACAATGCACCTAAACAAATCACTACCGCTATTCCTGTTGCGCTTAGTGCTTGGCTTGCCATTGCTGCAACCAATGCACTTGCTAGGCCACTAATACTGATTTGCAGGCTGTTTTGTAAGCCAGCCGCTGTCGCAGGGCTCTGTTTCGCGCTTGATAGGGCACGGTTTACTACGATTGGGTAAAGTGCGCCATTCGCTACGGCAATTAGACAGAAAGGTGCGAGTAGAGGCCAGATTGAAGTCAGTTCCCATTGTGATGCAATGAAAATCAGTAATGCGGCAACACTAAACAAACCAATAAGATTTCTTAGTACGACACCATCGCCATACTTCTTCACTGCCTGCTTACCGAAGTAACCACCCGCCATGAATGCAATTGTCTGTGGAATAAAGCTCAAACCGATGTCTTTTGCTTCATAACCCAGCTGAGCCATGATCTCTGGCATACCGGTTAGGTAAGCGAAGAACGCTGCTGACGCTGAAGCAAACATCAACACATTACCCATGTAAGGCTTTGAATGAAGCAGTGTTTTTATATCGGTTTTGATCGACGTTTGTTTTACTTCTGGCGCTTCTTTTGGTTGAGCCATGGTCGTTGCGATCAACAATGCGCCCATTAGCGTCAGTGTGATAAAGATACTGTGCCAACCAAAGCTGTCCGCTAGTAACACACCCAGTTGCGGTGCTAATGCTGGAGATAGCGCTACTAGAGGCATGATAGTCGCAAAAATTTGCTGGCTGCTGCTTTGAGAGTAACGCTTAATAACCATTGCTTGCCAGATTACCGCAGGCGCACACACACCGATCGCTTGAATGAAGCGCAGCGTTAGTAGGTGCCATACTTCGGTACTGAATGCTAAACCGAATGAAGCTGCAGTAAAGATAACAAGACCAACCGCTAGCGTATTACGGTGACCATACTTGTCACTCGCCAGACCCCAAAGAAGCTGACCCATTGCCATACCACCAAGGAATACGGTTAGAGACAAGGCGATCTGCTCAGGGCCGGTTGCAAAATCGACTTCCATTGCCTTAAATGCAGGAAGGTACATATCGGTCGCAATAAAGCCAAGCATGGAAAGAACTGCAAGGTAGACCAATTGAAATTTAGAAATATTCATAAGATGCCATTAAACTAAAGGTAGTGATGTTTTTATCATCAAAAAAATTGTTAGATACTCAGGAGTAGAAGCCCCTGTTTATTTATGCTGACATTCTATTTTTCAGAGCTGATAAAATAAAACGCTAAAATATGTAGTTATCAATCAAAAAATTTGAAGGCTTATGTTCTCTAAATCCTCGTTAGAAATGCTTGATACCGTTGCTCGCTTGGGCAGCTTCACTGCAGCTGCAGAGCAATTGCACAAAGTACCATCGGCGATCAGCTATGGGGTTAGGCAGGTAGAGCAAGAGCTTGATGTTCTACTTTTCAGACGCTTACCAAGAAAAGTAGAGCTGACGCCTGCTGGGGAGTTGTTTATTGAAGAGGCTCGTCAACTGCTGAGACAGATGGAAGAACTCAGTGCGCAAACTCGCCGAGCTGCGCGTGGTTGGAAGAAAACCTTACGTCTAACCCTTGATAACGTGGTTAAGCTCGACAAGATGAAGCCGATGATTGAAGAGTTTTATCAAACCTTTGAGTTCGCTGAGCTGCAGATCAACATGGAAGTGTTTAATGGTTCTTGGGAAGCCATTGCACAGGGCAGGGCTGATGTCGTCATTGGAGCCACTTCGGCGATTCCGGTTGGCGGTGACTTTGAAGTTAAGGATATGGGGCGGTTAGATTGGGCATTTGTGATGTCACCCAGTCACCCATGTGTACGAGAGCAAAACCTTAATGAAGCCTTTGTTAGCCAGTACCCCGCGATCTGTTTGGATGATACCTCTAGCGTACTGCCAAAGCGTCATACTGGCCACTATGCGAGTCAGAGACGTCTTCTATTACCTAATTGGTACAGTGCGATAGAGTGCCTCAAGAATGGTGTTGGGGTGGGTTACATGCCAAGGCATATTGCCGCGCCTATTATCGAACAAGGCTTGCTGGTGGAAAAAATACTACCGGAGCCTAGCCCGCAGAGTCACTGTTGTTTGGTGTGGAGAAAAGATGACAACCATAAATTGATCGAATGGATGGTTAAATATCTAGGATCAAGTGAACAGCTTCACCAAGATTGGTTAGATCATCGTAAAGCACTGTAATGATCTATTTAAAATAGGATCGTGTGAGGTTTTACCTGAAAGCGTTCAAATAAAAAGAGCGAGTTAATACTCGCTCTTTTTGGTTCGATAGCTTAACTCTTAAGACAAGAAGAACTTGTAGGAAGGGTTATCGGTTTCATCTTTGCATTGGTAGCCAAGTTCTTCTAAGTGTGTAGAGAACTGAGCTAAATCATCATCACCGAGTTCGAAGCCACACAGCACTCGACCGTAATCGGCACCATGGTTACGATAGTTGAACAGGCTGATATTCCAGTGAGTCCCTAAGGTATCAAGGAATTTAATCAATGCACCTGGGTATTCAGGAAACTCAAAGCTGTAAAGACGTTCTTTCAATGGCTTCGATGGTTTACCGCCAATCATGTAACGAATGTGCAGCTTTGCCATCTCGTCATCAGACAAGTCGACAACCGCGTAGTCACCCTCACGTAAGTCATTGATGATGTGTTCGAGTTCTTCTTGTCCACCTTGTAGACGTACACCAACGAAGATATTCGCCAGGCTTTCGTCGTTGTGGCGGTAGTTAAACTCAGTCACCGCTCGACCACCAATAATGTTACAGAACTCTAGGAACGCACCTTGTCGCTCTGGAATCGTCACCGCAAGTAGACCTTCTCGCTTCTCACCCAATTCACAACGCTCAGAGACATAACGTAGACCGTGGAAGTTGGTGTTCGCACCAGACAGTACCGTTGCTAGTTGCTTATTTTGCAGTTGGTTTTGTTCTGCAAACTTCTTAAGGCCAGCCAGAGCAAGTGCTCCTGAAGGCTCAGCAATCGCACGGGTGTCTTCAAAGATGTCCTTTACCGCAGAGCAGATTTCATCGCTAGAGACGGTAATATGACCATCAATGTACTGTTGGCAAAGACGGAAGGTTTCTTCACCTATGCGTTTAACCGCAACACCATCAGCAAACATGCTGACCTGATCCAGTACCACTGGTTCACCCGCATCCAGTGCTGCTTTCAAGCAAGCCGAGTCTTCAGGCTCTACCGCAATCACTTTAATCTCTGGCATCAGTTGTTTGATAAGCACTGCAACACCAGCGGCTAAGCCACCACCACCAACCGGCACAAAGATATAATCCATGTGGCCGTTTTGCTGCAGCATCTCCATACCCATAGTGCCTTGCCCAGCAATCACGAGTGGGTGATCGAAAGGAGGAACAAAGGTGAAGCCATGTTCAGCCGACAGACGTTCCGCTTCCGCTTTCGCTTCATCGAAATTACTGCCGTGTAAAACGACTTTACCGCCAAATCCGCGTACTGCATCGACCTTGATATCCGGTGTCGTTTTTGGCATCACGATCGTGGTTTGAATACCTAACTTAGAGCCAGATAACGCCATACCTTGTGCGTGATTCCCTGCGGATGCTGCGATAACACCGGCTGCTTTCTGTTGTTCAGAAAGGCTTGAAACCATGTTGTAAGCACCGCGCAGCTTAAACGAGTGTACCGGCTGACGGTCTTCTCGTTTTAGCTGAACCTGATTACCGATACGAGCGCTTAAGCGTGGCATATCTTGCAGAGGTGTCACGATTGCCGCTTCGTAAACAGGCGCTCTCAGGATCTGGCGCAGATAATCTGCGCCACTTTGTTTTTTGGGACTGGAGGTGTCATCACTCATAGTTAGCCCTCAAGCTTAGACTTATCACGCACAGCGCCTTTGTCGGCACTAGTCGCCATACTTGCGTAAGCTTTCAGTGCGAAAGACACTTCACGTTGACGGTTTTCTGGTTTCCAGCCTAATGCATCTTGTTTTTCACGACGTGCTGCTAGTTCATCTTCAGCCACATCAAGCGTGATTGAGCGGTTAGGGATATCGATAGTGATGATATCGCCTGTGTTCACTAGACCAATTACGCCGCCGCTTGCTGCTTCTGGAGAAGCGTGCCCGATAGAAAGACCTGATGTACCACCAGAGAAACGGCCATCGGTTAGAAGAGCACAAGACTTGCCTAGACCCATAGATTTTAGGTAAGTCGTTGGGTAGAGCATTTCTTGCATACCCGGGCCGCCTTTAGGACCTTCGTAACGAATGACAACCACTTCGCCTGCTTTTACTTTACCCGCTAAGATGCCTTCTACTGCCGTATCTTGGCTTTCGAATACGATTGCTGGGCCTTGGAATTTAAGGTTTTCTTCATCAACACCCGCGGTCTTAACGATACAACCATCAACGGCGATGTTACCTGAAAGTACCGCTAGGCCACCTTCTTGGCTGAATGCGTTTTCTTTGGTACGAATACAACCTTCTTTGCGGTCGTCATCTAGACGATCCCAACGGCAATCTTGTGAGAAGGCTTTGGTGGTACGGATGCCCGCAGGACCTGCACGGAAGAACTTAAGCACGGCTTCGTCTTCTGTTTGCATGATGTCGTACTGTGCAAGTTGCTCTTGCATGCTAAGGCCAAGTACGGTGCGAGTTTGATTATTCAGTAGGCCAGCACGATCAAGCTCACCTAGAATCGCCATTACGCCACCAGCACGGTGAACGTCTTCCATGTGGTATTTCGGTGTTGAAGGAGCAACCTTACAAAGGTGCGGAACACGACGAGACATCTCATCGATATCATCCATATCAAAATCAATGTCACCTTCTTGAGCAGCGGCTAAAAGGTGAAGTACTGTGTTACTTGAGCCACCCATTGCGATATCAAGCGCCATCGCATTATCAAAGGCTGCGCGATTTGCGATGTTGCGAGGCAGTGCTGACTCGTCATCTTTCTCGTAGTAACGCTTAGTTAGATCAACGATGCGTTTACCAGCGTTGATGAATAGCTCTTCACGGTCTGCGTGCGTCGCCAACATTGAACCGTTACCCGGCTGAGATAGGCCAAGAGCTTCTGTTAGACAGTTCATTGAGTTTGCTGTGAACATACCTGAACATGAACCACAGGTTGGACATGCAGAACGTTCTACTTGCTCACTTTGCTCGTCTGAAATCGTTGGATCGGCACCTTGGATCATTGCATCAACAAGGTCGAGCTTGATGATTTGATCTGAAAGCTTGGTTTTACCTGCTTCCATTGGGCCGCCTGATACAAAGATCACTGGGATATTAAGGCGCATTGCTGCCATCATCATTCCCGGAGTGATTTTGTCACAGTTAGAGATACACACCATTGCATCTGCACAGTGTGCATTGACCATGTATTCCACTGAGTCTGCGATAAGCTCACGTGATGGCAGTGAGTACAGCATGCCGCCGTGACCCATTGCGATACCATCATCGACCGCGATGGTGTTGAATTCTTTTGCGATACCACCCGCTTTCTCGATTTCACCCGCAACCAGCTGACCCATATCTTTAAGGTGGACGTGGCCTGGAACAAATTGAGTGAAAGAGTTTACAACCGCGATGATCGGCTTACCGAAGTCATCATCTTTAACGCCAGTTGCACGCCATAAAGCGCGCGCACCAGCCATGTTGCGTCCGTGGGTTGTCGTTGCTGAACGATAGATTGGCATTGTTTAAATCCTTATAAAATATTTGGCTGTTGCTTACTTATTTGTTTGTGTTTGGCTTTCTGACGCATGGTCTGCTGGATAAACGTAGTCTAACCAGCCCCACTTATCTTCAGTGGTTCCATTGAATAAACCAAAGTAAGCTGCTTGAACTTTTTCAGTGATAGGACCGCGTTTGCCTTCACCTACTGTAATTTTGTCTACACTGCGAACCGGAACGATCTCTGCAGCTGTGCCTGTCATGAATACTTCATCGGCAAGGTATAGCGCTTCACGAGCAATGTTCTCTTCACGGATTTCGTAACCCATGTCTTTTGCTAGTGTCATGATTGAATCACGGGTGATGCCCGGTAGAATCGCGCTGGTTGCTGGTGGCGTTGATAACACACCGTTACGAATCACAAAGATGTTCTCGCCAGCACCTTCTGAAAGGTAACCATCGACGCTCAGTGCGATACCTTCATCGTAACCATGACGACGAGCTTCACTACCAACCAGTAATGAAGATAGGTAGTTACCACCAGCTTTCGCAGCGGTAGGGATAGTATTTGGCGCGGCACGATTCCAGCTTGAAATCATCGCATCTACACCATTCTCTAGCGCTTCTTCACCTAGGTAAGAACCCCAAGGGAACGCAGCGATGATCAGATCCATCTCAGTATTTTCTGGCGGACACACACCCAAACCAACATTACCGACAAAGCCCAGTGGGCGTATGTACGCAGACTGTAGCTTATTTTGGCGTAGCGTTTCGCGAGTCGCTTCCATAATTTCTTCCTCAGTAAAAGGAATGGGGAAGCGGTAGATTTTCGCTGAGTCTTTTAGGCGTCTTGCATGCTCTGGGTGACGGAAGATTACCGGCCCTTTTGGCGTGTTGTAACAACGAACGCCTTCAAACACAGAAGTACCGTAGTGCATTGCGTGAGTCAGGACGTGAACGTTCGCCTCTGCCCAAGGAACCATTTCACCGTTAAACCAAATATAGTCTGCTGTTTTAGCTGTCATGTTTGCGGTTCCTTATGCGTTTATCTTTTGCTGTAAGTTGTTGTTTGGCAATTCATTACGACTGATAGAGATAACGTCAACGGAACGTACATCCCACAGCTTTTCGATTTGGTTTACCAAAAAAGAGATCGGACGGTCACTGTCGACAATGATCTCTACACTCGCCACTTTGCTTTCGTGGTTTTGAGTGCCCGCAACTTGCTTAACGATGAAGCCACGGTGACGGATAACACGAAGAACACGCTCTAGTAGTACTGGCTTATCATCGGCTTTGATGTCTAATAGGTATCTTTTCATGTTATGTGTTCTCCAACATCTCACTGTTTGAAGCACCTGGCGGTACTAGTGGCCATACGTTTTCTTCTTCATCGATAAGGACGTGAAGTAGGTAAGCAGTTTTGCTTTCTAGCATCTCTTTCAATGCTGGCTCTACTTCTTCTTTACGCGTGATGGTTTTGCCCGGGATATCAAATGCTTTCGCGAGCATGACGAAGTCAGGGTTGTCATCCAAGATGGTTTCACTGTGTCGACCATCAAAGAACAGAGATTGCCATTGGCGAACCATGCCCAAGCGAGAGTTATTCAGAAGCACCATCTTCACTGGGATCTGACGACGCTTTAGCGTGCCAAGCTCTTGTATGTTCATCATGAATGAACCATCACCAGAGATAAGAATCGATTGATCATCAGGACGACCAACCGATGCACCCATAGCGGCTGGTAAACCAAAGCCCATAGTGCCTAGACCGGCTGAGGTGATGAAGTTTTGAGGATCGCGAGGCTGAATGTGCTGAGCGGCCCACATCTGATGTTGGCCAACATCCGTCGAAATGATAGAGCTTGCTGGCATCATGTCTGATAACTGCTTCAGCAGTAGTGGAGCAAAGATCAGATCACCTGGGTGGTCGTAGCGCCACTTGAATGAGCTACGAAGGCCTTCTGAGTGGTGAACCCAAGATGAGATGTCTTGGCTTAGTTCTAGTTGAGGCAGGATCTTGTTGATGTCACCGCGAATTGGCGCATCAGCAAGGCGCAGTTTACTGAACTCTGCCGCATCGATATCGATATGGATAACTTTTGCGTGAGGAGCAAAAGTATCAAGCTTGCCTGTTACTCGGTCATCAAAACGAGCACCGACAACAATCAATAGGTCACTTTCTTGAACCACTAGGTTAGCGGCTTTAGTGCCGTGCATGCCTAGCATGCCAAGGTAGTGTGGGTCGTCACGCTCGATAGTGCCTAAGCCTTTCAGTGTGCTTACGGCCGGCATTGGGTTAAGGCGTAAAAACTCGCGAACTGCATCGGTTGCTTTCGCCAGTTGAACGCCACCACCTACGTATAAAACAGGACGAGTCGCTTGAGATAAGAAGTACTGAGCTTGCTCAATAGCATCCGTTGTCACAACAGGAATGGCTGGTGGTGTAAATTCAGGAAGAATTTTTACAGGGGATTCGGCTAGTTGAACATCTTTAGCGATATCGACAATAACCGGACCGGGACGCCCTGCTTTTGCAACGATAAATGCTTCAGCCAATGTTGGCGCAAGATCTTCAATATCGGTAACGAGGTAGCTGTGTTTAGTACATGACAGAGACATACCAATCACATCCATTTCTTGGAATGCATCGGTACCGATGTGGGAGCTAGCAACTTGACCTGTGATAGCGACGAGTGGGATGGAGTCCATAAAGGCATCAGCAAGACCTGTTACTAGGTTAGTCGCGCCTGGGCCTGAGGTTGCCATACAAACAGCCACGTCTTGTGTTGCACGCGCCATACCAATGGCAGCCATTGCAGCACCTTGTTCATGGCGACAAAGGATGTGTTCAACACCGCCGTCATAAAGTGCATCATAGATTGGCATGATGGCACCACCTGGGTAACCAAATACGGTCTCAATGCCTTGTTGCTTGAGTGCGGATACGACTAGTTCTGCGCCTTTCATCGTAATCCCTCCGTATTACCTTTATTTTGGTCATTGTTTCCGTTGTCTTTGCACATCTTGTGCTCCCATTCTTCCTGTAAATCGGCAAGGCCGAAAATAATAAAAATTATAAAAATCGAATCGCTAAATTAGAAAAAACCCCCGGACTTTTCAGTGCGGGGGTTTTTTCTAATTCGTGGTTACTTTCTTCCCACTCGCCCCCGCGCAGTCTTAATAATGACTACGATAATCAGGTTAATCAGTGCGTAAATGCGAGCGTTAAAAATCATAATATTCGAGTTTTCTCGTTTATTGTCTTCAGTAAAAGTCTACATCTCTAGTGTTATCACACAAATCTGCAGTATGACAAGGAAAATGTCATTCTTTTTTCACATTAAAACACCATTCCACCAAGCTATATAACAACCTTATCGCTTTGGTGAGCAACGAATACCCAGAGCGAATACTTTTAAATCAAAGACAAAGGAAAGTTATGGGACTCGCGATAATTCACAGCCGGGCTAGTGTGGGAGTAGAGGCACCAGAAGTGACCGTTGAAGTGCATATAAGCAACGGTATGCCTGGGTTTACATTGGTGGGGCTACCTGAAACGACGGTCAAAGAATCTAAAGATCGAGTCAGGAGTGCCATCATCAATTCTCGCTTTGAATTTCCATCAAAAAGGATCACGGTCAACCTCGCGCCTGCTGATTTACCCAAGGAGGGAGGCCGTTTTGATTTGCCAATCGCGCTTGGAATCTTGGTGGCGTCAGATCAGCTTCCGACATCAAAAATAGATCAACATGAATTTATCGGTGAGTTGGCATTGTCAGGAGAGTTGCGCTCGGTAAAGGGCGTTCTGCCTGCGACGTTAGCCGCCGATAGTGTCGAGCGATGCTTAGTGGTTCCACACCACAATGGTGATCAGGCAGCCTTAGTCGGCAAAGGGGCTCATAAATCAGCGCAAACCTTGCTAGAGGTTTGTGCGGATATGTGTGGCCAGGCTCAGCTTGGTTTATATCGAACCGAGCATCATCATGTCGATGTGTCTGATAATCGTGACTTACAAGATATTATTGGCCAGCAGCAAGGTAAGCGAGCATTGGAGATCGCCGCAGCGGGCAACCATAACCTGCTTTTTCTCGGCCCGCCCGGAACTGGAAAAACCATGTTGGCTTCTCGATTGCGTGATTTGTTGCCCGAAATGAGTGACGACGAGGCGATGGAAACCGCTTCGGTGGCTTCTTTAACGCAACAAGAGATTAATCAATACAACTGGAAACAACGACCTTTCCGTTCCCCACACCATTCGAGTTCGATGGCAGCATTGGTCGGTGGTGGCTCGATACCTCGCCCCGGTGAGATATCTTTGGCGCATAATGGCTTATTGTTTCTTGATGAGATGCCAGAGTTTGAGCGTAAGGTGCTTGATTCATTGCGAGAGCCGCTAGAGTCGGGTGAAATCATTATCTCTCGTGTCGCGGGTAAGACTCGCTTTCCTGCTCGCTTTCAATTAGTCGGTGCACTTAACCCAAGCCCAACAGGTTATTACGAGGGCAATCAAGCTCGAGCGAACCCGCAAATTATCCTGCGTTACCTCAACCGCTTATCTGGGCCATTGTTAGATAGATTCGATATGTCATTGGAGATCCCTCTATTGCCTAAAGGGATGTTAGCCGAAGGAGGCGATCGTGGAGAAACCACTCAAGTCGTGAAGCAACGAGTTAAACAAGCGCGTCAGTTGATGTTATCTCGAAACCATAAGTCGAATGCACTGTTAGGTAGCCGAGAAATTGAAAAGTATTGCCCATTGCGACGCGAAGATGCGGAGTTTCTCGAGACCGCACTGCATCGATTAGGTCTGTCGATTCGTGCTTATCATCGAATCATTAAGGTGGCACGAACCATTGCCGACTTAGAGGGTAACGAGCAGATTGAAAAGAAGCACTTATCAGAGGCACTTGGCTACCGAGCGATGGATCGACTGTTGAAACAACTCACGGCTCAAGCGGTGTAGTCATGCCAATCGTAGTAAACAACGGGTCATTTATTTACTACGATTGGTATAAAAATAAGAAAGCCTGCTTGTTACGCAGGCTTTCGTTGTTATGAACCAATTGTTATGAACTAATGGTTATGAGCGAGTAGTGATGCCTAACTAGAACTTGTAGTTCAGACCTACTGAGACGATGTATTGAGACTCATCGTAGAAGGTAATATTCGAGTCGCTGGTACCGTAGCCCGCCAGTGAAACAAACGACCAGTTGTCCCAGTTCATGAATTGCTCATATTCATACGCGGCAAACAGGTTGATGTTGTCATCACTGCGTTTCTTATCGTAGATGGAGTTACTTGCATCGTAAGAGCGTTGGTTGTAACCCGCTGTTAGTGCGTACTGGTGACGGCCTATGCCACCAAACAAACTCACTTCACCACCAAACTGGTCGTAAGACTCAGCGTTACCGTCGGCATCTCTGGTTTGATAAATGATCGATGGGATAAGCATCATGGTGCGGCTCAATGGAACGCGGTATTGGCCTTTCAGGTAGAGAGTATTCGCATCTCGTTTGAGTTCTTGTTCTTGAATCTCATCATTGTCGACATCTTTAGTAGCGTAAGCCATATCTAGAGAGAATGCAGAACCTGCGATGCTACTTAATTTCAAACGAAAGGCGTTGCCGGTTTCATCGGTTTTGCTTCGAGCAATACCTTCTGCGTATGGATTCGCCCAAGTCTCACCTGACATGATGGTTGGCAGCAATGACGCGTCGATGGTCATGCCTGACTCTAGTTGGTATTTATAGCCAACCTCCAGTACAACAGTACCGGTTGCCACATCATCACGAGCTGTACCTGTGTACACCTGATGATTTAGCTTTTCACCAAAGGTGTAAGCGACACTGCCTAAAGGTGCGACAAGAAATGAGCTCTCAGATGAGGCTTTCTGTGTATTGGACGAAATGGTGCTATCAGCATCGGTATTAAAGTTTGAGGTGGAAGAGGCAACCCCGGTATTGATAGATATTTCACCACTGAAACCTTGTTCGTCTGCAAGCTTGGCAAAAGCGGGAGAGGCTGCAACGCTCAATGCGAGAAGAGTTATTTTTATTTTCATTCAAGGGCTCCTTGCCCACCGGTTCTTAGGACGGGTTATTAATAGCAGTAAAGCTTTAAATTTCCAGGTTAATTATTTATCAATGATGATTTTTGAACAAGCAAAAAAAAGGAAGCCGAAGCTTCCTTTAATCATTCTCTTATTTCTTTAATAAGAAGTTAACCAGCTCGAAGTACTCATCAAGAGAGTTAATGCCTTGAGCGTCAATCAGGTAGCGGTTGTTAACCACAACCGCTGGTACACCTGACAAGCCGCTATCTTTGAATGCTTTGTCGAAACGACGAACCATAGAATCTACTGCAAAGCCGTTGTATGCCGCATCGAATTTCTTAGCATCAACGCCTTCATCTAGGAAGATTTGACGCAGTTCTGCTTCATCGCGTGGTGGCTTGTTCATGGTGTGGATGCGGTTAAACATCACTGGCACCATTTTATCTTCAACTTTCAGTGCAATCATGGTCGCGTAAGCTTTGCTCATTGGCAGACCCATGTTGCCACCCATGAATGAAACATGGTTCTTCTGTAGCTTAGCGTCTTTAGGTAGCTGTTGTTTTAGCTGCTGGATGATTGGCTCAAAGCTATTACAGTGTGGGCAGTAAAAAGAGAAGAACTCTGTCACCATTGGTTTTTTTGATGCTTCTAGATCGAGAACTTTGTAGTGTTCACCTTCGTTAAATTTCGCAGCGTGAGCTGAAAGGCTCAACATGATCAATGAGAAAAATGCGAATAGCTTTTTCATTTATCCAATCTCCATTATGTTTGAATTTTTATCTAGTTATATGTTGCGATTGCTGTTACCACTGAGGCATTAACGAAAGTGGTGGCTCTTGCAGGGTAGCAATTTGCTCTTTACAAGCAAGTACTTGTTGCTCCCAATATTTCGGGTCATTAAACCATGGGAAGGCCAAAGGAAACGCCGGATCGTGCCATCGTTTCGCTAACCACGCCATGTAATGCACCATACGTAGACCGCGCAGAGGTTCGATTAGTTTCAGTTGCGCGGTATTAAAATCGCAAAACTCTTGATAACTCTCTAGCAGAATATCCAGTTGCATCATTTTATCTTGGCGTTCGCCGTTAAGCAGCATCCACAGATCTTGAACAGCAGGACCATTACGCGCGTCATCAAGATCGACGAACATTGGCCCGTCGCGCCACAATATATTGCCCGGGTGGCAGTCGCCATGGAGACGAATGTTGTCAATGTTACTTGGCCACTGGCTCTCTAGCTCTTTGATCAGAAGGTCGACGTCATTGAAGAACGCGTTCTCTAGGTGAGTTGGGATAAACTGAGAGTTCTCTAGAATCTTACGTGGCTGATAAAGGTATTCATCTAAGCTGATGGTCGGGCGATGCTGAAATGTTCTTCCAGCACTGGCTTTATGAATACGACCAAGGAAACGTCCAACGCCTTCCAATTGATCTAGATTGTCGACTTCATATTGCCTGCCACCGACGCTTTCAAACAGTGCAAATAGATAGCCTTGATATTCATGCAAGGTTGCGCCGTTGATTCGCATAGGTGGAGCAACCGGTAACTCTTGTTCGATCAGCTCTAACGCGAAGTCGTGCTCTTCTTGGATCTGTGCTGTGTTCCAACGCTGCGGACGATAAAACTTAACGACGTAGCGTTTACGGTCTTCATCGGTGAATTGATACACCCGGTTTTCGTAGCTGTTGAGAGCGAGAAGCCCGGATTCAGCACGAACTCCAATGCTCTCCAGTGCGTACCACATGAAGTCAGGAGTCAGGTTATCAAAGTTAAAGGCTTGCATCGTCATAGAATAAAAAAGGCTCATTACTGAGCCTTTTTCCATTTATTGGGGTGTTATACCAAGCACTAAGTTGGCTGGTATCAGAGCTTCTTGATAAAGCGGCTTTCGACTTCCATCGTAAACTCTTCATTATCCGAGAGTATAAACTGAATTGTCGAAACTGGTGAGCTCAGTTTTTCTGGATCGACGCCTAAGCTGATAGGAAGGTTTAAAACCTCACCTGGGTCTACGGTAATCGTTTGTTTACCGTACCAGATAGAATCTGGTAGCCCGCTGACATCAAGCTTGTACTCTTGCTCTTGCTGAGTTTTGTTGATTACTTTCAAGTTGTAAGTATTTTCGACAAGCCCTTGGCTATTGATTCTAAATAGTTGGTTTCTATCTCGTAGAACGCTTAAGCCTGCAGGATCAACACTCGCTATCTGTGCGAAGAACAAACCCAGCATGACGATCAATATAGCGCCATAACCTAGCAGCTTCGGACGCATCACCTTGGTTGTGTGACCATCGAGCCTGTGTTCGGTGGTGTAGTTGATTAGGCCTTTGTCATAACCCATACGTTCCATGGTGTTGTCGCAGGCATCAATACACGCGCCACAGTTAATACACTCGTATTGTAGGCCGTCACGGATATCGATACCCGTTGGGCACACTTGAACACATAAATTACAGTCAATACAGTCGCCTAGACCAAGTTCTTTTGGATCGGCTTTACGAGAGCGAGGGCCGCGGCTTTCACCTCGTTCAGTGTCGTAACCCACGATGAAGGTATCTTTATCGAACATTGCCGATTGGAAACGCGCGTAAGGACACATGTGCAGACAAACAATAGAACGCATCCATCCCGCATTCGCATAAGTACACCCAGCAAAGAACAATACCCAAAACACCGGCCAGAAAGTCGAGTTAAAGGTAAAGAAGCCAACCACCAGCTCTTTGATTGGGATGAAGTAACCGACAAAGGTTAAGCCCGTCGCAATCGCAATCGCCCACCACGCGATGTGCTTGATGGTTTTCCTGAGAATTAAATTGCTTGTCAGTTTGCCCGAGTCTTGTTTTCTTCGCTTGTTGGCAGCACCTTCCAGTTTCTCTTCGAACCAGATGTACATGAAGGTCCAGACGGTTTGTGGGCATAAATAACCACACCAGACTCGCCCTAAGAAGGTGGTTATGAAGAATAAGCCAAACGCAGCAATCATAAATAGGATGGCAAGTAGGGTCAGATCTTGTGGGTATAGCGTGGTGCCAAAGAAGTTGAACTGCTGGCTACCGATATCGAGCAAGATCGCTTGTCGTTCACCAAATGGAATCCATGGGATAAGCGCAAAAAGTAAAAGTAAGAACCAACCGCCGTAACGACGAAGTTGTTGGAATTTACCTTTGCTTTCTCGAACATAGATTCGGTTACTTGGGTTAAATCGATCTCCATTACCTTTATGTGTTTTTGGGTTAAAGGTTTTAGGAGTCACATCTTTGATGTCGATTTTATCCTGACTCATGGACTATCCTTTTTGTGGCTTGTTTGCCCGGTTAAGTCGGGCATGACGACATTACTTGAAAGTATGGTTTAGAGAACCTGTAGAAATTGAGCTTGGTGCATTTGTTGGTATCGCACTCACTCTTATTATTTTAGAAGATTCTTATGGATGGCGATTATAACGACAATCTTGTTCTCATTTCTTTAACGCTATCAACCTTTAACAACAAAAGTCATAACAGTTGTGACGAAAAAATAGCGAACAGAAACAAAAAAGCGACCGAGTGGTCGCTTTTCGAAATTGATTGTTTTATTTATACGGCAATTGAGTTCTAACCAAATAGGCGATTAAAGAAGGCCACGCGCTTTTAGAATTGCCGTTTTGAAATCATCTTCTTGGTCTTTTTTAAGACCTGGGATCATTTCATCTTTTTCGCTGTTACGCATTTTTAGATGGTAGATAAGAACATCGTCAGTCAGTTCTTCAAGCTTGCCTTGGTAGCCTGCTTCGTTTGATAGCTTAATGATGAACTCTAATAGGTTAAGCTCTTGATCTTTCTGCCACTCAGGCTCCATCAGTTCAAGCAGTTCCTCAATGCGGTGACACTTCATACTTTACTTCTCCACAAATTTTATAATGATTTGTGGTTAAGGTATCAAATCGGGTAGGGAATACCAATGTGTAAAGACATTTCAAGATGGGACCGGGCAAGAAAAAAGCGCAGTAAAAACTGCGCTTTTCGTTAAGCGGCTTTAATTACTTTTGTTGCAGTCGGTGCTAATAAAGCAGTCTTCTGAACGAGAGTCATTGTAGGAGCCAATTTCTTAGCCGTTGGAGCAGCAACAAAGCCACTACGACGACGCATCGCACTACGGTTGGTGTGCGAGAACCTGACAGCTGTTGGGCGCATTAATTTACCTAACGGTCAGGCATATCCATTGCCAATCTAATGGCCTGACTTATCATGAGCTTCGCTTCAATTACTTGAAGAGTCACTCGTCTGGCTTTCGCCAATCCGAAAAATAAATCAGGATAATGATATGCATGCATATCAAGGCTTAGATTATCACTATCTAAGTTATCGATCGACGCCTGAGTGATAATTAAACGATATTAGAGCTAAAATAGTGTGAGCAGTATATTTGAGTTTGAACCTCTTTCAGGCTTAAGATGATGCTTTAAAGGAGGTGCATATGTCGTTCTTAAAGAAAACGTTAGCTAGTTTTGGTATTGGATCTGCCAAAGTGGATTCTGTATTGCAACAGGAAGTGCTTTACCCAGGCAAGAAGGCGAGCATTATTGTGCATGTCTATGGTGGCGCTCAGCCACAAGAAATCGACAACATCGATCTCAACTTGTGCTGTCGTTACGTCAAAGAAGTCACCATGAACTCGCAAAGGCAAGAGGGCGGTCATAAACGCCGAATGCACCAGACGTACTCGTTGGCTAAATGGAGCCTGCCGTATGCCTTTGTGATTCAGCCGGGAGAAACCCGTGACTTTGAATGTGAGTTTGATGTACCGCTGAATACACCAGTCACGATTGGTGATTCAAAGGTGTGGCTGGAAACCGGGTTGGATATTGCGATGGCGATTGACCCATCGGATAAAGACACCTTAACGGTTCGTCCTGATGCACTCCTCGACGGCATCTTTAACGAGCTTGAGGCTCAAGGACTGCGGATACGCCAAGTGGAATGTGAAGCGGTCGATGGCTTTGAACTGCCGTTTGTCCAAGAGTTTGAGTTCGTTCCTACTACTGGCCCTTATCATGGTCGCTGGCGTGAGCTTGAGGTTGTTGCTCATCGTGGTGAGACCGAACTTAAGTTGTGGTTTGAGATAGACCGCAATCGCGATGGTGCCAAAGGTATGTTGGCGAGCTTGCTGGGAATTGGTCAGCTACAGCGTCAATTGAGTGTCCCGCTTGATACCTCACCAGAAGACGCCGGTAAGATGGTGGTTGAGTATTTAGAAAGCGCGTCTTAGCTGAATCGCACATTTTATAAGTCATTTTGTCATAAAAATTTAAGCTTACACGTGTAAGCTTAATATGTAATACTGGGTCAATCGAACATTTACTCTAGTAGGATACTCATGTCTGCATCATCAGCCAGCGAATACAGTGACATCGAAGAACGCGCTAATGCGATAACCCATGGTTTGGGCGTCGTACTTGGCGTAGTGGGCCTGATCCTGTTACTGATTCGTGCGTTTGATTACCAAGCCGACATGCTTACTGTTGCCAGTATGGCGGTGTATGGCAGCAGTATTATTCTGCTCTTTCTTGCTTCCACGTTGTACCACTCGATCACCACTGAGAAAACCAAGCGCTTACTCAAAACGCTCGATCATTGTGCGATTTATTTGCTGATCGCGGGCAGTTACACGCCGTTTCTTTTGGTGGGCTTAAGAACTCCATTAGCGATGGGCTTGATGGCGGTGATCTGGGGAATTGCGCTGGTGGGCATCATCATGAAGATTGCTTTCGTATACCGATTCAAGCGCTTATCGCTGTTCATTTACTTGGCGATGGGTTGGCTATCTTTGATTGTTGTTTATCAATTGGCGATGAACATTGATATAGGTGGTTTGGTGTTACTGGCTGTTGGCGGGGTGATTTACTCGCTGGGTGTGATTTTCTATGTGGCAAAACGCATCCCTTATAACCATGCCATTTGGCACCTGTTTGTGTTGGCGGGCTGCGCTTGCCATTTCTTCGCTATCTATCTGTTCGTGACACCAGTTTAGCGGGCAACGACTTCGATAATCTCGGCTTTAATCTGATATTCAGGGTGCTCTGCTAGGTCGAGTTCTATCAACTTACCTTCTTCAGCTGTCTTTGGTCGTAGGTAAGTGTCGGCCATTCGTTTGATTGATTTCCAGACTGCGACTTCCCGTTGTGCCAGTAACTCACCTTCTGCGGTAAATACGCTGATGTTAAGTGACACCAAAATGACAGCTTGAGTGCCTTGGTTGGTGATGGCTGTCGGAATGATAAGCTCACCACCTTCATAGCGGCTCGCGCCTAATACGACATCCACTCCTGATTGAGACAGTTGCAAGCTTGGCTTTTTACTATTAACCACAATCGTAGTACCACGCGTACTCGTTGCAACTGGGACAGCGACTACGGGTACTGCTGCGACTGACGCCGTCGCTACCGCTGAAGTTATCTCTGTCGTTGTTGTTTCTTCGGTTTTATTTTCTGCCACATACTGCCAAGTAAAATCGTCTTTTAGTAACACTTGCTTGCCATCAGGCAATGTGACCATTTGATCAGCAAAGGCAGAACTTACGAATACTGAGTTTGCGAGTAATGCGCTAGCGAGAAGTACGTATGATTTCATCTGTGTTTCCTTGATTTTTTGCTTGGTTAGCGTCGCCAAAAGGCTGGGAAAAATAGAACAATGAGCGTCAGTATCTCGAGTCGTCCCATTAGCATTCCTAAACTTAGCAACCATTTAGCGGCGTCTGGCAGTGGAGCAAAGTTCCCGGTTGGACCGATCACGCTGCCCATTCCTGGGCCCACGTTGGCAACGGCTGTGATAGCGCCAGATATACTGGTCACAGGATCAAGCCCCATCGCGCTCAAGCCGCCTGCAATTAAGATAATCGTGATAAAGAACATCAAACCAAATGCCACGAGTGAACGCACAATATCGTCATTCACCGGTCGCTGATTGTAGCGTTGAACAAATACGCCTGATGGGTGAATTAGCTTCATCATTTGTTTGTGGAGCATGGTCATCGCGATCTGGAAACGGAAGATTTTAATACCGCCAGAGGTTGAACCCGAGCAAGCGCCCGCCATCATTAGGAATGCAAACAAGGTGGTTGGCAGTGCACCCCAGGCGGTGAAGTCTTCTAAGCCAAAACCGGTTGTGGTGACGACTGATACGATGTTGAACATCGAAACACGCATTGCATCCATAACAGTGTAGCCATCTCTAACCACCAACCATGTTGATATTACGGCGCTGGTGACCAAGAACAGGTATGTAAAACCTCTCACTTGCGCGTCTTTGTAGAGGATTGAGAGTTTTCGGCCTCGCAGTGCGCTAACAAACAGTAAGAAAGGCAGACCGCCAAGGAACATGAACAGTGTTCCCACCCAGTGAGCACTGTTAGAGAAGTGGTTCATTGAGCCATCTGAGGTTGAGTAACCCCCCGTCGACAGTGTTGTGAACGCGTGATTGATCGCGTCAAAGATGCCCATGCCTGCAAGCAAATAGCTAATGATGCATAAACCAGTCAGAACCAGATAAACCGCTACGATGTTCTTCGCGACGGTTTTTGCTCGTGGGCTGCTTTTATCTGACCAATCGGATGATTCGGTTTGGAACAGGCGCATACCACCAACGTTGAGCATTGGTAGAACTGCTACTGCCATCACGATAAAGCCGATGCCACCTAACCATTGCAGTATAGAACGCCATAACAGAATGCTTGGGGCCATGCTGTCTAAGCCGCTTAATACGGTTGAACCCGTCGTGGTTATACCCGACATGGTTTCGAAATAGGCGTCCGTAAAACTGATGTGGTTAATGAAAACAAAGGGCAGGGCGGCAAAGGCGCTGGCAATGGTCCAAACCAAAGAGGTAATCAGGAACATGTCTCGCACCCCAAGTCGGAACTTAGCGGAGCGGCCCAAGCTCAAGCAGATGAACGCCACAATGTGCGTGATCACTACTGATTGACCAAACTCGAGGAAGCCACCGGTGCCAGTAAAAAAGGCGACCAATGTGGGGATGTACATGAAAAGGGCGAGTTTTGATAACACTAACCCTATCACTAATAATATCGGACGAAAGTTGACCATAGCTTAATAGACCATAGCTTTAATTGATTACAGCTTTGTGCCGGAGCGTCGTTCTCACAAAAAGAAAGTTGCGAGAAGAAGCTTACGAGAACAAGGCTATAAGAAGAACGGGCTCGGTTGGAATAGAGACTCAACATCCGGTACGTATTTCTTGTCCACTAGGAACATCACTACGTGGTCATCCTGTTCGATTACGGTTCTATCGTGCGCGATAAGCACCTCTTCTCCGCGAACAATCGCACCAATAGTGGTGCCCGGTGGCAGTTTGATGTCGCCAATCGCTCGGCCAACGACTTTAGATGTGGTCTCGTCACCGTGAGCAATGGCTTCAATCGCCTCAGCAGCACCGCGACGTAGAGAGGATACGTTAACAATATCAGCACGACGAACGTGAGTAAGCAGCGCAGAAATCGTCGCTTGCTGTGGAGATATCGCAATATCAATCACGCCACCCTGAACAAGGTCGACATAAGCGCCACGCTGAATCAGCACCATTACTTTCTTGGCACCCATTCGCTTCGCCAGCATCGCTGACATGATGTTGGTTTCATCTTCATTGGTTAGGGCGATGAACACATCCACCTGATCGATGTTCTCTTCGGTCAGCAGCTCTTGGTCGGCTGCATCGCCACAGAATACGATGGTGTTTTCTAATTCTTCAGACAGCTTCTCGGCACGAGTGTAACTGCGCTCAATAAGCTTGATGCTGTAGCTCTGTTCAAGGCGTTTTGCCAAGCTTGCACCAATGTTACCACCGCCAACAATCATGATGCGTCGGTACGGTTTCTCTAGACGCTGAAGCTCACTCATTACTGAGCGGATATGATTACTCGCTGCCACAAAGAAAACCTCATCATCGGCTTCAATGATGGTAGTACCTTGTGGGCGAATAGGGCGACCTTGACGGAAGATAGCGGCAACACGAGTATCAATGTGCGGCATGTGCTCACGCAAAGCAGACAGTGCGTTACCGACCAGTGGGCCACCGTAGTAGGCTTTTACCGCGACTAGGCTAACCTTTTGTTCAGCAAAGCTCACAACCTGTAATGCACCTGGATATTGAATCAGGCGCTCGATGTAGCTAGTGACGAGTTCTTCTGGGGCAATCAAATGATCGACCGGAATCGCCCCTGATTTGAAGAGTGCTTCTTTCTCTTCTAAATACTGTGGAGAGCGGATACGGGCAATTCGGTTTGGCGTATTAAACAGAGAAAAGGCAACCTGACATGCGGCCATGTTGGTTTCATCCATGTTGGTTACGGCAACCAACATGTCGGCATCTTGCGCGCCCGCTTCACGTAGTGTGTTCGGGTGGCTGGCATAACCGTTTACAACTCTAAGGTCGTATTTGTCCTGAAGTTCACGAAGTCGGTCGGCATTACGGTCGACAATCGTGATGTCATTGTTTTCACCCACTAGGTTTTCAGCAAGGGTACCGCCAACTTGTCCAGCACCTAGAATAATGATCTTCATAGCCTTTCTCTTATTTTTGCCGTTGTAATTCTAATGATCTCATTTTGCTTTGATAATGCACTAGAAAGAAACAGCGGCTAAGAAATAAATTCTTAGCCGCTGTTAGTTGTTATGCCTGTTTTACTAGAACTGCGTAGTAGAAGCCATCCATATCTTCTTCACCAGGCAGTATTTGACGACCCGGTTTTTCGATATCAGACCCAACCAGTGTTGCTTTCTCGGTACGCTCTAAGAAGGCTTTCACTTGCAGTACGTTTTCTTGAGGCGTGATAGAACATGTCGCATAAACCATGGTGCCGCCTTCTTTTAGCTGGCGCCACATTGCATCCAAAATCTCACTTTGCAGCTCGGCTAGTGCATCGATATCAGAGGCACGACGTAGCCACTTAATGTCAGGGTGACGGCGAATTACACCAGTCGCTGAACATGGAGCATCAAGTAGGATGCGGTCGAACTGGCTGCCTGTCCACCACTCTTCAGGGTAGCGAGCATCACCACAGATTACGTCGGCACGTAGTTGTAGGCGTTCAAGGTTATCGTAAACGCGGTCTAGGCGTTTAATATCACTGTCGATTGCAACCACTTCAGTGTCTTGAGTATGTTCAAGAATGTGTGCAGTTTTACCACCAGGTGCTGCGCAGCAATCTAGGATTAGCTCACCATCTTTTGGTGTTAGGAAATCAACGGACAACTGAGCTGCAGCATCTTGCACCGATACCCAGCCTCTGTCGAAGCCAGGAAGCAAAGTAACGTCACAAGGTGAGGCTAATTTTATGGCATCAGCTGCTTCAGGGTGCAGTGTGTATTCAATGTTTTCGTTTTTAAGCAGTTCAACATACTCGTCACGAGTGTGGTGTTGGCGGTTTACGCGCAGCCACATTGGTGCCTTGTTATTGTTTGCTTCAACCAATTGCTCCCACTGATCTGGGTAGCTCTCTTGAAGCATTTTTAGAATCCAGCTTGGATGGCTGTATTTGCCCGCATTGTGGCTAACGGCTTTCTCGTCTAGTTCTTCTTGATCGCGCAGATAGCTGCGAAGTACGGCATTGATCAAACCACTGAGGCTTGGGCCGCGCAGTGTTTTGGTTGCTTCAACTGTTTCAGCAACGGCGGCATGCGAAGGAATTCGCATAAAGCCCAACTGATAAATGCCTACTAGGATCAGGTGATGGAAGACGCGCTTTTTACCTTTAAGCGAGTTTTCCATCAGTTCGTTAGCGATTGACTCTAAGCGAGGCAGGTAACGAAGTGCGCCGTAGCAAATCTCTTGCAGTAGAGCATGGTCTCGCGGACGGATCGTTTTTTGAGCCGCAGGGAGAGCGTGTGAAAGAGAGTGGCCTTTATCGACAACTTGGAATAGGACATTTGCAGCAGCAGCGCGAACATTCATGAGGGGTACCGAATATTTATTTGAATACATGAGGGCATCTCTGCCCTCGTAAAGGTTTTCTAAACTGTGTTTTTACAAGCTACACATTTTTAAGTGCATATTGAGTAGCTTTAAAGCGGTTAAGAAAGTTGAGTACCAACTTCAAACCAGCTTGCACGTGAGTTCAAGATGTCTTGAACTGACATGGCTTTTTTACCTGGAACTTGCAGTTGTTCCAAAACCAGTACTTTGTCGCCAGTCGCAACATAGATACCCGTTTTATCTGCTTTGATGATTGAGCCAGCTGGCGCAGATGTTGATTCTTGATCAACACGTGTCTGCCAAACTTTAATGCTTTTTTCATCATTAGAGCTGCTATCAGTAATCGCAAAGTGACTCATTGGCCATGGGTTGAAAGCGCGCACACAACGTTCGATGTGTTCTGCACTGTCATTCCAATCAATTTTAGCTTCGTCTTTGCTCAGCTTCTTCGCGTAGTTAGCAAGTTCGTCGTCTTGCTTCTCAGCAACGGCTTTACCAGAAGCGATGTCAGCTAAACACTCAACAAGCGCATTAGGACCAAGGCCTGCCAACTTCTCGTACATTGACGCGCTGGTGTCTGTTGCTTCGATTGGTAGCGTCGCGATACTTAACATATCACCGGTATCTAGGCCGATATCCATCTGCATGATCGTTACGCCAGTCTCTTTATCGCCCGCCCAGATAGAGCGTTGGATCGGAGCAGCACCACGCCAGCGTGGCAGGATTGAACCATGCACGTTGATACAACCCAAGCGAGGCGTATCTAATACAGCTTGTGGAAGAAGCAAGCCGTAAGCGACAACAACCATGATGTCAGCATTCAAATCTGCTAGCTCTTGCTTAGCTTCATCTGACTTGAAATTTTCTGGTTGGTAAACCGGAATATTGTTTTCAAGTGCGATGTTTTTTACTGGGCTCGCAGTCAGTTTTTTACCGCGGCCTGCTGGACGATCTGGCTGTGTGTAAACAGCAATAACTTCATGCTCCGAAGACAACAACGCCGCCAAATGACGGGCGGCGAAATCCGGAGTACCTGCGAAGACAATTCTTAAAGATTGACCCAAGGTAGACTTCCTTCTTAATTTAGTAATAGCAGCGGTTATTAACCTTGTTTCTCGTTGAAACGTTTAATCTTCGCTAGCTTATCTTGAATACGTTTGCGCTTTAGTGGCGATAGGTAATCAACAAACAACTTGCCTTCTAGGTGGTCAAGTTCGTGCTGAACACAGATAGCCAGAAGGTCGTCAGCGTCGAATGTGAATTCGTTGCCTTCACGGTCTAATGCTTTAACCGTTACTTCTGCAGCGCGAGGTACTAGAGCTCGAGCGCCTGGTACAGATAGACAGCCTTCTTCGATACCATCTTCGCCACGTTTGTCGGTAATTTCAGGGTTGATCAGAACCATAGGCTCGTCACGTGTTTCTGAAATGTCGATAACAACGATGCGCTGGTGGAAATCTACTTGCGTTGCCGCAAGGCCGATACCTTCTTCGTCGTACATGGTTTCAATCATGTCATCAACGAACTTTTGAATCTCTGGGGTAACTTCTTTTACCGGTTTCGCCACGGTACGTAGACGATCATCTGGTAATGTTAATACTTGTAATACAGACATATACACTCGAAATATTGAACTGTGCCGAAACAGCTTAAACCTTGTTGGCTCAATTCTAGACATTTTAGAGGTCAAATGACAGCATCCTGAAGTTAATTCTCTAATCAGATGTCATATATTCAGACCAAGGAACCTAGGTCATGCGTCATTTTTCTCCCACTTTTTCTCTTATTTGTGCCTCGCTTTCGTTCGCCGTTATGGCTGAAAATAGTGAGCAACCTTTAACCATTAAACAAGGCGCACCTCAGGCCTATGTGGTGGTTAAGGGGGATACTTTATGGGATATATCCGCGATGTATCTCGATAGCCCTTGGTTGTGGCCAAGGCTATGGCAGGTAAACCCTGAAATAGAAAACCCTCACCTTATTTACCCCGGAGATAAATTGTCTTTGGTTTGGATTAATGGTGAGCCGGTATTGAGCCTTAAGCCTGTAATCAAACTGAGCCCTAAGATTCGCGTCTCTGAGAAAAAAGCGGTGCCTACCGTTAATGAGGGGTTGGTTCTGCCGTATCTGCAATCTGACCGTTTGGTTGAGCAGCAAGATATTCAATCGGCTCAACGAGTGTTGGGGACCAGTGATGGAAAGCGTTTCTTATCAGGTGAAGACCGACTATTTATTTCGGGTAACCAACAACATCAAAAATGGGGTATTTACCGTTCTGTCGAAACTTATCAACGACAACAACCTCAAGCGAGCATGACCTCTTTGCGTTTGGTCGCCACGGCGCGCCTGAAAGAGGTGGATGCTGAGTTCAGTAGTTTACAGATAGAGACTCAACTGCAAGAGGTGTTACTTAATGACCTCGTGTTACCAGAGCTTGGCGTTGATCAGGTGAAGCTCTCAACCACATTTTATCCAGCGCCTAGTGCTGCGGGCCAGTTTGCTAATATCTTGGGTTCATTAGACGGCAGCCAATACAGTGCAAAGAATCAGGTGGTCGTTATTAATAAAGGCTCACAGGACAATCTTCGCCAAGGCACTATGTTTACCCTCAGTGAAAGCGGCGCTGTGGTGTTTGGTAAGCAAGGCGAATACAGCTACAAAGAGTCTGCGGCGAGCGATAAGGTGCAATTGCCAAGTACCTCACTCGGTAGCTTGATGGTCATTCGTCCTTACGAATATTTTAGCCTCGCGTTGATTACTCAGAGTTCAAAACCGGTTAGCAATGATATTCTGGCGGTATCGCCTTTGGATCTGGCTTTGAAGGAAGAAGCTAAGGGCACCGAGTGAATGAACAACAACTGAGTGCTTGGCTAACTCTAAGTTTTGTTCCGCAATTGGGTGGCAAGCGCCTTTCTCGACTGCTGAGCATTGATTCCCCTTCGAATATTGTTGGCTACTCAAGTCAGCAGCTTCAAGCGCTTGGTTTGTCTGCCAAGCAAATTACCTATCTAAGAGAGCAAGCCCCAAGAGAAGTGGAGGCTTGCCTAGAGTGGCAAGCAAGACAACCCAACCATCACATCATTACCCCGAATTGCTCGCATTATCCCAAACTGCTGAATGAGACAGCCTCCGCGCCAAGCGTGCTTTTCGTTAAAGGTCACGTTGAAAAACTGATTGAGCCTCAAATCGCTATGGTCGGCAGTCGCAATGCCAGTCTCGAAGGGTTGCAGACAGCGAAGTCCTTCGCCAAAGAGTTTGTGCAAAACGGTTTGATTGTCACGAGTGGCTTAGCCTTAGGCATCGATGGTTATGCTCATGATGGTGCTCTAGATAAAGGAGGGGAAACTTTCGCGGTTCTGGGCTCTGGATTGGATTCAATTTATCCTGCGCGACACAGAAATTTAGCCGATAGGATCTGTGAAAATGGCGCATTGATTTCAGAGTTTCGCCCAAGTGCCAAACCACGACCTGAACATTTCCCTCGCCGTAACCGTATAATAAGTGGGTTATCGCTCGGAACCTTGGTGGTTGAAGCGGCTGAGAAAAGTGGTTCTTTGATTACAGCTCGTTATGCCATGGAGCAAGGCCGAGAGGTGTTTGCGCTTCCTGGCTCTATTCATAACCCAACCAGTCGAGGAGGTAATAGCTTAATCAAAGCTGGAGCATGTTTGGTACAGAGTGCACAAGATGTTCTGATTGAAATAAAGAGTCTGTTAGACTGGTCTATCGATCAGCAACCCAGCTTGTTCGAACCTACGCCCAGTATGGGGGGAAATGAACAATTGCCATTTCCACAGCTGTTAGCTAACGTAGGGTTAGAGGCGACACCCGTTGATATTTTGGCACAGAGAACCCATATACCTGTGCATGAGGTCATGATGCAGCTTTTAGAGCTTGAGCTCTCAGGGCATGTTGTTGCAGTTTCCGGTGGCTATATTCGAAAGGGGAGAGGCTAAGCTATGATGATGGACATACTGATGTACTTGTTTGAAACCTACATCCATAGCGATTCTGAATTGCAGGTGGATCAAGATGAGCTGGAAGATGAGCTTCTTCGAGCAGGGTTTCACCAAGATGATATTTATAAGGCCCTCCATTGGTTAGAAGATCTTGCGGCATTGCAAGATACTGAGAATCAAGCGGCGATTACGATGTGTTCCAATACCTCGATGCGTATTTATACCAGTCGAGAGATTTCACGTATTAATATGGAGTGCCGAGGTTTCTTATTGTTCCTTGAACAGATCAACGTACTCACGACAGAGATTCGTGAAATGGTGATTGATCGTGTGATGGGGCTTGAGACGAGCGAATTTGAATTGGATGATCTGAAATGGATTATCTTAATGGTGCTATTTAATGTGCCGGGTAATGAAAGTGCTTACACGCAAATGGAAGAGCTGTTGTACACCAAAGAGCAAGGTATCTTGCATTAATACAGGCTTGTCATGAGTAGTAAGATTGATAATCAGCTTTTTTCAGCACATGAACATGCATTAGAGCATGAACCATGTCCACAGTGTGGTGGAGAGCTTCAGCTTCGCCATGGTAAGCACGGCCCATTTTTAGGCTGTAAGCAGTATCCTAGCTGTGATTACATCAAGCCTCTGCATCAGAACGATGGCCACGTAGTGAAAGAGCTGGGTGTACCGTGTCCTAAATGCCAAAACGAACTGGTATTAAGGCAAGGTCGCTTTGGGATGTTCATTGGTTGTAGTAGCTACCCAACGTGTAATCACATCGAATCTTTGGACCAACCAAAAGAACAACCTGAAGAGCAGCCACTTGTTGCTTGCCCTGAGTGTGGCAGAGGCCATTTGGTTGAGCGTAAATCTCGCTATGGCAAAACCTTTTATGCGTGCGATAACTATCCTAAGTGTAAGTTCGCCGTTAATCAGCCACCTGTTATTGGTCGTTGTGAACAGTGTCAGTTCCCGCTGTTGCTGGAGAAGAAAACGGCCAGTGGCACTAAGAAGCAATGTGCTGATCGCAAGTGTCATCACATTCAATCTCAATAACCTGATGTTATAGACAAAAAAAACGGCGCTCACTGAGCGCCATTTTTATATCCAATGAACTTTTTATATCAATAAGCCAATGTAGGCTTACTGCATTTGCTCAGCAAACTCATGCACAGCAGGGTAGGCTTGCTTATCAAGAATATCAGCCAATGAGCACAACGCTCTTTGCAGCTCTGCGTTGTAGTCAGCGCTCACGTTAATGTGGCCCATCTTACGACCTGCACGCTTCTCTTTGCCATACCAATGAACATGACAGCCACCTTGAGCCAGAATAGCCTCAGGTAGGGTATCTTCACCAAGAATGTTGATCATTGCGGTTGGGCGAATCAGTTTAGTACTGCCTAGTGGCATACCGCACACAGCACGTAGGTGGTTCTCAAACTGACAAGTTTCAGCGCCTTGCTGTGTCCAGTGGCCAGAGTTATGAACACGTGGTGCAATTTCGTTAACCAGCAGTGAACCTTTAACATCAAAGAACTCTAACGCTAGCACGCCAACGTAATCCAAACGTTCTGCAACAGCGGTGAACATGGTTTTCGCTTGCTCTTGCAGTTCAATGTCATCAATCGCTGTTGATAAGCTCAACACGCCGTCGGTGTGAACATTCTCAGCCAGTGGATACACTTGAATCTCGCCATTGGTACCACGAGCACCAACCAGTGATACTTCGCGGTCAAACGGAACGAATTCTTCAGCCACAATGGCTTGGTTGTCTGTTGCGGCAATGCACTCGGCAATTTCTGTCCAAGTCGCGTCAACATTGTCTAATGTCTTTAAGCGCCATTGACCTTTGCCATCGTAGCCGCCAAGTGTGCTCTTCAAGACCATTGGCAAGCCTACGTGAGCAATCGCAGCGTCAAAGTCTTCGTGAGAGTTAATCACGTAGTACTTAGCATTTTTCACGCTTGCTTCGTCTAACAGGGCTTTTTCAAGGCGACGGTCACCGCCAGCTTTGATTGCTTCTGTTGTCGGTAAGAACTTACCGCTGCGCTCACATACCTCAAGAACATCGTGAGGGATATGTTCGAATTCAGCAGTAATGACGTCCGCACGCTCAATCGCATTGTCTAAGCCGTTGCCTAGAATCGCTTGCGTTAATGGGTGAACAATATTTTTGCTGCCAACATCAAAAGCAGAAATTTCAATATTCAGCGGCGCCCCAGCTAGGGACATCATGCGAGCAAGTTGGCCCGCGCCTAACACAAGAACATGCATGGGAATTAGTCCTCTGCAGGGTTTGGATTAGCCAGAACCGTTTCTGTTTGCTCAGAGCGGAACGCTTCTATTTTTGCCATTACTTCTTCATTGTGAGTACCAATGATTTGGGCTGCTAGGATACCAGCATTGGCAGCGCCAGCTTCACCGATAGCCAAAGTACCTACCGCAATGCCTTTTGGCATCTGTACGATAGAAAGCAGAGAATCCATGCCCTTCAGTGCTTTAGACTGAACAGGGACACCTAAAACAGGTACGCTTGTGAAAGCTGCAGCCATGCCCGGAAGATGCGCTGCACCGCCAGCACCAGCAATAATTACTTTAATACCGCGCTCTTTCGCACTGGTTGCGTAGTCTGCAAGCAACTGAGGTGTGCGGTGAGCAGAAACCACTTTTGTTTCGTACGCCACGCCAAACTGATCCAACATTTCTGCAGCTAGCTTCATTGTTGGCCAATCAGATTTAGAACCCATGATAATACCGACAGTCATCTCAAACTCCTTCAGGTACGATTTAATTAGTGATTAGATATTTTGCGCGCATTATACGGGTAAAATTGCTTAAGGAAAACGTTTGCGTCAGTCTGAGTTGTTAATTGATACATTTTATAAACAAATAGCTTTAGTCACAGTGAATGATAATTTGTACACTTAGCGAGTTCGATAACAGAATTAATGAGGCAACCCTTGGATAACTTTCAACATACTTTGCAGGCATTACAACAAGGTGAAGTCATTGCTTACCCGACTGAAGGCGTTTTTGGGGTCGGTTGTGATCCCGATAATCCACAAGCCATTAAGAAATTGCTCGATTTAAAACAGCGGCCGATGGAGAAAGGGTTGATCCTAATTGCTGCGAGTTACGAGCAGCTGCTGCCCTATATTGATGAAAGCCAGTTGACGGAAGCGCAGTTAGCGACCGTAAAAGCAACATGGCCGGGACCAGTGACTTGGATAATGCCAACCAGCAGTAAAGTAACTGATTGGGTCAGCGGCCAGTTTGATTCCATCGCGGTACGAGTGACTGATCACCCTTTGGTTCAAAGAATGTGTAATGAATTCGGTAAGCCGTTAACCTCGACCAGTGCCAACCTGACAGGTGAACCGCCTTGTATGACGACTGAAGAAGTTCAACAGCAACTTGGCCAACATTTGGTGGCTATTTTAGAAGGTCAAACGGGTGGTCGTGAGAAGCCAAGCGAAATTAGAGATGCAAAAACGTCGAAAATATTAAGACAGGGTTAAACCCTGCAAAGGAAGAAAGATGTCAGCAATTGATAAAGAAGCAGTAAAACAGTTTTTACTGAGCCTACAAGATTCGATTTGCCAGCAGCTTGAGCAAGCTGACGGCACAGCACTGTTTGAAGAAGATGCATGGGAGCGTGAACCTGGCGAACGCCTTGGTGGCGGTGGTCGAACTCGTGTGATGACCAACGGTGCGGTATTTGAGCAAGGTGGGGTTAACTTCTCTCACGTAGCGGGTAAGGCGATGCCTGCCTCAGCCACAGCTCACCGCCCTGAATTAGCTGGACGTAAGTTTGAGGCGATGGGTGTCTCATTAGTTATCCACCCTAAAAACCCATACATCCCAACCTCACACGCGAACGTTCGATTCTTTATTGCGGAAAAAGAAGGGGAAGAACCGATTTGGTGGTTTGGTGGTGGTTTTGACTTAACGCCATTTTATCCTTTCGATGAAGATTGCCAATCTTGGCATCAAACCGCTAAAGATCTTTGTGCGCCGTTTGGTGATGATGTTTATCAAGAACATAAAGAGTGGTGTGATAAATACTTCTACCTGCCTCACCGAGACGAAACACGCGGTGTGGGTGGTCTGTTCTTTGATGATCTTAATGAGTGGGGTTTCGATAAGAGCTTTGCTTATATGCAGGCTGTCGGTGAAGGCTTTGCAGCCGCCTATCTACCCATTGTAGAACGACGTAAAGAGACGTCTTACGGCGAGCGCGAGCGTGACTTCCAACTTTATCGTCGTGGTCGCTATGTTGAATTTAACCTAGTTTACGACCGTGGCACCTTATTTGGTCTGCAAAGCGGTGGGCGTACAGAGTCTATATTGATGTCGATGCCGCCATTGGCTCGCTGGGAATATCGCTATGAACCACAAGCGGGCTCACCAGAAGCTCTGCTTTATAGCGACTACCTAAAGCCTCGAGTTTGGTAGTTCTTCCTTCCTTATAGGGATAGTGATAGGGTCATCTATATAGATGACCCTTTTTATTTCTGTTAGGTAAGGATATGACACAGCAAGTAGATCGTTATGCCGTTTTCGGTAACCCTATTGGGCAAAGCAAATCGCCATTCATTCACACATTATTTGCTCGCCAAACCAGCCAACAACTTACCTATACAGCACTCCAGCCAGAGCAAGGTGAATTCATCACTGCTGCTCAAGCATTTTTTAGTGAAGGTGGGAGAGGGTGTAATGTCACTGCGCCATTTAAAGAAGATGCGTATCAGTTCGCTAATCGCCTGACTGAGAGAGCTGAACTAGCAGGTGCTGTAAACACACTTAAGAAGCTAGATGATGGAGAGATCATTGGTGATAACACCGATGGTGAAGGTTTAGTTCAAGACCTTCTTCAACATCAAGTTGCGTTAAAAGGAGCTCGCGTTCTTCTTCTTGGCGCTGGTGGTGCTGCGAGAGGAGTGATTCAACCTCTTCTCGACCAAAAGCCACAACAGCTGGTGGTCGCTAATCGAACCAGCTCCAAGGCTGAACTTCTGGCTGAGATGTTTTCTTCGCATGGCAACATCAAGGGGATGGGGCTAAGTGATGTTAATGAAGGCTTTGATGTCATTATTAACTCTACTTCGTCTGGTCTAAGCGGGCAGCTTCCTGAAGTGTCTGATGCTATTTTCAATTCTAATAGCGCCGTTTATGACATGGTTTACGGATCTGGAACGACGGTATTCAATCAGTGGGCATTAGATAATGGTGTTCACGCTGCTTATGATGGTTTGGGTATGTTGGTAGGGCAGGCCGCTGAGAGCTTTATGCTGTGGCGTGGTCTTCGCCCTGGGACAAAACAGATTTTAAGAGAATTACGTAAAAACTTAGAGATGTAACAAGGTATAAAGAATGAATCAGTCAATTCTATTTCCTGATATCCAAGATTGGGATGAAGAGAATCAATCAATCACCTTCCCAGCACAGCAATCGGGCGCACTGATTGAGTGTGTTATGTCTATTGAAGAGCTGTCTCGATTGGCAGGCAAAGATATAGAAGAAGGCGATCAAGCTTTAGTTATCTTTTCAGAGTTACGTTTCGATATTGAAGAGCTAGCGGAAGAGTTAATAGAAGAAGAGGAGTATGACTCCTCTAATCGGATCCAGATCAAAGCGCTTTAGACTGGAAGCACAGAGTCTAGATAGTCGTTTTTATTCTGAACATAGTTGTCAGCTGACTTCTGTAAAAAGGCACGCTCTTTATCGTTTAATGGGCGTGCTTGTTTTACCGGGCTTCCTACATAGAGATAACCGCTTTCAAGTACCTTATTAGGCGGCACTAAGCTACCGGCACCAATCATCACTTCTTCTTTAATAATCACGCCATCAAGCACGATAGCTCCCATACCAACAAGTACACGATCTTCAATCGTGCAGCCATGCAGCATTACTTTATGTCCGATAGTGACATCATTACCTATTAATAGAGGGTAACCCTCAGGGTTTTCAGCATTCTTATGGGTGACGTGCAAAACGCTGCCGTCTTGGATATTCGTTCTATCTCCAATATGAATGTGGTTCACATCTCCTCGAGCTGCAACCAAAGGCCACACGCTAGAGTCGTCACCGATTTTGATATCACCAACCAGTACCGAACTTGTATCTATATAGACACCTTGTCCAATCTGAGGGGATATTCCTTTATAACTGCGTATTGAACTCATAAATCCTCCTTTATATAGGCACCTTAAGCCCCTAATTAAGGGGAATACTAGTGAAAATGGAGTGTTTTGAACAAAAAACGCTCGAACAATCAAAAAAGTAAGAAAAACTTCAAAAAGGGCTTGCCAGTGTGATCGAAATCTCTATAATGCGACCTCGTTGAAACGGGAAGGCTTCGTAAGAAACCAAAACGAATCAGCAGGTCAAATTAGCCAAGCTAAGCGCTTGAAAAAAGTTTTGAAAATAGTGGTTGACACTAAAACTTAAATCGCTAAAATGGCCGTCCGATTTGAGCGAAGCTCAAAAAGGAAAAGCTCTTTAACAATTTAAACCTATCAATCTGTGTGGGCACTCGTTGATGAATATCAAAACGTCATTCTTAGGAATGGCAGTTACTTCGGTAACAAACTTGATTTCAATGAACTGAGTGACCAATACAAAATTAAGTTTACTTAATTTTGGCACAGTCAATTCATTACCATTCTGTTGGAATGGTAATAGCTTTAGAATTACATGTTTCTGTTCTTTTTCGAAAGAGCGGTAAATATTAGTTTTGAAGTCAGTATTCGTTGAGTCACAAAATCTTAAATTGAAGAGTTTGATCATGGCTCAGATTGAACGCTGGCGGCAGGCCTAACACATGCAAGTCGAGCGGAAACGACAACATTGAATCTTCGGAGGATTTGTTGGGCGTCGAGCGGCGGACGGGTGAGTAATGCCTAGGAAATTGCCTTGATGTGGGGGATAACCATTGGAAACGATGG